>Ga0209605_1001104_pt1 | contig 31610 bp, 22 predicted proteins | sample AD_UKC035_MetaG_FD_184408 | JGI IMG/M metagenome (GOLD analysis project Ga0209605, IMG submission 184408) | Active sludge microbial communities of municipal wastewater-treating anaerobic digesters from USA - AD_UKC035_MetaG (SPAdes) (version 2) | ecosystem: Engineered > Bioreactor > Anaerobic >...
CGGAGAATCCTGGTCCATAGCCGCCGCCAATCTTGCCCTGGCTGCCAAAACTCCCGGCCTTGCGGAAGAAAAAATATCGGATTATATCACCAGGTCCAAAGCGGCTTTTATCCAGGCCGGCGAAGCCGATCCCGGTAATATCAGCCATAAGTTGAATTATGCACTCCTGGCCACCGAATACCCCTCCGCTGACAACCCGATGGAAGGCATTCTGACCCTGAGAAAACTCAATGAAGATTTTCCGGAAGACCTGACGGTATTGTATCACCTGGCGCGCCTGGCGATACAGACCGGACAATGGGACCGGGCCAAAGAGAGACTGGAAACCTTGTTTAAGCTGGACCCGGGAAATGCCAGGGCCGCCTGCCTGATGGTCCAGATTTCCCAACACGATGGAGAGGTGGCTAAAGCAGCGGAATGGCAAAAAAAATGTGATTCGAACCAATGATTGACATCAAACGTTAAGGTACCCTAAGGGTCACCTTGCCGGATAACCATATTATTAACAAAAAAAGTAAATTAATTTTTAAACATGCCTTGCGGTAAAAAAAGAAAACGCCATAAAATGGCCACCCATAAGCGTAAGAAAAGATTACGTAAAAACAGACATAAAAAGAAACTGAGATAGTGATTTCTTAGGCTTTTATGGACGGAGAGAGGGTGCAAACCCTCTCAACAATTTTCATCTTTTTGTTATTCGCTCCAACCGGGAAAACCCGGATTTCTGTTCATTGAAGCCTAGTTTCAAACAAGTGTAAATGGAGCGCGAACTCATTATCAATTCTACTCCGAGGGACGTAGAAATTGCCCTGCTTGAGGATGGCAAACTGGTCGAGTTGCATCATCAGCAGTCTGACGAAAATTTCCAGGTGGGAGACGTTTTTCTAGGCACGGTGACCAAACTGATGCCCGGATTGAATGCTGCCTTTGTCAATATCGGGCATTCCAAAGATGCCTTCCTACATTATACTGACCTGGGGCCGCCCCTGATGTCTTTTCTGCAGTTTGCCGAAAAATCCATCCAGGGTAAACTCCAGACCCACCTGCTGGACCAGTTTCCGATCGAACCGGAAATCAATAAAAACGGCAAAATCAACCAGGTTCTCGCCCGGAAACAAAACATCCTGGTCCAGATCCTTAAGGAACCCATTTCCACCAAGGGCCCCCGTCTCACCGGGGAAATCACCATACCCGGGCGTTTTATGGTGCTGACCCCATTCATTGATCAGGTGGCCGTTTCCAAAAAAATCGATGACCAGGAAGAACGTAAAAGGCTTCAGATCCTCGTGGAATCCATCAAGCCTAAAAACTTCGGGGTCATCGTCCGTACTGCTGCGGCTGGTAAAAAAGTGGCTGACTTGCATGAAGAAATCACCAGCCTGGCCCAAAAATGGGAAACCATTCATAAACAATTGTTTAAGGCCAGAGCCCCGATGAAACTCCTCAGCGAGCTGGATAAGACCTCCTCCATGCTCCGGGACCTGCTCAACGCATCGTTCAACCGGATCATCACCAACGACCGGGAACTGTACCAGAACACGCGCACCCTGCTGCAAAACATATCCCCGGAACAAACCAAAATCGTCCAGCATTACAAGGGGGACCGGGCGATCATGGACCAATACGGAGTATCCAGGCAGATCAAATCCTCATTCGGCAAAACCGCCACGATGAACAGCGGAGCCTACCTGGTGATTGAACATACCGAGGCCATGCATGTGATCGACGTCAACAGCGGCCCTAAAATGCAAAAATCGGATCAGCAGTCCGCTGCCCTCGCCGTGAACCTGGAAGCCGCCGCAGAAATCGCGCGGCAACTGCGCCTCCGTGATATCGGGGGCCTGATCATCATCGATTTTATCGACATGAAGAGCCAGGACCATAAAAATCATCTTTTCAGGATGATGAGGGAATATATGGCTTCAGACCGCGCCCAACACAGCATTCTCCCACTCTCGAAGTTTGGTCTCATGCAAATCACCAGGGAGAGGGTCAAGCCCGCGGTGAATATCAATACGAGCGAAGTTTGTCCCACCTGTGGAGGGTCCGGCCAAATCCAGCCCTCTATCCTCGTGACCGATGAAATTCAGCGGGACCTCGAATTTATAGTGGAAAACCGCCCAAATACACGCATCACCCTGGAAGTGCATCCTTTCCTGGCGGCTTACCTGACGAAAGGGATCTGGAGCCGGCAGGTCAAATGGTGGTGGACCTATAAACGGTGGTTTTCGGTTCGCGCCAACGAGAACATCGGGCTCACCAAATACAAATTGTTTGACGGGAATGAGGATGAGATCCGGATGAACTGAAACATGCCGCGGGTAATAGTCGATGATAATCTATAATTTTTTATATATATGAAGTATTGGATTTTGGCCCTGGCTTTGGTGGTAGGTACGGGCTGTGCGAAAGTGTATTACAGTCCGGATGCCAAATCCCTGGCCAGCCGGCATAAACGCATTGCAATAATTCCACCGAAAGTGTCCATCACGCCAAGGAAAAAATCAGACCTGGAAGCCCTCAAAGAACAACAGAAACTGGAGTCGGTCAATTTTCACCAGGAAATATACTCCTGGCTGCTTCGCCGCAAAATGCAAAACAAACTGAGGGTGGACGTCCTGGATCTTGAAACGACCATAGCCAAGCTTAAGGAAGCGGGGTATCCAAATGAAAGGTCGTTGACCCCGGTCGAACTGCAGGATTTGTTGGGAGTCGACGGAATCCTGACTTCCAATTTTTCTTTGTCCAAGCCCATGTCGGAAGGAGGTGCGATTGCCCTGGGCCTGATCTTCGGGGTTTGGGGAGCCACCAATGAGGTGGTGGTCGGCATGGAAATTCATGACCGCCCCAAAGAAAAGGTCATTTGGAGTTTTAACCATAAACTCTCCGGCAGCACGTTCAGTACCCCGGCCAGGCTGGTTGACCAGCTGATGCGCCAGGCCAGCAAAAAAATGCCCTATATATCCAAATAGACGGCCTTGGGAATGGCCAGGCTTCGCATCCTCATCGGGGCGCTCAACTGGGGCTTGGGGCATGCCACCCGTTGCCAGCCGGTGATTGAGGAATGCCTGAGAAGAGGTCATGAAGTTCACTTGGCTGCCGATGGTTTGGCCGCCATGGTTTTTGAGAAAAATAATCCTGATCTGCCGGTGCACCGGCTGGCTCCTCTCAACATTAAATATAGCACCTGGTTTTGGCTAAAGCTCCTGGCCCAAACCAAACAGCTCCTAACCTGGTTTTGGAAAGACCGCAGGGAAACCCGGCGCCTGCAAAGATTGTATCAGTATGACCTGATCCTCTCGGATTCGAGGCCGGCCTGCAGGGTTCAGGGTGTGCCGGGAATTTTAATCATCAATCAGCCTTCTCCATGGATCCCGGGCCGTTTGATCCGGTGGTTCACCCACAGGACTTTGTGGGCGATCATAAATCGGTTCGATGAAATCTGTATCCCGGACCTCCCGCGGGAAAATAACCTCAGCGGGAAACTGATCCACCTGCCCGGGCGAATTCACAGGACTTTTGTAGGACTTTTAAGCCGGATGCAAGCCCCGTCTTCCGGTGCCAGCTTTCAAATACCCGGAAGGATACTTGCCATACTTTCTGGTCCGGAGCCTTCTCGCACGAACTTTGAAACGGAACTGATCCTTCGGTTGGCTGGTCATGATTATCGGATTGCCGGGGGCAGGCCTGATCTAAAGACCCGGACGGACCGGTATCTTTCTTATATGGACGCGGTCGGCCTGGCTGATGAAATCTCCAAAGCGGAATACATCATCTGCAGGTCTGGTTACAGCAGCCTGATGGACCTTGCCCCATTCAAAAAGAAACTGATCCTCGTACCCACCCCCGGCCAGACGGAACAGGAATATCTGGCCGGAAGGCTGCAATCCAAAAGGCAGGCTGTGGTCTGGAATATGAAGTCCGAATCCCTGCAGGAGGTGCTGAATAGTGCCGGACTGTCTTCCCCGTTTTATCTTGAAAACGAACCGGGTCTGCTGGGTTCAGCTATCCGGAAGTGGGAAGAATACTGCCAAAAAAAATCTAATTTGCAGGGATGATCCGGATCGCGATTGCCGTTTTGATTTTTCTTTTTTCTACTGGATGGAGTGCTGCCCAGGGTACCCGCTTTGGATTGAAAGCAGGGCCTTCGGTGGGCTTCCAAAAGTGGAATTATTTTCAGAATGGTCCGCTGTATAAATACCATGGCGCCTTGTGGATCGAATCGTACCAGGAGGAGGATCCTTTTTCGATCTTCGCCCAGGCGGGTTATCATGTCAAAGGGAGCGCCACCCGCTTTTATGGGCCCATCCAGATTGACAACCAGATCTACGATATCCCTGCCAATGAGTTTATCTTTAACAATCTTTCGCTCCAGGCGGGGGTTAAGAAAAAATTCCTGTGGAGCAAACTTTCCGGTTATTATGCCTTCGGGCTCCGCGGGGAATACACTCTTTCTACGAACCTGGATTCCTACGACCGCATCAACCGGCTGGTCCCGGTCTATCCCTTCAATTCCGCTGTAAAAAGAGTGCTTGCCGGATTTACTCTGGGCGGGGGCCTGGAAATCCCGTTTGGAGAGTTTGCCGGCGGAATCCTCGAACTCAGCATCAGTCCCGACCTGACCCGCCAGTATTTTCAGCCCCAGATCAACAACATCATCGATATCTTCCAGCCGGGGCGCACTACTTCCATTCCGGAAAAAAGCATTAAAAACCTGACGCTTGAGCTTTCGTTTGGGGTGTATTTGACGAGGAAGGTTATTTATGTGGATTAGTCAGTAGTCAGTAGTCAGTAGTCAGTAGTCAGTAGTCAGTAGTCAGTAGTCAGTAGTCAGTAGTCAGTAGTCAGTAGTCAGTAGTCAGTAGTCAGTAGTCAATAGTCAATAGTTACAGCTGATAGCTGATAGCCGACTTCTTATAACGTATATATACGTCAAATAATTTATTAATTAGTTGACAAACGAAAAAATTAGTTGTATATTTGATTTTACAAAAAGAAACCGATGCGAAAAACACTTACCAAAGCGGAAGAGGACATCATGCAGATCATCTGGTCGAAGGGCCGGGTGCTTGTCAGCGACATCCTGGATGAGTTGGGAGACCCCAGGCCTCCCCATAGCACCATTTCTTCCATAGTCCGCATCTTGGAGAAGAAGGGCTTTGTCGGACACAAGGCCTATGGCAGGACTTATGAATATTTTGCCCTGTTGCCGAAGGAGGAATACAGCAAGCATACCGTGCGGAACCTGATCGAGGAGTATTTCGGCGGCTCGGCCAACAGCCTGGTATCCTTTCTGGTGAAGGAAAAAGACCTGAGCCTGAAAGAACTGGCAGAACTCATGGAAGTGCTCAGGAAAAATAAAAATAAATAAGATGATTACCCTGGTTCTCCAGAGCAGCCTTTGCTGGCTGTTTTTTATGCTCATTTACCGGTTCTTTTTACAGAAAGAGACTTTTTTCAGGTTCAACAGGTATTATCTACTGGGGACCTTGTTATTGGGTTTATGGATCCCCCTTGTCCGATTATTCTGGGAACAGTCGGGAGGTTCGGAAATCCCGGTTTACCTGGGTTTTCAGGGCAGCGCCCAGGTCCTGGACCTCCACCTCGCCGAAGCAGGCAATCCGGATTCTCCGGACTGGTTGGGCATCTTGGTAAAAGTTTATTGGGGAGGTGTGCTGATTTGCTTTTTAAACCTGATGAGGGAGTTGGCCGGCATCCTTAACTGGATTCGGAAGTATCCCAAACAACGATACCCTCACTATACCCTGGTACAGACCGATTTTGAACACCTTCCTTTTTCCTTTTTGCACTGGGTGTTTATCAGCGACAAGGTTAAATTCCGGCAGAAGGAACTCAGGGACATCCTGTTTCATGAAACCAGCCATGTCAGCGGCTGGCACAGCCTGGACGTCTTGCTGGCCGAAGGGATTGCCGCCCTTGCCTGGTTTAGCCCCATGGTATACTGGTATAAGCGTTCTATCCGAAACACCCATGAATACCTTGCGGACGCCCTGGTCACCCGTTCAGAAAACAAGGACCATTACGGGAGATTGCTCATCGACCATGCCCAGCGCAGGCTTCAGATTGCGCTCGCCAATCATTTTATTTATTCACAATTAAAAAACAGAATTCACATGCTGATGAAATCAGAATCTAAACCCATCCGGGCCTGGAAGTATGCCCTGGTACTGCCGATCATGTTCTTCCTCGGGGTCTTGTTTGCCTATAAGTCGGAGGCGCTTCCGGCCGGTTATGACGGGCCGATGGGGGACCGGATGTTTTCCTGGTCGGATACCATACACACGCAGGTCGATGAAATGCCGGTCTTCCCGGGTTGTGCGCACCTCACGGACCTCAAGGAACGATCCAATTGTTCCATGCAGAAACTGATGGATTACCTGGTCAAAAATGTACAGTACCCCCTGGCAGCCAAAGCAAAGAATGTGCAAGGCAAGGCCCTGGTCAGTTTTGTAGTCAATACGGACGGAAGCATATCCGATATCGAATTAAAAGAATCCCCGGGTTCAGGCACCGGGGAAGAAGCCCTTCGGGTGGTGCGTAGGATGAACCAGTTACAGGAAAATTGGATTCCCGGTAAGGAGAATCACAAAACAGTCCGGGTCAGGATGACCCTGCCCATCTTGTTTAAGCTGCAGGATGAAAAAATCAGGGACTATCCGGAACAAGCGCTTTATTTCTTAAATGGAGACCGGGCAAGCCTGGATGAAATAAAAAATATATTCCCCGATCAAATCCTGTCCATGAACGTGGTTAAAGGAGAAACCGCCCTCGAAAAATACGGGGAGGAAGGCAGGCAAGGCGTCATTGAAATTCTGACCAAACCCAAATATGTGGTGAATGGGGTGGAAACCACCAAGGAAGAAGCGGACAAAATCCCTGCTGACCAGATCGAGTCTGTAAACGTAGTCAAATACGGCAAAAAAGAAGCCGGAGTGGTGGACATCAAGACGAAAAAGGACTACAGCATTGAGAAAGGGCAAGACGGGACGATGGATGCTTTTCCCCTGCATAAAATAGAGAAGGGAAATGCCCGTGAGATCTTCAAAACCGTGGAGGACTTGCCCCGTTTTCCAGGTTGCGAACACCTCACGGATAAGGCCGCAAGGGACCAGTGCGCTTTTCAGCTTATGCTCGAATATATCTATAAAAACATCAAATATCCCAAAACAGCCAAAGAGCAGGGGATTGAGGGCAGGGTAGTGGCCTCCTTTGTAGTGGAGCCGGATGGCCGTTTATCCGACATCAAAATCGTGAAGGAAGTCGGAAGCGGTTGCGGGGATGAAGTGCTTCGCGTGGTCAAATCCATGGATTCCATGGATCAAAAATGGATTCCCGGAAAACAAAATGGGCAGGCCGTTCCAGTCCAATACAACCTGCCGGTGGAATTTAAATTATCCAAGGAGCCTGTACCTGTCAAAGAACCGGCTGCCGTGACCGCGGCGCCTGGCCTGCGTGGCAATACAGAATTTAAGTTGATTCCCAATCCGGCCCGGGGAGAGGTGGAAATACGGTGGGACCGGAGAGGCCAAGTCCGGATTGAAATCTTTGACCTCAACGGCAAATCATTGCATCAGAGCAACCACCCCGATTTTAATGGATTTCATAAGATCGATGTCCGGCGCTTCAGCCCGGGTACCTATATCGCCCGGGTGATCCAGGGCACGGAAAGCCAGGAACAAAAACTATTGATTGGCCAATAAATCCGGTCATTGTTTCATCTCGGGCCTTGACCTGATTTTCAACTGCCAGCCCGAAGATTCGGCAATCAGGCGGACCATATCCAGGAAATCTTTGCCCTGCGCGGAGGCCTCAGCAAGCAGACTGCTTTCTGAGGCCTTTTTTCGTATCAGGTCTTTCGCTTCGCTCAGGATCTTATTGTAATCGGCTTCAGAAAAGGAAGTGAAGAGCCCTTCAGAAATATCGTAATAATCCAGGTCGTGATCGATGGAGAGGATCGTCGGTTCGGGAAGGGCGTTGATCCAGATGGTCTTTCCGGCTTGATCGGTTTCAAGGGACAATTGTTCCAGGTCAAAGCCGGCGGACACTTTTGCCTTGACCCTGACCAGCACTTTTTTCTGGAAGGGATAGATATCAAAATACTGAAAGCTCCGGTTTTCATATAATTCGGAAAAATAGCCCTCTACAGTGGTGAGTTTGGCCACTTTTTGAATCCTTTCGAGAAGGATGGTTGCGTTTTGGGTGGTATGGACCCGGCTCCTTGCAACCCATTCAGAACTCAGCCACCACAATCCCCCGGCTATCACAGCGAGGAGGGCCAGGTAAAGGAGGTACCTTAATTTCAGCATCAGGGCAAAGGTTGATAAAACTCGTATTTGAGCCCCTTGTATTTCGAAAGCACCGCTTTTACAGAGCCCACTGAAACGGGTGATTCAATCAGGAGGGGCACCTGGTTCTTGTCGGCACTCGCCCAGATGTGCATCCGGTCATTTTCCTTAAACACGGAACCGGCAATCACCTCCGGGCTGAGGTGGTGCGAGGTGTATCTGCCGAGGCGGTGTACTTTTTTGTTTTCTTTCGTTCCGTAATACACCAGCTTAAGGTCATAGGCTTTTTTATCCAGAAAGATATTGAGGGGCAGCACACTGCCTTCCTGGGTGTCAGCGAAGGAATGTGTCCTCATGGAATAAACGAGGGAGAGGACGTCATGCATGTTTTTATTGACACGGTGAGTGGATTCGGAGGCCGTTTCCGGGGACTTCCCGGTCCAGGTTTTGAGTTGCAGGCCCTGCTGGTCAAATTCAATTTTTTCAAAATACCGGTATTTGCCTTCCTTGATATCCCTTATGAAACTGACCGGCAATAAATCGGATTTTCTGACTATGGATTCAAAATAGTCATCTGCTTTGAAAAACCATTCGTAGGAGGAATAGGTCCTGCCCCGGGCAGAAAGTTTATACTTGTCCCCCAGGTCTTCCACTTTAAAAACGACTTCGCCGGCGGCGAGCCAGATAAAATTCCAGTTGTAATAAATCTTATAGGTAAGTTCTTCCCCCGCCATGAAGGTGCCGCTATCATGAACGGGTATAAAATCAGGTTCCTTCAGGGCTGACCGGGCCTCCGGTTTTGTTCCGTCGGGCCGTCCCGCACTGAGCAGGGAAAAAAGAATGAACAATGGATATTTCAGCACAGGCATCATAAAGGTAAATAACGTAAAATTAGCTATAGAAATTCCGGGATTTCTATGCCGGGCGGCCCTTGCCTTTGAACGCCATTTTTTCTTAAAAGATTCATATCCAATACCATACCATACTTTCACCGGCTTCAAGCCCTTATCCTGCCACCTAATTTTAGTGATTCGTTAACCCCTGATAGACTCCGGAATGACCCCAGGTCAGACCATTCGTTCAAGGATCCGGTCACATTAATCAATTATCTAATATAAAAATGTTCTAATTTGCGCGGCATATGCCAGTCAAATCCTTTGGCCACCGGATTCTCGGGGTGGACCCCGGCACCCAGTTTTTGGGCTTTGCCCTCATCGAGCCGCTGTCCGATGAAATCCGGATCCTTGCCATGGACACCATCCGGTTAAAGGACGCAGGAGATCACCAGGACAAATTGCGGGAGATCTTCCTGCAGTTGCAGGAACTCATTGAGGCCTACCGGCCCGGGCAGATGGCGATCGAAGCCCCTTTTTACGGCAAGAATGTGCAGGCCATGTTAAAACTGGGCAGGGCACAAGGGGTGGCCATCGCAGCCGGCATCACCATGGGCCTTGAGATCCATGAATATTCTCCCAAGCGAATCAAGCAAGCGGTTACCGGCAATGGCAATGCGGCCAAGGAGCAGGTCGCGGCCATGCTTTCCCATATCCTTAAAAAACCGGTCCAGGCCGACCGCTTCGATGCTACGGATGCCCTGGCCTGCGCCATATGTCACCATCAGCAGGGCCATAGCCATGCCCCTCCACCCGGCAGGGGAAAGAAGTACAATTCCTGGAAGGGGTTTCTGGATGAAAATCCAGGAAGGGCTGCTAAACCTCACCGCGCTTAAGCCAGTTGCCTTCGTATGTTTTCCGCCATCGCATGGAGTTCTTCCGTGCCGGGATGGAGTTTGGGACGTTCAAAATTAATATCCCCAATGTGGTTTAAAGGGATCAGATGGATGTGGGCATGCGGCACTTCAAGGCCGATGACGCAAACCCCGATTCTAAGGCAGGGTACGGCCGCCCGGAGCGCTTTGGCTATTTTTTTACTAAAGACCATCATGGCTCCCAGATCCCGGTCTTCCAGGTCAAAGAGGTAGTCGGTTTCCTTTTTAGGGATGACCAGGGTATGGCCCGCGGCGAGCGGTTGAATATCCAGGAATGCCAGAAAATGATCGTCTTCCGCAATTTTATGTGCGGGAATTTCACCCCTGACTATTTTTGTAAAAATGCTGGCCATAGGAAGGTTAAATGGAAATCCGGATCACTTCAAATTCAATGGTGCCGTTCGGAGTGGCCACAGACGCGATTTCGCCCACATTCTTTCCTAAAAGTCCCTGACCGATCGGGGAATTGACGCTTATTTTTCCGGATTTGATATCGGATTCCGCTTCAGATACCAGTTTATAGATCACGTCCTTGCCGGTTTTTTTATTCCGGATCGTCACCCTGGAAAGAATACCTACTTTACTGGTATCGATCTGGGAATCATCGATCAGTTTTACATTGGCCAGCTTTTTTTCCAGTTCATTGATTTTAAATTCAAGCATGCCCTGCGCGTCCTTGGCGGCATGGTATTCGGCATTTTCGGACAGGTCTCCTTTTTCCCGGGCTTCTGCAATGGCCCTGGCTGCTTCGCGCCTTCCGTTGCCTTTTAATTCGTCCAGTTCGGCTTTCACTTTTGCAAAACCTTCTGATGTCATGAGTGTCAATTCCATACTAATTAATGAGGTTAAATTTGGTGAATAAATCAGAGCGTACCCCGGCCTGCAGCAGTCAGGCAGATTGAATTTGGATAAGCCAGGTACTCCATCACGATTTTATAAAAATACAAAGAACGTTTTCAGTAATTCCAAAAACGTTCTTTAGTCGGTTAGTATTTTCAAAGTTAAAGCAATATTTCGCTCCTGACAAAATATTTTAATTCCCGGAGTGTAAAACAAATCCGGCTTCCCGTTCCGGAATTTTATAATGATCCCGTAGAGGTGCAGGGGTCCCGGACACCGCCCGGATGCATATCTTTAACGCCAAATACCTGTATGAAGCATTTCCATTTGTTTTGCCTGCTGGTCCTGGGTTTTGAGCTTGGCGCCCAGGGCATACCTCTTCCGGAGCATCCGAGACCCGATTTTGAAAGGGACCGGTGGGTCAACCTCAACGGTCCTTGGGAATTTGAATTCGACTCCCTGGACAAGGGGACGGAAGAAAAATGGTTTGAAGCCAAAAAATTTTCAGTGGCGATCACCGTACCCTTTCCATGGGGTTCGGCCCTTTCCGGCGTAAAGGACGAAGCCGACCTGGCCTGGTATCGCAAAACGATCACCGTACCCTCCTCCTGGGAAGGAAACAGGACATTCCTGACGATCGGAGCCAGTGACTGGGAAACCCAGGTTTGGTTTGATGGAAAGTGGATTGGAAGCCACCGGGGAGGTTACATGCCTTTTTCCTTTGACCTCAGCCCGTATGTACGCTATGGCCAGCCGCAGAACCTGGTTATCCGGGTCGATGATAAAAGGCGGATGTTTACCCTGTATGGCAAACAAGGATATGGCAATGCACGCGGGATCTGGCAGACGGTCTACCTTGAAAGCCGGGGCCAGGATTACGTCGAATCCATCCAATGCATCCCGGACCTGGGCCGGAAGGGGGTAACCATTAAGGTTTTTCTACCCTCGGAAGCGAAAACCTCAATCCCTATGAAGGTGAAGGTCAAAACCCCCCAGGGAGACCAGGTGCAAAACCTCCAGGTAGGCGTGGGAAATATCAGTGCACAAACTTTTTTGTCCATTCCTCAGCCACGCTTATGGACCCTCCGGGACCCCTTCCTTTATGATATGGAAGTGCAATTGGGCGGGGATAGGGTGCGGTCGTATTTCGGCATGCGGAAGATTTCCGTAACCTCCCTGCCCGGTACGGCCATTCCTTATATCGCGCTGAATGACGAACCCGTCTATCTTCAACTCGCCCTGGACCAATCCTATCACCCGGAAGGGTATTATACTTTTCCTTCCGATTCTTTCATGCGGCAGGAAATCGAAAGGAGCAAGACGATCGGCCTCAACGGCATCCGGACCCATATCAAACCGGACCTCCCCAGGAAACTTTATTGGGCGGACAAACTCGGCCTGCTGGTCATGGCCGACCTGCCGAACAGCTGGGGGGAACCGGATGAGCTCATGCGACAGGAATCCGAAAGCACCCTTCGCGAAATGATCAAACGGGATTTTAATCATCCTTCCATCTTTTCCTGGATTGTTTTTAATGAAACCTGGGGATTGACCACGCGGATGGAAAAAGAAAGCAAACCCGTCCAGGTTTATCTTCCCAACACCCAGCATTGGGTGGCTTCCATGTATTACCTGGCCAAGTCCCTGGATCCCACCCGCCTGGTCGAAGACAATTCCATTTGCTGCGGGCGGGGGCATACGGAGACCGATATATACAGCTGGCACGAATACCTGGCAGGATGGGAATGGGAAGACCATCTGAAAAAGATTTCCGATAATAATTATCCGGGCAGCGCCTATCATTTTGAACCCGGTTTCCAGCAACAATCCCAGCCCAATATCAATTCGGAATGCGGCAACGTCTGGGGATATGAAGGGAGCACCGGGGATGTGGACTGGACTTATGATTACCACCGTATGATCAACACCTTTCGAAAATATCCAAAGGTCGCCGGCTGGTTGTACACCGAGCACCACGACGTGATCAACGAGTGGAATGGTTACTGGAGGTTCGATCGGAGCCTGAAATTCACAGGGCTGGAGGACCTGGTACCCGGAATGAGCCTCCTGGACCTGCACAGCAAGTATTATGTCTCCACCGGAAATGAGATTTGTAAAACAGCCATGGGCGGAGAGCTGGTGGAGGTACCCCTTTACCTTTCCATTTATGATGGCGGCCCCGTTCCAGGCAATCGGCTGACCCTGGAGTATTCCCTCGATTTTACGGATGCGGGCGGTGAGACATCAGAAATCCTGGCCGGTACCATGCCTATTGATGCCAGGCCATGGGACCAGAAAGCATTAAAATCCTTGCAGCTGCAAATGCCGGATTATCGCGGGCTGGGTATTCTCCGGCTGGTTTTAAAAACAGAGTCCGGGCAAATCCTTCACCGGAACTTTATGCATTTCGAAGTGCAGTCCGGTCAGGACCCTGCCGGTAAACTCATCTTCAGTGCCCGTCCGGACGCCTTCACCGCACAGCAATGGTCCTCCAAATTCTGGAAAGTGCTCGATGGGAAAAAAGTGAATGGGGCGGGTACCGGCTATTTTGAATACCGGATCCCGGTGGATAAAAAATCCAAATTCCAGGGCATACGGTCCGGCTACCTGGTGATGGAAGTATCAGCTAAACAATTGTTTGATAAGGACCAGGAGGGGGCCTTTGATCAAAATCAAAACTATATGCTGGGTTCCAGGGTGTCCCCACATAAGAATCCCAATGCCTATCCGATGACGGACGAGGAAAAATTTCCTTCGGAAGTCCAGGTATGGATCAATGGGAGGATGGCCCTCAGGTCAAAGCTGGAGGATGACCCCGCCGATCACAGGGGAGTTTTGTCCTGGTACCACCAGTTGAAGGATAAAAAACTGCGCGAAGCGGGTTCATACGGCTACCTTATCCGGGTACCCCTCAAAAAGGCGGAGTGGCAGGCGGCCAGGTCCAGGGGCTATCTTTCCGTCAAACTTCAGTCTTCAGGAAAAGGAGGTTTGGCAGTATATGGCTCCCAGTTCGGAAGATACCCGGTGGATGTCAGCCTGGTTTTGGATAAATCCGCTGAACGCTGATCGCTTTTTTTATTTTAAGCTAAGTTCTGCCAGCACTGCATGATGGTCTGATGCAAACCTTCCTGACCAGGTATTACTGAGGGTACCGTGCCTGAGCACCTGCATTTTTTTAAAGTTTTTCAGGAAGATGTAATCGATGTGCCGGCCTTCCTGTTCCATGGCTTCAAAACCATTGAATGTGCTGTATGGACCAAAATGTTCCTGGCGCGTCAGACTTTCGGTATCGGTCAGATGGCCGGGGTTTGAGGTGTCCAGGAGGATCCGGATGGGGTCCTGGCTGGGGATTGCGTTAAAATCCCCGGTCACTACCACCCTGGATTTACCGGCCATTTCTGCGATTTTTCTGAGCAATAAATTTGAGCTTTCCCGCCGGGCGATTTCACCCATATGATCGTAATGCGTGTTGAAAACATAAGCGGTTTTATTCCCTTTAATGGTTTTTATCTTAGCCCAGGTCACCACGCGGGGGAGCATGGCATCCCATCCCCGGCTGGGCGTATCGGGGCTCGGACTGAGCCAAAAGGTGCCGCTTTCCAGCACCCGGATCCGGTCTTTACGGTAAAAGATGGGTGAAAACTCCCCGGCTTCGCGGCCATCGTCCCTTCCTTTTCCGATATACTCGTATTCGGGCAAAGCCGCCTTCAAATCACGGATCTGATGAATCAGGGCTTCCTGCATTCCACAAAGGTCCACTTCGTAAAACCGGAGCATGGAAGCCAGGTTTTTTTTCCGGTTGTCCCATCGGTTTTCTCCATCCTGCGGATTGTCGTACCGGATATTGAAAGACATGACCTGCAGGGTTTGGGCAAAGGAATGAGTGGATGCCATCATCGTCAGGACGATCACGGATGTGCAGAGAAAGGGTTTCCGGATCTTTTTTGGTCGATTCATACCATCAAATATAATGAGGCGGTGTGTACATCCTGTCCGGTTAGGTCAACTTAAACGTCAATGACGCCTGTAGAACCGTTGGTATAGGCCAATGGACTGCTTAAACAAGTTCCTCTGCGATTGATTTGGTTTGAAAAACCAGTTGGATTGCACCTCCTGGACCTTCGATCCCGGTTTCCGTTTCCAGAGGCCAAGTACCTTTCCCCGGTATACCAGGGTGGGGTGGAGGATACCGTTGGAAGTCATGACTACCGGGATAAACTCCGGGTGGATGGCGAAGCTGCGGTCAGTAAACCCAATCAGGTATTCATCGTAGGCCGGCAAGAGGAGAAAGGGGCGGGGCCGTATGCGTGCAGGTTCAGGGTGGTCTGTGAACCAATGGACCTTTCCGTCTATGGTTTGAAAGTCAAGCGAGGAGCGGTTCATTTCTATGCCCAGCCGGGCAGTGTTTACAGGGATATTCATCCACTTGGTGAGATCCTGAAGGGTAGCGGGACCATGGCTTTTAAAATACCGCATGGTCAGTTCTGCCAAAGCCTCTTCCGCCGTTTTGCCCACCGGGGTAGGCAGTCTTTGCTCCACCAGCGTATAGGAATGCGTCTTTCCTTGTTGGGGGCCACTGCAAATAAGGCCTTCCAGCTCTGCGTCGTAAAGGATATGGTTAAGTTGCTGAGGGTCCGGTTTGAATTTATGGCTTTGAAAAACTTCGAGGATTTGTTGACGGGTGAGAGAGGGCCGGGCAAACAAAAATTTATGGATCAGTTTCCTGGTTTTCTGCAACAGGGTTTCCTTCAATCCCAGTTGTTGAAACCTGCCCGTATGTCCTTTTCTAAGAAATGGTGCCGAAAACCGGTTCATCCACCAATAATCCTCTCCCGGGACCAGGTGCCAGGTGGGCCTGAAAATATGAGCCCTGATGATCTTTGCCGAATCCAGGGCAGCATTGACGGCCTCCAGGTCCGGGTTCTGCATACGGATCCCCACCGCCCACTTGGCCATTTCGAAATCCTGGGCCTGGATCCCGGCCATATGTTTCACCACCGAAACCGGATCGCCGAATTGAGGATGGGAGAGGCCCTGCCGGATTATTCGTTGTGCCGCCAGCTTAGAATTCATCGTTCATAGAGTATTTTTACAAAAAATAAAATTAATATGATGGCTTCATCCCTCCTCGGACTCCGAACGGTGATCTATAAAGTGCCTGAACTGGAAAAGGCAAAAACCTGGTACAGCAAGGCCTTCGAAACCAAACCCTATTTTGACGAAGCCTTTTACGTCGGATTCAATATAGGAGGTTATGAATTGGGCCTGGACCCGGATGGCTATACCGGGGACCAAAACAAGGCCAATGCAGTGGCTTACTGGGGCACGGAAAATATCCAGGAGACCTTTGACCGGTTCATTCAGCTTGGTGCGACCCCAGTTGAAATACCTCACAACGTAGGTGGAGAAATCATGGTTTCGACGGTGGCCGACCCCTGGGGAAACCGGATCGGATTGATTTATAATCCTGAATTCAAATTGGATTAAAGCAGCTATTACAAGGAAATTTTGAGCGATATATTGTGGCTCCCGTTCCAGGGATTGCTCGCGCGGTACCCATAATCTATACCCAGTTTCTGATTGCTCCCTTTTTTGAAGGGAGCCTCAATCCCGAAGCCTGCTGACAAACCCGTATAGACATTTTTATTGTCCACGCCTTCCAACTCATATTTGTAACCGGTGCGAAGAAAGAAAATGTTGTTGAACGCATATTCCACCCCGGCTCCAAGCTCATCCCGTGAAAAAGAATTGGCTGTAAAATTGGCCAGGACCGTGAGCCGGTTCCTCTTGTCCAGGTGAAAATCATAGGAAGTTCCGATGTTAAGGAGCGAGGGCAATTCAAAACCTGCAGACCGCTGGTCAAAGGTCAGTTGATAAGGGGTTTCCCCTTCCGGGTTGTCCCCTTGGAAGGACAGGCCCTCTCCGCCGAAACGCATGGGAGAGCCCACATTCCGCAGCGAGATCCCAAATTTAAAATTATCCTCCGGGCCGTTAACGTACTGGACTCCGGCGTCAATGGCGAATCCAAAGGCGCTCAGGTCGGAGGTTGATTCAGAAATGCCACGAAGCAGAATACCCACGGAGACCTTGTTTTCAAAGGTATATGCAGAACTGACCCCGAGATTAAAAAAACTGGGTGAATAGGTCGCCCCGGTTCCACCCGGCAATTGGGTGGTGGTCACCAGGATATCTCCGAAATCCAGGGAAACAAGGTTAAATCCGAGGACCCCGTTTTTACCCATTTTCTGTGCAAAACCCAGGGCGTTCATACTGATGCCCGATCCCCTCAGATATTGAGTATGTCCAATAAGCAATTCAGTCCGGTTGATCCGGGCCAGGCCTGCCGGATTGAGCCAAAGCGCTTCCACACCGGAGATCATAGACGTCGTCATGGTATGGAGGCCCGCGGCCCGCGCCCATGGATTCATGGTCAGTTCATATGCCCCGGCTTCCCCCTGCCTGTCCGGGTTGCCCGCATACAATCCATCGGCGAAAAAGATCACCGGGATCAATAAAATTATCGGCCAGTATCTGCGCTTCATTGACTTCATGCTTTATAAACCGGTGGGATCGAATTTGCGGTTGACGTTAAACCATTTAATCGTTGTTTCCCCGATCCCTTCGGCCTGGATGTGGACCAGGTAAACGCCGCTGGCGACCGGTATCCCTTTTGAATTTTTCATATCCCATTCCAGGTCGGGGATATACCGGGTATTCAGCACCGCGGGATTGGTCCGGTCCCGGATAGGAAGATCCTTTTCATCCCGCTTGTACTGCCGGATGAACCTGCCATCGAGGGAGTAGATGGTGACTACACATTTGGCAGGCAGGTTGGTGATCTTTACAATATTGGCAAACTGCGTGGATTCGTAACTGGAATACGCGTAATAGGGATTGGGCACCAGGTTTATTTTTTTAAGGGCAGCCGGTATTTCAACGCCCTGCAAGGGCTGTGCGGCCTGCCCCGAAATGGTAAACAGGTAGGAGGGATGACCTTTGGCGCTGTTGGTGCCAACCGCGACCTGGAATGGGTTTTCCACCCGCATCTTAATGATCGTTTCATTGGGTATGAGACCGTCCCTGTAGGACAGCAGCTTTTGTCCTGTGGGCAAAATGGGCCACAAGGTCCAGGTGACGTCGCGAAGTCCGGGTATTTTCCGCAAAGGGCTGTTCCCGGAATTCAAACGTTCGCGCAAGGCCTTGCATTCATCGTATTCCTGCAAGGTCACATAGACGAAGTGGTGTCCCCCCAGGAGATAATTAAAAAGGGTAGGAGGGCCGCCGGTCTGGATCACCTGCTGACTGGTTGGATTCCACATCATATCCCCTCCGATCGGTTTTTGATCATCGAAGCCCTGGGGAAACAACCGGCCGTCATACACCGAATTTTCTCCAAAAAAGATATTCAACCTTTTACCGGATTCCACATCGATGGCATAACCCGGAAACCAGCCCATTCCGGTTCCGTCGTTGTCCGGATCAGGAAGGTCATCGTTGTTGGTATCCTCTTTGCCAACCGAAGGGCTTCTGCGCAAATCCATATTCCTGGAATCCATAAAGGTGGGAATGCCCAGGCCGGTGGTTTGGGAATAATAGAAAGGGGAAGCCGTCTCCACCACCACGCAGCGGCTCCACAGGCTTTTATCCGGCGTGAACACGATATCCACGTTATTTAGATTCTGGAGCCGGAACCCCGGGTTTTCCCGCATGATCCGGAAACCATCCGAGGCATCCATCCAGGATGGACCGATAAAAGGATTCAGAGGATCCGAAACCCGGAAATCGGTGAGGTAAAAGGGGACAAAACCGCCGCCATTGCCCATAGTGGACAAGGCGGATTTCTGATCCAGGAGAAAATCGATCTCATTTTTGCCTGTCTTGACATAATTGATTACCCCGTCTCCGTCCGGCACCGTCCCAAACCACTGCGGTTTATTGAGGTCTTTATAACTGATCTCGGCTCCGATGGCTCCATTGTTACCCAGAGGATCATCGCCGGCATCGATGCTTTGGCCGAGCGTGACGGAGAAGCCGAATTTGGCAATCAATTGTTCATTGAGATTATCCAGGGTGGTCTCCGAGAGGATGACCGTATTCGGGTCCTTGCTGTTTATCAGTTTCCATCTGACCGGCGGGTCGAGCCGGTTATTGTTGGGGTCTGCATCGGTAAAGGTGAGGATGAATTCACCATCCTGCACGTCCAGCGGATTATAGATCTTCACCTGGATCGGACCGCGGCCTGGTTTGTATTTGATGCGGCCATCAAATTTTTTCTCGAGGATAGCCTGGCGGGTGGAATCGGCCATATCCAGGAAACTGCCGCCTGCCCCGATGCCATCCAGCCGGGTGATCTCCACGCCGTTGCCATAAGCGGACTTGAGATTGGTATTCACCACGGGCCTTGGAATGGGAACATAAGTACGGATATTCCTCCTGCCCTCCAGGTATGATTTTCGCTGGCCGACGACATCCCTGGGATTAAAAGGCAGGTAATTGTTATAGGCATAAGCGATGGCCGTATAATAATACTTTTTATGGTTGATCAGGGCCCGGTCCTCGGTGGCAAACTGGTCTTCCCTGATCTGGAAACTGTGCCTGATCCCGGCATCTTCTCCTTCCACCCGGATTTCCGGAATCCAAACCGGCTGGGTGGAATTGGGGTCTGGCACCGATTTCCAGTTATATACATTCCGCACCCCGTTTTTGATATCCACCTGGAAGATAAGCCTTGCCCGGTTGACGTCCTCAATATCCGCGATGCCGACATCGGCACTTTTGAGCTGGTAAATTTTATATCCTTCAAAACGATAGAGGCTGTCGGCAATCCCGGCGGGGGCTTGCAGATCCACTTCCTGGTATCCTTCATAGGCATTATTCGATTTCACCGGGTCATTGGACAAAAGCAAAATCAGTTCCTGGTCGAGTTCTATAAAATCGAGGTCCGGTGCGTCCGGTCCGTCGGTGATGTCAAAACAATTGTCAAACAAGGCCTGCGCGATGTCATCGGCTGAAGTCAGCCGGTCGATATTCGGGCAGGGATAATCCAAATCGGGCACCCAAACCACACCAATGATGAGTTCATTGACCGCACCGGGATCCAGCCGGAAAGGACCTGAGGCCTGGATGGTCCGGCGGTCTCCAAAGTCCAGGTTTGCGGTACACATGGACCAGCCGCGGGCGTTGTCCGGGGCGTCGGTAAAGGCATAATCATTTCTGGCAGCCCCGATCTGATAAGCCGTGCCTCCGTAAGAAAAGGGCGTGCCGTCTTTCCAGGATCCGGACATGTAATTATAGTATTCCTGCGCGTTTTGCGGATCGGTCATGGCGTTGGGCCAGTTGCCGACTGCAGCATTGTTAAAATAAGTGAAGGAGGACATGCCGATTTCCTGGCCGAATTCATCCAGGGGGCCCCTGAAATAATCCACGCCGAGAATGGGCACATCGTTGCAATAGGTGTTTATGCCTCCCGGGCAGGAGCATCCCGTTTCTCCGTCGGTGGCATCTTCGTTGTACACATAGGCCAAAGACCTGCTCACATCGCATCCGATGTAGTCGTCTGTATAACAACCCAGGTCAGGGTCCACAAACATCGCAAAGAAGGTACTGTCGATGCTTTGGGTGGCGCGGTTGATCAATTTATACCGCTGGAAGGTCATATTGTTGATCTCATCGTTGGTCGCATAGGCAAAGGCCTGGACCTGGATTTCCATCTGGATGGGTTTACCCTGGGTCTGGGTGTGTATCCCCCCGGCGTCATTATAGATCCAAAAGGTCATTTCATCGGGATACTGGGGGGCGTTGCATCCACGGATCTCGATGATGGGATAGTCCCCTTTGCAGGGGTCGTATAATCCGTCGCCGTCGCGGTCATAAAAGCCGGCAAGCCCCTGGCTGGTATTGGGGAGCTCAAAGCCGTGGATGTTTTTAAAGTAAGGATTGCCCCTGCCGGGCCAGCCGAGGACGTCTTCCGGTATTTTTTTGCAATCCAGCACAGTCCCTGAAGCCTGGGCTTCGTTAAACGCTTTCAGGTGGGCGGCGATATTTTCACCCGTGACCTGGAAATGTTTGTCCCATTTGGCACAGGTGTCAATGCCTATGGTGCCTTTTACCGGATCGAGAGGGCCCGGCCAAAAATCGTTGAGATTTCCCTGGCGGTAAATCTGGCCGGCAAGTTTGAGGTTGCCCACCGGATCGTATCCGCCCAGCCAGACCGCGCCGGCGAATATGGAGGATACCTCAGGGATTCCCGATCCGGGTTGCACCTTTGGAACAATGTATTTACCATCCTGCAGGTCCCACCAGACATCCCCTCCGCCCAAAAGCCTGGCCCTTACGTTATTGATTTGCATGTCTATGGAGGAGGTGGAAGGGGCACAATCGGCCCGGGGGGTAAGCCTTTGTTTGAGCTCATCCAGCTTTGCCTTTTTTGGCGGGTAGGGTGGATAAGCCCATACCGTAACCAGGCCGAACACCACCAGGACCACAGAGCATATATATTTCTTTTGAAACATCATCATGGATTTAGAATTCGACAATAGCGCCCAGGAAAATTCTTCTCGGAAGGGAATAAAATCCGGGATTCAATTCTGCCCACTGGTAGGACAATAAATAAGCGTTGACATCCCTGCCGGTGGAAGTCACCGTGTTGAGCGCCGACTTGCCATCCGTGGAGGTCAGGTAGCCGTCATCCTCCGGCGATCCGGTGACGGGATAGACCCCATAGACGTTCCTGCGGTTCAATACATTCTGCACCCGCAGGTAAACATTCAGAAACATGGGAAAACGGCTGTCCGGACTGCCCACCCTGAAACTTTTATCTGCACGCAGATCCAGCGTGAAGGACCAGGGAAGCCGGGAACCGTTGAGGGCGCCTGCAAAACCCGTCCCGCCCAGGGGCTGCGCCCTTTGCAATTTGGTATAGGGCCTGCCGCTGACCGCATTGGCCTGTAAGTTGATACCGGCATTGGCAAAGAGTTCAAGCCCGTTGATCCTTGGCCCGTTGTACGCCCTTCCGGAAGCATAACGGTAATCGATCACGGTGACCAGCCGGTGCCTCTCATCAAAATTCAGCGGAAAAAGACTCCTGATGTTTCCCCGTTGATTCAGGCTGCGCTGGGTATTGGCGTTGGAGCCGGTTCCGTCCGCAAACTGGAGGGTGTAATTGGCCAGCAATTCAATATTGCCGGTCCTCCGGAGATCATACTGAAAACTGAATCCTTTCACGGTCCCGAAATCGAGGTTACCATAACCGGTATAATTATTTACGGGCGAAGGCACATACAGATAGGTGCGGCTTTGGATCATATCGCGCATCTCTTTGTAATAGGCTGCGATTTTCAGTGCCGAAGAATTCGTCAGTTTTTGCTGAAACCCGACCTCATAATCAATGGTCCGTTCGGGTTTCAGGTTGGGGTTGTTGGAAGGGGTCCTGGCCGGGTCTTCAAAATAATAGTAGTCCAGGGCAGTGGCGATGGTATTGGAAGGAGGCCTCTGCACCAGGATATCATAATGTGCAAAAAAGTTGGCATCGTCCGAAATCGGGAAGGAGAAGGCCAGGCGCGGCATAAAATTGATCTGGGGAACGTAGTCCGTAAAGGACTGGTCCGGATTGAAGGATTTGAGGCGGATATTGGAATTGGGGTCTTTCAGTTTTGGGGTCACCACTTCCCCGCCGAACAATACCGACCCGTCGTTGGCCGGCGTGCCGTTGGGGAAATACCATTGTTCCCCTTTTCGGAAGGCTTTTACGTTGTTTGAGTTTTTGTTGGTGATATAGACCAGGTAGTCGTCTCCAACACCGGCCGGCTTTTCTTCACCGAGAGAGGCATAAAACTCTTTGGCCTGGGTGATCTCATACAGGGAAAAAGGGTCCCGGAGCACTTTGGTATTGGCGTCATAACGGTCGACACGCAGGCCCAGCCTCAGGATCAGGTCCCGGTAACTGAATTTATCCTGGATATAGGCAGCGGCATAGGTCGGCCGGTTTGGAGCGACTACAAAGGTCCGGCGTCCCTCCGCGTCGACGGCCGTGAAAAAATCTTCAAAGCGAGCTTTGCCGCTCAATTTATTCCCCAGGTAATCATAGCCGTAATAATCCAGTACGCCCTGGTCCGTAAGTTCACTGGCAGCAAACATATCCAGCCGCAGGTCGGCCGGATTGATGCCGTCTACATTCACGTATTCATTCAGGGTTTGTCCGGTAAGTTGCCTGATCCTTTTATAAAACAGGAGGTCATTGTCTTCCTCGATCAGGGTTTGAAATTGTTCATACGTATAGGGAGTTTGCAGCCCATCGAAAGAACCGATGACTTTTGAAGTGTCCACACCTTTGATATGGTTGTTGGCCTGGAGCCGGGCAATGGTCCAGAGTCCGCTGGGACTGATGCCCCAGGCCCTGTCGGTGCGCTGTTCGAAGATGAAGCCGGCCTGGATGTTATGCCTTCCCTTGTTGGACCCTCCGGGAAACAGATCGAAGCTGGCTTCGCCATTCAGGGTGAGGATATCGCTTTCTCCTTTGCCGAAGTTGTTGTAGACGGCGCCTACATTGGTATGAAGGCGCCAGGCCGAGTTGAAATTGTTTGAAATAAAACCGTTGAAGGTATAATAATCCAAAAGGTTGTTGGCGTCCAGGTTTTTATTGTAATTGGCCAGCACCTCGTTTAAAGTGCCCGGCGTATAACCGTTGAGTTGCTGCAGGTAACCTGCGTGGGCTACGCCCGGGATCGGGCCGCGGGAGTAGGTAGACTCACCCTCTACGGGGATCCAGCTGATATCAAAATTGCCGATATGGCCGTAGTTAAAGAGACGGTCCCTGTGCCGGTAATCCTCATTTTGATTATTCCCTTTTTCGTAAGCGGCTTGCAGGGTATACACCGCATTTCGAAAAATCCGGTTATCCCCTTTTTTCCGCCCGCCGCCCTGTGGGTTTTCCAAAGGGTCGGGACCGAGACGGTGCCTCCACCGGAAAGCGCCCCGGTAATTTTGGGAGGTAGCCAGGGGATTGTTTTCATAATTGAGCAGGTCCCAGGTGGATCCGGCAGAAAAACGGTTGTTGTTCCGGTTATAGGCTCCGGTGAATCCGATGTCAATTTTTTTGGTGAGCCTTGCATCTATTTTACCGGTGAGGTCAATCCGGGACGCCTGTTCATTCATCCTGGCTTTTCGCAACTCCACGTCCCCGGAACCCAGGAATTCCGCGGAGGAAAGCGGCACTCCGTTGACCCGGGTGATCGGACCGGCTTCTAATTCTTTCAGCTTCCCTGAATGAGTGTAATAGGTTCCTGTAATGCCGGGGTTATCATCCTGCTGCCTGCGGTATTGGCCGCTGAGCCGGTAGCCTAAGACGGAAACGCCTTTCTGGTTTCTCAATATCGGGCCGCTCAGGTTGAAATTGAGCAGGTTGTATCCATAAGAATCCAGAAATTGTGAGCTTTCCAGTTCTAAACCGCCGGTAAATTTGTCGGAGGGTCCTTTGGTCGTAATGGAAATCACCCCGCCGGTCACATCCCCATAGCGGGCTTCCACGCCGCCGGTGATCACCTGCATCTGGTCGATCTCCGTCTGGGGAATGAGGCTGGTGTTGACCCGGATGCCATCAATATAATAGTTAGTGGCATTGGACCTGGATCCCCTGATGTTCAGCGCCCCCCCGTCCTGCTGGGCGATCCCTGCGGTGGTGGCTGCCAGTTCATTGATGTTTTTCGTGGGTAGGTTTCTTATTTGTTCGGAGGTGACCGTGCCCCCGGAAGTGGTATTGTCCTGCTGGATTAAGGGCACTTTATAGTCTACCACCACGACTTCATTCAACAGGATCCCGGTTGCCATTTCCACGTCAAGCCGGTTTGCCTTGCCGGCAAAAACCACTACATTCTGAATGCGCTGGGTTTGATAGCCCACATAACTGAATTCCACATCATAGGTGCCCGGATCGAGATTTGTAAAAGTATAATTCCCGTCCAGGTCGGTCGTCGTACCCCCTTTCTGCACCCCGCTTTTAAATAATACCACCGTGGCGCCGATCAGGCCTTCTTTATTTTCGTCCTCTACCTTTCCTTCAAGGGAGGTCTGGGCCTGTGTGGCCAGAAATCCAAAAAAGAGCAAAAGGAGGGTAATACCTGGTTTCCGGAAATGCATAGATGAAGCCAAATAGTTAAAATTCAACAGAATAGATGATGTAAATATTCAACGAAGATAGGACAAGAAACGCTGATTCAAAGCGCTTTTAAAGAGGGCAATAAAAATTTGCCTCAAAGCGCAGTCCCAAAGCTAAACTTTACCGAGAAGAGAACTTATCCAAACTTTCCAACTTGCGAACCTTCTAACTTACTAACTTGCAAACTAAACCGAATTCCTTGCTGCATTGATGATCCCGAATGAACTCCTGATCACCAGTTTTTCATAAACCGGTCTGAGTTCATGGTCCTGGTATTCCGGTTTGCGCAATTGCATCAGGGCAAATTGCTGGATGGTCAGTAAGGGGCGCACGATTCTTTCCCGCATATCCACCGAAATGGAATCTGCCGGGTAATCCTCCATCAGGAATTTGTGGCCGGTGAGGAGGAGGACATATTTTTGGGTCCTTTTGAATTCATCGTAAATGATCCTGAAAAGGCCGGCAAATTCAGCATCCGTTTCCAGGTAGGCGGTGAGGGGGAAAAAACTCTTTTTCATCGCCATTTCATTGTTTTCGATCAGGGTCTTGAAAAAGAGGGAAGATTGGTACAAGTCCCTGACCTGGTCCCATTTACCTGCCAAATACATCTTTTCGAGCGCGGAGCCCACTCCGAAGAAGCCCGGGACATTTTGTTTGTTCTGGCTCCAGGACCCTACGAAAGGGATGGCCCTCAGGTCCTCGAGGCGGAGGTCTTTGGATTTTCCTCTTTTGGACGGCCGGCTGGCAATGTTTGTCTCACTGTAGTAGTTCAGGGGGCTTACGGTGCTCAGGTAGGACATGAACCTGGGATGCGATTTGAGGCTGCGGAAGGCTTCCATGCCTGTAGTGGCCATTTCGTCAATGAGTTGTCGGTGATCCGGATTTAGGGTATTGGTATGATCGGCCAACACGTCATTGTAGATCCCGGCGTTCAATAATTGCTCGATATTGTATTGCGCGGAGGCGATGGTTCCAAAACTACTGCTGACCGTCTGGCCCTGGATGGTCAACTGGATCTCCGTATTGGAAATCCGGTGCCCCAGGGAGGCGTAGAATTTATGTGTTTTTCCTCCTCCGCGCGATGGGGGCCCGCCTCTTCCGTCAAAAAATATCACCTTGATGCCAAACTCCTTGGACACTGCCGTGAGGTTTTCTTTTGCCTGGTAAATGCTCCAGTTGGCCATAAGATATCCTCCATCCTTGGTGCCATCCGAGAATCCCAGCATGATGGTTTGAAAATCGGACCGGCTTTTTAAATGTTCTCGGTACACCGGGTCGCGGTATAACTGACTCATGATCTGGCTGGCCAGTTTAAGATCATCGATTTTTTCAAAAAGGGGTACGATGTCCACACTGATCTGGGGCTGTGCCCAGGTGGTCCGGATCAGGAAGAAGGCTTCCAGGATATGGCTTACCGATTCGCATTGACTAAGGATATAACGATGGCAGGCCAGTTCGCCATTCTGCTCCTGAATGGATTTCATGGCCCGGATGGTAAGGATAGTATCTTCTTCCAGGGAGCCGGGTTCAAGATGGAAATCGGGATGGAGATCCGCCTGGGTTGTCAGGAACCGGTTTTTTTGGGCTTCGTCCAGCGCAGGGTAGTCCACATTGGAATGATCCGTGAACGGAAGGATTGCCTGGACCACCGACTGATGGACCGAGGAATCCTGGCGGATATCGAGGGATGCAAAATAAAAACCAAAGGACTGGACTTTTGCGATAAAAGCATCCACGTTTTCCAGGAAAAGGGAGTCGTGCTCATTCGTAATGATATTCCGGACCTGGAACAGGAGGTCGAGGATTTTCTCTTTGGAGACCACATTGCCATTGGTCCCGGCCAGTTGGAGGATCATTTTTTCCAACCGCGCGATGAGTACATCCACATTTTTAAAGGTCAGCCTTTTTTTAAGGTCCCGGATATCGTCCAGGTAGCATTGCAGGAGGTTTGACCTCAGGTTGCCTGCGACTTCCACCGTGGTTTGCCAGGTGACAAATGGATTTCCATCGCGGTCGCCGCCGGGCCAGAAACCCAGGTGGATGAGGGGATCCTGTTCCCGGGCGGTCTCCGGGATCATGCCGATGACGCGCTGATTGATCCTTCCGATCGCCGGATAAAATATTTTTTTAAGATACCAGATCAGGCTGTTGGCTTCATCCACGGGAGATGGCCGCGTATGTTTGAAAAAGGGGGTTTTACCCAATTGCTGAAGCAAGAGGTTGATTTCGGTGATTTGGTTGGTGGCGATACATTGAGCCAGTTCGTGAATAATGCCCAGGACCGAATCGGGATAAAACTGAGTAGGGTGGGCGGTAAGCACCAAACGAACGGCGAATTCCCTGAGCCGGTCGGCCAACTCGCCGGTCAGCGCCTTGACCCTGGTTTCCGTTTCAATTTGTTTTAAAGTACCGATGCCCTCGAGGTCATGGGTAAGGGCAAAGGCCGCGTCCTCCAGGGCATCGAACAATACCACCTGCCTTTCCCCATACTGGATAAACCGGAAGAGCAGGTCCAGCCTGTCTTTTTCCCCGATATAATCGGTTTGAGTCCTGAAAAAATGGTCTATGATTTCTTTAGGGCTGTTGCCTTTTGCATATCCTTCCTCGCAATAAGTGACCAGCAGGGACAAGAGGATACCCGTTTTTTCGATTTTCTGAAAGGGCAATGAGGTAAAAAGGCTGTTGAACAACTGATACTTCAATAAAACTTCCTTGTTGAATACTTCGATCTGGCCGGAGGTAAAAGACATAGGGGCAAATATCGATGAATCGGGCGAAGCCCGGTAAGGGGCTTCCTAATTTTTCACTCCCGGGCTTTTTGCATTGAAATGACAAATGCCCTGTTTTTTGAATTTTTATATGACCGGATGCCCGGAATGGAGAGCAGAATTTCAGAGAATTTTTTCGATATTACGCACCCATTAATAAAATGAATATGAATAGCAGTTTGGTAACCTTAGACTGGATTGTCATCGTTGGGTATTTTTTCGTCCTGGTGGGCATCACCATTTGGGCGATGCGATTTTCTCAAAAAGATACGGAGGATTATTTCCTTGCCGGGCGCAATGTCGGCTGGTTTATGATCGGGGCTTCCATTTTTGCTTCCAATATCGGGGCCGAGCATGTGGTGGGCCTGGCCGGAACAGGAGCAAACAGCGGCATGCCCATGGCGCACTATGAATTGCACGCCTGGATCGTGCTGTTGCTTGGATGGGTATTCCTTCCTTTTTACATGCGGAGCGCCGTGTTTACCATGCCGGAATTCCTCGAAAAACGGTTCAGTCCGAAAGCCCGTTGGTTTTTATCGATTTTTTCACTCGTCAGTTATGTCATGACCAAGGTGGCCGTCAACCTTTACGCCGGAGGGATAGTGACTTCCTCCCTGCTCGGCATCGATTTCTGGACCGGGGCGATCGGGGTCCTGGTGCTGACGGGAATTTATACGGTTTTGGGGGGCATGAGGGCCGTGGTGCTTACGGAAACCTTTCAAACCATCATCCTCATCCTGGGCGCGGCTTTTGTGACGATCCTGGGATTGCAAAAGGTCGGGGGCTGGGGCACCCTCACCGAGCTGGTCGGCGCCACCCATTTTAATATGTGGCGGCCTTCTTCCGATCCGAATTTTCCCTGGACCGGACTGGTTTTCGGAGGCGCCATCGTGGGCACCTGGTATTGGTGTACAGACCAATATATTGTGCAACGAACCCTTTCCGCCAAAAACCTCACGGAAGGAAGACGGGGGGCTATCTTCGGGGCCTTTTTGAAAATCACGCCGGTTTTCATTTTCCTGATGCCCGGCATCATTTGTTATGCGCTTGCGCAACAGGGAAAAATTACCCTGAACAACCCGAATGAAGCGTTTACCGTGATCATGCAAAATCTCCTGCCGGCCGGTTTCAGGGGTCTCGTTGCCGCAGGATTGCTGGCAGCCCTGATGAGTTCGCTGGCCTCCATATTCAACAGTTGCAGCACGCTCTTCACGGTCGATGTATATAAAAAGCTGAGGCCGGAGACCAGCGAGAAAAACCTGGTCCGGGTAGGCCGCATCGCCACCGGCGTGGTGGTGGTCGCCGGTTTGTTGTGGGTCCCCATTCTGACCAAAATCGGCGGCGGTGTCCTTTACCAGTATTTGCAAAGCGTGCAGAGTTATATCGCCCCGCCCATCACCGCGGTCTTCCTCCTGGGCATATTTTTTAAACGGATCAACTCGAAAGGGGCTATGGCTGCCTTATGGTTTGGTGTGATTTTTGCAGCGGTCCGTATTATCGCCGAAATAAACAAAGATTCTTTGACCGGATTTATGCATTCTTTTGCTAGCTACAATTTTATGCATTTGAGCATCTGGCTCTTTTTATGCTGTGTCCTGGTAGCGGTTGGAGTGAGCCTGCTTACTGAAAAGCCGGCCGAAGAATCACTTAAAGGTTTGACATTCAGTACGCTGACACCCGAGCAAAAACTGGCCACGCGAAACAGTTTTAACAAGTGGGATGTCTTTTTTTCCCTTGCTATCCTGGCCATTGTCATCCTGATCATGAGCTATTTTACCGGCAATTAGTTAGGTATAAAATCAAGACGAATGCCGGGAAGGGGATCCGCAAGGGTCCCCTCTTTTATTTTTAGGAAAAATTATTTTTCTCCTTATTCTGGGTATTTTTGCCCCGGAAGGCATCCCCGTATAAAAAGCATTCTCCTCTATGTCTTTTACCATTAAACTGAAACAATTTGAAGGCCCCTTTGATCTTCTTTTATTTTTTATTGAAAGGGATGAACTGGATATATACGATATCCCCATAGCCAAGATCACCGCCGACTTCCTGGATTATATCCACCAGCTTGAACAACTCAACATCGACCTGGCCAGTGAATTCATCCTGGTGGCCGCCACGCTGATGCGCATCAAGGCAAAAATGCTGCTGCCCAGGAAGGAAATCGATGAAGAAGGAAACGAAATCGATCCCCGGCAGGAGCTGGTGCAACGCCTGCTGGAATACAAGCGCTACAAGAGTGTGCTCGAAGAATTTGAAGCCCTCGAACTCAAACGCCTGCAACAGGCCAGCCGGGGAAATGTCAACCAGGAGTTGAAAAAGTTTGCGGAAAAAGCTTTCATCGAGGCGGAATGGGAATCCGTAACCCTTTTCAAACTCATGAAAACCTTCGAACGCATGCTGGTCCAGTTTGATGACCGCCGGCATGTGCACAAGGTTTACAATTTCATCTATACGGTCCTTGACCAGCAGGACTACATCCTGGAGCTGGTCGCTGAAAGAGAAAAGGTATCCTTTGAAGATATTTTTGTCCCTTGCGAAAACCGGATTCACGCGATCATTACCTTTCTGGCCCTTCTGGAATTGCTCAACCAACAGCAGGTAAGTATAAGCTCCGGGGAAGGAGCCAACAATTTCTGGATCGGCAAAAATCACGAAGCGGTGCCCCAACAAAATCCCGGCACCGGCGACCTTACCTTATGATTCAATACAACCCGAAGGACTGGTTTACCTTCATTTTCAGATTTCACAAGGCGGATACCTTCCGGAAGCTCCTGCCCTTGCTCGCAGGCATGGCCGTTTATTCCACTTTGATCATCTATCTCGAAATCCGGCTTTCATGGGTCAATGACCTCCATGTCCAGAACATCATCCAGATGCACAGCCTCCTGGGATTCGCCATCTCCATTATGCTCGTATTCAGGACCAACACCGCTTATGACCGCTGGTGGGAAGCAAGAAGGTGGTGGGGGACCCTCGTCAACAACAGCCGCAACCTGGCAATCAAGCTGAGTACTTACATCCCGGAGGAGGACCAAAAGCTCAGGCTCAGGTTTAGCAAGGCGATTGGAGCCTTTGCACTCGCCTTGCATAAGCATCTCCGGAAAGAAACCATCCGGATGGAGCTGTTTGAACTGGATGAAGATGACCCTGTCATGAAGCTGCACGACCAGGACAGGCATGTACCCGCACAACTGACGGAGCTCATCGCCCGCATCGTCAACCGGATGCGCAAGGAACATACGATCTCTCCGGAACAATTCCTGGCCCTCAACAACGAATTGTCCAATTTTATGGAAATCTGCGGGGCCTGCGAAAGGATCAAAAACACCCCGATTCCTTTTTCCTACAGCGGATTTATTAAAAAATTCGTCTTTTTTTATGTGATGACCCTCCCTTTTGGATTTGGAAAGAGCCTGGGTTATATAGGTGTGCCGGTGGTGGTTTTTATCTTTTATGTACTGGCCAGCCTGGAGCTCATCGCGGAAGAGATTGAAGACCCCTTTAGCGGGGACGAAAACGACCTTCCCACTGAGAAACTGGCAGAAGTCATCCGTGAACATGTCAAGATTATCTTAGAGCGGGGTAGTAGTCAGCAAGTTGGCAAGTTGGCATGTTAGTAAGTTGGTAAGTTGGTAAGTTGGCTCACAGCTGAAAGCTGAAAGCTGATAGCTGATAGCTGATAACTGAATGCTGAATGCTGAATCCGGTTTTGAAATCCCGAATTCTGGCCTTATCTTTGCGTCGCTTTTCAATAAAATAGTTACAATAAGCTCATT
>Ga0209605_1001110_pt1 | contig 31434 bp, 31 predicted proteins | sample AD_UKC035_MetaG_FD_184408 | JGI IMG/M metagenome (GOLD analysis project Ga0209605, IMG submission 184408) | Active sludge microbial communities of municipal wastewater-treating anaerobic digesters from USA - AD_UKC035_MetaG (SPAdes) (version 2) | ecosystem: Engineered > Bioreactor > Anaerobic >...
TCTGCTACTCTATTGTCTTCTTCCGATGAAGTAATGGTAACTTGTGAAGAACTTCCGATTGTGGTGTCGACCAGGTCCTTTTGCAGTCCCTGAATGAGCGAGCCGATAAATACCTGGACGGATACCCCTATTGCAATCCCTAGAACTATGAGAAGAGTCTGTACCTTGCTGGATGATAGGAAACGCATTGCGATTGAAAATGCCAGTTTCATTTCTTATCACCCTCCCCGAATGAGAAGATTTCTCTCGGATCTTTCAGGAAAATATCGGCTCCCACTTCCTTCCAGTAATTGGGGTTCTTCTCGAAGGCCTTTCCGCCAACCACTATTCTTGATTTTCCACCGTGTTCCCTTATTTTGGTAATCATCCTACGTGTATTTATGAGGTTGTAGTAATTAGAAACACTAATAGCAATATAGGATGGATTAAGCTCTTTCATCGCTTCGAGGAAGGTGTCGAGAGGGGTATTTGCACCTACAAACGTCGAGTTATATCCTGCAATCGTGAAGATGTCTGAGATCATCCTGGCACCTATTTCATGATACTCTTCCGGTGGACAGAGAACTGCAACGGTAACCTCTTTCTCGGCAGATCTTTTGCCGCCTCTTTTCCCTATGATGTAGGGATAGCAACATTCCATTACGGTCCTGACGATTGAGCTTCTTATATGTTCGTTCCAGATGCACATCCTGTCACTTTCATAGTCGCACTCCCAGTTTCCGAGAGCAGGGCCGAGAATTTCCAGATATAGATCTACCACTTCAATGCTACCAGAATCCAGGGCGTCGATGCAGATTTCTACGGCTCTCTTTTTGTCCTGAGAATCTAGAGCCTCTATGAAACTACTTCTGATTTCGTTCAAGGTAACCTCCTTATTCCAGAGAATCTAGTCTCCTCGTATCATCGTCATCCAGGACTATACTCCCCGCTTCGAGATTTAGGCGCAGGTGATCTAGCTTCGATGCCTTCGGAATTACCACAACTCCTTCTTTGCCCAACAACCAAGCAAGCATTATTTGCTGTACAGTTGCGGAGTACTTCACGGCGAAATCCTTTAGCAGCTTCTCGGTCGAGGGTTTCAAAGAGTTTCTTTTAAGCGGCGAATAGGCAGTCAGAGTTATTTCATGACTCTGACAGTAAGGAAGAAGCTCTTCCATTGGCTGTCTATCGTCAATGTTGAAGAGAACTTGATTGTTTACTATTGGTTGTTTCGAAACGGCAACTGCCTTCTTCAATAAAGGTGTGTCAAAGTTAGAAACGCCAATAAACTTGACTCTTCCATTCACTACTTCTTCACTCATAGCGTTCAGGGTCTCTTCGAGAGGAACATCGGGATTTGGCCAATGTATAAGGTAGAGATCAAGATAGTCCGTCCTGAGTCTTCTCAGAGTTCCTTCTAGAGCTCTGTGAAGTTCTTCCTTCCACAGATGGGTGGGCCAAACCTTAGAAGTAATGAACAGCTCTTCTCTGCTGAAGACCGAAATAGCCTCTCCTATTATTTCTTCGGTATGGCCTCCACCATAGTATTCCGCCGTGTCTATGTGCGTATAACCCATCTCAATTGCTCTGGATATTGTGTCGATATGCTCTTTGTCTCTAGATAGATCGGGAAGATCTCTTCCACCTATTTCCCATGTACCAATCCCTATGGCTGGAATTTCTCCCATATTCTTTCCCAAAGTTCTGTAAATCATTTTATTCACCCCTGTTCTTTACATTTTACATTAATGATTCGAAAGAAAGTAGCTTGTAAAACATTGCAAACTTCCATGAGCACGTAATTCATCATAATTAAATCTTCTCATGAGAATGTTATTAATGCATCAAAACAATCTACTCGAAGTCAAGATGAAGGAGATTAAGAACATCTCCCTTTGAGTTAGATTTAAACTTCATTCTCTGTATGTCAACCAGTGATTCTCGAGAATATGCTATAACGGATCTAATTAAGGTTGACAGTCCTTGAGGTATAATTGTTTAAACGGGCTGATCACTTTGCAGTTGCAGTTACAAATGGTCTTTCAAAAACGGCTTTTCCAGAAATCAGGATCTACATCTGGTACCTTCCTATGTTAGTTATGAACAAAATCAAAGACACCAAACGAAGGAGGGAGCGCCATGTATATTGTGTGTGATTTGACGTATGCTGTTTCTGAAAGTAGATCCACGGAGGCTTTGAAAATGATACTTGAGACGCTCTCAAAAAAGTTGCTTCTGGGAGCCCAAGGTGACACGCTTAATATGAGAGCCGAGACGGAAGACACGATTGAAGTTCAGATTATGGCTCTCAAAGGTTCGTGCTCTTTCGAAGAAGTAGTGCCAAGGATCAACGAGTACCTATCATTGATCTCAAGAGCGCTGGAAACGAGTTTTCCAGATTACAGAGTAGTTAGTTCATACATCTATCTAGATGGAGAAGAAACACCCTATCTACTCTGTTGAAGCCATAAAAAGAGGGCCGCGGGCCCTCTTTTTTTGTACGGTTGACAGGATAAAAACACTCCACTATAATCAAAATGTTGATACTTAGAATGGTTCTAAATAAGGAGGTGTTTTATGGAGAAAAGAATTCCTTTGATCGGTGAAGATTTTCCTGAAATGAAAGTGAAGACAACTCACGGTGTACTCAACCTTCCAGAAGAATATAAGGGCAAATGGTTTGTTTTGTTCAGCCATCCGGGCGATTTTACACCGGTTTGTACAACTGAGTTTGTGGGATTTCAGAAGAGATACCAGAAGTTCAGAGAGCTCAACTGTGAACTCATAGGTCTCAGCGTCGATCAAGTCTTCTCTCACATAAAGTGGGCCGAATGGATAGAAGAAACTCTGGGAGTGAAGATTGAGTTCCCAATAATCGCCGATGAAATGGGTGAAGTTGGTATGACTCTCGGTTTGATCCATCCTGCGAAGGGTACAAACACGGTCAGGGCCGTATTCATTGTTGATCCGAAGGGAAAAATAAGGGCAATACTCTATTATCCGCAGGAGCTTGGAAGAAACATGGACGAAATACTTAGAATGGTCAAGGGCTTCCAGGTTGCCGACAAGAACGGAGTCGCGATTCCTGCCGATTGGCCAAACAACGAAATCATCGGCGATCACGTAATTATTCCCCCTGCAGCAGACGTCAAGACTGCAGCAGAGAGAAAGGGCAAGGAAGGTTGCTACGACTGGTGGTTCTGCCACAAGAGCCTTTGACACAGCGATCATGAAATAAATTTAACGGATAGAGGTCGGGACAACCGACCTCTTCTTTTTTTGCTTGCCGCCTCAAACATAGAATCCCGAGCTTAAACCACAAATCTTTTGAAAGACGGGCAGAATAATTGTCTCTAGGTATTCGATGTTTTCTGCGCGTAATTAACTATAGACAATCTAGAATGAGCCTGATCGCACGTGGTTGATCTTGATTGTTCTTTTTCAAAGATGTAAAGTTTGGTATTATAGAGATGAAAAAAATTTCCTTCGGAGGTGATGACAGTGAAAAAAATTTTCTTTGTGGTATTCCTCGTATTGATGCTTTCAGTGACAATGACTGCAAAACTTGTCTACTGGCATACTCAAGAGGAGGAATCAAGACAGCAGGTAATTGCACAGATAGTCGAGTCGTTCACGATTGAAACGGGAATCGAAGTCGACGTAGTCGCGATCGAAGAGAATGAGATGTTTTCACGGCTGGCGGCCGCTTCCGCTGCCGAAACGCTTCCGGATCTGATTGAAGCTGGCGCGGAAACCATTCTGGGTCTTGGCGCGGATGGTTTGCTTGACACTGCAATTCCAACGAGATTCATTAAGAATGGAGGGGATTTCTACAACGGCGCCACGAGATTCGTTATTACGCCAGCCGGGGACGAGTACTTTGCGGTCCCTTACCATGGATGGGTTCAGGGTATCTGGTACAGAAAGGATTGGTTTGAAAAAGCCGGATTGGCCGAGCCGACCACATGGGAAGCGATCATGGAAGCTGCGAAATATTTCCATGATCCTCAGAACGGAATGTACGGGATCGTTCTGGGAAAGGCAAACGATGCTTATGCAGAACAGGTGTTCACGATTTTCGCTTTGTCAAATGGAGCCAGGATATTTGATAAGGAAGGAAACGTAATAGTCAATTCTCCGGAGATGAAGGAAGTACTCCAGTTTTACAAGGACCTTGGAGAGTACTCGGCTCCCGGGCACACCTACTGGCAGCAAGCAAGAGAGCTTTTCCTCGCAGGTAAAACACCGATGATGTTCTACTCTACTTACATTATGGATGACCTTGCCCTTGCGGAGATTCAGACTCAATACATCAGCAATTTTGATCCTGAACTGGTTGAGAACACGGAGTTTGCTCCAATGATGACTCATAGCAGATCTTCATCCTTTGGACAGGTTTTGTCGCTTGCAGTAATAAAGTCTTCCGAGAATAAACTTGACGTTCTCAAGTTTCTGGATTTTGTTTTCGAACCGGACAACTACATCAAGTACATCCATATGGCTCCTGGTGGTATGCTTCCAACGCGCTCCTCTATCGCCGAAAGTGAAGAATTCCTGAATGATCCAAAAGGGATTTACAGGAGGTACGGTGCTGAAAAGATCAAGTCAATCATCTATGGAATGGAGAACATCGAGAAGTTCGGTTACGTTGAAGGGAGGGTCTTCCCTGAAATGGGCAAGATATCCGGGGCCTTCACAATAGGAAATGGAATTGTCATGATGTTTGATAACGACGCAACTCCAGATCAAGTTCTCACTTTCTGGAGAGAGGATATTAGGAAGCTTATAGGAAGATAATCATCTAGCATTGGAGGCCCCGGAGCCGGGGCCTTCATTTTTTGGAGGGAGATCTCATGCAGAGAGCAGCCTCTTCCATGTTGAAGAAAGAAAACAGTCTGGGTTGGAAACTGGTTTCACCAACTGTAATACTGTTAATGATACTTATACTCTATCCAGTCGGTTACAATATTTATATCTCGTTCTTCGATTATGGAATAACCAGCTCCACATTTGTAGGACTGGAAAATTATGTTCGCGTCTTCAAAGACAGCGCCTTCTGGAAGTCATTCTTCATTACTGTAGGTTTCACGCTTATGACTGTGATTGGAAGCATTCTCCTGGGACTCGTTGTAGCATTAATGCTCAACAAGGAGTTCAAGGGGAGAGCTATTGTTAGGACGATTGTGCTGCTTCCATACATAACACCGCTCATTTCAATTGTCTTCTCCTGGAAGTATATCTTCGATCCTAGCTATGGGCCATTTATGCAGCTGTTCAGTCAAACTCTTGGGTGGGTTTCCCCTCAACTCGATCTTCTGAACAATTCGAACAACGCGTTCTTGGTGGCCTCTGTCTTCAATATTTGGCGAAACTTTCCTTTTGTCTATTTGATGCTCCTATCAAGGCTTCAGTCGATACCTGACGATTACTATGAAGCTGCTGAAATTGATGGGGCAACGTCTTGGAAGCAGTTCACTAATATAACACTTCCAGAGCTCTACTTTGTGATGGGAGCGGTAGCACTAATGAGAGGGATCTGGAATTTCTACAAATTCGATGAAGTCTATCTGATAAGCAAGAGGGCGGGAACACTACCAATCTTCATCTATGAAAGGGTAATAGGCACTACTTCGCCGGAGTACGGAGTAGCCGCTGCGATAGCAACGATTCTGATGGTAATAATGCTTTTCTTGATAACCGTGTACGTCAAGAAGGTGTTGAAATGGTAAAGAGAAAATCACCCTTCAAGAGAGGAATGTTTATTTTTGGGATCCTTCTTTTGTGCTTTTTTATTCTAATTCCGTTTTATTTCATGATTCATGTATCATTAAAAGCCGATTATGATCCAAACAAGCTGACATTTTCGAACTTCACGGTAAGAAATTACCTCGAGATATTCGGTTTGATTCAGAGTAGCGAGACAGAGTTTTTCGGAGATGAAATTATTAGGGCAAATCTTGAGCCGGTACTGAAAAGAATCGAAGAGCTGGAAGAAAGGACGGCCTCACTGGAATCGTACACTCGATATGTTCACGAGATCCAGTTGGAGGCAAAAGAGAAAGAACTTAGGGATATTGTAGATCTTGTAATTGATTTCAGTGGAATAGAAGTTCAAAACAGAGAGGAATTTATCGAACGCGCGATAACTCCAGGTACCGAAGAGACGGAAATCGTTGAGGAGAATATGAAATCGATTTTCAGTGCCAACGATGTAAAGAAGTTTATCGATCTTAGGGAAGAAGTGGACAGCGCTCTAACCGAGGAGTCTCTCCTGGCTGGTCTAGAGAATGCAAAGGCCCAGCTCAAATCCTATGAAGCTCAGAAAAAAAAGATAATCGAGGAGAGAGCAAGTGAATTCCCCTTCCTGAGATATCTTAGTAACTCATTAGTCTTCGCAGGAATTTCAGCTTTAATAAGCCTCATTGTTGCCATTTTCGGTGCCTACGCCTTTTCGAGGCTTAGATTCAAGGGGAGAAGTTCTGTTCAGCGATCCGTTCTATTCGTTTATCTCTTTGGAGGGACGGTAATAATGGTTCCGCTTTATCAAATGGCGGTGAAGCTCGGGATCCTTGCAACGCCATTGGGAACGGGAATCTACTTGATCATGGTTTATGTTATTCAAACATTGCCGGTTTCTTTGTACATGCTGGGCAACTATTTCAGAACGATACCGTTTTCGATAGAAGAAGCCGCTATCATTGATGGTTGCTCAAGAATTCAGGCGATCTTCAAGATCGTAATTCCTCTTTCTCTTCCAGCGATAGTGACTGTATATATCTACGCATTTATGATTGGTTGGAATGAATACCTATTCGCATCGGCCTTCCTTGGTTTGAAGTCATACAAAGATCTCTTCACCCTTCCAATTGGGTTGAACGCGTTCTCAGGTTCCGCCCATGCTGTTTGGGGTAGGTTGATGGCGGCTTCTGTGGTTTCCGCAGTTCCAATAATTATCATCTTCAGTCTCATGCAGAAATACCTGACCAGCGGATTCACTGCTGGAGGCGTGAAAGAATAGGAGGTGTCTATATGCCCGGACTGAGTCATGATTCATACGATATAGTGGTGGGAATACCTAGTTTCAACAACGAGACTACGATTAAATATGTTGTCGAGACGGCGGCCATAGGCTTAAAGCAGTATTTTCCATCTATGAGAGGTTGCATTGTCAATGCTGACGGGGGCTCAACCGACAGGACAAAGGAGATGTTTTATTCGGCTTCAAGTAATGGGGTAGATTTGCTGTCCTTTGTATATGAGGGAATTTCGGGAAAAGGTAGCGCAATGAGATCAATAATGGAGAAATCAAAATCATATGGAGCGCAAGCAGTCCTATTTCTTGATTCCGATCTCAGAAGTGTGGAGCCATTCTGGATAGAAAGGCTTGCAAGTCCGATTCTGGAGGAAGGGGCAGCCTATGTCACCCCTTACTATATAAGACACAAGTACGATGGGACAATAACGAACAGCATATGTTATCCCCTCACCACAGCTCTTTATGGAAAAAAGATCAGGCAACCCATCGGGGGAGATTTCGGAGTTGGAAGGGAGCTCCTCGAATACTACACGACGGTACCCGAGAATACGTGGAGATCGGACATTTCAAGATTTGGAATAGATATATGGATGACGACCTCCGCTGTCAATGAAGTCAAAGGAAGCATTTATCAAGCCGCTCTCGGGACGAAGATTCATGATGTCAAAGATCCTGGAAAGCAATTGGGGAACATGTTCAAAGAAGTTGTAGGCACCCTGTTTTCCCTGATGCAGAAATATGAGGATAATTGGAAAACAGTGGGTGACTATTCCGATTCACCTATCTATGGTGACGTTGTGACAGGTATACCGGAGCCGCTGGAGGTCGATCTCGAAAACATGATTTCCAAGTGCTACGAAGGCATACACAGTCAGGAAGATTTCATCAAAGACATTCTTGGTGCGAAGATTGCTCGAAATCTCTTACTTCTTGGAAAATCAGACGCGATGATCGATGATGATCTTTGGGTTAGAATTATTTACAGAATAGCTTCAGGCTATAGAAAGTTAGCTCTTAGAGACAGACTCATAGAGCTTCTAGTTCCGCTTTATTTTGGAAGGGTTGCCAGCTTTGTCTCGAGAACAGAAAAGATGACCCAGGAAGGTGCCGAAGAAGAAATCGATAAACTTCTGAAGAAGTTTGTAGAAACGAAGGATGAGTTGATATCTATATGGGAGAAGAGTTCAGAATAACTGAAAAACTGAAGGCGATGATAAAGGGTTTAAACCCTGCAGAGAAGAAGGCAGCCAGATACATTATCGATTTTCCAGATGATGTTATCCATCATTCAATAAGCGAACTCTCAGTACTTGCGGGAACAAGCGAGACCACAATTTTCAGGCTGTCAAAAAAGCTGAACTTCAATGGATACCAGGCCCTCAAAATACAGCTAGCCAGAGAACTCTCGCGAGAATCACCGCCAATTTCAGCCGACAAGAATAAGCTGATTTCCGATCTCATTGAGGCACTTAATCAGCAGAACCAACTTATTGATGATGTTCAATTAGACAGAATTGCAGGTAAAATCGTTAGAGCGAATAGACTGATTTTCTTTGGAGTGGCCTCAAGCGGAATAGTTGCCGAATTTGGGGCAACCCTCTTCATGAGAGCCGGTTTTTCGACCGCGTTCTACACAGACCCCCATTTGCAGATAATGACTGCCGTCTCGCTTAACAAGGGAGATATAGTTTTCGGCATCTCTGCCAGCGGGAATATTAGGGACACTGTGAAATCCATTGAAGTGGCTTCAGACTCCGGGGCGTACACTGTAGCAGTTACGGGTGGGATAGGATCGAGAATAGTGAGTGTTTCCACCGAGACCATCTACGTAGCTCAAGGGGGTCATGAAACCGGGATACCACCTCTTCAGCCCAGAGTCTGCCAGCTTACGGTAATACAACTTCTTCTGGAGAAGTCCATAAAACTCAGAAACGGAACGATGCAGACTCTTGAAAAGGTCGATAGAACACTTGATAAGAAAAGATATCTTTAGTCTGAAGGTCTAAACACACTCTCTCCGGTAGGTTTCTAGTTCAACCGTTGAACACAGCCAAAGGTTTTCTCAATGTCTGTAGCAAAAACGTCCACTTTGACAAGAGAATTACCGAATAGCTGCTTTGGTACTAGGGCTGGGAAGCAGAAGTTTTCAAGCTGCTTTCAAAGGAAAAACCATTTTCGAAAGCAGTGAGGCAGGCTTCGACAACTTCTGTTCTGTAAAGTGAACCTTTGTATTTTACTATCTGATCCAGCGAGTACTCCTGTCCATACGGCTTTCTGTATGGCCTGTAAAAACTCATTGCCGCGACTACTTCAGAAACGGCAAGTATGCTACCCTCAAGGCTAATTTCCGAATCCTTTAGGCCGTTCGGATAACCGGAACCGTCAATTCTCTCATGATGCTGAAAGACTGCGTACGAGACTTTATCGGGAAATGGAACTCCTCTACTTATCTCGAATCCCGTAATGGGATGTCTTCTAAGAAGTCTGGCCTCAAGAGCATGCAGTGGCCCGGGTCTAGTGAGCATGTCCAAAAACATCGAGTTCATTCCTAAGTCGTGTATCTTTCCGGCCATTTCAAGACAGGCCATGGTAAAAGAGTCCAATGCCATTTCCTTAGCGATTGCTGACGCAAGCTTCGAAACGTTTTCCTCATGTTCTTCTACATATATGCTCTTCATTCTGAACATCTGTAAAAGGGAGTTTGCGGTACCCCTGCAAATGTCGAGCCGACTTGCGGTATCATATTCCAGAGTTCTTCTGGGTGCACGATAATAATCTTCATTTACGCTAAACCCACTTTCTCTGAGAGTGTACGGATGGAGTCTGGAGATTTCCAGAGCACTGCTTTGGTCAATTCTTGAAGAGTCATAAAGGCAATATGCCGTTACTGGAGACTCTTCAACGAGATCGCTCACAGATGCCTCGTACTTTAGAAGCTCTTCCATTTTCGTCCCAGATTCCAGGATCGCAGTACCTTCCCCGGCCACACCGAGGCCATTATAGCCTTCCTTTATAGCCCTTACTGCGGCTTCTTGCAGAAAACTAATCTGTCTTACGGGATCGAAAACGCCGTTCTTCACATATGACTTTTCGAAATCGATTATCTCTAATGTCTTCGAACCTAGAAGATCATCCAGGTTATAGGGGAGCCCGTCAGTTGTCTCTTTAGAAGGAATGACATCCCTTTCTGGTCCAAAATAAAGAAGTTTGTAATTTTTGGAAAGACCTTCTTTAAGGAAGGTGTTTATTGCTTTTCTTAGATCGTGAGCCGAACCATAAAGACAAACACTATGAGTATCTGATTTCATTAAACAACAACTCCATTAATATATGACGAACTTTCTTCAGGAGGTCATATCAAAAAAATTATTGCATAAGTAATTTCACACTTTGCCATAAACGAATATGCACTGTTAGTTAAATGGTGGCGACCAAAAAGTGTCAGAGTCTTATTACTAGCTTTATCTGGAAGTAAATTCAGAAGATGTCTCTACATGTTCTTGGGAAAACTGATGGTCACGGTCGTTCCCATCATGTACCTCGATCGTACCTCTATAGATCCGTTTATAAGGTTGAGAGCGTGCTTAACGAGAGACAGTCCCAGCCCCAATCCAGAAGATCCCGAAGTTCTTGCATTGCTTCCTCTGTAGAATCTTTCGAAGATTCTCGGTAGTTCTTCACTTTTAATACCTATTCCGTTGTCTTTCACGGAGATGTATATTCTGGATTCGACTTCCCTAGAGACGATTTCAATTGTATCGCCAACACTTGAGTACTTAACCGCATTCGAAATCAGGTTCGATATCACTCTGAAGAGAAGAAGCGAATCTACGGCGGCATATGTGTTAGGGGAGACTGTTGTGGTTATCTTCAATTTCTTTCTTTTCCATTTGCTTTCGAGGTCACTTACGGACTCATCAATTAGTTCCTTCAAATTGACGGTTTCAATCTTGACTCTGTAGTTCTGTAGCTCGAGATTAGACAGTATTCCAAGTTCTTCAACCAATCTCGAAAGCCGTCCAGTCGATCTCGCTATCCTTTCGATAGTCTCGGAAACATCTGCAGGTAACTCCATTTTCTTTTCTATTAGAAGCTGTACATAACCGTTTATAACAGCCAACGGTGTAGAAAACTCGTGGACAATCGAATTGACAAAGTCCATCTTAGCGCTTTCAAAGAGTTTTTCACTCGTTATGTTTCTCGCTATTATATATGGTGCAGAAACCCTTATTTTGAGATAGTGAGTCGTGTCATCCTTAACGAAGATCGTGTCGATGGTGTAATTAGTACCCGAAATGAGATTATCTACTATCTTTGAAATGCCCTGAACGTGGAGAGCGTCAGGTAAGGCTAATCCTTCCACATCTCCAAGCATCTTTCTAGCCGATAGGTTGGCCCTTGTTACGACCAGACCTTCATCTACCATTATGATTGCTTCGTTAAGTTCATCGAGCAGAGATTCGTTCATCTCTGCTCTCCAATGACGAATTTGTAACCGACTCCCCGAACTGTCTTAATGAATCCCTCTCCAACCTTTTCTCTGAGTTTGCTTATGTGGACGTCAACGGTTCTGAAATCGCCGAAGAAATCCATTCCCCAAACCTTGTCCAGTAGCTCTTCGCGAGTAAAAACTCTCCCGGGGTTTTCCGCGAGCAGTTTCAACAATTCGAATTCTCTTCTTGTCAGCTCTTCTGACTTTCCATTTTTAGTTACTGTGTACGATTTGAGGTTAACTACGGCGTCACCAATCGTAAGTTTATCTTCCAAAGTACCGGATATCTCTGTTCTTCTCATGACAGCCTTGATTCTTGCCACAAGAGCCCTTGGATTGAAGGGTTTTGTAACGTAATCATCTGCGCCAAGTTCAAGCCCAAGAATCATGTCAAGGTCGGACTTTCTTGCGGTCAAAAATATTATCGGAATTCTCGAATACATTGTTCGAATCTTCTTCACGAGATCGAGACCATTTGCGTCAGGTAGCATGATATCAAGTAATATCACGTCGGGCTTTTCTGAACGCAGGGATGACCATAACTCTTCTGCATTTGCGGCAGTTGAAGTCTGCATCGATTCATTCTCACATGCAGTTCTGACAATATTCAGGATATCGAGATCGTCATCAACAATCAATACTTTCAACGTCGCATTTCCTCCTTGAGGCTCTCGCCCTTTTCTATGTAATAGATCTCTTCTGCAATGTTAGTCGCATGATCGCCGGCTCTTTCGAGAAATCTTGACACTAGCATCAAATCTAGGAGCTGTCCGATCGCATTTGGGTCGGTCATGCTAACCAGTTTCTCTCTCACTTCTCTCTTTATGTACAGGTAGTATTCATCTACGTTGTTGTCCTCGTTCCATACTCTTTTTGCAGTCTCCGTATCCTTGTTGTAGTAGGCATCTATTATCTCTTCCAACATCTTTTCGACAACCGCTGTCATCTTCTTAATATGTATAAGTGGCTTGACGAGAGTCTGATTCTCATACCTGACTGCGACTTCAGCAATGTTTACGGCGAGGTCGCCGATTCTTTCCAGATCGGTTGCCAGCTTCATCATTGTAAGAACATACCTTAAGTCCTCGGCAAGGGGTTGAAATCGTCCGATATAGTTGCATATTTCTGTATCCATTTCTCTCTGAAGCTTATCAATCACTTCATCATTTTCAATGACTACTCTTGCGAGGTCGCCATCTAATCGATCAAGAGAGTCTATCGCTTTCAAAAGACTCGATCTCACGTTCTCCATCATATCTGACAACATAGATTTCAATCTGTTAAAGCCTGCTTCCAGATGCCTCTGCCTTTCTGGTGTCATCTCAACCAACTCCCGTTAACTGAAGATTCCTCTCAGGTACTCGCTTGTTCTTTGATCTCTAGGGTTAGAGGTTATCTTCTCGGTAGTGTCAAACTCAACGAGATCACCCACGTAGAAGAACATCACATAATCCGAGATCCTCAGTGCCTGCTGAAGGTTATGGGTTACTATAATAATAGTATACTTATCCGAGAGCTCTTCTATAAGAGTTTCTATTCTCTGTGTAGCAATTGGATCAAGAGCACTCGTAGGCTCATCGAGAAGCAGAACATCCGGTTCAACGGACAGAGCCCTCGCTATGCAAAGTCGTTGTTGTTGACCTCCCGATAAATTTGTTGCGTTTTTCTTCAGCTCATCTTTGACTTCATCCCATAGGGCGGCCTGCTTCAGTGACTTTTCGGTTATCTCCCTAAGTGTCTTGCGGTTCTTGATTCCGTGAATTCTCGGCCCATAAGTGACGTTTTCCTGGATGGTTTTTGGAAATGGGTTTGGCTTCTGAAAGACCATTCCTACGTGTTTTCTTAGAATGACCGGGTCCATATTGAGAATCTCGTTGCCGAGAAGTTTTACTGATCCCGTATGTCTGTAGGAAGGTATCAGATCATTCATGCGGTTTAGAACTCTAAGAAAGGTAGATTTTCCGCAACCGGAAGGGCCCACAACCGCTGTTACCTTCTTTTTTGGGATTTCACAGGTCACGTCCTTAAGTGCATGCTTATCACCATAATACACGTTGAGTTTTTCTATTTTGAAAATTGGTTCTTCCATTTCACTCCTCCAGTTTCTTCGATTCTATTCTTCTTCTAATTGCGACGCTGACAAACAAAGTTATGACGATTATCAGCAGAACTGAAATGCTTCCCTCAAGCTTCGGAGTCACATTCTCGGGATAGATTGCCGAAAGCACGAAAATGTGTGTTGGCAATGACATTGCCGGCTCAAAGAGACCTGAAGGGTTTCTAGTAATATAGAATGCGGCCCCTGTAAACAGCAAAGGAGCCGTCTCCCCAATTATTCTTCCTACAGCTATCATGACTCCAGTTAGTATCCTCGAGAAGGAGGCTGGAACAACGATTCTGAAAGTTGTCTCAGCCTTATTCGCACCAAGTGCCATCGATGCTTCTCTGTAAGATTTCGGAACTGCATCCAGGCTTTCATGGGTATTTGAAATGATGTAGGGAAGTGACATTATTCCTAAAGTAAGACCCCCCGAGATGATTGAGGTTCCGAATCCAAAAGTGATCGAAAAAAGCGACAGGCCAAACATTCCAAAAACAACCGAAGGAATTCCTGCAAGAATGTTGTTAGCAGTTAAAACTAGACGCTGAAAGCGATTCTCTTTGCTGTACTCACTCAAATAGACGGCTGATAGAATACCAACCGGTACAGAAAAGAGCAGTGCTATCGATAAGAAATAAAATGTTCCCAGTATTGAAGGCCAAATTCCTCCTTCCGTCATCGAATTTTTCGGGAAGGAGACCAGAAATTCCAGGCTAATTTCATCAAGTCCATTTACAACAAGGAAGCCAATTATAGCTAGTATAACTGCAACCAGTGTGTACGATATAATTCCGAAAATCAATTTGGTTATTCGGTCGATCAGCATCTTCTCATTCCCCTCTTAAGACGCATTGCTATAGCTGTGAAGATCAGGGAAATCCCTAATAGAACAACCCCAATCATGAAGAGAGCGTAATAATGAGTGCTTCCAAGTTCAACTTCTCCCATTTCACCGGCGATTGCTGCGGTGAGAGGTCTAACTGGATCAAAGATCGAATGGGGAATCATGGAAGCGCCGCCTGCGACCATCAGAACAACCATTGTTTCTCCTATTATTCTATTTGTTCCAAGTATGATCGCATTTAGGATCCCGCTTCTAGCTTGTGGAACAATAATACGGAATACGGTTGAAGTTGTGTTGGCTCCCAGTGCCAATGAGGCTTCTTTTTGATCCACAGGAACAGCTTTCAATGCATCTTCGATAAGAGTTACGAAATATGGCATAGCAAGTATAGAGAGCATCAGAGATGCGTTGAAAATATTCAGTCCCGTCCACACTTTCATCGGGAAGAACTCCATTAACCACCTTGAGACATACTTGAGGCCGAAACTTCCAAGTACCACAGATGGAATTCCTGCCATGAGTTCAAATATGAGTTTTAGAAAGTCGTGAGCCTTCCTGTGGCTGAACTCGGCAAGAAATATGGCCGAAACAAATCCCAAGGGGATAGATATCGCTAAGGTCAACCCTGTTACAGCCAGAGTGCCTGATAACAGAGCGAGGATGCCATATTCGGCATCCTCGTAAGTTGGGTACCAGCGAGCGCTGAAAAAGAACTCCTCGAATGATATCTTTCCGAAAACTCTTACCCCATCTGATATGAGAAAGAAGAATATTCCGAAAAGAATTGCTGATGTAATCAAAGCTGCAGTCGTTACCAGTACTCTCGACGAAAGATCAAGTCTCCTTCTTCTCAACTCGCCTCATCCAATCTATTTTGTTCCGTAAGCGTTTACATAACCCACACTTAGAACAGCTGCCTGACCTTCCGGTGATAGTGCATATCTCAGGAATTCACCAGTAACTCCTGTAGGGAGTCCATTGGTTGCATCGACGAACATGAACAATGGTCTTGATATCGGGTACGAGCCTGCATTCACGTTTGCTACAGTGGGTTCAACGCCTTCAACTGTCAGAGCCTTAACCTCTTCAGTGATGTATCCCATTCCAATGTAGCCGATAGCATACTGATTCTGCATAACCTGCTCAACTTCGGCTCTTGTTGACGCCAGCTGTTGAACCTGAGGAGCGAATTTCTCACCCTTCATTACGTGTTCGACGAAGTACTCGAATGTTCCAGATGCGTTGTCTCTTGACAGAGGAACAATTCTAGCCTTTGGCAGAGAAGAATCAATCTGATTCCACGAGGTTATCTTTCCCGAGTAGATATCAAAAAGCTGTTGAATGGTTATGTTGCTAATCCCGAGGGACTTGTTTACGATAATCGCTATCCCGTCATAGGCGACAACGTATGGAATGAAGTACTTTCCTTCTCTGTTCATCTGTTCAATTTCCGAGGCCTTGATCCATCTACTGGAATTTGCAATGTCGGTCTGTCCGTTGAATAAGGCCTTGATACCCGTCGAGGACCCGGCGCCTTCGATAGATATCTCAACATCAGGGTTCATTGCCTTGAAACCCTCTGCCCAGAGCTGCGCAACTGGATAGACAGTGTTGGAGCCCTTAATCACCAGTGTAGAACTTAACATAGTACCAGCCAGTAACAGGATAACGATAAGTAAACCAAAATTCTTCATATTCACACCTCCTGAATTTATTTCCACAATTAGTTTATACATGTAGGGTGTTATTGGGGGATTATTTGAGTTTGCTAAAAGTTCAACTTTTTGAGAGTCTTATCAAAAGAGGATTACAGACGACTGGTGAAAGTCGGCATGAAAATGCTGAAGTATTCGGTGAATGATGAGCACATAAGATCCTTACTGAGAGAGGATTCTATAGGATGAAAATGAATATTTCCCGAAGATCAATTATTTTAAATTCGATGAACTGTTATAAAGATCAGTTAATTATGTTTTGGAATATAGAAACTGTCCAGGATAAGGCCCTCCGGGGTTTTTGAATAGCCGTACAGTCCTTCTAGAGTATAGTTGAACAACATATAGTGGAAGGCTTTGGCGGAAGCGACTAGACTCTCGCCCCGGGTGATATCGTAAAGCGGAGCACCGCCGCCAGCCGTAATAACATAAGTTACACCGTTTCTCTCAATTCTCTGATAGCCATGATCATGGCCGCTAAGAACAAGATCGACGTTGTAGTTTTCGAAGACAGGAACCAGGTATTCCTTTAGATAGAGATGGTCTCCATGAGAGCCGTAACTGTACGGAGGGTGGTGTAAGCAGACTACTATATGTGCAGGATCTTCTTCTTCCGCCTCTTCCAGCTGTGTTAGAAGCCAAACGTATTGCTGTGAATACTTATCGAAGGCTTCATTTGTGTTCAAAAATATGAAGAAGATATCACCGTACCACAGGCTATAATATCTTTCATTTCCTGGGAAAGCAAAGAATTTCAAATAGTTTATGGCTTCAGACTCGTGGTTTCCTATAACACTGTAGAGTACACTGTCAGATAGTACCTCGGTAACTTCGAAGAAGTCTATCCATTCTTCAATAGCGCCATCGGTCGAGACGATATCACCCGTGTGAATTACTAGAGGAACGTTTTCACTAGCTATTCCATTGACTATCTCAGAATGAACGACATAGTTGTTTCTGCTATCCCCGTAAGCAGCAAAACTGAATGGTGTCTTTCTGTTAGGTGCGGTTGTCAGTATCCCGTTGCCTTTATAAATGACTTCTCCATCCTTTTCACTCTTGACAGTGTAAGCATAGCTCATTCCAGGAAGGAGACCAGATACCCGGAATCTGTGAAGAGTCACTTCCTCATCTGAATGAATAGATTCATTGGAGCCATCGTAGACTATTAAATAAGAAGTGGAGGGTTCTTCGGTGAACCAGCTTACGGTAACTCCATCGCGCGAAATATCGTTCAAATAGACAGAAAAAACCTGACCAATCATCAGAAGAAACAGAAGAAGCATATATTTTTTCAACGCGCTCATCTCCTTTATGGTGTCGTGGGATCTGCGAACAAATGGACACATAATGATTATAACGGAAAAAAGAATCTTGATTCCTATTGAAGGGTTTTTTGAACTCTCGTCCATTGATGGATGACAGATACAAGAGAAGTGTTGGAATAGCTTTTAGCGGTCAGAATAACGGTGTTCAATTACATCGTGATATAATCTCAGAGCGGAGGTGAGTGGTATGGAATTATACAGTAGCGAGAGTGAACCGCCACTTTGATTTGATTCGCCCGTTGAGACCTCCTTCTAAGTGACAAAAGAAAGATGAAGTACTTAAAAAGGGGGGGACCGATGTGCGTGAGATTTTGATTTCCGAGAATGGAAGAATGAATACAATAGATTCACCAGTAGAAGGCTGCTGGATTAATGTTGTATCGCCAGATAGTGGAGACATCGCTTTTCTTAAGAGTTTAGAAATCGACGAGGATTTTGTGTACGATGCTTTAGATCAGGAAGAAAGGGCAAGATTCGAGCAGGATGAGGATTTAATCTACGTGATTACCAAACTGCCATATTTAGATACTGCAGACGAAACCGTTCCATACAAGACGACGACTCTCGGAATTGCAATGAAATCCGGTTATTTTGTCACGATAAGCGGTTCGGAAAACGCAATTGTATCGGACATAGTCGAAGGACGGGTTAAGGATATTTCCACAAAGAAACGAAACCGCTTTCTTCTAAGAATTTTTGACAGAGCAACTGTTTATTACCTGAGGTATCTCAAGGAAATCAGGAGACTGTCAAATGAGATCGAGTCCGAACTACACAGATCTACCAGGAATCAAGAACTTGTGGCGATGTTGAATCTCGAAAAATCTTTAGTTTTTTTCACGACATCTCTTAGATCAAACGAGCTAATGTTTGAGAAGCTCAAGAGAGCAAACATACTGACGCTCTATGAAGAAGATGAAGAGCTATTTGAAGACATCTCTATCGAGAATAGACAGGCAATCGAGATGGCAAACATTTACAGCGACATTCTGACGGGAATGATGGATGCCTTTGCTTCTGTGATCTCCAATAATCTCAACGTAGTAATGAAGATATTAACGATAGTGACGCTCTCTCTTCAGATTCCGACGCTGGTAGCATCGATCTATGGAATGAATGTTAAACTCCCCTTTATGGAGAGCAGTACGATTTTCTACTGGTCTATGGGTTTGTCGGGACTTGCTGCCTTCCTGGTTGGTTTTGTACTATTCAAAATAAGATGGTTCAAGTAGTAGAATGAAGTGATCCCAGGAAAAAAATCTGAACTAGCGAAGCTGCCAAAAGAACAGGGGGGATGAATATTACGGGAATAAAGACACCCACAAATGCGTAAGAGAGCGCAATGCCTGTTGAAATAAGGAGCGTGACTCTCTTTTTGTTTTTGGTAAGTCTGAATATCTTATCGTAATAGTGGTCACGATCACCTGCAAAAGGTGATTTTTTTGCGAGAGATCTTCTCAGGAATCCAACGAAGAGATCGAGAAAAACCGGCCAGCAAATTGCCGCAATTCTGATGAAATTCTGAGTCCCCCAAGATTGAATGAGCAATATTCCGACAAAGGAACCTGCGATATACGATCCCTGATCTCCCATGAAAAGTCTGGCAGGTGGAAAGTTAAAGATTAGATATCCGGAGTAAACGCCCGCAATTGCGAGGGCTATCTCAGGAACGAATCCCGTGAAATATGCAAACACTGCAAATACGATAACATTTGCCGAAGAAATTCCATCAAGACCATCTACCATGTTGTAAGCATTAACCATGCCTGCAAAAACCACCGAGAGAACGATCGAATCTAATGTAGAAAACCCAAAGATGATAAAAGACACTGCAAATCCCACAAGAATCTCCAATATTAATCTGATTTTCGGGGAAACACCTCTTATGTCGTCAATAAAGCCCAAAGCCCACATTATCAGTATTGGCGGAAAGAACTCTGGATTCCGAAAAAACCAAGGAATCATGGCAAGAAATATCCCCGTTCCTCCCATGAAAGTAATTGGCCTTTCATGAGGTTTTAGAGCACCAGAAGGCTTATCCACGAGCCCAAGTCTCATACCGATCTTACCAAAAATGAAACACAATAGTGCCGAAAGAATCATGGCATAGAGGTACGACATCATCCAGCGAACTCCACGGCTTTTTCAATAGTGTAAGAGACAAACTGCATCTCTTCTTCACTAAGATTGTTGAAGAAAGGAATTGCGACCGTTCTCTTGGCTAACCTTTCAGTTACCGGAAACATACCCTCTCTGTATCCGAAGTCTTGCATATAAAATGGCTGAAGATGTATGGGTCTGAAGTAATCCCGGCACTGGACTCCATTCTCTGTGAGATAATTCATGAAGCTCTTTCTATCTATCTTCTCGTCTAACTTTATAACATACACAAACCAGCCTATGCTCGTAGCATAATTTGCAACGAAAGGAGTTTCTATTCCACTGATGTTTGACAAAAGCCTTTCGTAACGGTCAGCAACTCTCTGTCGTTTTTCAAGAATCTCATCAATTCTCTTCATTTGTTCCACGCCAAGTGCGGCTGACATTTCATCCATCCTGTAATTATAGCCAAGTCTTACATGTTCAAGCCAGTTTTCGGAGACTCCTCTTCCTTGATTTCTCATGCTTTTAGAAAGTTCTGCAATATTGCTGTCATCGGTAACAATCATTCCGCCTTCTCCAGTTGTAATCTGTTTGTTTGGATAAAACGCAAATGTGCCGGCAAGACCGAAAGTCCCTGTCTTTCGTCCCATGAAAGAGCTCCCCAGTGCCTCACACGAGTCTTCAACGATTTTTATCCCGTGTTTGTTGCAGATCCCCTCGATTCTGTCCCACTCAAGTGGATGGCCAAAGATGTCTACTGCCATAAATATGTCCGGAACAAATGGGTCTAGTTTGATAGCACCTGTATCCAGACCATCTCTTGAGTAGTTGGCCAGGGCCTCTTCCAGAGTTTCCGGAGATACGTTAAGTGTCGACTCTTCAATATCTGCGAATATCGGGATGGCTCCTTCGTATAAAGCAACATTTGCGGAGGATACAAAAGTGAAAGGGCTTGTGATAACTGTTTGACCCCTCTTCAGGTCCAGAGAACGAATCACCAGGTGAAGGGCGCTGGTTCCGCTGTTTACTGCGACGGCATATTCAACACCGACATATTCTGCGAAGATTCTTTCGAACTCTGTAACCTTGGGGCCAATAGATAAAATGCCTCCCGTCATCAACTCCGTAACTGCCGAAATTTCTCTTTCTGTAATGTCAGGTCTTGAAAGGGGAACGAACATTATTTCACCTCCTGAGGAGATCTTGAAAATAAAGAGAGCAGAAGTCCTAACATAAATGACCAAAGTGCAGCGAGACCTATCTGGAAATCCTTTGGCAAAGCAAACGTAAGCGTGTGAGCTGGAATCCAGAACCAAATCAAAGAAATAAGCGCTTTGTCCATGTTCTTCCAGTTGACTGTTTGAAGTACTAAATTGTCGAGCAGCCTATGAAAAAGTACAAGAAATACACCAAACTGAAGATTCATCGAAAGTGAGCGTGCAAAGGCATTGAGCAAGAGGTTCTCGACGAAAAAACTCGGTAGAACTCCATTGATTACAAGAGCAGAAACGAAGCCCTGGTAACCAATGAATGCGATCTTTATGAAGATGGCTAGGAAAGCCCATTCAAGGGCCTTCATGAAAGCAATCCTTGGCGGAAACGGCGTCTTGAAGCGGGCAATCCTCGCACTGACAAAATCGCCAAGAGTTCCAAGAATAGAGAACTGAATGATTGCTGAGACGAAAGGGAAATCTCTAACAAAATCGACATACCAGTTCACTTTGAATCACATCCATCATCTATTCTGGCAGTTGAATCATCGACTATTTCAGAAGTTATTCTGTTCAATTCCTCAAAGTCGCTCTCTTCAACTGCGGTCCTCAGTCTGGAAACCGTCTTAAGCAGAGCCTCTTCATCCATCGCTTCATTCATCTTGAGACGGAAGATCTTTGGATGTTTAGTCTGAATTAATTCTTCATTTGTGAGGACTAATTCTTCGAAGAGCTTCTCGCCCGGTCTGACACCTGTGTACTTTATTTCAATTTCCTGATGGGGAATATATCCGGCAAGGGTAATCATTTCGTTTGCGAGGGATGAGATTTTGACAGGCTCCCCCATGTCAAGCACAAAGACGTCTCCATCTCCGGAAAATGCCCCCGCTTGAAGAACTAACGTCACCGCTTCCGGAATTGTCATGAAGTATCTTGTCATTCTGGGATCTGTAACGGTAACGGGCCCACCGGACTGGATCTGTTTCTTGAAAAGAGGTATCACACTTCCACGGCTTCCAAGAACGTTCCCAAACCTGACAATTCCGAATTTCGTATTGCTTCTCGATGAAATGGATCTCACGAATTCCTCTGCGATTCTCTTTGAAACACCCATGACAGAACTTGGCCTGACTGCCTTGTCTGTCGAAATAACGACCATTGTTTCGACTCCAAATTCATCGGCCAGACTTGCAATATTGTAAGTGCCAAGTGAGTTGACTCTAAATGCTTCTGTTGGGTTCTCTTCCATTATGGGAACGTGCTTGTGGGCAGCGGCATGGAAGACGACCTGTGGCCTCATCTTATTGAAAATGTATCTCATTCTCGACCGATCGGCCACGTCGCCAATTAGTTGACTGACCTTGAGATCAGGAAACAGAGAGCCAATCTCCTGGCTGATTTCATAGATGCTGTTTTCCCCCTTTCCGGCGAGCAAGAGCCTGCCTGGTCCAAGAGGGGCTATCTGACGGCACAACTCACTCCCAATGCTTCCTCCAGCACCGGTTATGAGCACAGTTCTTCCAACAACATAATCCTTGAGTGAGTTCAGATCTATCTGAACGCTTTCTCTTCCAAGCAGGTCTTCGATGTTTATCTCTCTCAGATATCCAAGTTTCGCCTTTCCGTCCATTATCTCCGTAATGCTTGGAAGAGTCTGAGCCTTGACCTTACTTACATCGATCTTCGAAAAGATTCTTCTCAATGTGCTTGCATCGGCAGAGGGGATAGCAATGATTACCTTTCGGACTCCCATTTTCTCTACGAGCGGCATAATCTCATCAGTATTCCCCAAAACGGGAATTCCACGAATTCGTTTTCGAAGCTTTTTCGGAGAGTCATCTATAAAACCCACTACCAATCCATTTTCAGGATGGCGCGACAGTTCCTCCGCAATTGAGGTACCGGCATCTCCTGCCCCTACTATGAAGACCCTTTCTTCGGAAGAGACAATCGGATGATTTCTACTCAAGATACTGAGCCAAAAAAACCTCGACCATATTAAGAGAAAAACGGAGATAATTGCTGCCATTGTCGAGACTGTGAAAGGCACCGTGAGAAATCTTATTTCAAAGAGGTTGAGAAATCGACCTGCAAGAAATCCGATTGCATAGCCAACGATAACAGCTCGGAGTATTATGAAATAATCTCTGAAGTAACTGTAGCTCCAGGCGATTCTATATACACCGTTTAGTATAAGAGAAACGACAATGAAAGCGCTGAAATAAATTCCATTAACGAAAAACTCCGGTTCATCCAGAGTGAAAATACCGTATCTGAAGTACATACCTAATATGTATGCAAAATATACTATCAATGAATCAACTACTAGAAGCAAAAGATTTCTCTTGAAGCCGGAAAGATCACTGAGTTTTGTCAAACTCTTCACCTCATGGAGATTCTAGCACAATAGACTCGAAGTAAAAATTCGCCTCCATCTTTCTTTTACACTGGATTCAGTTAACCTGGAACCTTTCGTCTTTGCGCGTAACACGGATAGCTGCTTCTGCCGACTTTTCCTTGTCTTTTATCTCAAGCATGATGTCGAAATTGTAGGGGCGACTTTTTTCTAGAAAAGAAGTGAAATTGTGTAGATCGATGCTATCTGTATGTCTTCCCTTTCTCGCGCCTTCTTGTTGAGTGCTGTAATCAACAATTGGAATTCCATCTTCATCTGACCACGTTGATCCGGATAAACTAAGGGAATCAGCAAATGAAATTCCATCTGAAAGAATTGAATGATGAAATACATCAAGGAGAATCGGAATACCTGTCTCATAATTAATCGCCATACAGTCCGAAAGCGAGTACAATCTTTCGTCGTTTTCGATTACGAGTCGCTCCTTTATAGCTTCAGGAACTGCATTATACCTGTCTATGAATCTCCTGGAGGCTTCCTTCTTATCTCCGTAAACTCCGCCAACGTGAATCTGGATTTTTGCGCTGCCGTCTAGCTTCATGAGATTGAGGACTTTTGCGTGGTAAAGTAGTTCAGCGGTGCTGTTGCTTACAACATCAGGTCTGGGAGAATTGAGCAGGACGAACTGATCGGGATGCATCGATACTCTCATATTGTAATTTCTTATCCTATCGCCTATGCACTCGAATCTACTTCGAAAAATATCTTCCCACTTTGCTTTGCAGATTGGGTGAGAAGCAAATGGAATCAGATCCGATGAAATCCTAAAGAAGAGAATGTCTTTTTTTCTGTTGTATTCTAGTATCTCTTCAAGGCAATCAAGGTTGGTAGAGACAGTCTCAATCAGTCTCTCTTCACTGTATGATGCCAGTCTGAAAGTTCTCGCAGAGGTGCAGCTGAGAGTTGTGTTTATGCAAGGATACCCTATCTTCATACATAACCTCCTAATAATAGTATTTTAGCGGAGTTTCAGGCGAAGAATGTATAATTGATTCGATACTGATTGAGAGGTGAGGTATTTGAGAGTTAAGAAGCAACAGTCTTTCCACGTCACCAGAGTTTTCCTTGTTGCCTTTTTTGCACTTTCAGTTCTGCTGCTACTGTTTTTTGTCTTTCATCTTTTCAGGGTGAAAAGCCTTGAGGACAGGATAGCAAACCTCGAGAAGCATCAGGCTGCCCTCGAAATGGAGATTAGTGCGGTAACCGGTGTTCAGCGAACAATGAGTATCAATCTCTATTATTATAACGAGCTTCTCGATAGACTGATGAATGACGAAGTCATCTGTGATACGGGAGCTGTAATACCTGTCCAGAGAACGATTCCATATTCTCAGTCACCAATTAACGATGCGCTGCGTTTGTTGTTAAGGGGAGAGCTTACTAAGGCCGAAGAAGACCTGGGTTTCAAGACAGAATTCCCCGGCAGAGAACTGCAATTTCTTGGAGCGAGACTTGAGAACGGAGTTTTGTTCTTGAAGTTTTCAGATCCCGCCGGGTTTACTTCGGGCGGGTCTTGCAGGGTAAATCTCCTTAAAGCTCAGATTGAAAAGACAGCTCTTCAATTCGACTCGGTGAGCAGCGTTGAATTCGAGCCAATCGATCTCTTTCAACCCTGATCTTAGATTTGATCTTTGAATAGTAATTTACACTGTTGCAATTTGCAAAATAGTTGACTTTAACAAAATCTCGTGGTATAATATTAATTAAGACGTCCGAAATGGGCGTTTTTCTTTTTACCTTACACGATTACTAATCTTGAGCTTCTTTTTTCAGAGGAAAACTAACAACACCAGAGCGGCAGATATTGCTCCTATGATACCCAGCCCGTACAATTCCCACTTGGCCAGTCCCTTTGAATAGTGAAATGATCTGATCTCTCTTATCCATCGTGGTACCGCAATTATCTGGGAAGCGGTAAATTTTTCCTTCTTTCCAAACGTTATCCATGCTCTTCCTGGATCTTCAGCCTTCACTTTGATAGAATAAATCCCTTTCTTAGCTAGTGTCGAGTCATGCCTTACGTATAGGTATGAATAGGTATCACCGAAGAACTCATACATTATTTCGGGTTCTATACTTTCAAGAACGAAATCTTCGACAATTTCTCCATCAGGATCATATACTGTGAGTTCTGGACGAAAGTCCATTGTGGAATCCATGCCTTCAATTTCCTTTGGTACTCCAAAAAGCATGTGGAAGTGCTGACCGACAAAACCTTCGAATACGAATGTGATTTCCTCTGCTGCGGAGAAGACATAATACAAGATCTGTGACAGATCTATGTCCCTTACAAGGAATGCACCTTTAGCAAAGTCATTGGATGTTAGGAAGGCCGGTACATGGGCGAATGCTGAAACTGCAAAAATAACCAACAAAGAAAGCAGGACGGATTTTTTTCTTCATGGAATGCCTCCTATGTAGTAATCTATTTTAATAAGTCTATCAGCATTCAAGGCATTTTCTCTCATGCTGAAGGCATATGGACAGAAAAACAGATTTGCGTCAGTTCAAAATGATCGGTTTTCGATAGCTATCGAATAATCGCAGCATTTTATCCTTTCAAGGGCTGACGAAAAGATTGTTTTGGCGATTTCATAAACTGATAACAGCGAGAGGAAAAAAGATCTTTCAGAGTGATCTCCGTTTTCAGCTTTAGTTAGGTTAACCTTTCAAAAGAGAGTATTTCAATGGAGCACTCCCTCTCGTACGATCTCAAGGCTCTCTTTTCTGTCTCGATTTCTCCTACCTGATTGTCATATGGATCAGATCTGAAAAATCTCTTGGCCGGCAACAGGGGTGCCATAAATTCTGAATTCGAGATCATTCTGTACGCATCTAGATTCCCGAAGTAGAACTCTCTATAAGCAGGGATATCCTTTCTTGATCCTCCGAAGGAACAGTCGGCTGGAACCCACCCAAAAGGTTCGAGCCAGAACAAAGCCCAGTCGTGAGGGCTCGCACCTTTTGGAGATGCGAACCATCCTGATTGCCATCTAGCGGGTATTCCCTTTATTCTGCAAAGTGTTATAAACAGCAGAGCTTTTACACCACAGTCACCCCTGAGATTGGTAGCGGCGAATTCCGAAAGATTTGGATAAAGGGCATATTCACTCATGAATGTATATTTTACATGCTCGCATATCCAGTCATAGAAACTCTTAGCGATGTAGTAGGGATTGGTCTCTTTGCCAGAGATTTCATCGGCTAGAGATCTCATAAATGGTGAAAATACGATATGGGGCGCTCGTTCAATCAAATAGCTTTCAAATCTCTTTTCATCGGGATGTGTGCATCTGGAAGGATCGAGGGAAGTCGATATTTCGGAGATTTCGTACTCAAATTCGACGCTGAAAACGGTATCTTTTTTTGCATCTGACTCCATGTATACGGTGCGTTGGGAGTAATCTGCCGGAGACAGGAAATAACTGTGACTTGTGTTGAGGATCTTCGTTGAGGAAACTTGTTCTCCATTTCTGGATACTGGCAACCAACAGCGAAAAACATTTTCCTCAGAGCTTTGAACATTGATTGACGATCTAGCATTCACTTTGAATTTTGAGGGTTCTCTAGTGCTGATAAGCCTGTCTATTTCTCTGTGGAGGAGCACCCTTATTTCGTCTCGTTCGTTATCTTTTTGCTTCAGTCGACTACCATATTCCGGCATAACGAATAGAAGATTCTTATCGAATCTTCTTTCGAATCTTGCCTCACCGTCGAGAGTCATGGAGTCTAGTTGCTTCGCTTCACATAAACCTTCAAATTCCTCTCTGGTGAAGTTGTCTATAGAATTCGATAGAATCTCAAATGCCTGTGAATTAGTGTATGGATAATTGTCCTTCAGTCTGAGAATTCTTTCCTTTTCCCATAACAGTCTTCTTGTCATAATAGAAGGAAGATAGCTTTCAAGCTCATTATCGATTTCTTTTATAGCCCCTTTATAGTCTCCATTGCTCTCAAGCAAGCCGATCTTCTCAGGAAGTTGAGCCGCCAAAAACTCCATTCCTTTCACCCCTTATCTTCGTAATCAAAGAGAGATCTCAAAATGATTATATCAGCAAGAAGGGCTACGAAAAAAAGGCGGCCTCCGCCTGGAAGCCGCTATTCTCTTAAGATATAAGGGGTGGAATTTTCTCCACTGCTAGAATATGTGCAAATCCATGCCATGAATCTTTCTTCAGAAGATAATCTGACAACACCAGTAGAGAAAAAGACTTCGATACGCTTAGAGTAGGTTGTACCTGCAATTTTCCGGGAGTCTAATTTCTAATGAGCACAGCACTGTCGTTTTGCAAGCAAAGAGGACAGGGCTGAGAATTCTAAGTGCTTAGAGTAATTTGCCCTATAATCAAGATGAGTGAAACGGGGCTCCTTTCTTGATCCTGATGGGGCGCTCCCGACATACGAAAAAGGTGGAGGTGAAATAATGGCCGAGATTTCTCTGGGCAAGAATGTACCGGACTTTTCATTACTTGATCAAAACGGCAATGAGGTATCGTTGTCCCACTTTTCCGGGAAGAAGATTGTGCTCTATTTTTACCCAAAAGATAACACTTCCGGTTGTACGCTCGAAGCAGAAGGCTTTAGAGATTTGGCGAGCGAGTTCGCCGGTCTAAATACAGTCATAATTGGTGTTAGCAAAGATAGTCTGAAATCTCATCAGAGCTTCTCGTTGAAGCTTGATTTGAACTTTTCTATTCTGAGTGATGAGGATGGAAGGATTCACGAGATGTTCGACGTGATCAAACCGAAAAAGATGTACGGTCGTGAATATATGGGAACAGAAAGATCGACTTTTGTAATTAATGAAAATAGAATTCTCGCAAAAGAATATCGAAACGTTAAAGCAAAGGGTCATGCCGAAGAAGTGCTAGAGTTTATAAGAAATCTGGAGCGATCTAGACAGCAGTGATCTAGACGGTCAGGTTGTAACAGGTTTTTGCCTGTACTTTCTCAAATCCATCTTCAAGATAAAGAGAAAGATTGTTTTCATTTCATGTATTCTCCAAGAGGACACTTCCAAGGCCCAATTCATAATAAAGAGCCAACGTTTTTCTTAACAAGTGCTTTCTAAAATCCTGCCCTTAAAAGCCTGGCAGTAACGCCAGAGGACCTATTTCAAGGAGTCTTTCGCTACTGGTTTCCGAAAAGAAGAGACCTACAGTTTCATTTTCTTCATAAAGAAGCTGAATTCCATAATCTGGAACTGTGCTGTTGGACAAATTACCTCTGAACTAGCCCGGGTCATTGTCGAAATGGCTTGCTATTTCGTCGAAAGCAGAGTTTATAATTTTGGAGAAAGTCTCTCCATGTTTCTCCAGTTCAAATGTGAAATCGATTTCCTCGGGGGGTTTCTAGAGAGCTGCTAATTAGCCTTCTCTTTACGAAGGAATATCTCTCAACTTTGAAACCGATTTCCTTTAGAATGGATTCGATTGGTTTTTCTGATGAAACAAAGAGATAGACCTCGTCTATTCCAGAAATTTTTCTTAGTAATGGTGTAAGGAGATCTATAGGCATCCGTCATTGATGCTCTGGAATGAAGAATCATGAATCTTCCCTTTCTTAAACTCCTATACCTTCCCTCAAGAATTAGAGAGGCAGCTCCCATAATTTCATCGTTGCTGTTTAAGAGAATCACTGAAGGATGATCTTCAGCGGCGACAAATGTTTCCGATAGCAAAAAAAGAATCGCCATGCTCCGGATGAATTTCCTGCAGTAATCGATAAAAGCCTCTTTCGATGATTCATCTGTTAACTTGACCATTTGAGCCTCCACAATTTGAATTCACAGAATACTCTATTACAAGTGAGGAGAGGCGAGAAATTAAAAGAGCGACTGCCAAATTCTTCTGGAAGAAAGAGAGATTCGTTGTTGCTTATGAGAAATGGATCTCATATGTCTTATGTTGGAAGTTTTCGGCGAAAGTATTTCTCTATTAAAGGGCAGGCAAAACAATGAGTGTATAATTACATTACTCAGACAAGAAGTAACTTGAGGTGGTGATTTAATGGGTTTTGCAGTAAGGAGAAGCAGAAGGCCCAAAATAGGACTCATAAGAAACAACTTCATAAGAGCATCGGTTTTACTCGGAATAGTAACTCCCGTATCGATTTATGGAATCACGAGATTCTTTGGAGCAAGAGAAAGACTTGAAGGGTTTGGGTGGCTCCTGATAATGTTGATAGCGGTTTGGATATTGGTAGCAGTGATCTGGGTTCTTTCACTAAGAGTCTATTTTGAGGCTCGTAAACAGATTGTCAGGAGCAGGAGAGGTTTTAGAACTGGAAATCTCAAACCATCCAGAATGATTCTCAACAGATCTCAGGTAAGTTCCATAAGAACGAAGTCAACCTAGTTTACGCTTGCTCATGAACCATTCATAAAGTTCCGGATCCGAGTAAGTCTCTGTCCATGAATCATGGCCTGCATCGGGATAGATCTTTAGCATTGCGTTTCCTCCGGCTTCCTTCAAAGTTTTCACAAGAATTCTGCTCTCTTCAACAGAGACAATATTGTCTTTTTCTCCGTGAAAGGCCCAAACCGGCAAATCCTTGATATCGATCACTCTTTCCGGGAATCCCAAAATCCCTAATCCTCCGCCACAAATTGGAGCTATGGCGGAAAATAAATCTGGGTACTCAACTGCCATATGCCAGGTTCCGAAACCTCCCATAGAAAGGCCTGTGAGATAGATTGCTGAGTGATCGACTCTGTACTGCTTAATGATCGATTCTAGGAGAAATCTGAGGTCCTGAAGTCTGTTCAGCCACCAATCATTTTCCGGACATTGTGGCGAGACGGTTATGAAAGGAAAATCGCTCATTTCGCTAACCACTCGTGGAATTCCGTGCTTCTTCAGTAGCTCCAAATTGTCTCCCCTCTCACCCGCTCCATGGAGAAATAGAATAAGTGGCCATTCAGTATCTTCTTCGTCGTATTGTAAGGGGAGTGAGAGAAGGTAGTCCAGCTCCCTTTTGAGTGAATAAGCGATGGTTGATTTATGAAGCTCCATTTTTCACACCTCCTTATCAGACTTCAACCTACAGCATATCATTATTGATAGAGAATTCTCTGCATAAACAATAGTCGTGAGTCTTCTTGAAGAAATCAGTCCATTCTCCCAAATAAGAGGATATGTATCATTCTTACCACACAATGTTCGTTGTTAACTTATCTTAGAAAAAGCTTGCAGACAATAGGAGAATTGCTGTGGCCAGTCCGGATTAGTGAATAGGGTAAGCTCGTAAATTCTGGTGAAGTGACTCTGTCACTACAGCACCAGATCCTAGTGGATTAGTTTGGGAATGCGTGATGCATCATAATTAAATCTACTCAATACAATGCACGTTCGACGAGAAAAGTCACTATAATCTTCTTCTTAAAAATCTCCAAAAAATCAGAAAGCCTTTCTTTTGGGAAAAGCTACCCACTCTGGTTTTCGCGATCTCATAGCTACTTGGAAATGAACACAGATTTGCCAGCTAGAATCGTTTCTTCGACCTTCAGTTCTTTGCTAAGCAACACAATATCGGCAATCAAGCCCTCTTTGAATCTTCCCCTGTTGGAGATGCCAAGATTCTTAAGAGCGTTGTAGGAAGATACTTTCGCCAGTTCTTGCAAATTGCAGCCAGTCCACCTCTTGAAATTTCTTATTGCTTTGTCCATTGTCAGAGTACTTCCAGCTAGAGTCCCGTCTTCAAGTGTTGCAACATTGTCTTTTACTTCTACCCTTAGACCACCGAGATCGTAAATCCCATTATCCAAACCCGTTGCATCAAGAGAATCGGTAACAAGAATTATCGCTTCGCTTCCACGGATTTTGTAGACCATTTCTACGAATTCAGGTGTGGTATGAACTCCGTCGACAATCATTTCGAGATTCAAAGGAAGCAGGAACCCCGCTCCAACACAACCAATCTCTCTGTGGTGAAGGGTGTTCATACCGTTGGGGAAGTGAGTCATCCGCCTGACACCTAACTTATAAGCGGCCTTGATCTGGTTATAAGTGGCGTCTGTATGACCGATCGAGACAGCGATTTCTCGCTTTATTATCTCGGGAAGGACCTCCAAAAATCCTCCAACCTCGGGGGCCATCGTAATTATCATAACTACATCTGAAAGCACAGAATTTATCTCTGATAGTGTTGGCTGCCTAATTGCTTCCGGATTTTGAGCACCTTTCTTCTTGGGGTTAATATATGGACCTTC
>Ga0209605_1001112_pt1 | contig 31417 bp, 26 predicted proteins | sample AD_UKC035_MetaG_FD_184408 | JGI IMG/M metagenome (GOLD analysis project Ga0209605, IMG submission 184408) | Active sludge microbial communities of municipal wastewater-treating anaerobic digesters from USA - AD_UKC035_MetaG (SPAdes) (version 2) | ecosystem: Engineered > Bioreactor > Anaerobic >...
AGCGCATCGGGGCCGGCCGGCGTCAGGTAGGGGGTGCGCGCCACCTTGGCCGCGTAGATCAGGGCCGGCATGTTGTCGGGCAGGATGGTGTTCTCGAAGATCGAGCAGGCCTGGAAGAACGAGGTGCCCAGCTCGAAGGTGTAGGCTGCCACGCCCAGGTCGCCGTAGCCGAAGTCGTCGGTAGTGCCGTCGGTGGCATAGAGGCCGATGGCCTGCTCGGGCAGGTAGTTGTTGAACCAGGCGAACTTGCGCCCCAGAGTCTGCAAGGCCGTCCCGTTGGGCGCGACCGTGTTGGTGAAGCCCCAGGGCCAGAGCACCAGCTCGCTGTAGCTGTGGATATCGATGTAGACGCCGGTGGCGTCGGCCGGCGCGGGCGAGGGCAGCGGATCGGCGCGCTGGTCGGGGAAGATGGCGCGCATGTAACTTTGCACCGCCTGCACCTCCGGCTCCGAGGCCGCGCTGGGGCCGCGATAGGTTTCGGCGCACTGGCTGGTGCTGGAGCCGTTGCAGCAGCCCCACTGAAAGGCAAAGTTGCGGTTTAGGTCGGCCCCGCGGTTGTTGCTGGTAGCGCCGCAGTAGTTCTGGTTGGTGTTCTTGCGCCACGAGAGCCCCGTCTCGGCCTGCTTGCGGCCATCGGGGTTGGTGTGCAGCATCAGGTGCACCTCGTGGTGGTCCAGCAGCCAGGTGGCGTCAGGGTCGACGCCGTAGCCGTTGACCAGATATTCGGCGAAGCGGGTAGCCAGCTCGGCCGTGGTGTACTCACGGGCATGGATGGCCGCGGTGATGAACAGCTTCGGCTTCGGCCCGGGGATGGCGGAGTTGGTGAGCTTGAGCACCTTCATGTCGTAGCCGGCCAGCCCGCCTGGCGTCGCCTTTTCCCACGAGTCGCCGGCGTCCAGCCAGGTGGCCAGTTGGGGATAGGCGGCCGCCAGATCCTCTGCGGTTTGGAAGGTTTCCTCGACGGTGCGGTAGCAAGGATAGCCGGGGATGCCCGCCTCTTGGCCGGGCAGAGCCTGCTGGCTGCCGCTGAACGCGGCCGTCTCCACCGGATCGATCTCGACGCGCAGGCCAAGGCTGCGCAGCTCCGGCAACTGCTTCGGATCGACCGCGGCCAGCACATACTGCTCTTTCTTGTTGTTGAACTCAAAGAGATCGTAGTCCCTGAGCAGGGTGAGCTGCGCCGGATCGTCGTAGTAGATGCGCACGACCACCGGCCCTTCGGGAAGGGGGGTGCTGTCCTGGGCGAGCGGGCGGGCGGGGCTGTCAGCAGCCGCGGGCAGGGCTGGCAGCAGGGCGGTGACAAGAAGCAAAAAGACGCTGGCAAGCAGCCACAGAGGACGGGACATGGGCGAAAACCTCCAGGGGAGCGGTCTCAGTCGCGGCACGAGGTGGGCAACGGGCGGCATTGTACACCCATTGGCGCGGGTCGGTCAAACCGTTTCGATTCGATCTTGCGCGGGCAGAGGGCTGACAGTGCTGGTCAACTGCACACCTGGCCAAGTTTCCCCTATCTCAAAGCTGTGGTATCATCGGATCAACCGTTCTATTCACTGCCCATCACCGCGCCGGCGACGAGGCCGGCCCCTCCATGAGCCATCTGCAACCGCATTCACACCATTCCGGTCTCAGCTACCCCATCGGCGCGACGATTCAATCGGACGGCGTCAACTTCAGCGTCTACGCGCGCCGCGCCACAGGGGTCGAGCTGCTGCTCTTCGACCACGTGGACGCCCCCACCCCCAGCCGGGTGATCTCGCTGGACCCACACTCCAACCGCACCCACGACTATTGGCATGTCGCCGTGCCGGACATCGGCCCCGGCCAGATCTACGCCTATCGCGCCCACGGCCCCTGGCATCCCGACGCCGGCCTGCGTTTCGATCGCCACAAGGTGCTGCTGGACCCGTACAGCCGCGGGGTGGCCATGCCCAGTCGCTACGACCGGGAGGCGGCGGTCAATCCGGGGGACAACACAGGGGTGGCCATGAAGAGCGTGGTAGTCGATCCGCGCGTCTATGACTGGGAGGGGGATCATCCGTTGCACCGGCCCTATGCCGAGACCATCATCTACGAGATGCACGTGCGCGGCTTCACGCGCCATCCCAATTCCGGCGTGACCCCGGAGCGCCGCGGCACCTACGCCGGCCTGGTGGAGAAGATCCCCTACCTTCAGGCGCTGGGCATCACGGCGGTCGAGCTGCTGCCCATCTTCCAGTTCGACCCCTTGGACGCGCCGCGCGGCCGCGTCAACTATTGGGGCTATAGCCCGGTGACCTTTTTCGCCCCGCACATCCAGTACAGCGTCAGCCAGGACGCCCAGGGCGCGCTGGACGAGTTTCGCGACATGGTCAAGGCGCTGCATCGCGCCGGCATCGAGGTGATCCTGGATGTGGTCTACAATCACACGGCCGAGGGCAGCCAACTGGGGCCTACCTTCTGCTACCGCGGCCTGGCCAACGACGACTACTACATTCTGGAGAAGAACCAGGCGCTCTATGCCAACTACAGCGGCACCGGCAACACCCTCAACGGCAACAACACCATCGTGCGACGCATGATCCTGGACAGCCTGCGCTATTGGGTGCGGGAGATGCACGTGGATGGCTTTCGCTTCGATTTGGCCTCGATTCTCTCGCGCGACGAGCAGGGCATGCCGATGCTCAACCCGCCGGTGCTGTGGGATATCGACAAAGACCCGGTGCTGGCCGGGGCCAAGCTGATCGCCGAGGCGTGGGATGCCGGCGGGCTCTACCAGGTGGGCAACTTCATCGGCGACTACTGGAAAGAGTGGAATGGCCGCTTCCGCGATGACGTGCGCTCCTTTGTCAAAAGCGATCCCGGCATGACCGAGGCCGTGGCCAGTCGCTTCTTCGCCAGCCCTGACATCTACGGCCACAAGGGGCGGGAGCCGGAGCAGAACATCAACTTCATCACCTGCCACGACGGCTTCACGCTCAACGACCTGGTCTCCTACAACGACAAGCACAACCTGGCCAACGGCGAGCAGAACCGCGACGGCGAGTCTCATAACCTGAGCTGGAACTGCGGCTGGGAAGGCCCCAGCACCGATCCGGCCATCGAGCGGCTGCGCCAGCGCCAGATCAAGAATCTGCTGACCATCAACCTGCTGGCGCTGGGCGTGCCCATGTTGTCCATGGGAGACGAGGTGCGACGCACGCAGTTCGGCAACAACAACGCCTACTGCCAGGACAACGAGGTAAGCTGGTTCGACTGGAGCGCGCCGGAGCGCCACGGCGACATCCTGCGCTTCGTGCAGAAGCTGAACCGCCTGCGCCTGCACCTGGACGCCGTGATCGAGGGGCCGCACCATCTGAACCTGTGGCAGTTGCTGCACAGCACGCGCGTCCAATGGCATGGCGTCAAGCTCAACCAGCCCGACACCTCCTACACCTCGCACTCGCTGGCGCTGACCGCCTGGGGCCGCTGGGCGGTGTTTCATCTGATCTTCAACGCCTACTGGGCGCCGCTGAGCTTTGAGGTGCCGGCGTTGCCGGCGGTACAGCACAGCGACTGGCGGCGCATCATCGACACCGCGCTGGACTCGCCGCTGGATTTCTGCGAGTTTCCCGATGCGCCGACCCTGTCCGGGCAGCTTTACCGCGCCGAGGCGCGCTCGGTGGTGGTTCTGGCCTGCCGCCGCCTGGACGAGGGTGGTTGAACGAGTCTGAATTGTTCTACGCCAGCGCAAAGACGCATCTTGCGGAGATGATCCGTGTCTGACCAGCTCACTTCTTCCGGCGAACACAACGACAAGGACGGCGTCGCCGCGCTGCCCAGCGCCAGCGCGGCGCAGGCGGCTCCTGCGGCAGACCGTGCAGAGACCAATCAGAGCGAGATGGATTTCCTGCATCAAGGCCCTTCCAGGGAAGCTGTTCTCAAAGAGCCAGCCGTCGGCTATGCCCGGAGCACTGAGATGCCGACGTTCTTTGGACAGCCGATGCGGCAAGGAGCATTTACAGGCGTCACTCTTGGCAGGCCTGAGAGTCCGCAACTCTTCTACACCCACCCCCGCGGCCAAATCTGGGTGGGCGACGCGATCGCCTGGCTGGGCACTCTTGAGGCTGGCTCAGTCGATATGATCTTTGCCGACCCGCCCTACAATATCAAGAAGGCGGAGTGGGACACGTTTGAGTCGCAGAGTGCGTACGTCGAATGGTCGTTGCGCTGGATCGAGCAGGCCGCGCGGGTTCTCAAGCCAACCGGCACCTTGTTCGTCTGCGGATTCTCCGAAATCCTGGCCGATATCAAGCTGCCCGCCCAACGCTACTTCAAAGGGTGTCGCTGGCTGATCTGGCATTACAAGAACAAGGCTAACCTTGGCTCCGACTGGGGGCGCTCGCACGAGAGTATCCTGCATCTCAGAAAGAGCGAGAGGTTCACCTTCAACCTCGATGACGTGCGCATCCCGTATGGCAATCATACGTTGAAATATCCTGAACACCCTCAGGCAGAGACCAGCCAATACGGAAGCGGAGAAGGTCAGATATGGCAGCCCAACCCACGCGGTGCAAAACCCAGGGATGTCATCGAAATCCCCACCACCTGCAACGGCATGCACGAAAAAACTCCCCATCCCACGCAAAAGCCTGAAGAACTTCTGCGCAAAATCGTCCTGGCATCCTCCAACCCCGGAGACTTGATCATCGATCCGTTTCTGGGGTCGGGAACCACAGCGGTGACGGCCCAGCAGTTGGGACGTCGGTGGAAAGGTTGCGATCTGTCGCAGGAGTACTGCCGATGGGCGGCAGACCGCATCGAGCTTGTCGAAAACTGGCCCGTTGCCAAGTGGATCGAGTATGATTTGCAGAACGCCCGAAGGAGGCAATCGATACGATGACCGTCACCTCGTTGGGCGACCTGCAGGCCAGCGTGGTTGACAGGTCGGCTTTCAGCTCGCTGGAAGATTATCTGAAGCTGTGCGAAGCGTTCCTTGGCTATGTAGCAAGCAGTCAACCAACACGAATCGTTTCGCCTTCTCATCCCAACTACATCTTCTTCCAGTACGGGCAAGACTACAGTCACAAGATCACCCGTCCTCTGAACTTCGACCTGTTTCTTGAGGAAGGTGCCATCTTCAGGGGTGCATTCCATCGGTTTGTTGCGTTTCTCAGCGATTTACGGAAGGCAGGATCTGGCGACGCGCTGAGCAGAATCCACGCGGGCTACCTCGAATTAAACGAAATCAACCGGGTCGTCTATACCCTCCAACAGAGCATTGGCTGCATCGGCGACTCGTTCGATAGCCCGAATCAAAGTCGCAAACGGGTCGGACAGTTGTTCGAGAATCTCGTCAAGCTGATCCTTCAAGAAGTAGGCATCGACTGTGAGCCGCGAACAATCAACCTGCCGATTCCGGATTTCCCCGGCATGACCATGCCTTACGAATTGGACCTGGTATTCTCTCGCCGTCAGGTCATCATCACATCCGAGACCAGTCTGCTTCAGCCTTTTGAAGTCGTGGGATCAGTCAAGACAACCAGCAAGGATCGGATCGACAAGGTCTTCCTGGACAAGTTCCTGTTGACCAAGCTGCTTGGGCGACAGGTGCCGGTTGTTGCGGTTTTCTTGCATGATGTGCAACGTGCAAGCAGGGGCAACAGCATCTTCAATGTCAGTTCCACATTCAAGACCAACCACTTTCTGGGCTATTCAGTGGCTTTGAATCGCCTGGACGGCGTCTACTATGTCGACCCGAGGCCGGAGATGATCACTGATGAACGCCTGCGCCGCGAAATCGCCAGCTTTCAGCGTTTTCTGGTGCACGATTTGTGGTTGCTGGCCACGTAACGCGCGCCTGCCAGCTCACTCTGAACAGCGATAGATGCGCGGCTGGCCGCTTACAACCAGACCAACAACCCGAGGCCCGTGTTCTCAACAACACCCCGCATTTTGGAGTCGAAACATGACTGATTCAAACACTCTTCCCAGCCAAACTTACGACAAGGACAGCTTCGACGCCGAGTTCGACGCGCTGCCCAGCGCGGCTCAGGCTGGGCGTGGCTCGGTCGGAGACCGGCCACAGCAAGAGCAGGGAGGAGACCGGCCACAGCAAGAGCAGGGAGGAGACCGGCCACGGCAGGAGAAACTGGGCCTGGTGGTCGGCGGATCGCTGGCCAAGGGGCTGGAGGTGCGGCTGGAACGCGAGGTGAGCACCGAAGATCTGGCCGTGGGCAGCTATGTGGTGGTGCATGGTCAGAGCAAGCGCTTTTTCAGCATGATCACCGATGTGCAACTGGGCGCCGCCAGCGAAGAGTTCACGCTCAACCCGCCCGACATGAGCGACGACTTCCTCTCGGCCGTGCATCTGGGCACCAGCGCCTTTGGCTTGATTCACCTCAGCCCGATGCTGGTGCTGGACGAGAGCGGCGAGCCGCGGCCGGTCAAGACGGTGCCCGGCCACTTCAGCGCGGTGCGCGCCGCCAGCCAGGAGGAGGTCAGCGAGGTCTTTGGCCAGGAGGGCCATGACGCGGAGAGGGGCGCCCACTTCTTCCACATCGGCCAGCCGCTGGAGATGGAAGAGGTCAAGGTGACGCTGAGCCTGGAGCGGCTGGTGGAGCGCTCGTCGGGCGTCTTCGGCAAGAGCGGCACCGGCAAGACCTTCCTCAGCCGGCTGTTGCTGGCCGGCATCATCCGCGACAACGTGGCCGTCAACCTGATCTTCGACATGCACAACGAGTACGGCTGGGAGGGGAGCAGCGAGGGCGTCTCGAAGAAGGTCAAGGGGTTGAAGCAGATCTTCCCCGACGGCCGGGTCAAGATCTTCACCCTGGACGACGAGTCCAGCCGGCGCCGCGGCTCCAACCCCGACTACACCGTGACCATCGGCTACGAGCAGGTGGAGCCGGAGGACCTGGAGATGCTGCAAGGCATCCTCAACCTGAGCGAGCCGCAGGTGGGCGCGATCTACGCCCTGCGCCGCCGGCTGGGGTCCAAGTGGCTGGTCAACTTCCTGGACGACGACTGGATCGACAGCCAGGGCGAATTCGACCCGGAAACGGGCAAGTCGGAAAATGGTCTCAAGGCGCTGGCCGACGACATGGGCCAGACCTACCAGACGCTGGCCGCGCTGCGCCGCCGCTTCGAGGTCTTCCATAAGTATGGCTTCCTCAAGGCCAAGGCGCACGACGACTCGGTGAATCGCATCCTCAATCATCTGGAGTCCAAAACCAAGACTCACATCGTGCTGGAGTTTGGCCGCTATGGCAACATGCTGGACGCCTACATCTTCGTGGCCAACTTCCTGACCCGCCGGCTGCACCAGAAATACGTGGAAAAGAAAGAACGGGCCTTCGGCAACAAGGACGACGAGCCGACGCCGTTGGTGATCACCATCGAGGAGGCGCACAAATTCCTCGATCCGCAGATCGCCGGCCACACCATCTTCGGCACCATCGCCCGCGAGCTGCGCAAGTACAACGTGACCCTCTTCATCGTCGATCAGCGCCCCAGCCAGATCGACCCGGAGGTGATGAGCCAGATCGGCACGCGCGTCACCGCCCTGCTGGACGAGGAGAACGACATCCGCGCCGTGTTGATGGGCGTCAGCGGCGCGGCCGGGCTGAAGGAAGTGCTGGCGCGGCTGGAAACGCGGCAGCAGGCGCTGATCCTGGGCCACGCCGTGCCCATGCCGGTGGTGGTGCAGACCCGCAGCTACGATCTGGACTTCTACAAGGCCATGGGCTACATCGACGAGGCCGAGCTGCCGGCGCGGCTGGCCAGCAACGTGCAAAAGATGCGCGGGGACGCGGGCTTCGAGGGGTTCGACTAGCGGTCGATATCAGTTTGGGGGATACATTACAATAATCCACTGCTTGTCGCGACTGATTCGCTCTGTTTCTGCGTTTACCACAGAACAGAGCTCGTCGTTGTTTCCTGTTGCAATGTCGCGGGGGCAACCCACCGCTGCCATTTCCTCACGATCAGGCGCCCGGCACTTGACCGCGATCGTGCGCCCAACACGATTCGCCGCCAAAGTGGCGGACGCCGATGCGCAACGATTTTGTTTGCGATCTACTCACCTGGAGGTATCCATGCCAACTGAACCGTATATCGGCCAAATCATGGCCTTTGGGGGCAACTACGCCCCACTGGGCTGGGCGCTGTGCGACGGCAGCCTGCTGCCGATCTCGCAGTACGACGCCCTGTTCAGCCTGATCGGAACCACCTACGGCGGCGACGGCCAGACCACCTTCGCCCTGCCTGACCTGCGCGGCCGGGCGGCGCTGCACCAGGGCCAGGGGCCAGGTCTGAGCAACTACAGCCTGGGCGAAAACGGCGGCGCAGAGGCGGTCACGCTCACCGTGAGCCAGTTGCCGCCGCACAGCCACCCGGTGTTGGGCCACTCCGGCGCGGGAGACAGCCCGCAGCCCGCCGGCGCGGTCTGGGCCGGCAGCACGGTCGCCCTCTACACCGCCGGTGCGGCGGCCAACACGGCGATGAGCCCGTCGTTGATCTCGGCCAGCGGCGGCGGCCAGCCACACGACAACATGCCGCCGTATCTCACGCTCAATTTCTGCATTGCGATCGAGGGCATCTACCCCACGCCTGGCTAGGAGGCAATCTCATGACCGAACCATTCATTGGCGAAATTCAGATCTTTCCCTTCGGTATCACGCCGCGCGGCTGGGCGCAGTGCAACGGCCAGTTGCTGCCCATCAACCAGAACCAGGCGCTTTTTTCGCTGCTGGGCACCATGTACGGCGGCAATGGACAAACTACCTTCGCCCTGCCCGACCTGCGCGGCCGGGCGGCGCTGGGCGTCGGCGCTGGCTATGACCAGGGCCAGCGGGCAGGCGAAGAGATGCACTCGTTATACATCACTGAGATGCCTATGCACAGTCACGGGGCCAACGCCAGCTCGGCGCCGCCTTCCACACCCAGTCCGGCCGGCGCTGCCTGGACCAACACCGGTGCAGCCAACTACGCGGCCGTTCCCAACGCGCAGATGGCCGGCAACGCCGTTGCGCCAGCCGGCAGCGGCCAGCCCCACGAAAACCGTTCCCCTTACCTGGCGCTCAACTTCTGCATTGCGCTGGTAGGGATCTACCCCTCCCGCGACTGAGATTCATCTTCCCGAGGAAATAGACCCATGAGCGATCCCTATATCGGCGAGATCAGATTGTTCGGCTTCAACTTCGCGCCGCGCTATTGGGCGCAGTGCAACGGTCAACTGCTGCCCATATCCCAATACACGGCGTTGTTTTCGATTCTTGGCACTGCCTACGGCGGCGACGGCCGCACCACCTTCGCCTTGCCCAACCTGCAAGGCCGCTCAGCCTTGAACTTCGGCCAGGGACCTGGACTGTCCTACCGCTCGCTGGGCGAAAACGCCGGTGTCGCTGCGGTGACACTGATCAACAGTGAAATGCCGCAGCACGCGCATGCCGCCGCTGCCAGCACGAACCTGGGCGACCAGACGGACCCGGCCAACCATGTGTGGGCGAGCGGCGCAGGCGGCAGGGGCCAGAACTTCTACGCCAGTGGGGCGGACGTTGCCATGAGCAACCAGGCCATCGGACCGGTCGGCGGCAGCCAGCCGCACAACAACCTGCCGCCCTACCTGGCACTGAACTACTGCATCTGCCTGGCCGGCGCCTATCCACCCAGATCATAGCGAGTACTGCAACTGCCGAATGATGAATTGAACGAACGATGACCCTGAACGGGGACCGAGGAGGATAACACCGTGAACATTGAACTTCGACCAACGCAACCATCCCTGACTGAAGCTCGATCCAACCAGGCGCGGCGTGCCGGCCGAGGCTGGCTGGCTGTTCTTGCGGCTGTGCTGTTGCTGGCTGGGGGGCTGCTGGCGCCGGCCGCGCCGGCCCAGGCGGCCGGCACGATCACTGTCAACACCACAGCTGACGAATATGGTGCAGGCGGCGGCTGTTCGCTGCGGGAAGCCGTCCGCACGGCCAATGTTGGCGCCAATTTCGGCGGCTGCAGCCTGGTCGGGACGTCGCCCTTTACCATCAACCTGCCTGCGGGCACCTATCAGTTGACCATCGCTGGCAAGAACAACGACGACAACGCCACCGGCGACCTGGACATCCTGGTCAGCGGCACGATCATCGCCGGCGCCGGCGCGTCCAGCACCACCATCCAGCAGACCACGGACGACCGCGTCATCGACTTCAACCCCAGTGTCGGCCCCAGCTTTTCGGGCAGCATCAGCAACCTGCTCATCACCGGCGGCAACGTGGACAGCAACTACGGCGGCGGCGGCATTATCTACGGCGACACGAACGGCGGCGGAACGCTGACGCTGAACGGTGTGACAGTGGACAACAACGCCGCCACACAAGGGCCTGGCGGCGGCATTGCATCAGGAGCGTGCGGCAATCTTACCATCGTCAACAGCACGATCTCCAACAACACGGCGAGCTCGACAACGGCCGGCACCGGCGGCGGTATTGATTACCTGAGTCAATGCACTGGCGGCCAACTGAACATCAGCAATTCCACCTTCTCCGGCAACCGGTCGGCGCGGAGCAGCGGCGACGCCGGCGGCGGGCTGCACATCAGCGGCACCACGGCCACCATCCAGCGCACCCACTTCGTCAACAACCGGGCCGCCAACGCCTCGCTGACGGCCACCGGCCTGGGCGGGGCCATCGCCCACGTGAGCGGCACGCTGAACGTCAGCTTCAGCCGCTTTGTGGGCAATGTGGCCACCAACGGCAGCGGCATCTGGCAGACATTCGGCGGCACGACCGGGGCCGACGACAACTGGTGGGGCGTCAACTCGGGGCCAGGGGCCGGCGTGCTGGCTGGCAACGTGACGCCGACGGCCGCCCGCTGGCTGCAACTGCGCCACAGCGCCAACCCCTCGGCCGTGGCGATCAACACGTCAACCACCCTGACGGCAGATCTGTTGGGACGCAACACAGGCGGTCCAGCGGCCCCGGCCAACCTGTCAGGCCTGCCCCCCTTCCAGCAGCCGCCGGTCACTATCTTCAGCAATCCGGTGCTGGGCACGCTGTCAGGCGCGGCGACGCAGTTCGTCAACGGCCAGGCGACGGCCACCTACACCGCCGGCGCGACCGTTGGCGTCGGCAGCGCCGATGCCACGGCTGACAACCAGACCGTGACCGTCACCTTCAACGTGCCGCTGGCCGTGCTGCTGGCCAACTTCAGCGCCGAGGCGCAGGCGGATCGGGTGTGGGTCCATTGGGAGACGGTCAGCGAGTTGGGCAACCTGGGCTTCAACCTGTGGCGGGGCGTGGCGCCGGACGGGCCGGCCACACAGCTCAACGCCAGCCTGATCCCTTCGCCAGCGCCGGGCAGCACGCAGGGATTCAGCTACGAGTGGATCGACCGGGCCAACCTGGTTCCCGGTGCGACCTACTATTACTGGCTGGAAGACGTGGACGTCCACGGCATGACGACGCGACACGGTCCAGTGAGCGTGACTCTGGCCGCTCCCACCGCCGTAACCTTAGGCGGGCTGTCCGCCAGCCCTGCACCGACCACAGCCATGCTCTGGGGGTTGCCTGCGCTGGTGACGGCTCTGGGCGCAGCCACAGCTCTGGCCTGGCGCCGCCGCTGAGCCCCCTGACTCGTAGCGTTCGATCAGTGAGGCCGCGCAGGGCGCGGCCTCACTTGTTTTTTTGGGTCCGGTGGAGGGCTGAGTCTATACAGCCATCATCGTGGCCTGCATCAGCGCGATCGCCCGCTCCGCGTCCTGTGACAGGGCCACTACCTCCCCTGTGCAGACCGAAATCGTGCGGCCGGCGCGGGCAACCTTGCCACGCGCGATGAGCTTGTCGCCGATGGCCGGCGCCAGGAAATTGATCTTGAACTCCACGCTCAGCACCCGCGCGCCCGCCGCCATCAAGGTGAATGCTGCGTAGCCGCAGGCGCTGTCGGCGATGGTCGTGACGATGCCGGCGTGCAGGAAGCCGTCCTGCTGGCACAGATCGGCGCGGTAGGGCAGCTCGATCTCGACGGCGCCCGACGTCACGGAACGCAACGACGCGCCGATGGCCGCCATGACCGTTTGTTGCCCGAAGCTGGCCGCGACGCGCGCATAAAGTGGGGCCTCCGGTGGAAGCTCTTTCACGGCTGGGTCTTTCCCGGACGGGTCAGCGGGGGTACGGTGCGGCCCTGCGCCGAATCTTCGATCAGCCGGGCCAGGCGGGACTGGCGGGTCTCGGCCTTCTTGGCGCTGATGACCCAGCGGATCGCGGCCTGGCGATAGGAGCGCGGCCGGGCCTGGAAGAACTGCCAGGCGTCCGGGTTGGCGCGCAGCTGCTCCTCCTCGGCCTCGTCCAACGCGGCGTGTTCCCGCTGCTCGTAGGAATAGACCGCCGCCGTTTCGTCCCTGCGCCGCTCGAAGGCCGCCAGCCCGGCCGGCTGCATGCGGCCCTGCGCGGTCAGCTCGGCCACGCGTGCGATGTTGACCGCGCTCCAGTTGCTGTTGGGCTTGCGCGGCGTGAAGCGGTTCATGTAGCTCTCCCCGTCGACGCTCTTGCGGATGCCGTCGATCCAGCCGAAGCAGAGCGCCTCGTCCACCGACTGCGGCCAGGTCATGCTGGGCCGGCCGGCGCCCTTCTTGTAGTAGCCCACCCACAGTTCACGCGCCGTGGCGTGGTTTTCCTCCAGCCAGGCGCGAAACTCCTCCGGCGCGGCAAAAAAGAGCGGCGTGTTGGTCATAGCTCTCCCGCTGGTCAGTCGGACTGCGCCACGTGGTCGCTGAAATATGACTGCCACGGCCCGCAGCCCGCAATGAATGGCTGCAGCAGCGCCCGCTCGGCCTGCACCGTGTGCATCAGATCGTGACCGGCCCACTCGTGCAGCAGCTCGCCCAGCGTGACCAGGCCCAACTCCTGATGCCGCGCCTGGCAGGCGAGATCGGCCGGGGTGACCAGCTCCAGGCCGCGCAGGGCCTCAGCGCGCAGGTGGGCAAACTCCGCGGCCAGCGCTGCCGGGCTCAGATCGACATCGGGCGCGCTGCCCTGGCTGTCAGGATCGAAGTTGGGGAAGTCCTGGCCGGCCAGCAGATAGCCGACGCGCGCGGGAAAAACCCAGCGCTCAGTGTCCACCAGGTGCTGCAAACACTCCAGCGCCGACCACTCGCCGGCCGCGGGCTTGCGGGTCAGCAGCTCGACCGGCAGATGTTCGGTCAGGGCCAGCCAGCGGCTGGGCGTCGTCGACAACACAGCACAGGCTGCGGCGATGATCTCCATAGCGGCACTCCTTTCAGGCCCGCTGCACGCGTGCAGCAGGATCCAGCGAACGGATCACGCGGCCGGGGTTGCCGGCAAAAAAGACATCAGGCGGAACGTCGCGCGTCACCACACAGCCCGCGCCGATCACCGAGCGGTCGCCGACGGTCACGCCGGGGCAGAGAATGGCGCCGCCGCCGATCCAGACGTGAGATCCAACGGCAATCGGCTTGGCAAATTCCAGCCCGGCGGCGCGTTCCTCCCAGGCCATCGGGTGCGTGGCCGTGTAGATCTGCACCTTCGGCCCGCACAACACGTCGTCGCCGATGGTCACGGAGGCCACATCCAGGATGACGCAGTCGAAGTTGAAGTAGACGCCAGCGCCGACGCTGATGTTGCTGCCATAGTCGCAGTAGAAAGGGGGTTCGATCCACAGCCCCGGGCCCTGTAGGCCGATGAGCTGGCGAAGCAGGTCCCGGCGCAGCTCCACCTGTTCATCGGTCGAATCGTTGAGCTGCTTGAGCAACAGACGGCAGCGTCGTCGCTCGGCGACCAGTTGCAGGTCCGTGGCGTTGTACAGCTCGCCGGCCAGCATTTTCTCTTTTTCGGTCTTCATCGGCGGCACATGGTCTCCATTTCTCAGCACGGCACGGTTTTCAGCGCACGCCAAGGGCAAACGGCCTGGCGTCCGGCTGGCTCCTGCCCGGCATTATAGCACAAGTCGCCGGCAACGCGGCGATCAGAAAATCATCCCCGGCGCAAAAGCTGAACCACCTGCGCAGCGATCAAGCGCGCAAAGGCCGGCAGCTCAGTGGAGCTGCCGGCCTTTGTGACAAGAGAGGGTACAGGCAACGCCTGCGGAAGACCGACGCGCCCGAATGGCCTAATACTCCAGGACGCGCGGCAGTTCCTTGGCCTGGGCCACCCAATCGGCCACGTCTTCGGCCCGGGGCAGGCGCTTGACGAAGTGCTCGTTGGCCGCCTCGACGATCTTGTTGTACAGGTTTTCGGGGTTGCGCTGCGCCAGCTCGGCCACGGTGTCCACGCCGGCCCACTCCAGCAGGTCAGAATAGACGGAGCCAACGCCCTTGATCCTGGCCAGGTCAGCGCGATTGGCCAGCTCCAACACTTCCTTGCTGTCCACGCCCAGCTTGGCGGCCAGCTCCTGGCGGGCCTTGGGGGTGCTGGCCGCGGCCAACAGCTTGCCAGAATCGCCCAGCCCCTCAGATTTCAACTGGGCGGCCAGGTCCTCGCGCACGCCGAACAGCTCAACGGTTCTCATTGCCATGGTTGTCTCTCCTTGAGAAAAGGTTGGTTTACAGACTACTCAGGCGCCGGGCGCCGATGGCTGAGTAGCAACGAAAAAGATTTGTTGGCAGGAATTATAAGCAGAAGTGAGCAAAAGACACAATTGCCACGGCGCGGCTTGCTTCCCCTCCGGGCCTGGCAAGGCATTTGTGCGAATAATGCACCCCCTGCCTTGCCGATCCTCGCGCCCTGTTGTATACTGGGCGCCGTTCGCAAAGAGGACAATCGGGATTCTGATACAAACATCGGCGCAAACAGCTCGCCGGTTCCTTGCTGCCAGCGATCATCTGCACCTGCCGCGCAGGCACAGGTGGCCGCTGGCAGGCACCCGTCAACGTTGCCGGGCGCCTGCTCCACCCGGCCGACCGACTGGATGCCAGCGCAGGGCAACAGTCGCAGGAGGAGTTAGTCAATGAACGCGTCGTCGCCACAGGAATTCGTTACCCATGATCATGCCGCCGATCTGTCAGCCGAGGCTCTGCTGCGGGCACATCGGCTGATGCTGCTGGCGCGCAAGCTGGATGAGCGCTGCTGGATCTTGCACCGCCAGGGCAAGATCGCCTTCCACATCTCCGGCATCGGCCAGGAAGCCTGCCAGTTGGCGGCCGGCCTGGCTTTGCAGGCCGGGAGCGACTATTATTTCCCCCATTACCGCGATCTGGTGACGGTACTGACGCTGGGCCTGCGGCCGGTGGACATCTTCCTGGGCACCTACGGCAAGGCCACCGACCCCAGCAGCGGCGGCCGGCAGATGCCCAACCACTACAATCTGGCCAGCCAGCGCATCGTTACCACCTCCAGCCCCACGACCACGCAGGTGCCGCAGTGCGCAGGCATGGCTTTTGCCATCAAGCTGCGCGGCGAGCCGTTGGTGGCCATGTGCGCGCTGGGGGAGGGCGCCACCAGCCAGGGCGATTGGCACGAGGGGCTGAACTGGGCCGGCATTCACAAGCTGCCCTTCGTCTGCATGGTGGAGAACAACCACTATGCCATCTCGGTGCCGCTGGAAAAGCAGATGGCGGTGGCTGGCGCGGCCGAACGGGGCTACGCCTACGGCATGCCCGGCGTTGCCTTCGACGGCAACGATTTCTTCGAGAGCTACAACGTCGCCAAGGAGGCGGTGGAACGGGCGCGGCGCGGCGAGGGGCCCAGCCTGATCGAGGCGCGCACCACCCGGCTGACGGCCCATTCCAGCGACGACGACGACCGCACCTACCGCGATCGCGCCGAAATCGAAGCGCAGAAACAGCGCGACCCCCTGCCGCGGCTGGGCCGTGCGCTGATCGAGCGTGGCCTGCTGGACGAGGCCGCGCTGCGCCGCCTGGAGCAGGAGGTTCTGGCCGAGATCGACCAGGCCCAGGCCGATGCCCTGGCCGCGCCCTATCCCCAGGCTGAAGAGGCGCTGGAGGGGGTGTTCGAAGCCGGCAGCGTGGGCGACCGCGCTGTGCGGTCATGGAACTGGCCGGGCGGCCGCCTGGTCAGCTCGGCAAAGGAGCGCTAACCATGGCCATCAAGAACATCGTCGAAACCGTTCGCGACACGCTGGCTGAGGAGATGCGCCGCGACGAGCGCATCGTGATCACCGGCGAGGATGTCGGCCCGCGCGGCGGCGTCTTCCGCGCCACCCAAGGCCTGTTTGCCGAGTTCGGCCCCACCCGGGTGATCGACTCGCCGTTGTCGGAGTCGTCGATCATCGCCGTGGGCATCGGCATGGCGCTGCACGGGCTGAGGCCGGTCTGCGAGATACAGTTTGCCGACTTCATCTACCCGGCCATGAACCAGATCGTCAGCGAGGCGGCGCTGATCCGCTACCGCAGCAACGGCACCTGGACCTGCCCGTTGGTGATCCGTGCGCCCTATGGCGGCGGCATCGGCGGCGGACTCTACCACAGCCAGTCCATCGAAGCCACCTTCGCCCACTTCCCCGGCCTGTACGTGGTCGCGCCGGCAACCCCCTACGACGCCAAGGGGCTGCTGCGCGCCGCGCTCCAGGCCAACGATCCGGTGCTCTTCCTGGAAAACAAGAAGACCTACCGCCTGGTCAAAGGGGAAGCGCCCGACAGCCAGTATGTGGTGCCCATCGGCCGGGCCGACATCAAGCGGCGGGGCAGCGACCTGAGCGTCTTCTGCTATGGCATGATGCTGCACGAATGCCTCAAGGCGGCCGAGATGCTGGCAGTCGACGGCGTCGAGGTGGAGGTGGTGGATCTGCGCACCATCTCGCCGCTGGACAAGGGGACGATCCTCGAATCGGTGGCGCGCACCAGCAAGGCATTGGTGGTACATGAGGACAATCAATCCTTCGGCGTGGGCGCCGAGGTGGCAGCCATCATCGCGGCCGAGGCCTTCGACGATCTGGATGCGCCGGTGCTGCGCTACGGCGCGCCCGACGTGCCCGGCGTCCCCTTCAGCCTGCCCATGCAGAACTTCTTCATGCCAGACGCGCGGCGGATCGCCGAGTCGATGCGCTGGCTGGCGGAATATTGACGTAACTCGTAACTCGTAACCCGGAGTCTGTAGGCGACGCGAGGTTCTGAAGCACAGGTTACGAGTTACGTGTTACGTGTTACGAACTACATTCACACACGAGGACGACCCATGGCAACCAACGTCATCATGCCCCAACTGGGCGAATCGGTGGTGGAAGGAACGATTAGCCGCTGGCTGGTGCAGCCAGGGGACACGGTGGCGGAATACGCGCCCCTGTTGGAGGTATCCACGGACAAAGTTGACACCGAGGTGCCGGCGCCGGCCGCCGGCGTGGTGTTGAAGCTCTATCACGCCGAAGGGGAAACCCTGCACGCGGGCACGGTGCTGGCAATCATCGGCCAGCCGGGCGAGGCTGTGCCCGACGCGCCCGCCAGGGTGGATCTGCATGCGGTGGGCGGAGAGGCGGAGCCGGCCAGCGCACCGCCGGCCGCGCCGATCGCGCCGGCCGCGCCCGAACCGAGCGAGGCCCGGGATCTGGGGCGCATCTCGCCGGTGGTGGCGCGCATGGCGCGCGAGCACGCTGTCGACCTGCAGCAGGTGCCCGGCAGCGGCCGCGATGGGCGCATCACCAAGCAGGATGTGCTGGCCTATGTGGAGAAACGCGACCGCGCGGCGGCCTCTGCGCTGGCGGCCGAAGAGGAGTTGCCGCCGTGGGAGCGGCCCGGCACCGGCGATCTGTTCAAGCCGACCGATGATCTGCCGCTGGCCACCAGCGCGCCGGCCCCGGTTCCCACGCCGCCGGCCCCGCCGACCCCCGCCCGGCCGGCCGCTGCGCCGAGCGCGCCAAGCACGCCGGTGGGCGGCGACGAGCAACTGGTGCCGCACACCCGCCTGCGCAAGCTGATCGCCGAGCACATGCTGGCCAGCCGGCGCACCTCGCCGCACGTGACCACGGTTTTCGAGGCCGACATGAGCGCCGTAGCAGCCCATCGCAAGGGGCACAAGGCTGAGTTCGCGGCCAAAGGGGTGGCGCTGACCTTCACCCCCTACTTCATCCAGGCCATCGTGGCCGCGCTCAAGGCGGTGCCGCAGGCCAACGCGGTCTACCGCGAGGATGGCCTGCTGCTCAAGCGCCGCTATCACATCGGCATGGCCACGGCCATCGACGATGGGCTGGTGGTGCCGGTGATCCGCGATGCGGACGAGCTGAGCCTGCTGGGCCTGGCCCGCGCCGTCAACGATCTGGCCCAGCGTGCCCGCGCCGGCCAGCTCAAGCCCGACGAGATCCAGGGCTCGACCTTCACCATCACCAACCACGGCGTCAGCGGCAGCCTCTTTGCCATGCCCATCATCAACCAGCCCAACGTGGGCATCCTGGGTGTGGGCGCGATCCAAAAGCGGCCGGTGGTGATTAGCCGCGGCCATCCGGTGGAGCCCAGCGGCGAGGACTACCTGGCCATCCGCCCCATGGTCTACCTCAGCTTCACCTTCGATCACCGGGTGCTGGACGGCGCCAGCGGCGACGCGTTTGCAGGGAAGGTGAAGCAGGTGTTGGAAGGGTGGAAAAACGGTTGACGCAGTGTGCGGGGCGTCAGGGACGCTCGGCGTGCTGAATGGTGAAATGCGATGGGTGATGGTATACTGCACGGCGGATGGCGCAGGGAAGTCGCCGTGGCCGCGCCCCGTGGCTCTCTTCCTATGCCCATGCTATGCCCATGTTGAACGCCTGCTGGCGCTTGTCATCTTGAGGAGATCAGCAACTATGCAATTCGACGTTCTTGTCATCGGCGGCGGGCCGGGCGGCTATGTGGCCGCGATCCGGGCCGCGCAGCTTGGTTTGAAGACGGCCGTGGTGGAGCGCGAGGCGCTGGGCGGCGTCTGCCTGAACTGGGGCTGCATTCCCAGCAAGGCGCTGCTGCGCAACGCCGAGCTGCTCAACATCATCCACGAGCAGAGCAAGGAGCTCGGCTTTAGCTTCAATGGCTTCAGCGCAGACTTCGAGAAAGCCTACAAACGCAGCCGCCAGGTCTCTCAGCGCCTGGTCAAGGGCGTGGGCTTCCTGATGAAGAAGAACAACGTCGAGGTGATCACCGGCGCGGCCCGCCTCACCTCAGCCTCCAGCGTCGTGGTCGAGCCGGGCGGCCAAACCGTCGAGGCGCGGCAGATCATCCTGGCCACGGGCGCGCGCAACCGCACCTTCCCCGGCATGGAGACCGACGGCCAGCGCGTTCTGGGCTACCGCGAGGCCATCGTGCTGGAGCAGTCGCCCAAGAGCCTGGTGGTGATCGGCACCGGCGCGATCGGCGTTGAGTTCGCCTACGTACACCGGGCCTACGGCGCCCAAGTGACCCTGGTCGAGATGTTGCCCCGCATTCTGCCGCTGGAGGATGAGGAAGTCAGCCAGGAGCTGGCCAAGCTGTACGGCAAGATGGGCGTCGATGTGCGCACCAACACCCGCGTCGAGCGCATCGAACACACCGAGGGCGGCGTGCGCGTCCATGCGCTGAACGCGGCCGGCGAGGCCGTGACCTTCGACGCGGAGAAGGCGCTGGTAGCCGTGGGCGTGCAGCCCAACGTCGAGGGCCTGGGCCTGGAGGCGGTGGGCGTCAAGACGCGCAAGGGCGGCTTCGTCGAGGTGGATGGCTCCATGCGCACCAACGTGCCCGGCATCTACGCGGTGGGCGACGTGACCGGCAAGCTGATGCTGGCCCACGTGGCCAGCGCCATGGGCATGGTTGCGGCCGAGCAGATCGCCGGCCAGGAGCCGCAGGGCTTCAGCGACGACGACTACCTCTTCATGCCGCGCGCGGTCTATTGCCAGCCGCAGGTGGCCTCCATGGGCCTGAGCGAGCAACAGGCTGTGGCGCGCGGCTATGAGATCAGCGTCGGCCGCTTCCCCTTCATCGCCAACGGCAAGGCGCTGGGGCTGAACGAGAAGAACGGCTGGGTCAAGGTAATCGCCGACAAGCGCTACGGCGAGATTCTGGGCGTGCACATGATCGGCCCCGAGGTCACCGAGCTGCTGCCGGAGTTCGTGTTGGCCCATAACAACGAGCTGACCGCGCACGAGATCGCCCGCAGCGTTCACGCCCACCCGACGTTGTCCGAGGTGTTGATGGAGGCCGCGCACGCGGTGGATGGACAGGCAATACACATTTGAGACATCCATCAATGGCGGGCTCGGCGGCTGCGCACAGACCGGCCCGAGCGGCCATTTTCAAGTGGGCGGCTTAGTTTGAGCAGTATTGGAGTATTCATGGACAATACGTTGAGCACCATCGAGCTTAAACCTTTCCGCCCCGGCCGCGAGCCGGCGGATCAACTGACGCGCGGCCGGCGGCCCGACTGGCTGCGGGTGCGCATGCCGGACAGCCCCGGCTACCGTGAGATCAAGGGCATGGTGCGCGGCCACAGCCTGCACACGGTCTGCGAGGAGGCCATGTGTCCCAACATCGGCGAATGCTGGGGCCGCGGCACGGCGACCTTCCTGCTGATGGGCGACACCTGCACCCGCTCCTGCGGCTTTTGCAAGATCAAGACCGGCCGGCCCGGTCTGCTGGACGAGGACGAGCCGCGCCGTGTGGCCGAGACTGTGGCGCTGATGGGGCTGCGCCACGCCGTGCTGACCAGCGTCAACCGCGATGAGCAGCCCGACGGCGGCGCCCACATCTTCGCCGAGGTGATCCGCCAGATCAGGCTGCACCAGCCGGGCTGCTCCATCGAGGTGTTGATCCCCGATTTCATGGGCAACTGGGACGCGCTCAAGCTGGTGATGGATCAACGGCCAGAGATTCTCAACCACAACACTGAGACCGTGCCGCGGCTCTACAAGCGGGTGCGGCCGCAGGCCAAGTACCCCCGCTCGCTGGAGCTGCTGCGTCAGGCCAAGCAGATGGTTCCCGACGGCGTCACCAAGACCGGCATCATGGTTGGCCTGGGTGAAACCATGGATGAGGTGCTGCAAGTCATGGACGACCTGCGCGCGGTGGATGTGGACATCATGACCGTCGGCCAGTACCTGCAGCCCAGCCGCTTTCACCTGCCCATCGAACGCTACTGGACGCCGGAGGAATTCCGCGTGGTGCAGCAGGAGGGCATGGCGCGCGGCTTCAAGTGGGTCGAGTCTGGCCCCCTGGTGCGCTCCTCCTACCATGCCGATGGCCAGGCTGACCAGTTGGTGCGCAGGCCGGCCGAATCCCTCCCAACAGCCGCGTAGATTTGTAACCAACGGCGGCGGGGCTGCATCACAGGGCCGTAACCCAAAACGAAAGCACCAAGCTACAAGGAGTCTACCCATGGCTAATCTTTTCAAGAACATGTTCAGCAGCAGCTCGGCTGATGCTGTCAAGACCACCAACGGCAACGGCGACGCCCCCAAGGTCGAGCCGCTGCACGTCACCGACGCCGACTTCGAGGCGTTGATCCTCCAGTCCGACAAGCCCGCGGTGGTGGATCTGTGGGCCGATTGGTGCGGCCCATGCCACATGATCGCCCCCTCGGTGGAGCAGATGGCAACGGCCTACGACGGCCGCGCGGTGATCGCCAAGCTCAACGTGGACGAGAATCCCAACGTGCCGGGCCGCTATGGCATCATGGGCATCCCCACACTGCTCTACTTCAAGGACGGCAAGGAAGTCGATCGCCAGGTGGGCGTCACCAGCTACCCGGCTTTGGCCAACAAGCTGGAGAAGCTGCTGGGCTGAGCCAGGGATTAGAAATCCCTGGCTAAACCTACAAAGCGCCCTCAGGCGCTGGGACCCTTTCCCCAGCCGCTGAGGGCGCTTTGCAGATTCAGACGGTGAATTCCATTCACCGGCCATCTTCAACCGGCGAGACACCCTACGTCTCGCCGGTTTTTGATTCCAGAATATGCGCTGCGTCATGTTCAGAGGCTGCGAAATCATGTACAATGGCCCTAACGGCCAATCCCTGTGCGCCTAGCCAGCGCGCTTGTTCCGACGTCCAACGGACAGCGATGTAGCTGCCCATGATGGACTCCAACGAAGGAGACCGGCAAATGCCTAAGTTCGACTACAAGACCCCCGTTCCCAGCGACATCGACATCGCCCAGGCCGCCACGCTGCGCCCGATTCTGGAGATCGCTGCCCAGATCGGCCTGCACGAGGATGAGCTCGACCTCTATGGCAAGTACAAGGCCAAAGTCCACCTGGATGTCCTTAACCGCCTTCAGGATCGGCCACAGGGCAAGTACATCGATGTCACGGCCATCACGCCCACACCTTTGGGCGAGGGGAAAACCACCACCACCGTCGGTTTGAGTCAGGCCATGGGCGCGTATCTGGGCAAAAATGTGATCACCTGCATCCGCCAGCCCGCGCAAGGTCCCACCTTCAGCATCAAAGGGGGCGCGGCCGGCGGCGGCTACAGCCAGGTGGTGCCGATGGAGGATTTCAACCTGCACCTGACCGGCGACATCCACGCGGTGACCGCAGCTAACAACCTGCTGGCGGCCGCGATCGACGCCCGGCTGCTGCACGAGCGCAACTACGGCGCCCGTTTCAAGGAGGTCACCGGCCTCGACCCGCTCAACATCGATCCCTACACCATCACCTGGAAGCGGGTGGTGGACGTCAACGACCGCTCGCTGCGCAGCATCGTGGTTGGCCTGGGCGCCAAGGATGACGGCGTGCCGCGCGAGACCGGCTATGACATCGCCGTGGCCAGCGAGGTGATGGCGATCCTGGCGCTGGCCACCAGTCTGAAGGACATGCGCCAGCGGCTGGGGCGCATCGTCATCGGCCAGAACTACGCCAAAGAGCCGGTGACGGCCGAACAACTGGGCGTGGCCGGCGCCATGACCGTCCTGATGAAGGACGCGCTGATGCCCAACCTGATGCAGACGCTGGAGGGGACGCCGGCCCTGGTGCATGCCGGCCCATTCGCCAACATCGCGCACGGCAACAGCAGCATCGTGGCCGACCAGATCGCGCTCAAGCTGGCCGACTATGTGACCACCGAATCCGGCTTCGGCGCCGACATCGGCATGGAGAAGTTCTTTGGCATCAAGTGCCGCTACTCAGGGCTGATTCCCAACGTGGTGGTGCTGGTGGCCACCATCCGCGCCCTGAAGATGCATGGCGGCGGCCCACGGGTGGTGGCTGGCCGCGACCTGGACAAGGCCTATGTCGAGGAGAACCTGCCGCTGCTGGAAAAAGGCTACGGCAACCTGGGCAAACACATCGAGATCGCCCGCCAGTACGGCGTGCCGGTGGTAGTGGCCATCAATCAATTCCCCTATGACACCCAGGCCGAGGTCGAGCTGCTGCAGCGGCTGGTGGCTGAGGCCGGCGGCTATGCGGCCGTGCCCTCCAACCACTGGGCCAAAGGCGGCGAGGGCGCCATTGCCCTGGCCGAGGCTGTGGTCAGCGCCTGCGAGCAGCCGAGCGATTTCCGCTTCCTCTACCCGCTGGATATCTCCATCAAGGCAAAGATCGAAACCATCGCCAAGAAGGTCTATGGCGCCGATGGCGTGGACTACACCCCTGAGGCCAACGCGCAGATCGCCACCTATGAGAAGGCCGGCTTCGGCGGGCTGCCCATCTGCATGGCCAAGACCCACCTGAGCCTGAGCCACGACCCGACGCTGAAGGGGGTGCCCACCGGCTTCACCCTGCCAATCCGCGAGGTGCGGGCCAGCGTCGGCGCCGGCTTCATCTATCCCCTGTGCGGCGAGATGCGCACCATGCCGGGCCTGCCCAGCAAGCCGGTGTTCATGAAGGTGGACATCGACGAGGATGGCAAGGTGGTGGGCCTGTTCTAGGCTGGCGCGCTCGACTCGCATCGTCCAGACCTGGCGAAAGCCTCAACTCCGCGCCAAACGTGAAATCGCTGTGTGAAACAGCCATGGTTTGGCGCGGGCGGTTGGCTATGGTAAAATCCTGGCCTGCTGTCGCTTCGACGACGGCCATTTTGTCACCAAATCAACCTATAGTGAGGAAAAAACCATGTCTGACGTACCGGTTCAACTGCTCATCGCTGCATTCACCACGCCCACCGGCGCCGAAGAGGTGCTGGATCAACTGAAGACGGCCAAGAAAGAAAAGCTGATCGGCATCCAGGCCGCCCGGGTGCTGATCAAGGACGAGAAAGGCAAGGTCAGCAGCAAGGATGTGGGCCTGACCACCGGCAAGGGCGCGGTGGCTGGCGGCGTCCTCGGCGCGGTGCTGGGCATCGCCACCGGCGGCGTAGGGCTGGCGCTGGGCGCAGCCGGCGCGCTGGTCGGCGGCTTGGTGGGCAAGTCCAAGAAGGAAGGTCGTTTCGACTCCTACCGCGTCGACCAGATCGCCGACTCGCTGACCCCCAACAGCTCGGCCATCATCGCGGTGATCGAGCACAAATGGGTGGCTGAGCTGGAGGCCGAGCTGGAAGAGGCCGGCGCAGACGTGATGACGGCCGCCATCGCCGCCGACATCGCCGCACAGCTGGCCGAAGGCCGCAGCGTCGCCTACCAGGCCACGGCCACTGCCGACAGCCTGACCACCGGCCGCATCGCCGCCGGCGCAGACGAGGTGCAGATCAGCTCCACCACCTTCACCGATGAAGCGGTTGAGCACGTGGATGCTGTGGCCAACGCGGCCGGCATCGCCGCCCTGCACACCATCGAGACCGCCGATGGCGTCGCCGGCGAGATGCTGGCCGCGACCGAAGAGGGCGCCGTCTACGTGGCTGGCGTGGCCGATGACAGCGGCGCCGACGTGGTGGCCCTGGTCGCCGAGGCCGAGAAGGCCGCACCGGCCATCGAGGCCGGCGAGAGCGAGGCGGGCGAGAGCGAGGCCGAAGAGGCCAAAGACGCCTGATCCCGTTGCGCTGAAAACGCTGCGCCCCAGGTGCAGCCTGAACAGACCGAAACAACGCCGCGCCGGGCTCCGGCGCGGCGTTGCCGTTGGAAGCACCAGAGAGCGGGCCAACCCCAACCGCTGGAAGTCGCCGCCTGCTGGAAGGCATCTTGACACCCGCGGGCGCCTATGGTACAACGCCCCGACCATGCACGAACTGCCCGTTACCCAAGCCATTCTCGCCACGGCGCTCCACACGGCGCAGGAGGCCGGCAGCCAGCGCATCGTGGCCATCGACCTGGTGATCGGCGAGCTGAGCGGCATCGTGGACGACTCGGTGCAGTTCTACTTCGACATCCTGAGCCAGGGCACGCCGGCCGCGGGCGCTCTGCTGCGCTTCCAACGCCAGCCGGCCCAGGTTGACTGTTCCCAATGTGGCCACAGCTACCAGGCTGCGCCGCCGCTGGCCCCTTTTTGTCCCACCTGCGGCAGCCAGCGCGTGCAGGTCAGCGGCGGCCGCGCGTTTTTCCTGGAAAGTATCGAGATCGATGACTAAGATTCCCGTGGTTCAACAGATTCTGAGCGCCAACGACGCGATTGCCGACGAAAACCGCGCCGCGTTGGACGCAGCCGGCGCGCTGGGGGTCAACGTCATGGCCTCCCCCGGCGCCGGCAAGACCAGCCTGATCCTGGCCACGGCCGCCCGCCTGCCGGCGGGGCTCCGCCTGGCGGTGATCGAAGGAGATGTGGCCGGCCGCATCGACGCCGACGCCATGGCCGCGGCCGGCATCCCGGTGGTGCAGATCAACACCGGCGGCGGCTGTCATCTGGACGCGCCCATGGTGCGTTCGGCGCTGCCGCACCTGCTGCCCGGCGGCGTGGAGGTGTTGATGATCGAAAACGTCGGCAACCTGATCTGCCCGGCCGGCTTTGCGCTGGGCACGCATGTCAACCTGGTGGTGGCCAGCACGCCGGAAGGCCACGACAAGCCCTACAAATATCCGGGCATATTTGCCGCGGCCGATGTGGTGGCGCTGAACAAGGCCGACGTGGCCGCGGTTTTCGACTTCGACTTCGATCAGTTCCAGCGCGGCGTGCGCATGGTCAACCCACAGGCGCCGATCTTCGTCCTCTCCTGCCGCACGGGCGAGGGGCTGACGGCGTGGGTGGATTGGCTGACCGCGCAGCGCGCTGTCATGCTGAGGCCGCCGAAGCATCCCTAGCCGACCATGTCGAGACCCTTCGCCGAGCCTCAGGATGACAATGATTTGCACCGCCTGTGCGTCGAGATCCACGGCGCGGTGCAGGGGGTGGGTTTTCGCCCCTTTGTCTTTCGCCTGGCCACAGAACTGCGGCTGGCCGGCTGGGTGATCAACGATACCGCGGGGGTGTTCATCGAGGTGGAGGGGACAGGGCCGGCGCTGGCTGAATTTCTGCGCCGCCTGCCGGCCGAACAGCCGCCGCAGGCGCGGATCCAGTCGCTGGACGCTGCCTGGCGGACGCCGGCCGGCTATGCCGGCTTCGAAATCCGCCACAGCGCCAGCCAGGGCCGCAAGACCGCGCCGGTGTTGCCTGACATCGCCGCCTGCCCCGACTGCCTGCGGGAGGTATTCGATGCTGCCGACCGCCGCCACGGCTACCCTTTCACCAACTGCACCAACTGCGGCCCCCGCTTCAGCATCATCCAGGCGCTGCCCTACGACCGGCCCAACACCACCATGCGGCGCTTCTTCATGTGCCCCGCCTGCCAGGCCGAATATGACAGCCCGACCGACCGCCGCTTCCACGCCCAGCCCAACGCGTGCCCCGTCTGCGGGCCGCGGCTGGCGCTGATCGATGGCCGGTCAACCGATGAGGGCGCACCGGTGCGCGATCACCTGCTGGCGGCCGCCGATGCCCTGCGCGCCGGCCAGATCGTGGCCGTCAAGGGGCTGGGCGGCTTTCATTTGATGGTGGATGCGGGCAACGCCGCGGCGGTGGAGCGGCTGCGGCGCGGCAAACCGCGGCGCGACAAGCCTCTGGCGCTGATGGCGCGCGATCTGGATGCAGCGCGGCGGCTGGTGGTCGTGGATGAGCAGGCCGCGGCGCTGCTGAGCTCGGCCGAGGCGCCGATCGTGCTGCTGCCGCGCCGGGCCGATGCGCCGGCCGCGCCCAACATCGCGCCGGATAACCCGACGCTGGGGGTGATGCTGGCCTACACGCCGCTGCATCATCTGCTGCTGGATGCTTTGGCGCGGCCGCTGGCTCGGTCGGAGACCGGCCAGAGCGAAGAGAGGAAGATGGAGACCGGCCAGAGCGATGGCGGGCTGGCTCGGTCGGAGACCGGCCAGAGCGAAGAGAGGAAGATGGAGACCGGCCAGAGCGGTGGCGGGCTGGCTCGGTCGGAGACCGGCCAGAGCGAAGAGAGGCTGGCTCGGTCGGAGACCGGCCAGAGCGAAGAGAGGCTGGCTTGGTCGGAGACCGGCCAGAGCGATTGGGGTGGGGCGGGGGCCGGCCGGAGCATCGAGGCGGTGGCGGCGACCAGCGGCAACCTGAGCGACGAGCCGATCTGCATCGACGAGCATGAGGCGGTGCAGCGACTGGCAGGGATCGCCGATCTTTTCCTGGTGCATGACCGGCCCATCGAACGGCACGTGGATGACAGCGTGGCCTGGATTGTCGAGGGAGCGCCGCGGCTGCTGCGCCGGGCCCGGGGCTATGCGCCGCTGCCCGTGCTGCTGGCCCAGCCCGCGCCCACCATCCTGGCCGTGGGCGCACACCTCAAGAACAGCGTGGCGCTGAGCGTGGGTCGCCAGGTTTTCATCAGCCAGCACATCGGCGACCTGGAAACGGCCGAGGCGCTGGCCGCATTCGAGCGGGTCATCGCCGATTTCCTGCGCCTGTACGAGGCCACGCCGACGGCCATCGCGCACGACATGCATCCTGACTACCTGTCGACGCGCTGGGCGCAGGCGAACGACGCGCCGGCACGGGCCGCAACGCACGACGAAGCGAGCATGGATCCAGGCGACCCCCCGGGCAGGCGAACGCGTCCAGCCGCTGCCCGTCAACCTGCACCGTTGATCCCGGTCCAGCATCACCATGCCCACCTGGCGGCTTGCCTGGCGGAGAACGGCGCCAGCGGGCCGGCGTTGGGCGTGACCTGGGACGGCACAGGCTACGGGCTGGATGGGACCATCTGGGGCGGGGAGTTCTTGCTGGGCGACGCGGCCGATTTCGTGCGGGCGGCGCACCTGCGCTCGTTCCGGCTGCCCGGCGGCGATGCGGCGGTCAAGGAGCCGCGGCGGGCGGCGCTGGCCCTGCTCTGGGAACTGTACGGCGAGGCCAGCCTGGACATGGAGGAGCTGCCGCCGATCCGCGCGCTGCCGGTCGGCGAACGGCGGGTGCTGGGCCAGATGCTGCAGCGCGGCCTCAACACGCCCAGCACCACCAGCGCCGGCCGCCTCTTCGACGGCGTGGCCGCGCTGCTGGGCCTGCACCAGCAGGTCAGCTTCGAGGGCCAGGCTGCCATGGCGCTGGAGTTTGCGGCGGAGGCAGGCGAGGAGGGGGCCTATCCGGTCCTTGTGGGCGCGCAGGGGAACTCAGCGGAGCTCAGCGGAACGCCGGGCTTTCCCGGGCTCCCCCCAAGATCGCCCGATCCTCCGCTGCTCCTCGACTGGCGGCCGCTGATCGAGGCGCTGGTGCACGACTTGCGGGCTGGCGTCTCTTCGGGTATCATGGCCGCGCGCTTCCACAACGCGCTGGTCGACGGCATCGCACAGGTGGCCATGGCCGTGGGCCAGCCGCAGGTGGCGCTGACCGGCGGCTGTTTCCAAAACCGCCTGCTGCTGGAGCGCAGCGCGCGCCGGCTGCGCCAGGCCGGCTTCGCTGTCCTGCTGCACCGCCAGGTCCCGCCCAACGACGGCGGGATCAGCCTGGGCCAGGTGGCCGTGGCCGCGGCGCGGCTGGCCGATGGCCGGTGATCCGACGACCGTTTGCCGGATCGCATTCACCGATTGCTCCGAAAGGTATCGCCATGTGTCTGGGTGTTCCCGGAAAAGTGCTTGAGGTTTACAACGACGCCCTGGAGATCGCCATGGGCAGGATCAGCTTCGGCGGCATCGTCAAAGAGGTGTGCCTGGCCTACACGCCAGACGCCCAGGTTGGCGAGTACGTCATCGTCCACGCCGGCTTTGCCATCAGCGTGGTGGACGAACAGGAGGCCATGGAGGTCTTCAGCATGCTGGAGCAGATGGAGGATCTGGCGGAGCTGGAGATTCCACAGCCTGCCTAGGCGACGCCCCAGAGCCCCGATTTCAACGGTTGACCCAGAGGAGACTGTCAGTGCGTTTTGTCGATGAATATCGCAACGGCCCGGATGCCCAGAAATTCCTCCATGCGATTCAGGAACTGGTCACCCAGCCCTGGACGCTGATGGAGATCTGCGGCGGGCAGACGCATACGCTGATCCGGTCGGGCATCGACAAGCTGTTGCCGCCGCAGGTGACGCTGGTGCATGGCCCCGGCTGCCCGGTGTGCGTCACGCCGCTGGAGATGATCGACCGGGCCATCGCCATCGCCCGCCGGCCAGAGGTGATCATGACCTCCTTCGGCGACATGCTGCGCGTGCCCGGCTCCAGCATCGATTTGCTGGGGGTCAAGGCGGCCGGCGCCGATGTGCGCATGGTCTACTCGCCGCTGGACGCGGTCAAGCTGGCGCAGAAACACCCTGACCGCCAGGTGGTCTTCTTCGCAGTCGGCTTCGAGACCACCGCGCCCGGCAATGCCATGGCCGTCTGGCAGGCGCAGCAGCTTGGCCTGCCCAACTTCTCGATCCTCTGCTCCCACGTGTTGGCGCCGCCGGCCATGGAGGCGATTCTCGGCTCGGCCGACAGCCAGGTGCAGGGCTTCCTGGCAGCAGGCCACGTCTGCGCGGTGATGGGCTACTGGGAATATGAGCCGATCGCCGAACGCTATCGCACCCCCATCATCGTCACCGGCTTCGAGCCGCTGGACCTGCTGCACGGCATTTACATGACCCTCAAGGCGCTGGAAGAGGGACGCTGGGGGGTGGAGAATCAATACGCCCGTGCGGTGACGCGCGCCGGCAATCAACCGGCCCAGCGGCTGCTCAGCCAGGTCTTCCAGGTGGTCGACCGCCCCTGGCGCGGCATCGGCCTGATCCCCAACAGCGGCTACCGGCTGCGGCCGGAGTTCGCAGCGTTCGACGCCGAGCTGCGTTTCGACCTGGGCGATATCCACGTCGAGGAATCGCCCCTGTGCATCGCCGGCCAGATCATGCAGGGCCTGAAAAAGCCGCTCGACTGCGCGGCCTTCGGCGTGCTCTGCACCCCCGAACGTCCCCTGGGCGCGCCCATGGTCTCGTCCGAGGGGACGTGTGCGGCGTATTATCAGTTTGCGCGCCGTGTCGAATAGCACGTAATGCGTAATGCGTAATGCGTAACCCGGATTTGAGCGAGGTGTGTGCGCGGTTACGGGTTACGAGTTACGGGTTACTCATCCCACCGCACCGCTCAGAAAACACACCATGTAATGCGTAATGCGTAATGCGTAATGCGTAACCCGGATTTGAGCGAGGTGTGTGCGCGATTCCGGGTTACGAGTTACGTGTTACGGGTTACTCATCCCACCGCACCGCCCTGAAGACACACCTTGTAATGCGTAATGCGTAATGCGTAACCCGGATTTGAGCCAGGCGTGTGCGCGATTCCGGGTTACGAGTTACGTGTTACGGGTTACTCATCCCACCGCACCGCCCTGAAGACACACCTTGTAATGCGTAATGCGTAATGCGTAACCCGGATTTGAGCCGGGCGTGTGCGCGATTCCGGGTTACGCATCACGCATTACGCATCACGCATTACGCATTACGCATCACGCATTACGCATCACTCATCCCACCACATGCTCACATCCCTCGCCTGCCCCATTCCCATCAACGATTATCCCACCGTCACTCTGGCCCACGGCGGCGGCGGACGGCTGACGCAGATGCTGATCGAGCGCATGCTGCTGCCGGCCTTCGCCAACCCTCAACTGGCCAGTCTGCACGACGGCGCGCTGCTGGAAGTCAACGGCGCGCGCCTGGCCTTCAGCACCGATTCCTACGTCATCAGCCCCCTCTTCTTCCCCGGCGGCGATATCGGCTCGCTGGCGGTGCATGGCACGGTCAACGACCTGGCCATGTGCGGCGCGCAGCCGCTGGCCCTGTCGACCGGCTTCGTGCTGGAAGAAGGACTGCCCATGCAGGATCTGTGGCGCGTGGTGCAATCCATGCAGGCCGCGGCCCAGGGGGTGGGCGTCGCCATCGTCACCGGCGACACCAAGGTGGTGGACCGCGGCAAGGGGGATGGCATCTACATCAACACCTCCGGCATCGGCCTCGTGCCTGCCGGCGTGCAGATCGACCCGCGGCGGGCGCGGCCCGGCGATCTGGTGCTGCTCAGCGGCGCCATCGCCCTGCACGGCATCGCGATCATGTCGGTGCGCGAGGGGCTGGCCTTCGAGACCGAGCTGAGGAGCGACTCGGCGCCGCTGCACCGGCTGGTGGACGGGCTGCTGCGCGCCGGCGGCGAGCAGGTCCACGTGCTGCGCGACCCGACGCGCGGCGGGGTGGCCAGCGCGCTGAACGAGATCGCCCAGGCCGGCCAGGTGGGAATACGCCTGCACGAAACGCGCATCCCCGTGCCGGAC
>Ga0209605_1001115_pt1 | contig 31316 bp, 31 predicted proteins | sample AD_UKC035_MetaG_FD_184408 | JGI IMG/M metagenome (GOLD analysis project Ga0209605, IMG submission 184408) | Active sludge microbial communities of municipal wastewater-treating anaerobic digesters from USA - AD_UKC035_MetaG (SPAdes) (version 2) | ecosystem: Engineered > Bioreactor > Anaerobic >...
ACTCTTCACTACTGCTCGGACCCCTGATCGGGAGGATTCCTTCAAATGGGCAGGACCCATCTTTGCGGTGCCCAATGTCCTCTTTGCCCTGCCTGAACGGGACATTGTTATCACCATCCCGGAAGACCTGAATGCGTACCGGATAGGGGTTATCGTCGATGACAGTGCAGTCCAACAGCTGCTCGACGCCGGGGTAAACTCGAGCCAGCTCGTTGCCGAGACAAGTGTCCCCGCAATTATCGCAAAACTGAATAGCGGTGAGATTGACCTCTGGGCATACACAAAGGCCCCGGGCCGGTACCTCACCGAGCAGGTGACGGGGAGCTACTACTCTTTCAAGATTGTGTACACCATGCCGGTCCTTGAGGGGTATTATGCTTTCAACAGGAATGTTCCCGATTCAACCGTGCAATCGTTCCACCAGGCCCTCGATACTCTTAAAACCGAGAAAGATTCCCGTGGCATCTCACCTTATGAAAGGATCCTCGGCCGATACATCCCGTCAATCGGTTTTGCCCATCTCAATTACCTGACCGAGGAATGGGCCCCCTTCAATTACGAAAAGGACGGGGTGCCGGCCGGCATCTCTGTGGAGATACTCGAGGCAGTGTTCCGCGAGATGGGGGTGAACCGCTCACGGGAGGATGTCCGTATCGTTCCCCTGTCCGAAGGGTTCCGCCAGGCACAGAATAATACCGGAACCGTCCTCTTCTCCATCGTCCTCTCCCCGGAACGCGAGCCGCTCTACCAGTGGGCAGGACCGTTTACCAAGGGGAGTTTTGTTGTCTTTGCCCCGGCAGACCGGAACATCACAATACGGTCTCCTGAAGACCTGAACCGGTACCGGATCGGTGCGGTAAAGGGTACCATTGAAAACACCCTTCTCACCGGCCGTGGAGTAAATCCATCGCACATCGTCAACGGGCTTGTTCCTGCGGACCTTGTGACGATGCTGGAAAACGGGGAGATTGATCTCTGGGCGACCGGTGATGTAACCGGGCGATATGAGATGGAGGTCGCCGGGGCAGATCCCGATGCGTACGAGATTGTGTATACCTTAAGCGAGAACGACTTCTATTTCATCTTCAGTAAAGATGTCCCGGATGAACTGGTTACCGCGTTTTCACAGGCACTGGTGATGATACGGAACCAGAAGGATCCCCAGGGGATCAGTGAATATGAACGGATCATCTACCGGAACATCGGTGCCGGCTGCACCCAGCAGCCATTCAGCGATGAATCGGTCATCGCTCTCGTCGACACGACAGCAAAAGCGATCAGTCAGGATACTCCTGACACGCTCCGTCGTATCAACGCGGGGGAGGCTCCGTACCGCGACCCTGAGAACCCGGAACTCTATGTATTCGTCTACGACAGCAATGAGACCATGGTGGCCCATGCGGAGAATATTCTGATCGTGGGGACGAATTTCCGGGGAAAAACCGATGTAACCGGAAAACGGCTTCATGATGAGATCCTTTCGGGAGCGTTACAGAACGGCACAGGGTGGGTGGAGTATGTCTATGTGAATCCTGTCCAGACGAACTTGTACTACAAAACCACGTACTACCGGTTAACGAAGGGAAGTGATGGGAATACCTATATCGCAGCCAGTGGCAATTTCAAGCGCTGCAATGCCTGATCCGAGCCTGAACAGCGAAAAACATTTTTTTTTGAATATCCTGATCCTCCCCCGTTCCTGAACCTCGTTTCCACCAATTCTTCTGCCAGTGACGCTGCCACCTTTTTCCGGGTCGATTGGGGATGTAATAGTCGGGGTACAAAAAAATCGACGTCCCCTCATTCAGTTCTCCTGGCGTGGAGGGGCATACCCCGGCGTGGCGTCCAGAGAAATCCGGTGACACGGTCCTCGGCACGCGAAAAGAGAAGGCGTGACTCCGGACTCTCCGGGAAGAAAAATTCAAGCGGGGAGAGCGGCTGGAGCGCGAATCGCTCTTCAGGGGTGGCCTGGAGCATGAGCTGACCCGCTTCCTCTCCGATGTTCAGCACCTTCCCTTCACTAGTGGTATAGGTGCCGGCAAAGTGGCTCAATGCAGTGGAGGATAAGGGGAAGCGTGCAGGTGGCTGATAGGGATTGCGGAGCGCCAGTGCAGCCATCTCCACTGCCAGTTGTTCTGTCTGGTTGAGTTTCCCATCATTGTTCGATAAGACAATGGCCAGAATATCGTCATCCGGCAGCACGAGCAGCTGATTGGCATATCCCGGCCTGATGCCATAATGCTCCATCACGGATCGCCCCTGGCAGGTGCTCACCCACCAGCCACAGCCATAGCGGGTTAGTGCACCATCCGGCAAACGTGCGGGGGTCCACATCCTGCGGAGGGTCTCGGCCTTGAGCAGTTTCCCGGAACAGAGGGCAGTACAAAAGCGTGCGAGGTCGTCCACGGTCGAGACCAGCCCCCCGGCGGCATAGAAGTGGGAGTTGCTGAAAAATTCGGCATGCAGGTAGGCATCGGGCGTTTTCGTATAACCGCTGACCATGTGGGGGATGACGCGGCCCGAAGTGGCATCGTAGCAGGTATGCACCATTCCAATCGGCGAAAAAATATGGTCAGCCAGGAAGTCCCGGTAGCTCTTCCCGGAGACCTTTTCGATGATTGCTCCCAGGAGAATATAGCCCGAGTTGCAGTATGACCATTGCGTCCCCGGTGTAAAAGGGAGGGGGTGGTCTTTGAAGAGATCAATCAACTGGTCGAGACTGACGTCCTGGCGATGCACTGCCCACCATTCCGGGATCTCGGAGAACTCAGGAATCCCTGAAGTGTGCGTCAGCAGGTGTTCAACCGTGATGGGTGCCTTGCCTGAGGGGTAGTCAGGCAGAAGATCGGTGAGCGAATCGGTGAGTGCCAGCCGGCCGGCTTCGACCAGCATCAGAACTGCCGTCGCGGTGACAGGTTTTGTAAGGGATGCCAGGCAGAACGGCATGTCGGGCGTCATCGGGACCTGGTGTTCGAGGTTGGCGAGGCCGATTCCTCTGCGGTAGAGCACCTCTCCCTGTCTGACCAGGAGCAGGACAGCGCCGGGGGCTGTGGACGGATACGCGTTGACGACCATCTGCTCAATCGGGTGTACGACGGGATCTGGTTGGGACATCATGGGCTCCACTCTCTCTATGTGCTGAACAGTGTCAGAGATAATGTAAGTTTCTTCAGATAACGTGAGGAGCCATGGCTACTGGCATTTCCAGGAAAGTGATTCACTGGCAGATTCCAGAGGTGGACAGAAGATTACGTTGAAAGCACACCATCGGTATCCCTTATCCGGCTGTACCGATCCTTGAATACCTTGTGAGAGATACCATTGATAGCAAACCGCCCTGAAGAGGGAGCAGGGCAGACCCGCACGAGAGCTCTCCCTTTTCCAAAAAAAGCCTCGTCAGGTCAAGTGATATTGAACCTGCAGGCTCTCAGGAGAGCATCCATGATTCCTGAAGAACACACCGTCCCCTTTGCAACAGATGGCCTTGTCTATCATCGGGATCCTCCTCCCGGCACCAGGGAGCATTGGATCCTTGTTGACGGACCGTCGGTCGTCACCGGCAGAGACGGGACGCTGCTCTCTGATCCGGCTGCCTGCAGAACGGTTCTTGCGGATGATCCCGATCGGGTCATGATCGGCTATGATCTCCGGGGTAGCTGGTATGCGGTTCCTATCAGCGGTTCGGTGCTCCTTAACGATGGATATGCACGGACCCACCTCCGTTCCCTGTATGGGGTTATCCCTGATGACCTGCTTGGGATTGCGTCACGTGCCGTTGCCCTCTCCCGATTTTTCCATACGCACCGGTTCTGTGGGATCTGTGGGGCGGAGATGAACCGGAAAGAGGACGAGATCGCCACCCTCTGCCCATCCTGCGGTCATATCGGCTACCCGGTCATCAATCCCGTGGTCATCGTCTGCATTCGCCGGGGCGACCGGATCCTGCTGGCACGATCCCCCCGCTTTCTCCCGGCAGTCTACGGGGTCATTGCCGGATTTGTGGAAGCAGGGGAGACCCTGGAACAGGCGGTAGCCCGCGAGGTCGCCGAAGAGGTAGGAATTGCGATCGACACCATCAGGTACCGGTGCAGTCAGCCCTGGCCGTTCCCCCATTCCCTGATGGTCGGCTTCACCGCCTCGTATGCCGGGGGGAGCATCCGGATCGATCCGAATGAGATCGAGGAAGCCGGCTGGTACTCGTATGAGTCCCTCCCCACCCTTCCAGCGGCCGGAAGCATTACCCGGATCCTCATTGACCTGGTGGGTGAGGAGATATCACGGGACACGAAATCCTGATGGCAATACTGAGAGTGAGGACCGGGATGACCACACCCATCCCATCAATATTCCTGGATACCTGTCGAGAGAGTCACCTGTTTGTGTCATTTCCCGAAATTGCCCGATACTACAGTGGAACAAGGATCGTAAGGCACGCAACAAGGGATGGATCAGGAACCGTAACATCCATCATAGGTCGTCCGGATGGTGAATAATTTTTCTCCGAAAAGGAGTACCTCAAGCTATTTTCCGGGAAAGAACACACTGATAGTATCACGAAAATGAAAAAAAATTCTCTGGGCACCATTCTCTCTCTATTTCCTATTTCCTCGCCACCAACACCTTAAACCACTCAAATCCTTCAACGGGGGTGACCTCCACCTGCCTGAATCCGGCATCCTTGCAGAGCTGTACCCACTGGTCAAACCCGATGCAGTATTCCCCATCGTTCAGGATATGCTTTTTTCCATTGTCATACATCCGTTCAAATGCCGGGATGCCCCCGTCCTCCATGGCAAGGGCAAGTTCCTTTTGGAGGAATTGAAGGATCCTCTCGAGACGTCTGGGATCCTCCAGGTCACCCGTAGTGTCAAGGTCCATGTCCCCAAGGACGAACCGTCCCCCGTCTTTCAGTATGTCGTAGACCTTCTGAATCACGGGACCCTTCTCCTTCACGTGATGCAGAGCGACGGTTGATGCCACGATATCGAAATGGTGGGAGGGGAACGCCATCTCATCAGCAGAGCGTTCTTCCAGGTGAATCCGGCTGGTGAGACCGCACTGCTCGATCTTCTCCCGGAATATCCCGAGCATCTTCTCGGAGCTGTCGATTGCCGTGATACCACAGTCTGCCCGCTCCAGGAATTTCAGTGACAGCAGTCCTGTCCCACAGCCGATGTCAAGGACCCGGTCACCATCCCGGACTCCTGACCGGCTCACTACCAGGTCAAGCATGGCATGGTGCCGCCTGACCTTTCCAAGCGTTGTGTCGTACTCGTTTGCCCAGTCGGCAAACCAGGCACGGGTATCCCTCGGAACCTGATCAGTCATTGTTCCCGTATATTGGGTGGGAGAGATTATACGTTGTGGTGCAGAGTCAGCCTTTTCCGGGCAGGGAGGATTTACTCCCGGACTTCTTACAAGGCAAGAAAGGGGAGAGGGTGAGGAAAGAATAGAGATATTCCTTCGGTTTGAAATACACGATATCTCCCATGCCCGATGAGGAGACGTCCAACAATGGCAACCAGTTCCTGGGCAGAAATCTCTTAAAAGGATCCACGGGAAGGAAAATCCTGAGCGATCCTCACTTGGGTACTGGGTGCCGGAACAGCCCGATTTTGGGGGAAACAGAAGAGGCTCACCAGGTGTTTCCTCACCGACTCTCCTTTTTTCCACCCGGGAATGGATGGCAGGGGCGGAAGGAGGAGGAAAAGCGCCCCCTGCCTCCCCAACCTTTTTATAGAACTGGACTATTTTCTATTATTTAAGGTGGTATATCATTCGATCAAGGTGGCTCTGCTTCACTCTCCTATTGTGTACTGTACTGACTGTTCCGTCACTGGCTGCAATCCCGGTTGCTGTGCCAGGGTATTCCCTGACACCCACCGATCCCGATTTTGATGGCTTATATGAAGATCTGAACGCCAATGACCGGATTGACTACAATGATGTCGTGGTCTTCTTCAAGAACATGACGTGGATTGCTGACAATGAACCGGTTGCCTGTTTTGACTTCAACGGGAATCGAAGAATCGACTACAACGATATTGTGAGGCTCTTCAGGGAGGTGGGAGTGCCGCTTCCCTGGGACGGCATGGACCGATATGACCTGGCTGCCAACGGTTCCGCCGTGCAGATTCCCCTCGGAGAAGGGGGTCTTGTCATCACGCTCCCTGAGAATCCTTCGACCGGGTATCACTGGGAGGCAACCGTGACCTCGGGCCTCAGCATCGTTGATGACCGGTTTATTCCCAATGCACAGACGCTCGGTGTTACCGGCGCAGGGGGAACCAGGGTATGGACCCTCTCCGGAACCTCGGAAGGAGTCCAGAGGTTTTCAGCGATGTACAAGCAGCCCTGGATGAATGTGACCGGCACCGAACAGACCTTTGAACTGCACATTCTCGTCGGGGAGAACACCTCCCCCTGCATCAGGCTGCCAACAGGCACCTCCCTCTTGTCGGAATCCATGCAGGGATCACGGTATCTGACGATCGACAACCAGAATGAAGATGATGCCGTGGTGTCCCTGCGGATCGAGGCGGATCCCTATGCATCCGGGAATAAAGTGGTGAGCTTCTATGTGCGGGGACAAGACCAGTATACCTGTTCAACGATTGAAACCGGGAACTACACGTTCTGGTACAAACATGGGCAATGCTGGGATGCGGCAAATGCCACGTTCAGGGTCGTCAACGGGGCATGGAGGATGGATGACATCCTCCCCTATGATGCGGATACTCTCGGCTGGACGATCTGGACCTCCCCGGTAGAAGAAGGCAATTTTACTGCTATTCCCGTTTCCCCTGATCTCGTCTAGGGAGAAACGATAGCAGTATCCCTTTTTTTACTGCATGGTGCTGATGAGGATTATTTACAGCCCTGCATCCATAGGAGACATGAGGCCAGCATCCCGTTATTGGTGCGTTTTTTCACGGGAATGGTAACAAACGTCGAACAGAACCGGAAAAACCGCCCATATCTTTTTATACCCCTTCTGTCAAGATTTGTACTATAAAAAGGTGGTGGCATCATGAACGACTCATGGCTATTGTATAGTATCTTCTTTCTCATCCTGCTGGTTGTACCGGTAACGGCTACCAGTACGGTGAGCATTGAACCTGGCGAGGTTGCTGCGGTGGGTGAGAGTACAACGCTTGGGCTGGTCCTGAACCAAACCGAAAACGGCCTCTCCGGCTGCAATATCAGCATTGCACTGGACAACCCTGCTGTCGCGACCATTACCGCGGTGAACTTCCCGGCCTGGGCCTCCGTCCAGGACAATTCCACGCTCCCGGAAAAGAGTGTCTGGATGAATGAAATAGATCTTCAGGAGACCCTCACGGGCACCCTCACCAATGTTGACCTTGGGTCCATTACTCTCGTGGGAGTTCTCGAAGGGACAACCGGGATCACCCTGACCGTGAACGCCCTGGACGATAGCAACGGGACTGCGATACCGGCAACTACGCTCCCGGGCACGTTCATCGTTCACAGCCCGGCCGTCATCGCACCGACCGCGGACTTCACGGTGAACATTTCGTCAGGAACTTCACCACTCACGGTGCAGTTCGCTGACAACTCGAGCGGGACTGAACCGTTCTCCTTTGAGTGGAACTTCGGGGACGGAAGCCCGAATGAGACCTCGTCAGCCCCGGTTCATACCTTTGTCACGGACACTCAAGCGACCTATACCGTGACTCTAACGGTGAACAATAGTGCTGGGTCAAGCGCAACCGCAAAAGCAATTACGGTCAGTACCAAGGAACCAACACATCCCCCTGACAGTATCACGAACCTTCACAACACGACCTACCAGGAGACCCTGATCACCTGGAACTGGACCGACCCCTCATCAGAAACCTTTGATCAGGTGATGATCTATCTCGACGGGGTGTTCCAGGCCAACGTGACGAAGGGATCCGGGACTTTCACTGCCGCCAATCTCAGTCCTGCAACGATGCATACCCTTGGCACAAGGACGACAGGAACAACAGGACTGATCAATGAAACCTGGGTCAACCATACGGCAACCACCGCTCCCCATCAGGACCCGTCATCCTTCACCGTCGCCCTGGAAAGCGGATGGAATGTGGTCTCGACACCGATCCTGTTGGCACCGGGCCATTCCCAGTTCTCCCAGATCTTTTCGGCCGGGGACCAGGAGAGGATCGTCCAGGCACTGGGATGGGATGGATCCCTCTGGTATGCCGCCCAGGCAACCGATGAAATGACCCCCCTCTATGCATTTTATATCAATGTAAAGGAGGGGGAGGTGGCACATGCGACGATTGTGCCATCCACCAGTATATCGAGTCCCCCGGCCCGGGTCCTCGTGACCGGATGGAATCTGATCGGTCCTGCACCGGCCTATGAGGATGGAGCATTTTCACCAAAACCGGTCGAGGATTCGTTGATCACGATCGAAGGGGATTACCGCATCGTCGTCAGCCCGGGTCTGCACCAGCCGAGCTGGTCGTACGTTCAGGGAGGGGCCTCCCGGGATCTCCTCCCCTACAAGGGATACTGGGTATTTATGGACCATCCTGACACGCTTGCCGGGTTCTCCACCACCCCTCTCTGATTTTTTATATGAAAATGCCTCCGGCATTTTCATCTCGTATGCATGTGTCCTTCGAAGGAATCATGTATTTTTTTTTGAGACAGCTATTTTCAGAGACAGCTTCGGATCTCCCCGGAGACGCTTGAGACCAGACTTTTTTTCCTTCTAAGACCTGCCGGTGCCGGGGATGGTCATCGGGAACCACTCCGTCAGGAATGTGAATCGGGGCCTCCTGCCCACTACGGTAAAATCATAACCTTTATCAAAGTCCTGTAGCCTTTGTTCGTGTGCATGCGGCCACCGGATCTCGAATATGCTGCTGATGACCGGCCCAAAGGCCCCACCCTGTTCCTGCTCGGCCTCCAGCATACCGGGATTGTCGCAACCGCCTTTATTTTTCCCGTCCTTGTCGCCAAGGCTGCCGGCCTGGAGGCAGGGGCAGCAGCATTCTTCGTCTCCATGTCGATTCTCGCAAACGGCATCTCCACGATATTCCAATCGGTAAAGCACAGGGAATTCGGGTCCGGATATCTGGTCCCCCGGGTCTGCGGGCCGAATTTTGTCTCCGCCTCCATCCTTGCTGTCCAGTCAGGAGGCCTCTCCCTGCTCTACGGGATGACCGCGGTCTCCGGGGCATTCCAGATCGCCCTCTCCCGCATTGCCCACCGCCTCCGCGTCCTCTTCCCGGTCGAAGTGACCGGCCTTGTGATCATGATGCTCGGGGTTGCTGTTGTCCCGTATGCGTTACCGAACTTCTTCGGAATAACCACAACGGATCCCACTCCCTCCGGACTCGCAACGCTTATCTCTTGCATCACACTTGCAGTCATCGTTGGAGTGACCGTTTGGGGCAGGGGCCATCTGAAGCTCTTTCCGCTCATCATCGGCATGACCGTCGGGTACGTGCTCTGTATCGTGGCAGGACTTGCCGGGGCAGACCCGCTCGGCCAAATCAGGGCAGCACCCCTTGTCGCATTCCCCGACCTTCAGTACTTCGGGGTCTCCTTCCAGACGGCACTCATCATCCCGTTCTGCGTTGCAGGCCTTGTGACCTTTGTCAAAAGCATCGGTGAATTCTCTATCTGCCAGCGGATCAATGACACCGAGTGGAAGCGGCCGGACATGATGAATATCCGGGCCGGGCTCTTTGCCGACGGCATCGCATCAACCATCGGCGGCCTTATCGGGGGAATGGGGCAGACCGGGTCCTCGTCCAACATCGGCCTCTCCATCGCCACGCGTGCGACGAGCCGGTATATCGGGTTTGTGACCGGCGGGATCCTGATCGGTCTTGCGTTTCTCCCGGCCCTCGCCATCGTGTTCCTCCAGATGCCGGGCCCGGTGATCGGTGGGAGCCTGATCTATGTTGCGGGGTTCATCATCGTCGGCGGCATCCAGATGATCACCACGAGGATGCTCGATTCACGGAAGATCTTTGTGATCGGCATCTCGTTCATCTTCGGGCTCAGCGTCTACCTTATCCCCGGTGCGTACGAGGGCGTCCCCGGATTTATCAGCCCGGTGTTTGATTCAGCCCTCTCGCTCGCAACCGTGATTGCCATCGTTCTGAACCTGGTCATGCGGCTGGGGATCAAAAAGAAGGTCACCACCACGATCGATCCGGTGAGTCGGATCTCCGACCAGATCTTCCTCTTCATGGAGCGCCAGGGTGAAATCTGGGCAGCACGAAAGGAGGTGATCCACCAGATGGCCATGGCCCTCACCGAGGCATGCGAGCTGATCACCGATCACCAGCTGGCATCCGGACCGGTCAGTGTGACGGTGTCGTTCGATGAGTTCAACCTGGATGCCGGGATCTCATACGAGGGCAGTCCTCTCCCGCTCCCGGACACGCGTCCCAGCGAGGAGGAGATCCTCACCGATCCTTCTGGCCTTGTCAAGCTGGGGGCATTCCTTATCAAGGGATATGCCGACAAGGTGACCTCTGTATCGTCTGGTTCACGTGCAACCCTGAACATCCATATGGAACATTGAAGGGAACCTTCCTTTTTCTATGATTTTTGACGAGAAAAAAATGGAAATGCAGTACCGTAAAGAGAAGTGGTGAGACAACCAGCTCACCACCTCATCCGAACTGCTCTGATATTCCCCACTCTTTCACAACGCTCACAAAACCGTTATCCTTTATGAGATGAACCAACAATCTCACAGAGCAATGGTACCCGGGATCCCCAGGAATATCAGGAAAGACCATATCCTTACAGCCCTGACAGTCATCGATAAGGAAGGCTATCCGAAGCAGCACGAATCCATCAAATATTCCCTGGTGTATGAGGGGAGAAAATATCCCCCTGTATGGGTCATCCGGACAGCCAATATCTTTGCGAACGGGGAGCCCCTTGATCCCACTTTTTATTCCGGGGGAGAACAGTCCAACAATTTTCTCAGGAAGTTCGGGTTCCGGATCGTGAAAAAGACTCACTCGGAGGGGGATCATACCAGTTTCGATTTCGAGACCATGAACCGGGAGCGGATCTGGAGGGAGATCCAGGCGAAGTACAAAGGCCAGAACATCCCTGCTCACCTCATGAGAGATACCCACAGGATATACAGTGGTGCCAGCGGGATCTGGGTGGACAAGGAACGGACCTCAAAGATCTCGAACGATGATGCAGGGATTGCCATCTCCGTGTTCCATAAAGGGACGCAGTACCCTGAATACCCTTCCGATACCGCAATTCGCTACCCGTACCCGGTGACAAACCGGCGGGGAATGCAGGATGCATATGAGGTAACGGCAACAAAAAATGCGAAGAGGTTCAACATCCCGGTGTTTGTCATCACGCCCTCAAAACTGGACCCCACGAGAAGAGATGTGAAGAAAGGATTCGTCCGGGACTGGGATGAGGTGAATCAGACCTTCCTGATCGAATTCGGCAAAATCCCTGACTATACCAAGGACGGGGTCTTCTCGGAAGAGATCCCCTTCAGCCTCAACCGGAAGAGAAAGCGGAGTCTCTCATCCAGAAGTGGGAGTAATCCACGGTTCTCCTTCGATGTGTTCAAGCGGTATGGCCATTGTTGTGCGGTCTGTCCGATGCACGTCGAGGGTCTGCTGATAGCCGCTCATATCAAACCAGCCAGCGAGAACGGAACCGATGACCCAAGAAATGGCATTCCATTGTGCCAGAATCACCATGCAGCGTTTGAAAAATTCTTTTTCACCATTCACCCGGGATCGTACCAGATTGTTACAAGAGAGAATGGACCTTCAATAAAGGAGTTGGAAATAGTGGAGATGGATATCTCAAAATTGAAGGCACTGCCTGACCGGATGGCGTTGCAATGGCACTACAGGAAATTTGAGAGGGAGAGGGCCGATTAATTATCGTTGCTTTTCATGAATAGGTGGTCCATCCGTGGCCTTTTTATCTCGTTTGATGGGTACCTTGGTTTTGAACAACGGGAGGAACTACATGATCCGTCCAATAATAAACCGCTCGCACTTTTAAAAGATATCAATTTATCACCTATAAAAAACGCATTGGATTTTGTTGAATAATGGAGAATCCTTCAATGAAAATCGATGACAAGTTGAAGTATCTTGAAAACGAAGTGAAAAATCGCAAAGATTCTGTGCAACATCGGCGCAACCGTGAAAAACAACTGGCTTTCCGATTGAAGATCAGTGCGGTTGCCCTTGCAGGGCTTGTGACCATTCTCATTGGTCTCAGGATCAGCTCAGTCTGGTCAGATCTTATTTCTAACATTGCTCTTATTGTCGGAGCTTCAATCACGGTCATCAATGCGTTTGATGCCTTCTTTGATCACCGGGCACTCTGGATATACCGGACGATTGTTCTGACCAGGCTCGATGAATTGTTACGAGATATCCAGTTTTATCGGGAAGGGTTGGATCCTCTGGAATACGATGAAAAAAAAGTAAGCCAGTTCCTGGCCAAATATAACGAAATACTCCAGGAAGATCTGAAGTCATGGCTGGAAATCAGACAGCAGGGCGTCCCACGAGAAGCAGTTTAGTAGGGATGTCGTATCATACTCTTTTTTTTATCGAAATAATTCAAAGAATCGTCTTGTTTACCAGGAGAACAATCGCTCCCTGATAGAAATCCCTTAATCCTCTCCCCCCACCCGCCCGATCCGCCTCCTGCACCGGTAACAGAACTCCGGACCTTTCCGGTCCGTATCGCCGATCCAGTTGGAGAAGTACATGACACAGCCAGGATACTCGCAGTGGGGGAGACCCAGGGCATGTCCCAGCTCATGGACCGCCTCGGTGAGGATCCGCCACCTGAACAGCTTCTGGTTGTGAGGCATCCCATAGAGTTCGGGCCGGAGCCGAAAGGTTGAGATAAGTGCCCTTCCCGTGGTTGCAATGCCGAAGACAAAGTTCAGGCCTGGGGAGAAGAGATCCTTTTCAGTGATGCCCAGGGTGAGGATGTCCCCGTTCTGGCCAGGAGAGGCAAGATCGGAAAGAATTCCGTCCGCAAGAGACTGGTTCCGTTCTTTCCGGAAGTGATGAGGGGAGAGCGAGAGAGGGGGACCTTCTTTCACGGAGGCTGATAGGATCTTTTGGAGATCTTCCTTCAGCCAGGAGACGACCATCGGGTCTCCGTAGCCGATTGGGATGAGTACGATCCCCGGCCACGCTGCCATACGAGTGAATAGTGCAGGTATCCAATTTATCGGTTCCTCATAAATGCACTGACAAGGTGAATTAACGTAGGGTAATGGGGTTCAAAAGGACACTCATTGAATCCCCTTAACAAAGTAAAATGAAAAGGGTATTACGTTCACCGTGAGAACCTGAGAGAAGCACTTTAAAATGACAATCCTCCTCGCTCTTGATGATACCGACACCCTGTCTTCACGAGGCACCGGTCGCCTAGCTCGTGCGATTGCGGACCTGCTCGGACAGGAATACCTGGTCCTTGGAGTGACGCGACACCAGCTCTATGTGCACGAGGGTATCCCGTATACCTCTCACAACAGCTGTGCAGTAATTCATATTAGTCCTGATGCCGGAGGCCATGAAGAGCGGATATTCTCCCTGGCCTGCAGGCATATGCACGACGACTTTATCGAAGGGAGTGATCCCGGGATCGCCATCGCCGAACTGGCAGCAGTCCCCCCTGAGGTCGTCACCTTCGGCCAGGATGCCAAACGGAGGGTGCTTACCCAGGAGCAGGCACGGATTCTTGCGAAACGGAGCTCGATCCGCCTGGAAGGGCTTGGAGGAACCGAAGACGGGGTGATCGGTGCCCTTGCGGGGATCGGGCTTGCTGCGACGGGAAATGATGGCAGGTTTATCCAGAAAGGAAGGATCCGCGAGATCACCGGCCCTGCCACTGCAGAAACACTGCTCGGTGCCGGGATCGACCTGATCCTCACCCTTAATGACGTCCCGGTGACCACCGGCGTGATCCAGGTACAGGAAGGAAAGTCGGTAAAACCTTGCCCTGTTTCCGGGAAAGCGGTGCTCTTTGTGGAGAAAAGGAATGGAACCTATCATGCGGTAAAGCGGGACTGAGCGTTTCGCTGCCTCAAGGGGAGATGATGTGTCTCATAATGACGAACGGTAAGACAAAAATCCTCCCTCCCCTCACTCTGGTTCACCGAACATCCATCTAGAGGGGTAATAGGGATGCTCCATCCGAAATATGATGTTTCGCGGTGAGAATTTGATATGACTATTTTACAGGAGTCATAATCAAGGGGGTCTGTTCTTTTAAATACCAATATTCTGATAAATACCAAAAGGGCAGCCGTTTCTTCACAATTCCTTCAACTTTTTTATATACTTGATGAAAGAGTAACTCTACTTGATACGTATGACCAATGATACCGCGGTAGATGACATAAAAATGAGATACGTAATGCTGATTTATATCATTATTATCGTCATTATGGGTATTACCATCATCTCGGTAATAGGGATCACCGGTTACATTCTCATCAAGGATATTGGCATAGAGTCAACACAACAATCAATGGTCCCTGACGGGTTAATTGCTATCGGATCCGCAGCGGTCGGTGCCCTGGCAGGATTATTGGTTCCATCGCCACGGAACAGTTGATCATCAATTTCAATATTTTTGCGACGATTCTGTTCATAGACAACCTCTTCCCACAGAGACGATCTTACTCCTGCAGAATAGCAAGGCATCTCCCCTCTCAAAAAGTTCCCCGCTAACGAATAATTTTTTATATTGAACGTAATTATTTCTCTGCATGACAAGGATAAAAGCTGAAATCATTGGGGATATCTGGATTGACGATGTCTATCAGAGAGGACCTTCGGTCCCCCCCATCGGCTACTTCATCCCGGATAAACGGTATTATTTCGTGTATGAGTTCGATGTCCCTGAAAACACTCCTTCCTGGGGAACGGAATTTACCACCGATTTTCTTATCAATGGAGTGGTGATCAACAGCCAGGGATTCCTCCCCGGAGCATCGAACGGGAAGAATTACGGGGTCTATTATACCACGTTTAAGGCAGAGGGAGAATACCTTATTGAGATCAGTGGTAAGAACAAGAAGCAGTTGAACGTTGTTGTGAAGAAAAACGAATGAGAATACTGATACCATACAGAAGGCTGTAAAGGGAGTAATCCACGTTCTGCCATACCCAGACAGATACCGATATCCAGGGCTTCCCTCTCTCTTCAGGACTGAGGAAACCCGATGCCCCCGGGAGCGGCCAACCATCTCTGGCATCTCGGTCCGCTACCCGGTCTGATTCTTCTCGTTTTTGTTTGTCCAATAATGAGCATAGCCGGCTGATTCTTGGAAGAGTTGATCGGAACGAAAACAGGAAAATACGATATTTCCTGGTATATCGAGTATCCTTCTACGAAAGGTTTATATGCTCATGTTGTTGAATTTGCATTTGTATGCTTGACATGAATAAAGTGAAAGGATTTCTCATGGCTCCCGCTGAGACGTTCCGGGCAAGCAAGGGCGATTCCCTGGGGAGTGCATTTCGGTATTACACCATATTGCTGGTGATCTGGACCATCCTTGCCGCCATCGTCTGGCTGGTGATGGGATATTTCGCGTTCCAGGACATTATCATCCGTATCGGGAACATGGGGTTTTTCGGCAGCCAGGTAGCAGAGGCGCTCACCCACTTCGGAGCGTTCGTCTCAACCTTCCAGCTGTTTACGGTATATGTATTCTTCCTCCTGTCGCTCGTAGGCATATTCTTCTCTGCCTTCATCTGGCACATCTTCGCCCTTCTCTTCGGGGCTAAAAAGGAATTTTCGCAGACCATCAAGACCACGATGTACGCCTCCACCCCCTTCTTCCTGCTCGGGTGGATTCCGTATATCGCCGCTATAGGCGTCATCTGGTACCTGGTGCTCCTTATCATCGGACTCGCCGAGATGCAGGACATGTCCATGGGCGAGGCAGCAATGGCAGTCGTGGTGCCCCTCCTTCTGCTGTTTATTGCGGTGATTATTGGGGGCGGTGTGATCTATACCCTGACGATGGGGATTTTAGGTGTTTTCACGTGAGGAATCACAAACAATCTGACGTCACCTGATTCAGGTAAAACACAGGGATACCGAATGAAAGTGCCAGGGGCACTTTCCTACAACCTCTTCTGACCGCCATCAGGTCGGGAATAAAAGATAAAAAGGGCGGAACCGTTTTCATCGGCACAGGTCCAATCAGGATAGACATTCCCGAGTTTCAATAGACCCGGGAGGGAATTACCGTTCCTGATACCTGACTCGTTTCTCAAACGAAACCGTAGTATTCCGTTTTTTGCAATAATCAATAGCTTCAGACGATTGAATTCGCTGTATTCCTTTAACCTGTTTAGATTACGCCCCAGGGGATGAATCATTCACTTTCACCCTCCGTTCCCACAAAGAAATTGATACATGAAATAGAGGGTCTCGTGTGGCATTTGATGATACGAAGACCTTCCAGGGGAAGGTCTATTCCGGGATGTCCATCGGTGACAGTCACCTCTGGGAGTACGCCCATGGCCTGTGGCAGGAGCAGAAGGTGGCCCCGGACCGCTGGGTCTTCTCCTTCCGATCCAAGAAGAAGAGGGCCCGGAAAGCCCCGGAAGGATCAGGGGCCCTCCCCGGGACCCAGTATCACTGGTTTATCCTTGCCCACCAGAACGTCCGGAAGCTGGATCAGGATACCTACGAGACGTTCATGCAGGGGGTTAAGTACAAGGTTGCCCACAAGCGGCCCTCCTGGCGGCGCTGGAATACCGAATACCCGGACAATGAACCGGAGCGGGAGATCCTGATCCGGATTCTCGAAGTGTATCTGGCCGAGTTGAAGGAGGGGATGGGCGGTCAATGATGTGGAAAACGATCGATTCCGTGAACTCGACACATCCTTTTTATATTCTGACTGAAGAATTCGTATCAGAAGAGTCAAGGATATGCTACCATGATCGAGATCGAGGAGTCCCTGAAACTCATCGAACGGTACAGAAGGACACTGGAAACAGTCCAGTCTGAAGACTTCCAAAAAGTGTTAAAGAAGCATCATATGGGCAATATTCCCCAGAGATGTACCTCGTCTATCTATACCAAACTCCTTCACCTGGAAAATGAGATGAGCTACCTGGATTCCATTGTAGAAGGTGCAAAAAACCTCATAAAATAAGGGAATCAAACCGAGCTTGAGTGGAGGGATATCTTCGTAATCGCACGAAGATAATCGTCCATGATCCATTCTTCGAATTACAGGGGATGTGCCTCTCTCATGCTCTCATACCTGGTGAGAAACGGTGCCATACAGTATCGGTCCGATATTACCACTTGCACCTGGTGTGCTGAAAAAACCTGACGGGGACTCTGGCTTGAGGACTGAGACAAAAAAATGAGAACCATTCAGGTTTCTTGTCGGGAAATACCATTCAGCATAACCTCGATTGTCCCCGCAAAATGACGAACACGGACACGTTCACTCTCCCGGGTCATATCTTTATTATCCTGGCATCTGATCGGTTATTGACTCATATGGAAGAGATTGCCATTGTGGAAGTGCCTGACCAGCAGGTACTCGGGATCACAAAAACAGGGAGTTACCCGCTGATCCCAGAACTCCTCATGCAGCTTGCCGGGTATATCATGGAAAAGAAGTATACCTTTGCCGGTATGCCGACCTTCCTCTGCCACGAGACCAGCCCGGAATGCGTAAAAGAGGCAAACGAGAAAGGGACGGCCAAAGTCGAGGTCGTCTGGCCTGTTGCGGGCAAGGTCTCAGGCACCGGGGATATCAGGGTGTATACCCTCCCTGGAGGGAAGATGGTCCGGACCGTGCACCGGGGACCGTACGAGACCTGCGAGCCCACCTACCTTGCCCTCTTCGCCTGGATCGAGAAACAACGGCTCCAGATCTCCGGGCCTATCCGCGAGATCTATCCCAACGATCCCCGGGAAGTCAAACCCGAAGAGATCCTCACGGAGATCCTGGTGCCGGTACGGTGATTCCACCGTTATATTTAAATGAACCGGAAGGGATGCCGGGGGATCTCTTCCAGAATTCTCTTTTCACTTTTCCCATCACCTTCAGAAACAAGCGTCTTTCGGGGTGATATATGAATCCTTCTCACCCTATTCAAGGGTCATCTGATTCAGGAAGGCAAAAATGATAAAAGAGTGCCGGATAATAATCACGCATGGCGCCAGCGGATGAGCAGGAAGATACAGGGCGGGGACAGGGAAAACCGGCAAAAAGTGATGCAGCGATCATGCAATCTGCAGTGGAGCTTGTCAGCACGGGCCGGATCCTTGTCAGTGTGGAGGGGACACGGGTACAATCCATCCGGGAAGACCTGTCGGTCCGTTGCAAGGGGTGTCGGGGACCTTTACGCGGCAGTGCCGAACCGATCTATACCTTTGCCCGGGACTGGCTCCTGACGAGCCCGGAACAGCGATTTGAACCCGATTCTCCTATTATACTGCATGAATACCGGTATGGGAATTACATCCCTTCCCCGTTCTGGATCAGCACCCTCCGATGCCGGAACTGCGGGATGCAAACGGTCGTTGCCGTTCAGCTGGTTGTCTTGTGAGGGAAAATCCCTGGGATGGGGAAAAATCGTTTCTGTTCCCATTTTCTCATGAGAGCCAGTTCCCAGACCACCCTTTCTCTCAACCAGATCTCTCATCCGGCAATTCCATTGAGAGAGGAGAGAAGGATCAAAAAGAAGGGAAGCCCTCTTTCAATAGTTATCGGAGAAGAGCTCGAAGTGGGCTATCGGGTGGTCGCAGACCGGGCATTTCTCAGGAGCTTGCTTCCCCTCGAAGACCGCACCACAGTTCCGGCAGTACCAGCGTACCGGTGTCTCACGGGAAAAGACAGTCCCTCTGGTGACGTTTGCGAGCAGCTTCCGGTACCGCTGCTCGTGGTGTGCCTCGACCGTAGCCACTTTGCGGAAGAGGGCAGCGATCTCGGCAAATCCCTCTGATTCTGCAATCCCGGCAAAGTCCGGGTAGAGCGTGTCCCACTCGTGCTGCTCGCCCTCGGCAGCGGCAAGCAGGTTCTCTCTCGTTGTGCCGATCATACCTGCCGGGTATGCGGCGGTGATCACGGCACTCCCTCCTTTGAGCTGCTTGAAGAAGAGCTTGCCATGCTCCTTCTCCTCATCAGCAGTCTTCAGAAAGAGGGCTGATATCTGCTCATATCCTTCTTTTTTTGCAACGCTTGCAAAGAAGGTATATCGGTTGCGGGCCTGGGATTCGCCGGCAAATGCAGCGAGCAGGCATTGTTCTGTCTTACTCCCTTTCAACTCCATCGCTATCTCCTGAAGATACATTCTCCCCTATCAGCGATATATCCAGCTGACCGGGTGTCCTGTAGCAGGGAAGCAGACCCTGCGATTGAAAACGCTCCATGGTCACCAGGAGTAAAAGGTGGTATCGCATGGCAGTGGTCCTTTTTTTCGACTCCCGTGGTGGTAAAACACCAAGGGGATGATCTACCCCTGTTGTAAGGAACCTGTGGTGCAAAGACTCAGGGGGAATCCGGGATCGATCGGTATCATTAGGGTCCTGGTTTGCCAGGGGAAAGGAATCTCCTGCTCTCCCTTCACCGACCGGTGTTGAGCGTGGCTCTGGGAACCATGCATTCATGCCCTGGATGGTTCGCCTCCCGTATTCTGGAATAGCCTACTTCTTATGGATCACTCCCTGGCCTCTTCAGAAATACAACGCTATCTCGCTATCGTTCAGATGGAAATTACGAACCTGATGATGCTCGCGCTCCCTCTTCATCCCTTGAAAGAAAATGAGGATCAGATCATCTCAGCCTTGATGATCGTGACATTCTGGAGCGGCCGGTCTCCCCCTGTCCGGCCCGTCGTCCGGACTTTGCCGATCGCATCGACAATATCCATTCCCTCGACCACGTTCCCGAAGACCGGGTGCTTGGTGTCCAGGTAATTATTGTTGACGAGGTTGATGAAGAACTGGGACCCGCCGGTGTTGGGACCGGCATTTGCCATGGCCACGGTCCCGCGATCGTTCCGGTTCCCTGGCTGGAACTCGTCCGGGATCGCATATCCCGGTCCGCCGCCCCCGGTTCCGGTGGGATCTCCGCCTTGGATCATGAACCCGTCAATCACGCGGTGGAATATCACCCCATCGTAGTATCCGGCATTCACGAGGGTCTCGAAATTCCCCGCCGTTATTGGCATGGCGGGATCAAGCGCGATCACGATCGTGCCCATGTTCGTCTCAAGCTGTACTTTTTTCCATGACTCATCGGGAACTGAATTCACAACCGGGGTGGTCGTAGCTGTCATGGTCCCTGTGAAGACTGGGGTGGTCTTCCCTGTTGGGGAAGATGGTGTGGAAGGCTGCCCTGTGCTACATCCTGCTGCAATCAGGAGTGCGGCAAGGACAATACCGAGAATGAGAACTACTCTGGCGGATGACATCTGTTTTTCAGGTTGGACCAGATGGGAAAAAAGCGTTTTGGGTAGAGACCCGGGAGAAGAAGTACATGAAGGGGAAAGTACCGGCAGGGGGAAGTACATGAAGGGGGAAGTACAGGACAGGAAGAGAGAACAGGAAGAGAGAACAGGAAGAGGAATGGATCAGGGAAATCCGGTGACAGGTTTAAGGCAGAGGAGACTGATATCTACCAAGATGGACCGTTATCGTTGCTCACAGTGCAGCCAGGAGTATTTTTTGAAGAATACCTGCAGTTGCTGCGCTCCGCCGCCGGGACCCCATTTCTGTCCGGAATGCGGGGGGGAGCTCCGCAGGATAGGCGGGGATTACTTCTGCTCTCCTGATAATTACGATATGGATTGAGAACGGACAGCATGCAATGAGACTGATCCCCTCCCTTCTGCCCTCCACGAAAGGATTAGTTATACCGGTTGATCATGTCGTTGTCCCCTCTCTTTATTCCCCGCGGATCCGATAGGCATCCGGTGGCGTTCAGTTTGCCGGTGTGGGATCCTTTTTTAACCTCATCCGCCACAATGCGACAGCATGGACTGTGTGCTGTGTAAAGTGGCACGGGGCGAGATCCCTTCACGGAAGATCTACGAGGATGAGTACTGTATCGGCATCCTCGATCTGGCGCCCTGTGCGCCCGGACATTGTCTGGTCGTGCCAAAAGGACATGTTGAAAAGTTCTACGACCTTCCGGATGCTGAGATAACACGGCTGTTTGCAGCAGCGAAGAAGGTCGCACTCATGATCAAAAACGCGTATTCACCGGACCATGTCTGCATGTTCATCAGGGGCGGAAGGTTGCCTCATCTCCACGTTGCATTGTTCCCCTCAACAGAAGGCGATGGCGTCAGCGGCTTTCCCCAGAGCAACTACCCAAAGCAGACAGTCGACCTGGAGGAATCAGCAAAACGTCTGCACAGGGGAGGATCAGAGGAGGATTTTCCTCGCGGGACACTGCGATAACCCCTCCGAGAGGTGAATTGCCGGCATCATTTCACTTCACGAATCACATTATCGATCGGAAGAATCCGGCAATCTCACCCTATAAGGCTTTTCTTAAAAATTCAATACTACTTTTCTTAAAAATCCAATATTATTGCCCTCTTTGAGGGGAGTACGATGCAAGACTAGATATACTCGCACAGCATGTGTCATACAACAGTTTCCAATAACTGTTTTGAGAAAGATCATGTATAATCGATCAAATTATGGGAGTCCGAGAACTACCGGACCCCGCGAAATGACAAAAGTAGTATGTTCAGATTGTGGAAAGGATTGCGAAGTACCGTTCAAGCCCACTGAGGGACGCCCCGTGTATTGTCAGGAATGCCTGCCAAAGCACCGGCAGCCCCGGTATTAATCTTTTTTTATTCCCTTCTCGTTCACAACGTTATGTTCAGGCTTCCCTGTTCGCTGGCATCGTTTCTTCGGCGGGATATCATCAATCCCTCACTGCGGCCTTCAGCCCCTTTCCTGCTCCTCGTGTACTGCGCCTTCCGAGTTCTCCGGCAATGACCATCAGGAGGATGAATCCAATCACTGCCACGTCCATCACCTCCAGTACCACATCAGGATTGGCTGCAAAATTGCTGGTCGCGATGGCGAACGCGGCAGCCAGATTACGTTGGCCGGTTCCGAGGGCAAGGACCTTCCTGATCTCTTTATTGGTCCCGCCGAGCAGATACCCTATTACCACCGCTCCGGCAATCAGCAGTACCGCCGCCAGAATACCGCCCGTTCCAAGAATGCCAAAGGAGTCATCGAAATAAGCGACAAAGTATCCGATGAACATTGCGGCAAGGGAGAGGTTGGCGGCCATGGTCATCGTATGGACGAGTCCCGTGGCCACCTCTTCATACCTCGCCCGGATGAAGAGAGCAAAGGCGAGCGGGATAAGCATCAGCACGATAAGGCTCTTTGAGATCTCCCAGGGGCTCACCTCCACTCCGGGCAGGACAAAAGGCAGAACGATGGGGAGATAAATGATAGTGATCACCATCAGAAGGACCATCAGCCCGGCGGTGAAGGCCATGTCGCCTTTGGCCAGCTGTACCAGCTTGGGGAGGAACGGAGCCCCTGCAGCGAACCCGACAAGGATAATGCCGATCTGCAGTCCCTCGGAGAGCGGGATGATCCACACAATCAGGAGTGCAAGCACGGGCACCAGGACAAAGTTGGCCACAAGAGCCATGATGAGGAGCTTCCTGTTCTTCAGGGGGGCCAGGATCTGAGGAATGGTCAGGTTAAATCCCATGCCGAGCATGCTGGTGATGATAAATACCAGCACCCCCAGGTTGGCGATGGCCAGAAAAATCGGATCGAACTGGGTCATCCGTTTTCAGCTCCCGGACCGGTATTGATATTCATGATCAGCCCTGCCCTCGTGATAGTACCATGCCCTCATCTCCATCTCCCTTCAGCTATGGGGCGGTTGTTATCCATGGTTAAAAGAGTTATGATTTAATTCAAACCGATCGGAACATGAGAGCCACTGCTGGGTCCACCTGATACCTCAATACAAGAGTTGATTCTTCCGTGCAAGGGACAGGGACCGGATCACCTCATCGTCATCAAGGTCGTACCAGTTCTGATAGGCATCAGCGACCGCAAACGGATAGTAGTCCCGGAGGTTCAGGCATATGGTGGTAGCAACCATGCCGGAGATCATGGCAACTGATTTCGCCGACCCCGTTGGGACAGCAACGATGATCTTCTCAGGATTCTCGGAATTGAGTGCTTCCACCGCTGCCTTCATCGTGTATCCTGACGCAAGCCCGTCATCGGTGATAATTACCGTCATGCCATGGATCGGAGGGATCGAAAGCCCACCGGTGAACTGCTCGATCCGTTCCCGGATGTTCTTCTCTGTCTCAGCAACAGCCTGCCGGATCTCCTCATCGGTCATGTTCAGGGTCCTGACCAGCTCCTTGTTCAGGTAGACCTTCCCGTTCCAGGTCATCGACCCGAAACCAGCCTCGGGATTCCAGGGGATCTTCAGCTTTCTCACTACCCCAAGGAACATCCGTGCCTGGAACCCTTTGGCCAGTTCCAGGCCGATCGGGATACCCCCTGCCGGAATGGCACAGACCAGAGGATGGGTAATAGGACTGTGCTGACGCATGAATGCGGCAAGACGTCTGCCGGCATCATTCCGGTCCCGGAATACTGCCTCGCGGTTCCGGAGCGCCGGATCTTCAAGGAGATGCACCATGGATCCTCCTGCTTCCAGCCTTCGGTACTACCCTGCCTGTTTAAAATTCTTCTCACCCTGTGCGAAAATGCATACCTGATGCATCATTCCAGAACGCTGTTTTTTTTATAGGAGAAATCCCCGAAGATACCGTGAGGGTATTATCAGGGTTGGGATGGAACATCCCGTCCCTTGTAATAGCGGTGGAACATCATCATCATCACCGTTTCTTCCTCCTCAAATGATACTCACGGATTGGAAAAAAATTAAAATCAGACCCTATTTCATGTTTTTCTCCCAGGATACCTGCGAAATTTTTCGAAGTCAACGCCAGATTGATGAGATCTTCTCCCAATACGCTAGCGTGAGATAATGTCACCAAAATATACTCCTCTTATACTCTGTGCCCTAGTCATCCTCATCGCAGTCATTGCAGCAGGATGCACGAGCACGCTCTCCCCCGTCCCTTCCGTTCCATCAGAACTGAAGAAGTTCAACTCCACCGCCGAGATCGAGCAGTATCTGAAAGATTCGCTGGCTGCAGGCCAGCATGACGGCTACTACCCTCCGTCTCTCACAACCGGGGGCATGGGCACCGGGGTGAATGTCCCGCAACGGTCTGAGGAGAAATCCGACTCCAACATCCCCGCACCCTCACTCCCTGGCGGAGCCGATTACTCGCAGACCAATGTCCAGGTTGCCGGGGTCGATGAGCCGGATATCATCAAGAATGACAACCGTTATATCTACACGATCTCGGGCTCAACCCTTGCCATTATCGATGCTTATCCCGCAGAAGATGCCTCCGTGGTATCGACGACTGAGATCAATGATACGCCACGGGACCTGTTTGTCAGCGGCAACCGCCTGATTCTCTTCAGTACAGGATCGGAACGACCTGAAACCTCTGATCCCTACCTGAAGGCAGTCCCACCCTACTACCGCCCCCCTTCACCGGTTACCCATACGACTCTCTATGATATCAGCGACCGGAACCATCCAAAAGTACTGAAAGAGTACACCATCGAAGGGGATTATATCGATGCCCGGATGATCGGCTCGCTCGTGTACCTGGTTACCTGGGAGCAGATCTACACCTATGGCGGTAACCCGGTGGTCGTCCCGGTGCTCCGAGAAGGGACAAGGACCGTGATCCAACCGGATGTCTGGTACTTCGACCATCCCGAGTCCCAGTACACGTTCACCACCATCACCTCCCTCGACGCATCGAGCGGAAAGGAGAAGGATGCCCAGACCTACCTGCTCGGCACGGGAAACACCCTCTATGTATCAGAAGATGCGATCTATGTGAGCTACCCGAGGTATCACCCTGTGATCTATAAGCGGATGCCACAGGAGGTCTCCCCAGGCCTGGCCGTTGATGCCGGCGGTTCGGCCGGGGTTTCCTCATCAAAGGTCTCCACCATCCCGTCTGATTTCAACACCCTCCCCGACAGTGAACGGCAGTCAATCCTCGACAGTCTCCGGAATGCCGAACAGGATGCAGTCAGCCGGCAGGAGGCCGACCAGACCACTACGGTTATCCACAAGATTGGCATCAGGGACGGAGCCATCTTGTACCTCGCGAAAGGCGAGGTCCCGGGAACCCTGGACAACCAGTTCTCGATGGATGAGTACAAGAACAACCTCCGTGTCGCTACGACATCAAGCATATACACCCCCCGGTTCGGGCAATACACCTACAACAATGTCTATGTCCTTGACGACAAGATGGCCACGATTGGTGAACTGACCCACATTGCCGAGCAGGAGACCATCTACTCGACCCGGTTCATCGGCGACCGGCTCTACATGGTGACTTTCAAGCGGATCGACCCGTTCTTCGTAATCGACCTTGCAAAGCCGGAGAGCCCGAAGATCCTCGGGAAGCTGAAGATCCCCGGCTACTCCGATTACCTGCACCCGTATGATGCGACGCACATTATCGGGATCGGCAGGGAGACGACCACCAACGACTGGGGCGGGGTCTCCACGAGCGGCGTCAAGCTGGCCCTTTTCGACGTCTCTGACGTCACCAATCCCAAACAAATCGATAAGGTCCAGATCGGGGATGCTGGTTCGGACTCGGCAGCACTCACGGACCACCACGCGTTCCTCTTTGACAAGGGGAAAAAACTGCTCGTGATCCCCATCCGGGCGGTCTCCAATGAGCCGGTCACCCAGGAGGACTCCTACTCTGCCTACCGTCCGTACGTCTGGTACGGGGCGTACGTGTTCGGCCTCACCCCCGAATCCGGGTTTACCCTCCGTGGCACTTTTCAGCATGGCAGCGGAGACAGTGGGTATTACTATTACGGCAGTTCAAATTCCGAAGTGAAGCGATCCCTGTACATCGGAGATATCCTCTACACCATGTCTGCAAAACAGATCAAGGCAAACCCGCTTGGTGATCTCAATACAACCGTTGCAACCATCCCCCTCCCCAATTTCGGCGACATCTTATACCCCTCCTCGTGAAGTAGAGACGGGGGATCAGGTCATTTTTTTCAGAAGTTCCGAATTCTCTCTCACAAAGACCGGATTTACGGCACCACTATCCGGGCGGCACCGATCTGAGGAAGAAGCAGGTTCACAATCAATGCTCCGGAGGGATGAAGGGAAGAGGAAGAGCAGGATGATGTCAGCAATGGTATCCCTTCTGTTGGGTGATCCTTACCAGAACCATTCACCCGGGGTCCATCAGAGAACAGGGTATGGAATTGCGATATGCAGGAAGATCATCCATCGGCATACTTTATCGTTTCAATGGAAATTCAGAAGCTGGTACCGCAGATGTTGGTAACGGCCGTACCTCCCCTTTTTTCCTTGAAGTCGGGGGAGACCCCCTGCTGCCGTCCCCGGGAAGGATCCTTTATTCTCTCATCAGGTCTATGTTCTGTTGAGACATCTGCCGGTGAAGGAGTGAAGGTATGGAGCAGAAAAGAGAGAAGATCCGTTTCTCAGTCAGGACAAAAATATTCCTTGTCTTCCTGATCCTTTCCGTCACCGCCCTCCTCCTCACCGGTTTTCTTGCCTTTGTCCAGATGGGGAGCGTGAGCCGGTTTGCTGTCGATCGGAGCACTGATCTTGCCAGCTCCATCATGAACGACAGCTCTGCTGCCCTCGAACATGATGCAGAAGACTCGCTGCTCCGGCTGGCACAAGACCAGGCACACATCAGCGATATCATCTTCCGCCAGGTGAGCAGTGAGACCAGCTCCATAGCCACCTATGCCCGCCAGATCCAGCAGGATCCCGCCATGGTACGGGAACGGCACTTCTATCTCCAGGACGAGACGCCACCCGATATTCACTCGACATCGGTGCTCTTCCTCTCTCCCGGGGTGGAACACCACATCCCTTTGGAGGAACGGAATGCCTTAGGGATGATGGACGCCATCTTCATCCCGGTCTATTCATCAGACCCGAACCTGGCGGCAGTCTACGTGGGAACCAGGAGCGGGATGTCCGTCATCTATCCCTGGTTTACCGGGATGGATGCTGCCTTTGATCCCCGGACGCGGGATTGGTTCACGCAGGCAGAAGAGAAAGGGAACCTCACTTGGTCGAAGCCCTATGTCGATCTGCTCGGCCACGGCCTGATGATCACCTGCTCAAAACCGGTGCCTGATCCCGAGAAGGGATGGTTCTGGGTTGTCGGGGCCGACATCACCATCGAGACCATCAACCAGAACATCATCGGGACCCAGGTTGGTGAACTGGGATATGCCATGCTGATCGACTCGGAAGGAAACATCATATCCCGCCCCGGTCTCTCCTCCGGGGATATGCGGTGGGATGAGTCATTTGAGACCGAAAATCTCCTCGATTCGGCCAACCCGGGCCTCCGGGCTGTCGCCACGGATATGATGAGTGGGAATACCGGAGTGGCGCGAGTGCAATACGAGAACGGAGAACGGTTTATTGCCTATGCACCAGTCGAGAGCGTGAACTGGTCGGTTGCGGTGGTGATGCCGGTGGAGGAGGTAGTGGCTCCTGCAGAAGCGACGAGGGAGAGCATCCTTGCGGCTTCGGATGAGACAGCATCGCATATCACCGGCCAGCAGGACCAGATGCGGACGATCTTCTCTGCGGCGTTCTTCGTGCTGCTGGCGGTGGTTGGCATTCTAACCCTGATCTTTACCCGGCACCTCACCCGGCCGATCGAGGAACTGCAGAAAGGATCCAAGGCAATCGGGGCCGGTAACCTCGATTATACCGTCACCGTGCAGAGCGGTGATGAATTTGAGGACCTGGCGGATTCCTTCAACCACATGGCGGCTGACCTGAAGGAGCACATCGAGAATCTGAGGAAAACAACGGCAGAAAAGGAGCGTATCGAGAAGGAGCTCGAGATTGCCAAGGAGATCCAGCAGAGTTTCCTGCCCGAGAAATCACCAGAACTCCCCGGCTTGGATCTCGAAGGTTTTAACCTCCCGGCTGCGGAGGTGGGCGGGGATTTCTTCGACTTCATCCCCCTCGCCGATGATCAGTGGGGACTGGTCATTGCCGATGTGTCCGGAAAGGGCGTCCCTGCGGCCCTCTTCATGGCCCTCTCCCGCACGCTCGTCCGGGCAAGCACTACGCACCACCAGGACCCGGCAGCGTCCATCCGGGAGGCCAACCAGAATATTTTCCTCGATGCCAAGACCAGCATGTTCGTCACCCTCTTCTACGCAGTCCTTGATGCCAGCAAAAAGGTGCTCTCATACGTGAATGCCGGCCACAACCCCCCGATGCTTTTCTCATCCAGGTCTTTAGGGGTGACGCTGCTTGAGGCACGGGGGATCGCACTTGGTGTGATCGATACCATTGACCTCGAATCGGTGACGGTACCTCTCAATCCAGGAGACGTAGTGGTTTTGTATACCGATGGAGTGACCGAAGCCACCAACGATCGGGACGAGGAATACGGCGTAACCCGGTTACGGGATATCGTGATGGCTTCACGAGACCTGCCTGCGAGGGAGATCATCACCACCATTGTGCAGGATGTGATCCGGTTCACCGGTGCCCGCCCCCAGTTCGATGACATCACCCTGATGATCCTCAAGGTCAGCTAGTGCGATCATACCGATCTCCCTTTCACTTCCGATTGCATGAGTAGGAGCATGAAGGGTCCTCGGAGGATTTTTTTCGAACGGGATCGGATCCGGGAAAAAAGCAGCGGTGCTCTCTTGTGAACGTGTGGTGGGAGGAGTAAAAAATCACATGATTCCTTCGAGGGACACATGCATACGAGATGAAAATGCCGGAGGCATTTTCATATAAAAAAAGAAGTCAGATTGGGTGGTATTCCCTGACCGGGACTGCGATGGCATCGCCAGCGAAAATTCGTCCAAGGTCGCGGTACCCAATAACATACAGATGCCGTTCGATCAGCGTGGTCAACTCATGCTTCTCAGGCCCATGAATCGGGGAAAGCCATGCGGTCCCTTCCCGTTCTCCGGCAGGATCTACCACATCTACCGATTTATGGAAGAAGAGGGAGGGAACATCATCGGGGACAATGAAATACTGGGATCCCGCGATATCCATGGAGAGACCATTGCCGGATCTGCGTGCGGTGCCCGCTCTGGTATAGGTGATGCACGGTATCTTTCCCATTTTTTTCACCAGATCCCTATGGGATGTTTGATCATGTAAAGGTGGCGTCAGACGCTGAATTGAATTTATTTTGACGATTTAGCAAATATAATCGCGATTTCAAATCAGCGATCAAGACGAAATCCCGGGGGAAAGGGAGGAGCAGAGGATATCTGTCATCGAACGTCGGAGAAGGATCCCTCCCGTTCTTCCAGGCACAGACCCATTTTCGTGAATAGGAGGAGGGGGAGATTTTATCTCCCTGCACTAATATCCATTCAGCTATGGTACAAAGATCAGCCTTCATGCTCCTGGTATGCATGGCCGGTGTGATCATCTTCTGCTCAGGATGTACCCAACCGATCACATTCCCTCCCAGTGCTCACTTTACCACAACCCCGCCAACAATGACTTATGCCATAACCCTGGGAACCATAACCTCTCCCATAATCCCCGGAACGGTAACTGCTCCTATTACCCCGGTAACCCAAACCACGATGGATACCCCATTTTTTCCTCCTGTGACAACTCCTTCTGGAACCGATCTTTCCTGCACAGAGCATTCGGAATGCGTTCCCGCCCAGTGCTGCCATCCGACAAGTTGTGTCAACATCCGGTATCAGCTGGACTGCTCCAATATCGCGTGCACCCAGGTATGCGAGGGCCCGATCGATTGTGGTGCCGGGCATTGCAGCTGTGTCAATGGAACATGCCGTATAATCTTGGGGCCGGGGAACACTCCAGCCGGGCAGGCGACCCTGAAAATCGCGATCAAGGATGCTCCGAAGATCAAGGACGGGGGAACGATTACCCATCTGTGGTTGAACATCAGCGAGGTGAGTGTTCACCGCGCAGTGGCAAACCAGTCAATCACCGAGAGCGATGAGGAGATGACAGCAACCGAATCAGAGGATGCTGATACCGCAGGATGGATAACGGTGGTGGATGAGACCCATAAAATTGACCTGATGCAGTTTGTGAACGTGAGCAGGGAGATCGGTCAGAAGACCCTGGATCCCGGTATGTATACCCAGATCCGCCTGAAGATCGATTCCGGAACCATCACTGTCGATACTACCGACCATGATCTCTCGGTCCCAAGCGGAATCCTCAGGCTGAACCGTGGGTTTGTCCTGGAACCAAACGAGACCCGGACCCTGACCCTCGACTTCAATGTGGAGAAATCCGTGATCAGGATCGGATCGGACCAGTACAAGCTGAAACCGGTCATCGCGGTCCTGACGGAGTGACAGCTGTGTCAGAGGAACGTGATCCCCACACAGAACACCGGGATTGTCCGTTCTGCAGGGTTGACCTGGAGGAGGTGATCATCGATAACGACCTGGTTTTTGCCAGGTTCGATCGCTTCCCGGTGAGCCGGGGCCACCTCCTGATCATTCCTAAACGCCATTTCGCGGATTATTTCGAGGCTTCCCGGCAAGAGAAGATGGCACTCATGGAGGTCATCGACCAGGCAAAGAGGTTTCTCCACAACCGCTTTTGTCCCGACGGCTACAACATCGGTGTCAACATCGGGGAGGCAGCCGGCCAGACCGTCATGCACCTGCATGTCCATGTCATACCGCGGTATACAGGGGATGTCCCTGACCCGCGGGGTGGGATCAGGGGGGTCATCGCGGGGCGGCAGCATGACGGGAACCTGGTGAACGATCAGGGTAAAGCATAGGATCATGGTCAGAGGACAATATACCTCCTCTCAGAGGAGACAGATCGGATCTGCTGATGCGAACGAGAAGACAGGATGCAGGGAACATGAAACAGAGAGAATATCAGGGAGGGGATGAGTAGGGGATTTTTCCGCTGGCTGAAAGACCTGGCTGCAGCCCTCGTGCATGAAGAGCCGGGGAAGAGGCGGCGAAAGAGAGAGGATGAAGAAGAGGAAGAGATCGAGGAACTGGTTGCAATCGATATCATCTGAACCCTGTATATGCCATTAGCGAAGGCATCCTCTCATCGCTGGATAATCAGCCAGGGAGCTCTTTTCCGTTTCCTGGGTCACCGAAAAGAGAACCCGAAAGCGTTCTCTGAT
>Ga0209605_1001119_pt1 | contig 31261 bp, 18 predicted proteins | sample AD_UKC035_MetaG_FD_184408 | JGI IMG/M metagenome (GOLD analysis project Ga0209605, IMG submission 184408) | Active sludge microbial communities of municipal wastewater-treating anaerobic digesters from USA - AD_UKC035_MetaG (SPAdes) (version 2) | ecosystem: Engineered > Bioreactor > Anaerobic >...
GTCGTGCCATTTTACAGAGTGCCTGCAGTTCAGTAAGGCCGGAAAAGCCAATCTCCCTCCCCTGGTTGGCCTGTGCCTCAAGTTCAGCCACAACAGCTTCGGGTATGATTATTGATGCCTCTTTATATTCGCCGTTTTTTATCATCGAAGTGATACGACCATCGATAACGACGCTGGTATCAGGTACTAATTTCAAAATCTCACCTATTTTTCGTTTTTTATCCTATTGTCCGGATTGCTATGCCCTATTTTCTGGATATCTATACCCATTTTTCTTGATAGATCCAGCGAGTATTTTATTACCATTCTGATGTTATTATTTTTCCCTGTCGGTTCGTTCTTATAGAGTGAAAGTGAGTAGAGTTGAACCGAATGAAAAAACCATTCTGGATGTTCAAAATAACAGAGATCGAGGAAGATCTCCCCGAGATTGGAGATGATTTCAAATCACTCATTCTGATTAGCTGCTTCAGGGAATCACGGGTAGTCTGAGGTGAATTCGAAATGAGAGATTTTTTTCCAACGAAGGATCTGGGAGCTAGTTAATAGGAAAATGAAAATTTTAAAAAATCAAACACAGAACAACCACTTTTAGGATCAGTCTTTGGCTTTTTTTGTATACACCTCTGAAGGATTAAAAACCTGCTCGGAAATTATCTCTTCATCGATGGTCCTGTAAAAGCAGGTCTGATACCCGGTATGGCATGCAGCACCCGTCTGTTCTACAAGGTAGAGAAGACAGTCTTCGTCACAATCAACCAGGATCTGCCTCACTTTTTGCACGTGGCCGCTTTCTTCACCTTTTTTCCAGATTTTTCTCCTGCTCCGGCTGAAATAATGGGCAAATCCCGTATCTCTTGTAAGGCAAACCGCCTCTTCGTTCGCATACGCTACCATCAGGACTTCAAGCGACATAATATCCTGTACCACTACCGGAATCAGGCCGTCAGTATAATGCAAATCAAGCATATGTCAGACTCCATTCAGACTATTTAACAGACCATAGAAGATATCCCCGAAAAAGAGCGCAATGATCATCCCTGCACTAATCGGAACGATGAACGGTATACCGTATGTAATCCAGACCCTCCCTGCTTTTTCGAACAGTGCACGCTCATTCCTGTACTTGTCTGGATTACGGCGAAGATCGACCGTATAGATCCTCCCTTTTCCCGTAGCCATTCTCCTGATTGCTTCACCGATACCAATAAAACGACGTTTGAGCACACCGTCGTCTTCTTCGAATTCTTCCATGACAAAACCATGGCTTTCCAGAATCTCGGATCCAATAACCGGATAGGCGATGAATAGGTAAGGAAACGGAGCAGAATTCCCCTTCTTAAAATTATAAAGGTATATTGCAACCGGAGTAAGGAGGTTGATAAGAACGGCATTGATGAGAACACTGAAAGGGAAGAATGCATGGGGAGGCAAACCTAAAAGAGGAATGAAAGGGAATGCCGGGATACAAATTGAAATGAAAATCAATGCCCAGGCATCGGCACCGCCAAAAAGATTGAAATAAGCGAACAGGTAGAAGAACAGTGAGAATATGATGGCCATTGCACCCAGATAAAAAGCCATGGCAAATTCCCCTCTTGCGATGAGAAGACTGTAAAAAAGAACCGAAAATGGAATGCTTATCAAGAGCATCGGATACCATGTCCGGAAAGGCACTCTCCGCTCCCGGATGTCAAGTAATGAAGCATAACAGAGAGTTGCAGTAAATGCCAGGGCGGGAATAATGAGCAGGGGTATCAATGTTCTCCATTACACAATCTCCGTTATTGTTAATATTTATCGCCTTCTTTTTAGAAGGAGAAGAAATAAGACAAACAGTACCCATCAGCATATGAGAGAGAAAAATATGGAAATTCACGGTACTTGGAGGAGACGCAGTGTCGGGAACTGCTGAAATTATTGAATCGCTGGTCCGGGAGGTAACTCCTGATGGTGTCTTCCGGTACTCCGATCTTTTACCGGCAGCTTGTGATATGCACTGTGATGGTGCCGCAATATGTAGTGGCGTCCGAAAAAAAAATTATATCCTTTTCTTGGAGGGAAAGCCGGAAGGTGCAGTCCTGGCAGACGGAAAAGGGGAACTGTATGGTGACAAGGCAATCTACCTCATAGAGCCGAATGACCAGTTTACTCTTTATCGTCTCATACCAACGTTAGTCGAAAGAATTATTTTAACCTGCAGGATTTATGATAAAAGTCATTTTATCTGTCACCAATCGCTCGCACCGGTTGAATTCGGAAAAAAAGCAGAGGGTGTTGGAAGAGCGGTCATTGCTCTGAAAAAAGATGGTGTTCCTTTTCCCGGTCTATCGGTGCGTATCCGCAAGGATGGTCAGATCGTCGCCAATGATATTTCCAATGCGAATGGGATCGTCTCCTTCCGTCTTCTTTATGGAAATTATGAGGTTCTCATAGTCAGATCAGAGAATAATATTGATATTTTTGATTTCTCGTTTATCCCTGATCTCCAGGAGCACCAATTGGACCTTGAATTACCGTAATCCCCCCACAACTGCATTTATTTCAAAGACAATCGCGATTATTTTTGGATAAGTGATAGTTTCTGGGTCGCGGTCATGGAATCAATCCGTTCGTATAGCCCCCCCGCATAAGATTGAAATGAAAATGGCACACCCGCCTTCCCTTCTCTTCATTGAATCTCTGAATATTCACCTGCTTGATGTTTGTTATTCAAATTAGTTATTTTTACTCGTTCTTATGCATTTTAGGCACAGGAATGAGTCCCGATTCCTATTTCGGACCTGTATTATTTAAATAGGTTCAATCCAAGATCAGATTCATGGATAGAAAAAAGATCAACAAAGATGATTTTGAGTCCATAATCGCCAATCAAAAAAATGTCCAGGAATATCTGGAAATAGATCCGGAACTGGGGGAGACATTCTGTTTTGGCGTCCGTACCGCAAGTAATCCCGATTACCTGACGAGAGCAATGTATGAGATGTATGAAACAAGTCTTTCCAGGAAACTTGCAATCCAGGCAGTGCGTACTCTCTATCGTTCTGTCGGGCTTGGTTCTGTAGGACTCAACAATTACCTAAAAAACCTGGGAATACACCTTTCTCCAGCCGAATTCCTCCTTCTCGTCTTCAAACTTCAGCACCAGCAGGGGTGGGGAGCGCCGTTTGAGCTTATCGAAGAGACTGAAAAACGAATCATTCTCCAAACGAGTAAGACCTTCGAATCCCAGGTGATGAAGGAGTGGAAGATGCCGGTTTGCGGTATTCACAGGGGATGGATTGAAGGAGTATTGACAGCAGTTACCGGGAAGAACTGGTTCTGTCTGGAGACAAAGTGTTCCGCACAGGGTGATGACTGTTGCCAGTTCGTGGCCGATCAGACCGAATCGAGCTGGAAATGGAAAGCACAGGCGATTGTGAAGGGAGAGTCGGCAATAACTGAGTATATCGAACATAAACCCCTTGAAGGAAAGATCAAACTAATCGATGATCCGGTAGTCATGATGCCCCGGTTCATCTTTTCTTCTATGACCTCTTCACTCTCAAAAACCATGGGGGAAGTTCCTGCAGGGGGGGTGAATTACCGGGCATATATGGACATGGGGAAAGAGAATGTGGAGCATTATAAGAAAATGGGGGTCACCAATCCGAATACCCTGTCAGATATGGCATTTGCATTTTATTCGCAAATGGGCTGGTTCCGGATCGTGAAGATGGACTGGAATGAATCTGAAAAGACAAAAACGATTACTCTTGAGCATACCGTGGAATCAGAATCTATGGGAAACACTGGGAAGAACGTCTGTTATTGCACGGCAGGTCTTCTCGCAGGGATTGTAGAGGGTGCATTCGGAATCAAGGTGCGGGGACGGGAGATCAAGTGCCGTTCAAAAGGGGACGAACATTGTGTGTTTGAAATAAGAAACCGTTCGGGCGAGAGTTAACGATTGTTTTCTTGGTTTCATGCCATAAGAAGAAGCGAAGTCGTCCTGATCAAATGCAGATATATTCAATATTTTTTTATTTCCTGCCCCTGAAGAGCACCTTTGTAAACCTGTCAACAAACGAGTCTTTTGGATCCATTTCTTTTTGATCATAGGTAAGACCGGCAAGTCCTGCAGCAAGCTTTTTAATTGAAACAGAAGCATCGGATGCAGGGTATTTCAGAACAATAGGAACTTTTGCTGAAGCGGCTTTCCTGATATTCTGGTCTTCAGGAATTATTCCGATTACTCGGGTACCAAGTACCTTTTCCATTTTCTGGGTAACCGTCGAGATGCTTTCCGGTGTGGCACGGTTGATGATTGCACCACGGACCTGTCCTCCCACCACTTCAGCAAGGATTTTGGTCTTCATGGCATCGACGATAGCTGATAGCTCGGGATTCACAACAAGGATTACCTCATCGGCAACGGCAAGCGGCACTACACCGTCACGGCTTATTCCTGCGGGGGCATCAATAAGAAGATAATCCAGAGAATCCGTAAGATCCTTCAGGACTTCTTTGAGAAGTTCGGGATCTGATTGCTGAAATCCTTGAAGAGATATCCCGCATGGTACCACCTGAACCCCACCTGGCCCCTCATATATTGCGTCTTTTATCGAGGCTGTTCCCGAGAGTACTTCATGGAGGGTGACGGGGACATTTTCAAGACCAAGGGAGAGGCCGAGATTGGCCATACCGATATCAGCATCCATGATGCAGGTCTTCTTCCCAAACTGTGCGAGGCTGGTCCCGAGGTTGATGGTAACGGTGGTCTTTCCGGTACCTCCTTTCCCGGATGCTAACGTAAAAACCCTGACCATTACGCCCTTCCTATCAATTCATCACTCACATAATAAATAAAGGATAGTGCAAGTGATGGCACGTGAATGTTAACAATTCGGTTCAAAGACAGACTGCATCTCCTTGGCAATAATGAACGTCGTTTCTTCAGGGATAGTATCCCTGGTCCGTGCAATCCCGACAAGAGGAACACGCCTGTGTTTCAGAGGAATGAGCAAGATCCCTTGTTCGGGTTGGGCAGATTTCCCTTCAAATACGCTGCTATAATAGGCAGCATCATATTCAGGATTTTTGTTTCCCACGGAAGCAACAACAAGACCATCAGTCGTGGCAACGACCATTGAATCAATGGTATATCTCCCAATAACTGACTGCATCCCTGAGACGAAATTCTCTTGAAGAGTGTTCTCGGTGAACGTGTTCTCCTGTTCTCTTAAGGCCGTATTTTTCTGAACATATGATGTAGATACCTCATTTTGGGAATGAGAAATTCCGATTTTTTTTAACACCGAAATTTTTTTCGAGATATCGATGAGAAGTATGGCATTGAAGAGGCTGAGAAACAGGCTGACCGAAGCAATGACTAGCGCAATTATTAGAAGTCCCAATTCAAAGGAAATCGGATTCATGGGCATCATTTCTTGGAATTTTCTTCAATGAGGTGATCGAGATCAAGTCGTTCCATGATCTGAATGCAACTGGTTCGGAATTTGGTGGTCATGTTCTCAAGATCCATAGACTCGATGAGATCCAGGTCTTTTGAAAGCAGATCTTCCTGAGACAATGTCGTCGACTGATCACTATTCCGGGATTTTTCGGCTGGTTGAACTCCAGGTTCTCGTTCAGAGAAATGGGTAAAGGAAGCCGCCCTTTCCCGCGCATCAAGGGAACTTTTACCAGAGGTTTTGATGCGGATTGCGTCACTTGGCCGACTGAGTCCTTCATTGAAAACCTCCTGTATTTGACGTTTTTGAGTCTTATTTTTCATGGATGTTTTGAAAGAGGGATTAAATTCTAATGCGAGGTGGAGTTGTGCATACGTCAGATCATGAAGAATTGCATTGCTGTTCCAGTGTGAGGCAGTTAAAATCTTTTCAAGTGCTTCATCTCCTTCAAGAGAACCGAATTCAGCAAGCCGGATACGTCCTTTGTCGCATACGAAGAGCGTCATCTCATTATGATGCAGGCTCTGGCAGTACCCTGTGAATCTGCAATTCTTCAGCTTCTGAACCAGGGCAGGCAGGTTACCACCACGTATTATTGTCCTGAAAGTGCCTCTGGGAATCTGCATTCTTGTCACCACCTTATGGAGTCCCACATTAAAGACTGAAATTTTTTTGACAGGCCTGAAACCTACCGTGATCAGGCATTTATTTCCCTGGGATTCTTATGATAAAATCAGTATCTGTATTCTGATTAATCGGTTCGATGAATCCTCGTAATGGTGATATATATTTGATGATCCAGAGTATGCTCTTTTCAACAGGTTACTTATAAGGTGGCATGAATGTTGAAACAGATTTTAGGCGAGTTTCTGAATCTTGAAGGCGTCTCTGCGGCAGTCGTCGTAGGCCGCGATGGATTCGTGATCGAGAGTGCGGTTTCCGGAAAAATGGATATCGATGCACTTGGCGCAATGGCATCGACAGGAATAGGTACATCCGAAGCGATGGGAAAAGAATTGGGGAAGGGGCAGCTCAACCAGCTGCTGGTAGAGCTTGACAAAGGGCCGATTATTGTGTCTCCCCTTTCAAAAGACGAACTTATTGCAATTGTGGCAGAAAATGCCTCAAATCTGGGGCGTATCCGATACGAACTCAAGAAGAACAAGGAGCGCCTGGTCGCGGCGCTGTGAGTATCGGAGGCTCAACGAATAGAATGGATACATCATTCCATGGTGGTATCATTCGGATGGATCTCTGATCTCCATGGCGAAATGGGGAACCTCCGATGAGAAGGTTTCACACCTTCTCGATGATAGCCGACTTGCGGCTGTTCAAAAACAGCAGGGAGTCCTTACTGTACTTGCATTCCATGAAGGATTTCCGGTAAAGTCTGCGGGAAATGGTGATTATGAGCAGGTTGCAGCAGTTGCTGAGGATTTTTTAAGGGCGGGAAGAAAGATGGCAAGAGAGATGAAACTGGGGGACATTACCCAGATCATTCTTGAATCAGATGAAAGAAAGTGTATTATCGCTCCTTATGGCGATCTCTTCCTCTGCCTGTTAACCAGACCAGATGTTCATCTGGGTCTTATCCGGCTCATCATAAGGAACCTGCAGGACATGGATTGATCTGGATAGGATTGTCGGTTGAACATGAACGTGAGGTGGCAATATGGCAGTAAAGGAATCTGAAAAAACATCATCATTGAAAAATTTTTTCTCGATTGCAAAAAAGGGAGAAGAAACAGAAAAAGGCAAAAATGAAGGATCTTCAAAAGATTTCAAGGAAACGGATGAAGATAGTAAATTCTTCGAGAACATAATAACTGCAGTTGAAGTTCCGGGGAACAATAAGGATAATCCTGACTTTTCTGAAGACACCACCATCAGAAGAAGCGCTATACTTCCTGGGCAATCCTCCATGAATGGGATGCAGAGTGAATCACCAGGAGTGGAATCTGGTGTTGGTGGGAGACCGTTGGTCAGTACTACCGTATCATCTGCCCGGTTCGAGCCGATAAGAAAAACCACCAGTTCAGCAGAGCCTCCAGAAGGAAAGGATGCAATCGTCTCTATCAATGAGTTCGATGGTATATCAGGTCTTATACTCCCAAAGAGTGCTACCTTCAAAGTAGACGAATTAAAAATTCAATCGCGTCCCCATATCTTCGACCTGAAAAGTTCAGGGGGAATACCTGCAAAGAAGGAGGATTACCTGAAAGGCGAAGGTATCAGGTCGATTTCTGAAGCTGCTGCTTCTATGGAGACGTCACTGCCAAAAAAAAGCATTCTTGCAAGACTGAATCCCCTTACCACCCTCCGTCCCCTCATCACAGAATACGATCCAAACCTGCATGGACCACTTGTTGACCTCACCTATCAGCCCAGACCTGGCGTCGAGGAGATAGAACTCTATCCCGTAAATGAGCCGTATGCCTATATCAGGATCACCTATGATCATACCACCCATGAAAATACGTACGGGATTCTGGAACCGATTCTTACCAAGGCCGAAGAAGAATTGTTCAGCGAGATAAAAGAACGAATTTTTGAACGGCTCGATATCAATACACAGGACATGCCTGATGAGCAGGCAAGGACAACGCTTCGTAATGCTTCAGATGAGGTAATCGGGGACTTTGGCATCCCTCTCACTCCTGTGCAGCGGGAGAAGATTCTCTATAGAATGTATAAGGAGTTTCTTGGAAATGGGATGATAGATCCGATCATGCATGACCGGTATATTGAGGATATCTCCTGTGACGGGGTGAATGTATACCTCTTTGTTTACCATACCCGGTACGAATCGATGCGGACCAATCTCCGGTATAAAAATGCTGAAGAACTGGATTCTTTCGTGACAAAACTTGCCCAGCGTTCAGGAAAATATATTTCAATCGCAGAGCCCATGCTCGATTCAACAATGCATGACGGTTCCCGTATCCAGATGACACTTGGAACGGAGGTAACTGCTCACGGTTCAACGTATACTATCCGTAAATTCAAATCAGAACCCATCACTCCCACCGATCTTATCGAATGGTCTACCTTCTCTCCATTGTCTATCGCATTTCTCTGGCTCGCTGTCGAAGCTGGAAAATCATGCATCTTTGCCGGAGGAACTGCTTCAGGAAAGACAACCTCGCTCAATGCCATCTCGCTTTTTATTCCTCCCCTTGCCAAGATAGTGACACTTGAAGACACAAGGGAACTGAAACTGCCTCATCCAAACTGGATACCCAGCGTCACACGCACCTCTTTTGATACCGAGGGGAAGGGCGAGATCGATATGTACGAGCTGCTCAAGGCAGCTCTCCGCCAAAGGCCTGAATATCTCATCGTAGGTGAAGTGAGGGGGAGGGAAGCCCTGACGCTCTTCCAGGCAATGAGTACTGGTCATGTAACCTATTCCACCCTTCATGCTGATTCAGTAGCAAGTATCGTTCACCGTTTAGAAAATCCCCCTCTCGATGTACCACGCAACATGCTTTCAGCACTCCATCTTGTATCGGTGCAGGTGCAGGCACGTATCGGCGGCCAGCGTATCAGGAGAAATAAACAGCTTGTGGAAATCCTCGACATCGATCCAAGGACAAACGAGCTCATAACCAACGATGTATTCCGTTGGCACCCTGTCACTGATGAGATTACCTACTCAGGAAAGTCGTTCCTCCTTGAAGAGATCATGGAATCCCGCGGCTGGACTGAGAGCAGGATGAGGGAAGAACTCAAGATGCGGCAGGAGGTGCTCGAATGGATGAGGGTTAAAAAAATCCGTGAATACCGGGATGTGTCCAACATACTTATCCAGTATTACCGGGATCCGACGAAAATAATGGAAAAAGTGCGAGCTGAGCTGTATGAATAGCTTTCAGCGCATCGCCTTCCGGATACTCGGAAAATATGCCGGGAGAAAGCGGGACAAATATTCAGATCTCCGGAATTCGCTTCTTACGGCCCGAATGAAGATCCCTTTTGAGGTGTACCTCTCAACGGCATACCTTACTTCTTCAATCATTGGCATATTAAGTGCAATTCTTCTGGGGACAGTCACCTGGTTATTCAATGTCCCGGGAATGATCACCTATCAGGGAGAAGTCCCGGAGGTTCTTCTCTCACTCAACCAATATTCCCTGATAATCGGGACGCTTATTGCAACAATTGTCTCATTTGCCATTGTTGCCGGTATCATTTTCCTGGTATTCCTTCTCTATCCGGGATTTGTTTCAGGGAATCGTAAACGGAATATCGAGTCAACCCTTCCGTATGCAATCAATTATGTGACAGCGATGTCTACTGCAGGTATTCCTCCTGCGGAAATTTTCAGGCAGCTTGGCAGCAGTACAATATATGGAGAAAGTGCGACTGAAGCCCGTTTTATTGCACTCGAAATTGATCTTTTTGGTCGGGATCTGATTGATGCCCTTCGCGTGGTCTCATCGACTACACCGAGTTTCAGGATGAAAGAATTTTTACAGGGGTCAATGGGGTGTATTTCTGCCGGCAGTAATCTTACCGAATACTTCAGAAACAAAGCAGAGCAGTATGCTCTGGAAAATCGGCAGACGCAAAAAATGTTCCTTGAAACATTGGGGCTGATCGCTGAATCGTATGTCACTGCCATGGTGGCAGGGCCACTCTTTCTGATAATCCTTCAATCGATCATGTCGATCCTCTCCAGCCAGTCACAGCCGTTCATGCTGTACATTATTATTTACCTCATCATTCCCTTCGGAAGCATCGCGTTTGTGATCCTTATCAGTACGATGACGCCGGAGTCCTGATTATGGCGATTAAAGAGTTCTTTGCCGGGAAAAAAGAGTTGAAGGGATCGGGGGAGCCGGATCCTTTAATGGCAATCGAGCGAGCTTCACTGGGCAGGATGGGAAAACTCTCGCTCCTTCTCTCAAGGGGGACTCCTGCCTCTGTTGATCTTGGGGAACGTGAGAAGATCGAGTTCGAACAGGAAAGCAGTGCCATCATCTCCCGGATCGAGAAGTATAAGGCGACTGAATTTGGAATTGGGCGACTGTTGAAGCATCCATTCCGTGTAATCACAGAAAAACCGCTTAAAAGTCTTTTTGTGACCGTCCCGGTTGCACTGGCATTCTTCTTTATCGGTACGGCAATTGTGATAGAGAATGAAGGAATCAATGCCCTTTTTACCTCTACCGCAATCGATGATCTGGCAGTATTCGCTTTACTTATTGTCTCGATCCCACTCGCGATACTCGATTTTCGGGATTCGTGGCGTACACGGCACATCGAAGAAGCACTTCCGAATTTTTACCGGGATCTTGCCGGGATGAATGATTCGGGCATGACGCTGCCCAATGCAGTTCATCTTGTCGCTCAGAGTGATTACAGTACACTGACCCCTTATGTAAGGAAACTCGACAATGAAATGTCGTGGAATACCACCTTCATCGATGCAATCCAGCGGTTCAGAGCCCGATTGTCCACACCGCTCACCGATCGGAGTATCGATCTTATTGCAAAAGCGAGTAAAGCCGGGGGAGATATCAGCGAGGTGCTCAGGGCTGCAGCGAAAGACAGCTACGAGTTCATCAATCTGCAGACGGAGAGGAGGAACAATATGCTGATTTATGTGGTGATTGTCTTTATCTCGTTTCTTGTCTTTGTCTTTGTTATTTATATCCTTGTCACCACCTTCCTGAGTGTCATGGCGACGGCGGGGAGTGCTGCCAGTGCATCCGGGGCTGGATCTCAGTTTGGCGCTAACGTCAATCTCCCGCTCTACACAAGGATTTTTACCCATGCTGCCCTTATTCAGGCATTCTTTTCAGGCCTGGTGGCTGGCCAGATGGGCGAGGGGAGAGTGATTGCAGGACTGAAATATTCGATCGTGATGATGATTATCGCCTGGATAATGTTCAGGTTCTTTGTTTGAAGACGATCATCACACCATTTTCCTGAAATAACTCTGACAGGGATGGTCCATGAACACAAAACCAATAGGGGGTACTATCACAAGGCGGCCACCGCTTGGTACCATAATTAAATGAAAGGTGACCGGATCCTTCGTATAAAAAAAAATCTTCAAATTATTCCCATGTCAGAGAGTCGGGCGGGCAGATACTCCTTTGTCACGAAATCAAGTCCTTTTGCCGCAAATGCCTGCTGTTCTGATTTGAGATTGAGTTTGAGCTGAAGTTCTATCTGTTCTTTCCAGTAATCGGAAGCGAACCTCGGATCAGTCAATTCACTCCGGAGGGCTCCGATATCCTTGTCGTTCAGTTGATCAGAAGGCAGGTGATAGTCCCTGATATCACTCGGCTGGACACCGATGAATCGCGCTTTGGGGGTTGCTAGAAGTTCAGAGATATGGGCACTCTTGATTGCACCATACGCAACACTGGCGTATATTCGATAGGACCAGGGATCTCCATCAGTAAACACAACTACAGGAAGATTGAACTGTGTGTTGATCCGGTTAAGGAAACGCCTCGTTGATCGTGCTGGCTGACCTTTGAGGTGGATGAGAATTGCCTGGTGATCTCCGTCAAATCCGTTTTCGATCAGTCTTGCATACATACCTCCGGTCTCGATTGCGATCACAAACTTGGCGTCGTGTTCAAGCAATTCAACGGTCTCGACATTGGTAGGGATCTGGTAGCCTGCTTCCCCAACATCATCCTGGCAATGGATGTCCTTCTCTCCACGGCGGGTCATCTCCCGGAGTTTCAAAGGCCCGAATATGGTTGCTCCATCCTCTTCAGGGCGAAGATGGAATGCTTCCCTTTGCATATCGGTGAGAATCTCCAAATCCTCTATCAGGAAATTACTCTCATCCTGAGCCTGGAATTTCGCTTTCTTCCAGCCTTCTGAGATGTAATACAGTTCTCTCAGAGTCGATGTACGGTTCTCACCGATCTGTTTTCGCAAAAACCAGATGACATATGCCATCTTCAGCAGGTGGAGTGCGCTCTTGGCTGTACCCGCTGAGCGGATACTCTCCCGGTCGCCATATTTCCAGACTTCGGAGGTATCATCATATTCAATATTCTGTTTTGTTCTTGTCGGAAGAGCGATGGAAGGGATCTGTCCCTCTAGCATCTGGTCATACCATTTTCGAGCGATGCCGATGAGCCGTCCGGTAGCCTGAATATCAAGATCTTCTTTACTCATCTCTGTCCACCATAACAACATTCCTCGGATCAATACCACGGATTTCGACCGTCCCATGGGCTGATCCTGAATAGGTCGTCGTCCAGACTTTTCCTGGATCAACCACAACCTGCCAGACCCGGGTGAAATCTTCATCCATTTTTGTCAAAAAATCCGGGGGGGGATCAGCGTTATTTTCAGAATCCCTGGTGATGGTATAAAGAGAGAGGGATGCCTGGCCTGGGGTGTAATTTTTTATCTCTATTCTCACCATCCCCTCTGATACCGTCTTCCTCACAATAAGCTTATGCATGATCCTGCCCTCTATCGATGAAATGTCGGGTGTAGGCAGCTCAACTATCTCTGCAACCTTCTCGGCCAGTTCAGGCAGGATTGCACACACAGCCCTGGCACGATCTTCCTGCAACCGGTTCCTGTCTCTTCGGGAGAGGAAGACCTTCAGGTCGCGGGCGAGATCCTGCAGGCCTAGGGTGATCTCCCTCTCAATCTCAGGGATAGAGGCAATGGCATCCTTACTCTCACTCGTAAAAGGAACACTGGTCGATGCCACATGCACAAGAATGAGGAGGGGACCGGTAGGGAGACCTGCCTGAGCGACAGCATAGTTCTTCCAGTTCATAGCAGAAATTGCAGAAGTGATTGCGCATGCTCCCTGCTGGTACATGAGAGGTACCCGGTTTGCAAACCGAAGAATCTGTGCATTCCCGTCAGCCGGAAGTTTTCCTCCATATCCTATCGCGGCTTCTATGATGAACGGGTGCCCGGAAAAGACCGATCCTGGCCTTGTGCGGGCTTTTACGAAGTCCATCTGGAACTCTTTTTCAAGACCCCTTATGATAAGGTCCTCCCCGATAGGTGAAAGACACTGGGTGATTGGAGGGGGGGGTACTTTCACCATCTGCATCGCCTCAATAAGCCGTTTCTGTTCATTGGCCGAGAGAGATGGTGCATCAGCTGTACAGGACAGCTTTGCAATCCGGCATATCTCTTCTGCGGTTTTCTTCCCGATTTTTGAGAAACTGCCGATAAGAAACGATTCCAGTGTACCTGGAGCTGCCTGAAGCATCCGCCTGATCTGCCCTACCTCGATTCCATGGGGATGGGGTTTAATCGCCCTGGGACAAGCGATCACCTCATCGCTGACCCTGTCGAACATGAACACCTCGCCATCTATTTCAAGCCGGATCCGGGCATGCGGATTTACCACCGAGGTATATCTCAAATATTCAATAAGCCGTTTTTTCGCGGCAAGTGTGCTTTTAAACTCAATCTGGATCCGCGTCCCATGTGTCCGATCCCACTCTATCTCGCGGCGGGAAAGGACTTCAGGTTCATTCGTATCTATATTGATCTGAATGGCAAATTCATGGGCAGGGTGTTCAGGTCCGGTCCTGGAAACGATGATGGTTGGAACACCTGCAGTAAGCTGGGCATACAGCACTGCAGCGCTGATACCAATCCCCTGCTGTCCTCTGCTCTGTCGTATCTGATGAAACCGGGAACCATACAGGAGCTTGCCAAAGATGAAGGGGATCTGGTCCGGAATGATCCCAGGACCATTGTCTTCGATAACGATCCGGTAGATTTCCCGGTCCTGCCTGCTTACTGAGAGAAATATATCGGGAAGCTCCATCGCCTCTTCGCAGGCATCAAGAGCATTATCCACCGCTTCCTTGATGGTGGTGATGATTCCTCTTGTGGGGGAATCAAAGCCAAGGAGGTGCTTGTTCCTCTCAAAAAATTCAGCAACGCTGATGCTCCTCTGCTGCTTTGCCAGATCCTCAGCGAGGCTCACTCCCGGTCACCTCACGGATTGCTTCGGGGAGAGTGAGTTCTTGCTGTATCCCGGATCTGAGATTTTTGAGGGTCACACATGAATTTTCTCTCTCTCTCTCTCCGATAATCAACGCATAATCGGCAGATTTTGAAAGTCGTGATAACTGCTGGGTCAGGGACCGTTCAGAGAGGTCGAACTCGGTCCGGATCCCCGCCGCCCTGAATTCGCGGGCAACCATAAGGGCCCAATCCCGACCTTCAGGAGTATAGGCAATCCCTGCCATAAGCCGGTGCGGAGGGGCCAGGTCCCCTCTTGCGACCATCACCCGATCAAAACCGATGGCAAATCCGCAGGAGGGCGTGTCTTCTCCCCCGAAAAGATGAGCAAGACGGTACGTTCCGCCACCAAGCACCTGGTTTTCAGTTCCAAGATTTTGGGCGAATATTTCAAAGACCATTCCGGTATAATAATCGAGTCCTCGTGCAATGCCGGGATCCAGGGTATACAGAATTCCGGTCTTATCAAGGATCGAGAAGAGTTCTTCAATCCTCGCCTTTTCCGGGAGATCTCCGGTGATCGCGAACACATCGTTCAGGTTTCGGCAGGATGTTAATCGTATCAGCGATGTGCAGAGGTCATCCCATCCCTTGGGGGTGAGGTACTCTGAAAGGCCGTCAAAATCTCTCTTGTCGAGGAACATACGGATTCTTTTCTGTTCCTGTTCCGGGATTTCTGACAGCAGGCTCCTTACGAATGCCAGATGGCCGATATGAATTGAGAATGAGATTCCCGTCGATGAGAGTATCTCTTCAGCAAGCATGATAACTTCTGCCTCTGCAAGAGCCGAATCCACGCCTATAAGTTCCACCCCAAACTGCCAGAACTGGCGGTATCTGCCCTTTTGTGGGCGCTCATACCGGAAACAATCGGCAAAGTAATACCAGCGAAGCGGTTTTGGCAGAGTTTTCCCTTCATTGACGTACATCCGAAGAACCGGTGCCGTAAGCTCAGGGCGGAGGGCCATCGGCCTCCCCCCTTTATCCTCGAAAACGTACATCTCCTGGATGATTCCTTCTCCCGAACGGATGGTGAAAAGTTCGAGTTCTTCAAATTCGGGGGTACAGATCTCACGGTAGCCCCATCTCCGCGCTACCTCGCGCATCCTGCCCTCGATCTCGCGCCTCTGTTCCATCTCGTCAGGGAGGAAATCCCTGGTCCCACGTGGTTTTTGGAGCATATCGCATCAAGCCTCTTTATTTCTTATCCCTTTTTGGAGAGGGGCTTTCCCCAGAAACCGGTCGAGGGTTTCCTCTGACCCCCATATCTTTTCGCGCTCTTCTCTTCCCTGAAGATAAAGGGCAGCGAGGATAAGGCCAAGCCCGAGGAGTTCCAACGAATATATGGTTACTGCTACACCAAGAATGGCCAGAGCACCAAATAAAATTCCCCTGTATGCAGCCTTCCGGTATCCTGAAAGACCGGTCCGGTAAAAAATCCTGGCATCACGCAGCCACAGGAAAAAAACAACTGCAGCCCCAAAGATGGCAATATAGACGAGATAACTCATGATTATGAACGTTTAATTCAGTGTCAACTGTGTATTATTCATCAGGCTGTACCTTCGCAAACTCATTGTATCTGTTTTGTTTTTAGAGGTTTTAAAGTCAATGCGGAGAGAATTAATTTTTTCTAGGGGGACTCTATTAGCGTTCTATTCAGATAGGGGGAATTATCCATGTCGCTGCCTAATAGCCACATGCTCAAATCTAAAGAAACCATTGGAAGAGTCGACAATAGGAGACGTGAAGCTAGCAGTATCTGATACAAGAGATTCTGAAAAATACAATCGAAATACAAAGTTAGACATTCTAGGGTTTTTAAAACGGTTCTTCTTATGGATGGTCGAAAGTGGATATTGAACAGTCCAAAATCGTTTTTTTCTATTTAGCCTTAATTTTATGAAGAAGGCAAATAAAAAAGGATTACGTAGAATTAAAAAGTTCTGCGTAATCATTAAGAAAAGATTTTGAGTTTTACGCCTTGAATATAATTTGAAAAATCAAAATGAATACTATTATTATTTCCTGAGAAAATTTTCCCATATTTAGGGGGTAATGATGACCTATTCCTGGTGCCTTCGATTTGTTACTGTACTGTGTATTGCTGGCTTATTGGCAGTATCGTGTAGCGCAGAGACATATATAAACACAATTAGTTATGATGAATCAAATAATTCTATATCAAGAACAGAGGATGTATACTCCAAATCTTCTGAAACGGAAGATGAATCCGCTCTTTTGAATACATTTACAGAGTCTGATTCAGGGTCAAACCTTTCAGCTGAAGAAATTTTGGCTTCAGAAGCACGAGTGAAAGCATTCATTGCTGGATCTACGGGAGAATTATCCGCATTGCCGTCTGATCAAGGGTTCACGGTTATCACTACTGATCCCAATTCAACTTTGATATCTGATAATTCATCTTCTTTGGGAGATAGTTCATCGTCTGACGGCGTTCTTAATAGCACTCCTGATTCAGTTCAGGAATCACTCCTCTCCCCTGAAGAGATTGCCGCTCAAGAAGAACAGATCAAGGCCATTCTCTCGGGATCAACCTTCCAATCCCCTCCAGATGGATTTACGGTCGTTACCAGCACCCCTGTTCCTGTAATGGAATCATCTCGTTCTCCCGATGAGATTGCCGCTCAGGAAGAACAGATCAAGGATATTCTCTCGGGGTCATCCCTCCAGTCCACTCCCGAAGGATTCACGGTCGTTACCAGCACCCCTGTTCCTGTAATGGAATCATCTCGTTCTCCAGACGAGATTGCTGCTCAGGAAGAACAGATCAAAGATATTCTCTCTGGATCGGCCTCCCACTCCCCTCCAGATGGATTCACGGTCGTTACCAGTACCCCTGTTCCAGTGATGGAATCATCTCGTTCTCCCGATGAGATTGCTGCTCAGGAAGAACAGATCAAGGCTATTCTCGCGGGATCAACCTTCCAGTCCCCTCCAGATGGATCCACGGTCGATACCAGTACCCCTGTTCCAGTGATGGAATCATCTCTTTCCCCTGATGAGATTGCTGCTCAAGAAAAACAGATCAAATCTATTCTAGCCGGAACATCCTCCCAATCTCCGCCCGAAGGATTCACAATCGCCACCAATACTCCAGTTCCAATTACCGAATCATCTCTTTCCCCTGATGAGATTGCTGCTCAAGAAAAACAGATCAAATCTATTCTAGCCGGAACATCCTCCCAATCTCCGCCCGAAGGATTCACAATCGTCACAAATACCCCTGTTCCAGTTCAAGAATCACTTGAGTTTAATGAAAATGCTTCAATTACGGATATTTCGATTTTACCAGGTAGTTCTTTTTTAAATGAATACGGCTCTTATGCTGAAATTACATATGACCAAGTAATAACAGGTAACATATCCTTAGTTGGCGAAATTGATAACTATACTTTTACTGGATCAGCGGGGGACCAGATAATAGCCCGTTTGGATAGCTCTTGGGGTTCTTATCCTCAAATCAAACTTTATCATGCAAACGGAACGTATATCACCCGCAGTTCGGATTATGGATATAACAATGCAGAACTATCCTATCGTCTCCCAGAAATCGGTTCCTACTCCATCGCAATTTTAGACAGAGATGCTAATAGCGTGGGTTCCTATTCAATGTATCTCACAACACTTAATCCTCCTCCAATAGTCAACTCAATTCCGTTTGGCCAGACGATCTTTGAGAATTTTACAAGGCCCCTTGAAATGATTGCATACTCATTTACTGCAACATCCAATGAAACTATAAGAGTTTTTGGAAGTGGAAGCTCACTCGAAGTCAGACTTTACAACAGTTCGGGTATATTAGTTACTCTTTCAGACCCGACTCGGCTCGTAAATCCAGGTACCTATTACCTTATTGCTACGGCAAAACCCGAAACTACTCCGGGTCCCTATGGTCTTTACCTCGAATCCCTCACCAAACCTGGTTCAGTAATCCCCATCACATACGACCAATCCATCACCGCAGCGATTAACAATACCGCTGAAATGGACCTCTATTCATTCACTGGGAACATGGGAGATGAGATTATTGCTCGGATGGATGGTACTTGGCATGGTGGCCAACAACTGAGGCTGTATCATGGGAATGGAACGTTTATTTCGGAAAATCATCAAATATATGATAATTATGAGACTGCGATTACCTATCGTCTCTCTGAAACCGGGGTATATCTAATTGTTGTTCAAGATTATGAGCTGACTGAAATTGGAACTTACTCGCTCTATCTCACAAAGGTCAATCCCCCACCAACAGCTACATCCATTCCGTTTGGTCAGACAATCTTTGGAAATTTTACAAGGCCGCTTGAGATGATTGCATACTCATTCAATGTGACAGCTAATGAGACTATCCGAGTTTTTGTCAGCGGACTAGAGATTCGTATCTACAACAATGATGGGATTAGAGTACCTGTATCAGACCAGATTCGATTTGAGGAATCAGGGATCTATTACCTCATGGCCACGAAAAGAATCAATACCGAACCTGGAATGTATGGAATCTATATCGAATCTCTTTCAAATCCAGTCAATGTAACCACTATCAACTACGACCAGTCCATCACTTCGAATATCAGCACAATCGCTGAGATGGATCTTTATTCATTTTCTGGAAGCGTTAATGACAAAATAATTGTGCGATTAGAAGGGGACTGGCTATCAGGGTATGTGTATGATCACTACACTTCTTACCCACAAATGAGGCTTTACTACCCAAATGGATCGTTTATTACGAGCGCATCTGGTCTAGGATGTGAAATCGCTTATCAATTATTGGAATCAGGTGAGTATCTCATTGTTGTTCAAGATGCATCTGTTAATGAAATCGGGACGTATTCACTCTATCTTACTAAACTGAATCCTCCACCAAATTTCACCTCTATTCCCTTCGCTCAGACAATTTCAAATAATTTCACCCGGCCAGTTGAAATGATTCCTTACAGTTTCACTATTACAGATAATGAGACAATCCGGGTTTTCAGTTATTCAGATCATTGGGGCTTGGATGTCCGTTTGTATAATAGCAGTGGGATACAGATCTCCATTACAGACCCTACCTACCTTTCAGAAGGTGGTACATACTATCTTATTGCATCAAAAAAGCCGGGTTATTCTCTTGGATCATATAGCATATATATTGAATCTCTCACTCATCCTAGGAACATCACTCCACTGACCTATAACCAGTCTATTGATGCTGCTATTACCAATATAGCGGAAATGGACCTTTATTCTTTTAACGGAACAGTAGGCGATCGGATCTTTATCCGTTTGCAAGGTAGCTGGAGGGCATATTGCTATGGCTCTTGGGGAATTTGCAGCGCTGTACCACAAATTAGACTGTATCATGCAAACGGAACTCTTATTTCGGTTGTAACAAGCCAATATATTGAGTACGAATATCTAATGCCAGAATCAGGGATGTATATTATTGTTGTCCAAGATTCTGGTGTTCTGTATTTTGGAACTTACTCGCTATACATCACCAAACTGAATCCTCCACCAGCCGTAACACCTATCCCATTTGGACAGACGGTATCTGGAAATTTGACCCGATCCCTTGAAATGATTCCTTATTCTTTCATTGCGGAGGCCAATGAGACAATCAGGATTTTAGGCAAGAGCAACTCTATTGAAGTACGGCTTTACAATTCATCAGGTATACAGATTCCTCTTACCGATCCGACACGGATTATTGATCCGGGAGAATATTTCCTGATTGCCACAGTGAAACTAGGTTATGGCCCCTCGGGTCCTTATTCATTATACTTAGAATCTTTCACCAATCCTGGATCGATTACAAGTATCTCTTACGATCAGTCCATTACCTCCTCAATAAGTAATAAAACCGAGATGGATCTTTATTCATTCGATGGGGAAGTCGGTGACCAAATTGTTGCAAGATTATGTGGGGATTGGCACTATGCTCCTGAAATCCGACTTTATTATGGTAATGGTACATTCATTACCAACAATTTTAATTATGGTTATTTGGGATCAGAAATTACCTCCACACTTTCAGAATCGGGAACATATATCTTGGTAGTGCAGGAGTATTATTTAGATGATGTCGGATCATACTCGCTATATCTGAATAAACTAAATCCTTCGCCAACAGTTATATCTATCCCTTTCGGCCAGACGGTCTTTGGGAATTTTTCAAGACCACTTGAGATGATTTCATACTCATTCAATGTAACAGGCAATGAGACATTCAGAATTTTTGGCAGTGGTAGTTCTCTTGAAGTTCGGCTTTATAATAGCTCTGGTATTCAGACCTCCCTTGCCGACCCCACCCGCCTCACTGAATCTGGAACTTATTACCTGGTAACTGCGGTAAAACCAAGGGCAAATCCAGGACCCTATGCCCTCTATATCGAATCCCTAACAGACCCTGGTTCTGTAATACCCATCACATACGACCAATCCATCACCGCAGCGATCAACAATACAATCGAGATGGACTTGTTCTCTTTCACCGGAACGGCTGGCGATCAGATCCTAGCCCGATTGGATTCCGCTTGGAGTTACTATCCCCAAATTCGGCTGTATTTTGGGAATGGGACCTATATTACGCAATATTCAGATTATGGATTCAGGGAGAACGCGATCACTTACAGGCTTCCGGAATCTGGAACGTATCTGATTGTTGTCCAGGATAAGGAGACGAACGATATCGGTGCATACTCGCTTTACCTCACAAAACTCAATCCGCCTCCAACATTCACCTTGATACCATTCGGCAAGACGGTATTATCGAATTTTTCGCGCCCAATGGAGGTCATCCCTTATTCCTTCACAGCCTCAGCAAACGAGACAATTCGGGTCTTTGGGACCGGGAGTTCCCTCGAAGTCCGCCTCTATAACAGCTCTGGTATTCAGCTTTCCCTGACTGACCCAACGCGTCTTACAGAACCGGGAACTTACTATCTGGTTGCCGCGGCGAAGGTAGATACTAGCCCGGGATCGTACGGTCTGTATATCGAAGCCCTGACTAACCCAGGTTCTGTTAACCCAATAACTTACGACCAGTCCATCTCCGCAGCCATCACCAACGTCACCGAGATGGACCTCTACTCCTTCACCGGGTCGGCAGGAGACCAGATAACCAGCAAGGCCCACAGTTCCTGGTATTATGGCCCCGATATCCGATTATTCTTCGGGAATGGAACCTTTATTACCAGGAATTATGGGAGTTATGATGCAAAAATATCCTACCGGCTGCCAATTACCGGTACGTATTACATAAGTACCGAAGATTATAACCGGGACCAAACCGGGAATTATTCGTTATCGTTGCAGGGAAGAAGCCCGATTAATATCAATTTTGGTACGACGTATGCTTCAACGATCACCCAGAATGAGTGGAATGATTACTATATCGATTGTTCCGCCGATGAGGAGATGGTCATCAGACTGACCCCTTCCTCATCAACACCAGAATTTGAGCTTTATGCCGGTTTCAACCAAATTCCGGATGACACGGTATATGATTATGCCCAATTTGAGAAGAGTGCGGGTGGAACCTATGATATCATCATCTCTCCAACAAGTTCGGGCAGGTATTATATCGCAGTTTATGGAAAAACCATTGCGACATCAGCCGGTTACACTCTGTCGGTATCAACCGGAGGAAGGTATATTTCAAATGCCTATCCACGGGTGGTTACTGCTTCGAATGATGTTCTCTTATCGATCTATGGGGTGGGCTTCGAACCGGGGATGAGTGTCGAATTAACCAAGAATCTCACACCACAATCGACTGCAGACAATGTATTCCTCTCATCACCAACCATTCTCGTGGCCAGATTCAATCTCTCCTACCTCCCTGTTGATACGTATGATCTTCATGTCCGTTGGCAGGATGCCGAAGAAATTACACTCCCCTTATCAGTCACGATAAGAGAACTCGGTGAAGGGATTTTGTACCAGAAAGATGACCTGAATATGGTTCCTGGAACGCCGTTCCAGTATATTTTCGATGTTGCCGAGACGGAAAATTTTTTCATCACCCTACAGAAGATCCAGTATCCGGGAGATGTGCATTACAACTGGTATGGAACTGTAACCATTACCGCACCAAATGGGACAATTATAAAAACAGACCAGGGGAACCAGGATCAAATCATACAGGTTCCGAATCCTGAACCAGGCCTATATACCATATCCATCAGTTCAACCACCACTGGATCCGGCATTCTGACTATATGGACGGATCTGCCAAGATTAAACCCCGGTGAATGGGTGGTCGATACGATTCACCGTCCTTATGGTTCGGTCTTCTATCAGGTTGAGATACCTCCTGGAAAAGATACCTTCATTCTCACCGCACAAGCCATAGGTTCATTGAGTCACTTTGATGTTTACTTAAACCAGTGGGGAACGGGACAGCATTGGATCAGCTCCAATGGCCCGGGAGCAACATTAACCATCCCGAATCCATCACCCGGACATTATTTGATAGAATTCATGGATAGCCAGATGATTACCGGTGATAGCCAGGAGAGGGATGTGATGATCAAGGCTGATATGGTTCAGAGTATCGAACCTCCACCGGCGTATTATACCTTTATCTCCAGTTTCAGCCCTTCAAGGGGTGGAAATACAGGGACTATCACTATGGTGATCAAAGGAGCGTGGTTGGATCCCAATGCCACAGTTTCCCTTGATCAGGAAGGAGTACCTGTCGTGAATGCATTATCAGTTCAAGGGTATTCTGATCAAAGAGTGTTATATGCAACTTTCGATTTAACCCAACGGCCGCAAGGGGTTTACACCGTCGCGGTTAACAATCCAAATGGGGAGCAAGTGACGGCGTCTCCCTTTTATATCGAAGAAGGTGGACGATCCGAGTTCTGGACGGAGATTTTCGGCCGTGAAACTATTCGTGCCGGCCGGCCGGCAACCTATGTGCTTAAATATGGAAATAACGGGACGGTTGACATGCCTGCTCCTTTAGTGCAGCTCTCCATCTCCCCACCATCATCTCATGTCTATTATGGTGTTCCCTTCGACTACAGCCCCTATACCTTCAATTCCATGACGATAATTGCAGATCCTAATGTATCAGATGTGAGAGTGAAGGAATGGATACCTCTTAGTAGTCCGGTTACTCTCCTGGCCCATGGTCCAATGGAAAACCAAAATGTTCTACCTGCAGGATCTACATTTGCTCAAACGATCTATATCCGGGCGGATACTGATGATCCCTTCTCGCTTCAGATTGCTGCGCTGAGGGGAACTCCATTGTATGCCCCGGGACTTAGTGGGTACGCAGTTGATGCCTCTTCTCCAGTCCAGAAAGTACCTCTCCTTATGAAACGGTTATATCCAAGTGGATATTCATCGTATCTCGGACCCATGGGATACGGCTGGTTCCATAATTACGATATGCGGCTGGAGAAAGTCACTGAATATGCTAATATGAACTCATTTGCCTTGAAACAGGGAAATGGTTACACAATAACCTTCTCAAGGGATCCTTCTGGCGTTTATAAAGCTCTCACGGGATACCAGAAATTGATCCTTAATCCTGATGGGACCTATTCGATTAAAGAAAGGGATGGGACCGTCCTTGGATTCAGACCGGATCTCATGCTTGGGTATATCCAGGATCTAAATGGGAATCAGGTTACCCTGCACTATGACGGGAACAACCGATTGACTCGGATTGAGCATTCCTCCGGAGATACCTTCTCTCTCGAATACAATGGAAACGGCAGAATCAGCCGATTGGTGGATCATGCGGGTAGGGCGACGAACTATGGTTATGATCCATCCGGTAATTTGCTTACCTCAGTGACCGCTCCTGATGGCACTATCACGCAATATACTTATACCGCTTCTTCTCAGGGGTCTTCGTATGCTCTTTCGGACATTATCGGACCGGACGGCAATGTCGGCCATATCAATCGAGATGGAGACGGGCGCATATCAGAGATGTATGTAAACAACGGCGAAGGAATAAAACAGTATTCCTATGATGCCGAAACCAGAAGAACCTATGAAACCAACGCTCTCGGTCAGACTTCGGTTATCCATGTTAATGAATTCGGGCAAGCGGTGGAGCAACAGGATCCCCTTGGAGCATCTCAGCGCTATACCTATGATCGTAACGGGGATATGACCAGTATAACGGATCCTCTTGGGAACACATACTTGTTTACCTATGATAAGAACGGCAATGTCATCCAGCAGACTGACCCGCTCGGCGCCCTCACGACCTCGACATACGACATGACCTTGAATAAGGTGACTGAGATCAAAGATAGTTCTGGTAGAGTCACTCACTTATCTTACACAGCAGAGGGAAATCTCCAGCAGATTACCTATCCTGACGCCTCCACGGAACAGTTCACCTATGATAACAAGGGAAATCTCCTTGATATTCAGGACGCTGAAGGAAAATCAAGCCATTTAATGTACAATGCCCGTGGCCAGGTAACCTCTATCCAAAATGCTCTCGGGAATACAGCACAGTTCTCCTATAATACAACTGGATATCTCGATAAAGTAATAGATCCGAAAGGGAGAATAACATCGCTAGTATACGATCACGGCGGAAGGTTGACGGAACGAATCTTCCCTAATGGATCCTCTGAAGTTTACGAATATAGTGATGAAGGGGAACAGACCGGTTATGTAAACAGAAACGGGGAAAGGATATCCTTTATCACTGACAACATAGGCAGAATCGAAACAAAGGCTTACCCCTCATCGAAGACAATCCGGTATCAGTATGATACAGAGGGAAAACTCATCTATGTTACACATGAAACGCCTGGAGGGATGTATACCTCATCAATTCGCTACGACGATTCTGGAAGGATAATTGCAACAGAAGTGCATAATTCTGACAACGATATTTCGCATACCATCCATAATATATATGATCCAGCTGGAAACCGGATTGGACTTGAATATCCGGATGGCTATACGCTTTCCTATGATTATGACGCATTGAACCGTCTTGTGAAAATAACTGATTCTCTTGGAAAAATACTGGTCACTTATGATTATACTGCTGCAAATCAGTTGAACCGTAAGACTCTGGATAACGGTATATATAGTGAGTATCAGTATGACTCCATGGATCGACTGGCTAAACTCACCCATTATTCACCTGGGGGAGAAATTCTGTCACAATTCACTTACACCTATAACAGAGCCGGGATAGTAACATCCATGATCTCACCTGAAGGGACCTCTGAATATTCCTATGATGATACCTATCAGCTCACCAGGGTCACCTATCCAGATGGAAGACGGGTAGAGTATACTTTTGACGAAGTAGGGAACCGACTGAGAGTACAAGATGGGATATCTTTGAATTACCAGGTTAATGATCTCGATCAATACACGAAGGTAGGTAATGATTCGTTTACCTATGATGAAAACGGGAATCTCATTACTCGTATACAAAATGGCTCAACAATACAGTATGGATGGGACGAAGAGGATCGACTCATAAGTGTAGATAGAGATAATACCCATATCAAATATTCATACGATTACCTTGGAAGACTCATCCAAAGGACAGAAAATAGCGAGACATCCCAGTACATCTGGGACAATTTCAATATCATCGCGGAGATGGATTCTACCGGGCATATCGTAAAACGATTTGTCTACGGTCAGAGTATTGATGAACCCATTCTCATCTATTCAGCAAATGGTACATGCCATACGCTGCAGGATGGTATGAGAAGTATTATCGCCGCAACCGATGGTTCCGGAATTGTTGTTGCCCAGAATAGGTATGACGTTTATGGCAATCTCATAACCGGGTCAATTCAGGAAGTTCCGCAGCGATACGCTGGCATGTGGTGGGATGAAGATGCTCAGGCTTATTATGTCCGGACCCGCTGGTACGATCCCCAAATGGGGAGATTCCTCAGTACCGATATTTTCCCGCATGCGATGATGTCAACCTATAATTATGCAGGGAACTGCCCGACAACATACAGAGATCCGCATGGACTTGATTATACAAATTGGGGTCAGGGAGATGAAATCTTCTGGGAATCTGCAGGTAATATCGTACTCTCTTTTTTTGGCCTAAATGCCCAGGCGCATCTTTCAGTAGAGTATTGGGGATACGTAGATAAGCTTGGGTATAGCAAATTCGCAGGGATTCCTCTTGGGAGAACGTGCCTTTACAAAACAGCATTCTGGGGTATAGGTGTCTATTCTGCAAGTCAGGATATATCGCAGGCCTGGCAGACCATGAGAGCGTATGCACAGGGTAAATCCTCACCCCAGGAATTCTATCATGATGTGCTCAAAGGCTGGCTCGGCGCTGTTTCAATAGCATTTTCATTACCTGGAATTAAGGGTGGGATCATTGGGACTCTCGCAGGTCTAGGCGATTTAGCAGAAAATATTGGAGCACAAGCTGCCGTGAACGAAGATTTCCAAGAATATTTAGGGATAACTAACTCAATAACAACACAAAACCAAGGAACCGGAATAACCGGCGGGGGAAATATCAATCCCCAACCACCTAACGGTAGACCGGTAGATCCAGGTAGTGTGGTTGATCCAGAAGACAAGTTCGGCCCGAATGGCTATGATCCTGCAGGTACTCCAAGAGACCAGCTCAAGCGATATATCACTTCAGGAACTCCTCTTACGTACCGTATCGATTTCTGGAACGCTGAGAATGCAACCGCTAACGTCTGCGATGTCTGGGCTCACGACCTGTTAGATTCTGATCTCAACTGGAGCACGTTTAGGTTCACTAGCGTTGGTTTCACCAACTGGACCGTACCATTGGACAGTGTTCCATCCTTTAAGGTTTACGTGGATCCCCGGCCGGACATGAACCTTACAGTCCGGATTTCGGGCGACTATGATCCGGAAACCGGCAATATCACCCTCGAATATAACACACTCGACCCGGTAACTCTTGAAACACCGGAGGATCCGATGGCAGGATTCCTTCCTGCGATAGAAACAAACGAGATCAGTTGGTTTGAATTCACCGTTCAGCCAGATCCAGAACTTCCGACCGGCACAAAATTCGAGAATCAAGCGTGGGTGAAGTTCGACAACCTCGAGTTCTTCCCGGCACCACCAGACGGCCCCTGGGTAAACACCATTGATGCCAGTACACCCTCGAGCAGTGTTTCGGTGTCGCTGACAAATGTAACTGAAATGATCTGCACATTCAGCGGCAGCGATGATTCGGGTGGCGCAGGGATCAAGGATTATACCATCTTCATGTCCGACAACGGAGGTCCCTATCAGTCTGCTCTGAACCATGTCAAAACCAGTCCGGCATCGCTCAATGGGGTACCCGGTCATACGTACCGCTTCTACTCCGTTGCCAGGGATAACATCGGGAATACCGAGTCGGCACCAGCTGCCCCGGACAGCACCCTTACCATCCCGATCCCCTCATCGATGACAATCGTTTCACCGAATGGCGGTGAGAACTACCTGCAGGGATCGAACCGGAGCATTCAGTGGTCCTATACCGGCTCGCCTGGACCCCTGGTAATGATTGAGCTGCTGAATGGGACAGCCGTCGATAAGGTTATTTCCTCCGGCATCTCGATTGGATCCGGGGGATTCGGCTCCTATATCTGGAACATCTCTTCCAACCAGACTCTGGGATCTGAATTCAAGATCAGGATTACCAGCACCAGTGATGCAGCCTGCACAGATACGAGTGATGCTCCCTTTACGATCAGTTCAGGGGCCTCTCTGGCAGTGGCGACCCCCAACGGGGGAGAGACCTGGCAGCGTGGTTCGATCCATGCCATCAACTGGACCTATACAGGCTCCCCTGGATCCGCGGTAATCATCGAGCTTCTCCAGGGAGTGGCGGTCAACCAGATTATCTCATCGAATACCACGATTGGGTCCGGAGGTGCTGGTTCCTACAACTGGATCATTCCCTATAACCAGACTCCTGGAACTGATTATCAGATCCGGATCACCACCACCAGCAATCCTGCCTGCAGTGATACGAGCAACGCTCCCTTCATAATCGGACCGGGTTCACCCATCACTGTTGTATCCCCAAACGGCGGTGATAAATGGAAGCAGGGGTCCACCCAGACTCTCAAATGGAATTATACTGACGATCCAGGATCCTCGGTAAAGATTGAGGTGATCAAAGGATCCATAGTCAGGGTTATTGCACCAAGCACATCTATTGGATCAGATGGATACGGATTCTTCAACTTCACCTTCCCATACGGTGCACCTCTGGGATCCGATTACCAGATACGAGTCACCAGCACGAGCAATACAAGCTACACCGATACCAGCGATGCACCCTTCGCGATCATACCACCAATCACGGTCGTCTCCCCGAACGGCGGTGAGGAATGGCAACAGGGATCCGCCCAGATTATCAGCTGGAACTATATTGGCAATCCCGGACCCACCGTGAAGATCGAAGCACTGCGAGGGGATACGGTCCTTGCGGTAATCTCCCAGGGGACCCCGATCGGAATAGGAGGAACAGGCTCATTCAACCTGACTTTGCCCATCAACGCTCCGCTTGGAACGGATTACCGGATCCGGATCTCGAGCACCAGTAACGCCATTTACACCGATACCAGCGATGCACCATTCAAGATAACTGCCGACACCGGCTCGTCTATTATAATGGTTGCACCAAACGGGGGCGAGAACTATCTCCAAGGGTCTACGCAGACCATCCAGTGGAATTACACTGGCAACCCCGGAGCCATGGTAAAGATCGAGGCGCTCAAAGGGGATAAGATCCTGGCTGTGGTCTCCCCCAGTGCTCCTATCGGCTCCGGAGGTTCAGGCTCATACAACCTCATGTTCCCCTACAGTACACCCTTGGGCTTCGACTACCGCATCAGGGTTACCAGCACCAGCAACCCTGCATGGGCTGACACAAGCGAGGGTCAGTTCACCATCAGCCCGGCAATCACGGTGACCTCTCCTGACGGTGGGGAGAATTACCCCATCGGTTCTCTCCTCTCCATGAGTTGGACATACGCCGGTAACCCAGGGTCGATGGTGAATATCGATGTGTTGAAAGGCACGACCGTCCTGAAGTCGCTCAATGGTATTCCTATCGGCTCAGATGGATCCGGACTGTTTAATGTGACCCTCCCTGCCAGCACGCCATTGGGATCTGATTATAAGATCCGGGTTACCAGTGCAAGCTATTCCGCCTGCACTGATATGAGCAACGGGACGTTTACAATCAGTGCTGCATAAAATGGTGAGACAGGAGATTCCCGAATTTTTTTCCTATCCTAAAAAAATTCAGTCAGAAGTCGGGCAGTCATCATGTCGGTAGCTCTCAATCAGAAAAGTGGCGTATTTTTCCATTTTTCTTGTATATGGTCAGGAACTCTTTATTATCGTTCTCATTCTTGCTTTCTTTTCGTCACGGATTATGAACGTTTAATACAGTGTCAACTGTTTATTATTCATCAGGCTGTACCTTCGCAGATTCATTGTATCTGTTTTGTTTTTAGAGGTTTTAAAGTCAATGCGGAGAGAATTAATTTTTTCTAGGGGGACTCTATTAGCGTTCTATTCAGATAGGGGGAATTATCCATGTCGCTGCCTAATGGCCACACGCCCGTATCTAAAGAAACCATTGGAAGAGTCGACATTAGAAGACGTGAAGTCTCCGTGAAGGTATAATCTATCGAGAGAATTGTTCAATTGCCACGAGATCGAGAATATGACACCTTACCCATCAACTATTGGGGTGCGTGTGCGGTAACGAATTGTGCTGAATTGGCACTACTTTTTGCCTCTCACATCAAGCCATGGGGTATGGCAACGTTGACAGAGCGTCTTAATCTATACAATGGCTTGCTATTATCTCCTGCACTTGATGCATGTTTTGACACTGGATACATAAGTTTTGACGATCAAGGGGGAATATTAATTCAAATTGGTTAATGATCGATGATTCAAAGGCTTTGGGAATATAACCCGATATGTGTTTAAAGCGGGTTGAGACGGAGCATAAGAAATATCTAGCGTACCGTGAGTATATTTTCAAGAAGTAAGGTGAGAAAATCACGGTCTATTTTTCAAGTAATAAAATATGAAGCTGCACGATTTGCGAAAGGGGCTCTTGGGATCCTATAATGGTTGAATAGAGGCACGAGCTGAACAAATTCAGGAAGATTACGCAGAATTAAAGTTCTACATAATCATTAAAGAAGGTTTTAAAAGCTTTTAATGTAATTTGAAAAATCAAAATCAATACCCTTATTATTCCCAGAGAAAATTCTCCAGTATTTAGGGGGTAACGATGACCTATTCCTGGTGCCTTCGAGTTGTTACTGTATTGTGTATTGTCGGCCTGATGGCCGTTTCTTGCAATGCGAATGTCTTCATCGAAACCGCGGGCGAGAATCAAACGATGAGCCCCGTTCTATCGCTTGAGGATACAAATAACACCAATTCGATTGGTTCTGTTTCGCCGCTTGATACCCAGCAATCCTTGACTGAAATGCCCTCCTCTCTCTCACCCAAAGAGATTGCAGCCACAGAAGCGCAGACAAGGGACAGGATTAACGGATTTTCAGGAACATCAGATGATGATCTGATGAGTCAAGGACTTGGGATTATCACTAGCGACCCCAATCCCGTATCGCCTTCTGATGTGCGGTCTCGGGAAGAAATCGTTGCTTCGGAATCCCATGTAAGGGCTATTATGTCAGAAGCTACAATCCAGAGACCTAAGGTTGATGATTTTTCTGTAATTACTAATTCGCCTACGTATCATGTGGTTTCAACCCCCAGTCCTGAAGAGATTGCTTCAATGGAAGCTCAAGTGAAGGAACTGCTGG
>Ga0209605_1001120_pt1 | contig 31213 bp, 25 predicted proteins | sample AD_UKC035_MetaG_FD_184408 | JGI IMG/M metagenome (GOLD analysis project Ga0209605, IMG submission 184408) | Active sludge microbial communities of municipal wastewater-treating anaerobic digesters from USA - AD_UKC035_MetaG (SPAdes) (version 2) | ecosystem: Engineered > Bioreactor > Anaerobic >...
CCGGTTGCACGCAGCCCTATCGACAGCGGACTACCGGCGCAGGAGCCCAAACCGACCGAAAACGCCGCAACCCCGGCTGGTTACGGCATTGAACTCGAAAACCTCTGCTTCATTTACCCTGACGCGTCACAACCGGCTCTTAAAAACATTTCTTTCAAGCTGCCCGAAGGCAAAACTCTGGGTATCACCGGCCCGGTCGGCTGTGGCAAAAGCACGCTGCTGCGCCTGCTCATGAAAATGTTCGCGCCCACCAGCGGCCAGATCAGAATTGGTGGCAGGGATTCTCGAGATATCGATCTGACTGAACTGCGCCAGCTGTTCTCTTACGTGCCGCAGGAAACTTTTCTGTTTTCAGAAACGATACGGGAAAACGTGCTGTTCGCCTGCGCCGACAAAACCCGCGACGAAGCAGCAGAAAACTATGCGCAGCGTGCCGGTCTTGCCGACGACATCAAAGAATTTCCTGGCCGGCTCGAAACCATGCTTGGCGAGCGTGGCGTCAACCTTTCCGGCGGACAGAAGCAGAGGGTATCGCTGGCTCGCGCACTGGCAGCAGAGCGACCGATACTGGTGCTCGATGACTGCACCAGCGCCGTCGATACCGAAACCGAGCAGCGCATACTGAGTTCATTGCAGAAACAGGCGCGCAAGCAGACCTGCATTATTGTTTCGCACCGCATGGTAAGCCTGCAGAATGCTGATCTGATACTTTATCTCGACAGCGGCGAGGTGGTCGAAGCCGGCAGTCACGAAGAACTGCTACAGCGCGGCGGCCGCTATGCCAGGGCCTGGGAGCGCCAACGTATCAAGGCACAACTCGAAGAAGGCAGCTGATGGAAGACTATTTTAACGAAGATGACATAAAGGCCCCGATGTGGGATACCGGCCTGGTAAGGCGTATGCTGCCATACCTGCGCAACTGGCGCCCGCATTTTCTGGTGTCGGTGCTGCTGGTGCTCGCCGGCACAGCGGTACAGATTTCGCTGCCGCTGCTGCTGGGGCGCGCCGTCGACCTTGGCATCAAAATCCGCAATCTCGAACTGCTTCTCGATTACGTTCTGCTCTACGCGGTCGGGCACGCTTCGTTTTTCGTGATTCTGGCGGCGCGCAACTGGCTGCTGCAATATACCGGCCAGCAGGTGCTGCACGAACTGCGAACCCATCTTTTTTCGCATATTCAGAAGCTGCCGATCAGCTTCTTCGACCGCACCCCGGTAGGCCGGCTGGTTACCCGCATCACCAATGACGTAGCAACTATGGCCGAACTGTTTTCGGCTGCGCTGATCAATGTCAGCGGCGACATCTGTGTAATCATCGGCATCGGTATGATGATGCTGACCCTGAACTGGAAACTCGGCCTGGCAGCCCTGCTGGCCTCGCCGCCTCTCTACTACGTCGTCTGGGTACTGAAAGGCAAAATGCGCGACACTTTCAGACTGGCACGCGCCAAACTGGCGATGCTCAACGCTTCGCTGGCCGAGAATGTATCGGGAATGAGCGTAATTCACGTTTTTAATCAGGAAACCGCGCGCGAAGCCAAATTCGATGAGATGAACACCAGCCTGCGCGAAGCCGAGCTGACTTCTGTTTTTTACAACTCGTTCTTTTCGCCGGTCGTCACTGTTTTCAGCGCCATCACGCTCGCGATTGTAGCTACTTACGGCGGCTGGCTGGTGAGCACCGGCGAAATCAGCATCGGACTGCTGATCACCTTCATCGCCTATACTCAGGCATTTTTTGACCCGGTGCGGCAGATCAGCGAACAGATTTCAGTTTTTCAGAGCGCCATGGCTTCGGCCGAGCGTGTGTTCGGCCTGCTTGACGAAGCCCCTGAACCGGATCTCGAAAGTGGCCGTGAATTTACCGGTCTAAACAGCGAGATCGAGTTCCGCAATCTCAATTTTTCTTATAACAGCGACAAACAGGTGCTCAAAGACCTCAGCTTCACCATCAGAAAAGGCGAAAAAATAGCAGTTGTCGGCCATACCGGCGCCGGCAAGACGACGCTGGCAGCTCTGCTCAAGCGGTTTTACGACTATCAGGATGGGCAGATACTGCTCGACGGCGTCGACCTGCGCGAATTCTCACGATCGTCACTGCGCCGCCGCATCGGTCTGATCCAGCAGGATGTCAACATCTTCTCAGGCACCATCCTCGACAATATTTTTCTGGCAGAGGGCAGTTTCGACAAGAGCAAACTCGACCGCATCATTTCTGAGCTGCAGATGGAAAGCCTGATCGAAAAACTGCCACAGGGCATCGAAACCCAGATATTCGAGCGCGGCAGCAACATCTCTGCCGGCCAACGCCAGCTCATAGCTTTTTCGCGAGCACTGGCCACTGACCCCGAGATACTGATTCTCGACGAAGCGACCTCTTCGGTCGATTCAGAGACCGAAAGCATTATTCAGCGCTCGGTTCAGCAGCTCACCAGCAGTCGCACCAGCCTGATCATCGCGCATCGACTTTCGACAATACGCAACTGCAGCCGCATTCTGGTGCTGCATAACGGCCGCCTCGTCGAGCAGGGCAGTCATGAAGAACTGCTCAAACAAAAGGGGCATTATCAGAAGCTTTACGAACTGCAGTTCGCCGAAGGAGACAAAGCATGAAAGACGTCGACAGTTTTATCGAATCACTGCGCAATGCGCCTGAAGGAAACATTTTCAACCCGTGGTGGCAGCGTGACGAACTGCACGACGACTATTCGAACTCACCCGAAATCCGGCGCAACCATCTCAAATTCTACCTGCAGGAACGCCTTGGACGCTGCCGCTATCTGCTCGTCGGCGAAGCCCTCGGCTATCAGGGCGGGCATTTTTCGGGTATCGCCATGACCTCAGAACGCATGCTGCTTGGGCATCTCAGCAACAAAGGCATCAGACCCGAACATATCTTCACGACCATCGGCCCGATGCGAACCAGTCGCGAAGATGTGCGCAAAGACGGCTTTTCAGAGCCAACCGCGACCATAGTGTGGGGGCATCTGTTGAGCGCCGGTATCGACCCGTACACGTTCACGATCTGGAACGCCCTGCCCTGGCACCCTTATCATGCCGGCAAAGGCATGCTCAGCAACCGCACGCCTGTCGACCGTGAATTTGAAACCGGACTGCAATGCCTGCAGCGCCTGATCAAGCTGATGGAACCCGAAAAAATCGTCGCTGTCGGCGAAAAATCAGCCCTCCAGCTTGAAAAGCTGCAGATCGAATTTTACAAGGTGAGACACCCTGCCAACGGCGGCGCCGGCAAATTCCGAGACCAGTTCACCGCGCTGATGTAACTCTTACCCAATAACACGGCATGGCAAATGCAAAAATTATGAGTGCACATAAACAAAGGGCGTAGGCGGGCATTCTTCGCCAGGGATGGCGATTATGACCGGCGCGACAGGATGTCAAGCGCCGGGCCTCATAAGCGCAAGCTTGTGAGCCGAGCACTTTTGACGCAAAGGCTCCAGCAAACGAGAAGCGGATGAGGCGGTTTGCCGAAGGCAAAGGCCAGCTCTGAGCCTATCCTGGAGCGTTGAGTCCCTGAAGGGATCCGCATCTCTAATGGCTGAAGCCATAAGAGCTGCCTAATCCCGCCGAAAGCCTGGCAACTATTGTCTGAGATGAATCGGATTATTCTTCGGTTTTCTTGAAGAAGTGTCTGACGGCGTCGGTAGCGCGGGCGCCGGCGTTGATATTCTGGTCGATGATTTCGAGCAGATTATTGCGCAGATTTTCGTCGGCGTAAGTCTTCTGATCGCTGCTGATATGGCTTTTAATCGCTGCGTAATCTGGCAGATACTCGACGCGAAACCTGACCCAGGTATTCGGATCTTCGAGAAGTTTATTCGCAACCTTGCAGCTGAAAGCGTATTTTCTGGTCTCTCCTTCAGTAAGCGACTCAAAATCAGTCGGCGACGAGTCACAGAGGACACCTTCGGAAGCTTCATAGGACAAGCTGATATTCTTCAGCGAGCCAAGCAAAGATTTTATTTCGACCGAAAATACATGGCTGTCACCCTTCATGCCATCGTAATTCATTGATATCTCAAGTGAGCGTGGCGGAACATAGAGTTCCTGGCTGGCAAAAGCCGGCGTAACCATCATAACTGCGAGCAAAGCCAAAAACCTTATCAGCATGCTGTCCTCCTGCGTCTTCAATAATCGGATTATACTCCAACCGCCACCTCCATGCAAACCGGCAAAACTGCTTTTGGCAATGTGACGAAAATCTGTTATAATCCTTGGTGCGGCGCTGCCGACATAACACACACCTGAGGAGTTACAGATGCACAACGAATATCACCGCTGGTACAGCCCCAGTGTCGGCCACGACATGCAGTTGAAGGTTTTTGGCCATTACGGCAGGCCGCTGCTGGTTTTTCCGTGCGCTGGCGGCAGTTTTCATGAATTCGAAGATTTCGGCATGCTCGACACCATTCGCGACCATATCGACGCCGGCCGCGTCAAGATTTTCTGCGTCGACAGTCTCGACAACCAGTCGATTCTGCGCCGCGAAGGACATATCGGCGACAACGTCTGGCGCCACGAAGCCTACGATAGATACATAGTCAACGAAGTTGCGCCATTTATCCGCAACCACTGCCAGAGCAACACCAAAATTGCGCTGACCGGCAATAGCCTTGGCGCCTATCATTCAGTCAACTTTCTGCTGCGGCACCCTGATGTATTCGATGCCTGCATCGCACTCGCCGGGATTTATTCGCTGAAAGAAGTCGTCGGCGACTACTACGACCAGAACGTATATTTCAACTCGCCCATGGATTACCTGCCCAACCTCAATGACGGCTGGTTCATCGATCAGATCCGTCAGGCAAAGATCATCATCTGCTCAGGTCAGGGCGCCTGGGAATACCCCGAAGACGCTAAGCGCATGAAGCAGATTTTCGAGCAGAAGCAGATTCCTGCGTGGGTGGATCTCTGGGGACACGATGTCAACCATGACTGGCCCTGGTGGAAAGTGATGCTGCCCTATTTTCTGCCGCACGTTCTCTGATGCCAGCCAGAAGCGCCCGCCTCAGACAGCCTGACTACGCTGCTTACGCCAGATTCTACGATTACTTCGAACTGGCCGGGCATGAAGAGTCAGAAGAGCTGAACCTCTTTCTCGACGAGCTTTTCGATATGAATAATATCGAGAGCGTAGTTGATTTCGCCTGTGGTACCGGCGCCCAGGCGATCGGTCTGGCGCGTGCCGGTTATCGAGTTACCGCTGCCGACCTCAACTCCGAAATGCTCAAACTCGCCCGAAAGAAAGCAAAGGGGCTCAAGATAAAGTTCATTGAAGCCGATATGCGCAGCGCAGATCTTGGCACGCACGATGCCGCCATCTGCATATTCAATGCCATCGGGCACCTGACCCGGGACGAATGTCGCGATTTTTTTAAAAACGCAATAAACCACCTGAACCCCAACGGAATTTTCGTCACTGATATTCTCAATTTCCGGGCAATGCAGGGCAAGGGATTGTCACAATACCGTCGTATGCGGCGTGAAGCCGTAATCGACGAGTTGCTTGTGCAGCACTCACGCAAATGCACACTGCTAAAAGCTGACCGGCAGCTGCGCATTGAATCGATAACCCGCTGGCAGGACGGAGTTCACGCACCACAGGAAATCATCGACGACTGGCAGATGCAGCTTTATGACAGTAAAGAACTGCACGAAATGCTCAAAGCTGCCGGCTTTAGAGAAGTCAGCTTTTTTGCGGCCGCCGGCTGCGAATTTGACGAAACGACAAGCGAAAATATCCTGGCAATATGCCAGAAGTAAGTGAACCGAAAGGAATAATCATGACTACTGCACGCGCAAGACACATTCTCGTATCGACAAAAAAAGAATGCCTCGACCTGCTTGAGCGCATCAACAAAGGCGAAGATTTCGGCATGGTCGCCGAAATGCACTCAAAGTGCCCATCAGGCAAAAAGGGCGGCGACCTTGGCGAATTCCAGCCCGGCATGATGGTAAAAGAATTCGACAAAGTCGTATTCTCAGGCAACGTTGGCGAAGTCTACGGCCCGGTTCAGACTCAGTTCGGCTATCATCTCATCGAAATATTGAGCCGGTCTTGAGGCAACTGCAAAAATATTGGCAAAATTATCTGACTGGCTTATACTGTCGCTGAACAGTCGGATACAATGACTGCCGTTCGATATTGCACAAGTGGGGAAGGATTATGAAAATCACTGTCTGGGGCTGCCGCGGAACCCTGCCAACACCGGGTCAGCACACACTCAAACATGGTGGCAACACGACCTGTCTTGAGATCAGAAATGAAGAAGGCTTCCCTACGATAGTCGATGCCGGTTCGGGCTTGCGTTTTCTCGGCAAAAAGCTGATGCAGAACGACGATTCACACGAACTCTGCCTGATACTTACCCATTCACACTGGGACCATCTGATGGGCTTCCCGTTTTTCATTCCGGCTTACTTCAGCAAATATAAAATCAACGTCTGCGGCGTACAGTCAGCGCGAAATTATATGGCACAGTCGCTGGCGCGCCAGCTCGAGGCGCCATATTTTCCGGTAAATTTTGATCAACTCAAGGCAAAATTCAATTTCGACTGCAAAGGCCCAGGCTGTGAACGATGCGTACATCTCAAAGTAGAATCGATAAACCTGAGCCACCCGAATGGTGGCTATGGCTTCAAATTTAAAGAAGGAAAGAGCAGCTTCGTATTTCTCACCGACAACGAACTCGGGCACCAGCACCCGGGCGGGCTGTTACCACAGGATTACATCGAATTTGCCCGTGATGCCGACCTGCTTTTCCATGATGCGCAATACACAGATGAAGACATCGTTAAAACAAGAACCTGGGGGCACTCGACCTACGACGAGGCGCTCGACCTCGCCATAAGTGCCAATGTAAAGCGGCTTGGACTTTTTCATCACGACCCTGACCGCACTGATGAAGAGCTTGACCGCTTTGTTGCGGAGCTTCAGCAAAAGGCCGCCGCCCGTTCGGCAAAGCTTGATATTTTTGCAGTTTATGAAGGCATGCAGATAGAACTGGAGTAACCAATGCACGTTAAACCCGGAACCCCTTATCCTCTGGGTTCCACATGGGATGGGAATGGAGTTAACTTCGCAATTTATTCAGAACATGCTGAAGGTGTCGAGCTATGCCTGTTCGACCAGGATCTCACCGAAACCCGCATAGCGATGCGGCATCGCACTGCTTTTGTCTGGCACATTTATATAAAGGGCATCAAACCTGGCCAGCAATACGGCTACCGCGTGCACGGTCAGTACCGACCAGAACTCGGGCTTCGCTTCAACCCGCGCGTGCTGCTGCTCGATCCTTATGCCAAGGCCCTCAACGGCGTTGAGAACCACGAAAAGGGCCTGTTCGCCTATAATCTGCAGAGTCCGAAAAAAGATCTTGAGGCAGGTCTTGACTATGCGTCTGGAACTCCTCTCGGCATAGTAATCGACCCCAGTTTCGACTGGGAAGGCGACCGGGCACCTCGTCATCCGTTCCATCGCTCGATCATCTACGAGGCGCATGTAAAGGGAATGAGCATGCTGCACCCCGAAGTGCCGCCAGATCTGCGCGGCACCTATGCCGGCATGGCATCAGAACCGATCATCAAATATCTGCAGCGCCTTGGCATAACCACCATCGAGTTACTGCCGGTTCATCAGCACATCGACGACCCTTTCCTGCATGAAAAGAAGTTGAAAAACTACTGGGGATACAGCACCCTGTCGTTTTTTGCGCCCGAAATACGCTACAGTTCAGACAAAAGTCCGGGCGGGCCGGTGCGTGAATTCAAACAGATGGTCAAAAAACTGCACCAGGCTGGCCTCGAAGTGATTATCGACGTTGTCTACAACCACACCTGCGAAGGCAATCATAACGGCCCGACCATGAGTTTCAAGGGCATCGACAACCCCACCTATTATCGCCTGGTCAAAGACAACCCGCGTTTTTACAAAGATTACACCGGCACCGGCAATACGATCAACGTCGTTCACCCGCAGACTCTGCAGTTGATAATGGACTCACTGCGCTACTGGGTTACCGAAATGCACATAGATGGTTTCAGATTCGACCTGTGCTCGACGCTTGCGCGCGAAATGCACTACTGGAACCAGCTTTCGAGCTTTTTCACGATCATTCACCAGGATCCTGTCATCAGCCAGGTCAAGTTGATCGCCGAGCCATGGGATGTCGGTGAAGGCGGTTATCAGGTCGGCAACTTCCCGGTTCTCTGGGCTGAATGGAACGCCAAATACCGCGATGTCATGCGCTCGTTCTGGAAAGGCGACGGTGGCTACGCCGGCGAAGTCGGTTATCGACTCACCGGCAGCAGCGACCTCTACGAGAACGACGGGCGAAGGCCTTACATGAGCGTCAATTTCATCACCGCCCACGACGGTTTTACGCTCAAAGACATGGTGTCATACAACGACAAACACAATCTCAACAACCTCGAAGACAACCGTGACGGGCATAACGACAACCGCTCATACAACTATGGGCATGAGGGCGAAACAACCAACCCCTACATCAGAAAGCTTCGCCAGCAGCAGATGCGCAATTTTATCGCCACCCTCCTGTTCTCGCAGGGAACCCCGATGCTTTGCGGCGGTGACGAAATATGCCGCAGCCAGCACGGTAACAACAACGCCTATTGTCAGGACAACGAGATCAGCTGGCTGAACTGGAATCTCAGTGAAGAAAGTCGTCAGATGCTCGAATTCACGAGTCGTGTAATCGCAATTCGCCGTGAACACCCGGCACTGCATCGCACGAAATTTTTTCAGGGCCGGCAGATTCGCGGCAGCAATGTCAGAGACATTATCTGGTTCAGACCGGATGGCGGCGAAATGGATGACGAAGACTGGACCAGCCCGAACACCCGTGGTTTGACCATGTTTTTGTCTGGCACAGGAATCGATGACGTCGACGAAAACGGCGTGCCCCTGCATGATAACAATTTTCTGCTGATGCTCAACGCCTCGGCCCGCGACGCCGACTTCTACCTGCCGCACTTCGAAGCACACTGGGAGCTTCTCATCGACACGGCGAATCCGGGTAAAAAAGAGACCGTAAACTCGAACAATCGCACGCAGATGCGCGCCCGCTCGCTCAAACTCTTCAGATGCTGCCAGAAGGTCACCCCCCCTGCCCCTCCACCATTTTGAGAAGCAGCAATTCCCGGTTAGATGTAGGATCAGTAACAACAGTAATCGTAATCGAAAAATCGATTATGAGCACGATTACGATTACGAGCACGACACAGGCAGGGGTAATCCTGGTCGAAGATCAATCCCGATAGCGAGCCGGGATATTTCCGTCATTCCCGCGAAAGCGGGAATCCAGTTCAGTTATCGAGAATTGCTGCTTGAGAAGAAGAGAGTTTGCCTGTATTGTGTTTTTCGGTTACAATGACGCGGAAAACAATCATTGGAGCAGGCAGATGAAAAGATTTTTTGCATCGTTACTGGTTTGCTTTCTGTTACTTGCTGCGACAGGCGGCGCAAGCGCCGAATCCGTCGAAATTTTTTATGGGCCTGAGGGTGGTTTCAGTCGCGTTAATAGCGCACGTACACTCCTTTTCAGTGATGGCAGCAGAAGGCCAGCAACTCTGGCAAATTCGCTGATGCACCGCATCGACCGCCTCGAACCGGGCAGTACAGTAAAAGTCGCGATGTATTCGATGAGCGACTACCAGACGCTTGATTTCTGGCTGCGAGCAGCTGTCGACAAACAACTCAGCTGTAAGTTGCTGCTTTGCGGTGTTTCAGAGTGGTCGGCCAGCAGCCGCGAGCGCATCGTCAAGGCGATCGAAAAAGCTTCTGATGAGGCCGCAAAAGTCGGAAAAAAGCTCGACTTCCAGCTGGCAGTCGCAACTGCCGAAGCAATGAAGCGCAACGGCCGTGAAAGCATGCTCGAAGACGGCAAGATCATCTACGGAACCATGCACGAAAAATTTGGAGTTTTTTATCGACCCGGAAACCCCGTTCCGCACAGCAGTTTCAATGGCAGTGCCAATATTTCTGTCACTTCAGATAAAATCTACGCAGAAAATCGTGTATTTTTCGATGAACAGCCGGCGGTGGCCAGGCAGTTCGCCGAAGAGTTCGCCCGCCTCTGGAACGAATATTCTGAAATCGTCTACGGGAAGTGGCTGCCTGAAAAATATCTTGAAACCAGCCATGTACCGGGGTATGTCAAAATAGTTTTCAATTCTGAACCAGTCGATGAATTTCAGCTGACACGTATCGACAGCGAGCTGGTCAACCTGATTCACCGAGTCGAAGCCTCTGGCAGCCTAGATCTTGCCATGTTCAGCCTGACCCGGCTCGAGCTTGCCGAGGCGATTCTGCGTTCAGCCGAACGCAACCCCGGCGCCCGCTTTCGCCTGCTGCTCGATCATGCGCAGCTCGACGACGCTGACCCGCTGCAGAGCAAACTGGGGCCGTGGGTCGAGCAGAAGGCGGCCGAAATGGGTATAAAGAACATTCAGGTTCGCTACCGCTTCCGCCGTAATGCCTATGGCTTCAGCACAGAAGAAAAAAAACCGATTCTAATCAGCTTTCTCAGCCTGTTTCTGCATCACAAGAACGTGACGGTAAACGATAAAGAAATGGCGATTGGCAGTTACAACTGGTCTAATTCAGCCGAATTTTTGAACTTTGAAAACGTCATGTTTTTCAATTCCCTCTACAAGGACCATCAGAAGGTAATCGACAGCTTCAAGGCCGAATTCGAAACCCTCTGGGAATCACGCATGCCGGCCAGAATCGAGAGACCACGCAAAGGCGTGCCACAGACTGTTACACTGGTTGAAGGCAAAGCCCTGCACCAGAAACTGCTCAAAACTCTCGAAAAAGAAGAGAACCACAAGATCCTCGCGACACTCGACCGTGAGGCTTTCAAAACCTTCGACCAGATCGTCGCCGACTCCGGATTGAGCGAAAAAGCTGTCCGGCGTGGCATTCGCGCTCTCGAAGCCGATCAGTTCATTGTAAAATGGAATAAAGACGGCATCGATGGCTTTTCTCAGGCTGACTGAACCAGCCGCGAATCAAATATGCAACCATTCATAATTGATCAGTCACTAATCAAGCAGCTTTCAACCGAGTCAGACCTCGACCTGCAAAAACTGGCGCATGCCCATCGAATCAACTGCCTGGCCGGCCTGATGAGTGCACGGCACGGCTGGCTCGGAGCCAGTTTTTCGAGCATGGAACTGCTGACCTGTATTTATCATCGCCATATCGGAGACCCGACAAAGCCGATAACCCAGCGCGCTTCACTGCATCTTTCCAAAGGGCATGCCGTTATGGCACAGTATGCCGTTCTCTCGGCGCTTGGCTGCTTCGAGCCGGAAAAACTGCTGACTTACAAGCAGTTCGGCGGTCTGCCGGCGCATTGCGACCGGGCGATTCCCGGCATCGATTCTGACAGCGGATCTCTTGGTCAGGGCCTGTCTAAAGCGATTGGCACAGCCATCAGCAACCAGGCTGCCGGCAGACGGTTTCCGGTGTTTGCCATCATAGGTGATGGCGAGCTTCAGGAGGGACAGGTTTTTGAATCTCTTCTAACGCTCAAAAAGTTTAAACCATGGGGCTGTATACCGATAATCGACCGTAACTTTCTGCAATCTGACAGCCAGACAGCTGAAATAAAAGATGCCGACGACTGGGCAGAAGTGTTCAAAGGCATCGGCCTGCAGGTCATCGAGATAAACGGCCACAATATCGGAGAAATCAATCAGGCAGTCAACCGGCTTCTCGAAAGCAGCGAACCCGGCATAATCATTGCACACACAATCAAGGGCAGCGGCAGTTCGACAACAGCCATGGCAAATGACACACAGCGCCGAAAAGGTGTCTGGCATGGCAGAATACCTGACGATGTTGAATACCAGGCGATTGTCGAAGAACTGCTCAAGCAGATAGACAACCCGACGATAAGCAACGCCTGGCTGGAACACAGGCGGGCTCAGCCAGAAAACGCCGAGACGCCGGCAAACGGCAACCCCGAGAACAACATAAAAGTCTCGACTGGTGCTGCCTTCACTCAGGCGCTGCTGGAACTGGCAAGCAATGATCCTGATGTTTACGTGCTTGATGCCGACCTCGAAAAATCCTGCCGACTGACCGAAGTCGCAGAAGCATTTGGTGAGCGCTATCTTGAAATCGGCATCAGCGAGCAGGACATGTGCTCGATCGCAGCGGGACTCGGCCTGACCGGACGCATCGCGGTGGTCAACACTTACGCTTCGTTTTACAAACGCAGTCTTGACCAGATTTTTGCCTGCATCACTGAAAAAGTTCCGGTGATTTTTGCCGGCCACTATGCCGGGATCGACTACTTTACCGACGGCAAAAGCCATCAGGCGGTCAACGACATCGGCCTGATGCGTTCGCTGGGCAATATCGACATCTATGAACCGATCGATGCCGACAACACCAGAGAAGTTCTCTGCCACATCATCGAGCGCATGAAGAGCGAAATCAGAGAAACCGGCTGCTGCCGCCCGGCGTATATCAGACTTCATCGCACGCCCGGTGACAACTTTTACGCTGATCCTTTCGTCGCTGGCGAGCCGGTGGTATTTACCAGCGGCTCGGAAATCATCGCCGAGAATCTGCTCTTCAGCAGCGGGCCGCACATGCTCGAAACAGCGTGCAATGCTTCAGAAATACTTGCAGAAGAAGGAATTCCGCTGGATCTGGCAGCAGTCGTGCATTTTTCCGACGAAAAAAAGCAGCTTAAAGATCTGCTTGGAGCGGCTAAACGCGTTTTCGTGCTCGAAGATCACCGGCGCGAAACTGGTCTGGGCAGCTTTATCGCGGCGATCGGCAAGATTTCTCCGGTCTGCATCGGCATCCGCGATTACACACAATCAGCCCGCAGCCTTGAAGATATGCTCAAGCACCATCAACTCGACGCAAAAACGGTCTGCGACGTCATTCGCAAGGTCGTCAACTGCAGCCATCATAAATAAGGAGCCTGTCATGCCAGCCTTTCGCTTCAACCATAACAACATCAACGTTCTCGATCTCAACAAAAGCATGGAATTCTACAAAAAGGCTCTCGGGCTGGTAGAAGTGCGCCGCAAAGAAGCTGCTGACGGGAGTTTCATATTAGTATATCTGGGCGATGGAACTGGTGGGCACAGCCTTGAGCTGACCTGGCTGCGCGACCGCAAGGAACCTTATAACCTTGGCGAAAACGAGTTTCACATAGCCTTCACGACAAATGACTATGCGGCAGCACACGCTCTGCACAAGGAAATGGGCTGTATCTGCTACGAAAACCCGGCGATGGGTATATATTTTATCGCCGACCCAGATAATTACTGGCTCGAAGTTGTACCAGAAAAGCTCATGCGCTGAAGAAAATTACCAAAATGTCGATATTTTTCAACAATAAACGGGGTGCGTTGCAGCCAGTTCACCTGATTGCGGTAATACTGATACTGACCATCGCCGGTATCGCCATCTATTACTGGCACCAGAGCAAAACCACCAAACCGCCGGTGGTAATCGCCCCAAGCTTTATTCCGATCGAGCCTGCTCTGCTCGAAGAGACCCGCCGCGAAAAGAATATGGTCTACGGCGGTCAACCGAAAACTGCCAGCCAGACCAAACTGCTGCCGCTCGATAACATCGGCTTTCACGTCGGCTATTGCGACGAACGACGCAACCCGTTGTGGGTTGCCTATCGTCTCGACGCCAAAGATTTCGAGCACAGATTGAGCCGGCCCAAGGGATTCGCCATCGATCACCGTACCCTGTCGCGCGTCGATCCCAAAGAGTATGCCAAAAGCGGGTATGATAGAGGACACCTTGCCCCAAACTCGGCGATTGCAACAAGATATGGCCGTGATGCACAGCTCGAAACCTTCAAGATGAGCAACATAGTGCCACAGACGCCCGAACTGAACCGGCGCGTCTGGCAGCGCCTGGAAAAACTCGAAGAAGACTATGCCAACAATCGCGGCAGTATCTGGGTGATCGCTGGCCCGGTTTTTGACGAGCATATAAAAACCATTGGCAGCAACATCGAAGTGCCTGATGCTTTCTTCAAGATAATCATCGATGAAGAAGAGCAGGGAATCAAGGCCCTGGCGTTTCTGATTCCCCAGACAGTTACTGGCAAAGAGCCTGTAGAGCACTTTTTAACCAGTATCGATGAAATCGAAAAGCTGACCGGGCTAGACTTTTTCTGGCCGCTTTCTGATCATCTCGAAGACAAACTTGAATCTTCAACTGCTTCCAGGCTCTGGTGACGGAGAAACCTTAATGACGAAAAACAATAAAAGCAATACGGCCTTTATCGCTGGCGGCCTGATACTGATGTTCGCCATGCTGTTTTACGTGTTCGGCGAAAGCAGCAATGGTATGTATGCGACCGCTGTAATTAAAAATATCATCCAGCAGCCAGACATCGACCCTGACACTCAGGAAAAGGTCTATGGTGTCGATATTGAGTTCACTGCGGGGCCTTACGCTGGCAAAGTCATGAGTACCGAACATTTTGAGTCACCTGGTTCGATTTACAACCTCGACCTGGAAGTCGGACAAAAGGTGCTGGCCGTAGCCGAAGAGCAGGAAGGGCAGCTGATAATCGGCATCGACGAACATTACAAGGCCGGCCGGCTGATGTTCATATCGGCACTGCTGCTGTTGTTAATCGCCGGTGTCGCTGGCAAAAACGGGGTTAAGGCAATGCTCGCCCTGTTTTTCACTCTGATCATGATTTTTGGTTTCATGGCAAGATTACTTCTGAGCGGCTGGTCGCCGATTCCCCTGACTGTTTTCTCAGCACTGATCATCACAGCTGTCTACCTGTTCGTCGTTGCCGGCAAAACCCGCAAAGGTTTTGTTGCCATGATCGGCACTGTCAGCGGGGTGGTACTGGCCGGCCTGTTTGGCTGGCTGTCGGCAGTATTGCTTAAGCTGACCGGCTACACTGGCGATGAGAGCACCTATCTGCAACTGCTCAGCACGGCGATCGACCTGCGCGGACTCCTGGTCAGCGGCATCATCATCGGCGCGCTCGGTGCCGTAATGGATGTAGCGATTTCGATAGCATCTTCCCTGCTGGAGATCTCGCAGGCGAACCCGGGTTACGACCGTCGCCGACTATTTGAAAGCGGCATGAATATAGGCAGAGATATAATTGGCAGCATGGTCAACACGCTGATTCTCGCTTATACCGGGTCATCTCTGACACTGATACTTCTTTTTGCCCTGCAGAAAGAAGATTTCCCGCTGATCAAAATCATGAATATGGAATTCATCTGTGCCGAGATTGTGCGTTCGCTTGCCGGCCTTTTTGGCATGGTGCTGGCGATACCGGTAACGGCGGCAGTTGCTGCTTACATTTACACGACCAGGCAAAGCCAGCCGGTAACCGAGAAAGATGTCGTCGCTGCCAATATTGAATAATTACAATTCCCTATGTTAGTCTGAACGAAACCGAGCAGGAGATAAAAGATGCTTGAATCACGAGTCATGCTGTTGAGCGACTACGCGCAGAAGTATGTCGAGCAGGGTCGCAAAGCCTCTGAGAAGAAGAGCTTCTGGGGGCGGATGATCGGAGGGATGGGCGGAGCCAAACCTTCTAAACGCAAACTTACCGCCGGTCTCGGCGACGAACTTCAGCCCGGGGAACTGGCCGGCGAAGATTTTGCGCCGTTCTGCAGCATCGATGACCGGACGATCCATATCAAGAAAACCGCAAACGAATGCTGGGTGGCCATAGTCGAGGGTGACACGCTCTGGGATCTCTCAGAATGGGGCGAAGATTACTGTTTCATTACACGTTTTCTAGCTGAAGTTTATTTTATGATTACCCGCGATGATTTTCATATCGACGAAGATGAAAAAACGGTTTTTCAGGCGCTGACCGGCTGTATTGAAGCAACCAGCGACGAAGTGTCGGATGCCCGCAATCTCGTATACTGGACTCTGCTCGACAACGTTATCGAAGACGAAGTCATCACCGACGAGGAAAGTGAAACTCTTGCAAAAATTCGCAAAGAGCTCGAACTTGATGACAGAAACGTAAAAGAGCTGCACCAGAAGATCATCAACGACTACTACGAAATCACCCGCAAATTCAGCGAAGACGACGAACCAGACCCTGACCAGCTCGACAACATCAGGGAGATGGCGGCACGTCTCGGAGTAACCGTTAAATTCTAAGAAACCACGCCCGGATGGATGACTACAGCGTAAATCTGATCTGCCTGGACTCAGCCGACACCGACCGCCAGCTGGTCGGTCTGGCTTATTTTGCCGCCTGTGACGACCACCTGCTCACAGATGAAGCGATGAACAAACTGATCTATCTGGCCGAGCACGGCCAGAAACACGTATCAGATGTCGCCTCATCGATCATATCGCAGGCTGTCGGCAGGCGCGAGCAGAAAGCTCTCAAGCAGCTTCTTCTCAAAAAGCTGCAGAAAGGCAACGAGAGCCAGGTCAGCCTGCGTGACCTCGAGTGGTCGGTGAAGCTGCAGACCAGAGAATTGAAGCTGGCTCTTGAAGATTATCTCGAAAGATGCTTCGAGCCCAATCATATTTCGTGGCTGGTTAAGAATCTGCCGAAGCATTACCCGGACCCCGAACAGTTGTCGCTGCTGAAATCATTTCTGGCCTATGGCGACGATCGTATCGTCAGCAACACGATCGAAGGCATCGAAGCGCTAAACGACCCCGACAACGTATCGTTGTTTTCGCGCATGCTCAGCCATGCTTCGCCAAGAGTACGTTCAGTGGCAGCTGAGGCGATCGCCCGGGTGAACCCTGAAACAGCGCGCAAGGCGCTGGCCGACATGCTCAACCGGCCCGATCACATCGAGTCGGTCAAAGCAGCCTGCTATGCGATCAGACATCTGCCTGACCGCGAATTTCTCGACCTCGCCCTGCCGCTTCTGCGAATCCGCAAAGTGCGTGATGAAGCGGCTAAAACCGTAGCAAGCCTGGCTCTAAAAAGAATTCTCGGGCTGTTCGACCATGAAGTATTCAATGCCAATGCTGAGCTGCGAGCCAGAGTTGCCGGCTCTATCATCGAACTGCTGCGCGAACAATGCAATACCAGGTTTTTGGTCAACGGCAAAGAAGACGCCGAACAGGGCGCCTGTCGCCTGACTACCGGTGAAACCGGCGTTTATGCTTTCCAGCCACTTCTCAATGCAGAACAGGCCAAACAGATTGCAGAAGACAACAAAAAGAGTGGCATTGGCTTCTTTTCGCGCCTGATCTATCGCCCGAAACCGGATGAAATAAGACTGATATTCTGCGAGCAGCATTTTCAGCCTTTCTGGCAGATTGAATGTGAAGCGAGCCTGGACTATACCAGGTCAAGGACGTTGCCTCTCGATCTCGACGAGCAGGTATGTGAAATAAAAATCGGCGACCAGCTGATCAAGCCGGCCAAAAAACACATTGAACTGACGGTCGAAGAACGGTGCAAAACCAGACAGCCAATTAAACGCTTTATCGACGCAACAACCGGCAAACAGGCAGATTACAGTGAAGTCTGCAGCAAGGGGACTGCCACAACGCTCAGCATGGGAACCCCAGAAAAAGACGGCTTCAAGATTCTGCCCCCAGCCATCAGAGCTTCGATTCTGGTCAGAGATATCATCTTTGAGTTCATGAAGCCGCTCAAGGCCAGTGAAATAATCGCCCAGGGCCTTGACATCGCCAGATTAAACCTTTATTTCAGACCCGTGTATGCTTTTGAATTTGAGTGGGTCGGTCATGACCAGAAAGTCATCTTCGAAATAGACGGAGTAACCGGGCGCCTTTCCGAAGGACACCGCACCAGCACCGCAAGTTTTGAAACTCTCAACGAAGCCAACCTTTTCGACATTGGCGCCGACGCTCTCGGCCTGGTAATTCCGGGCGGAGAAATAGCAGCCAAACTTGCTGCAGCATTTCTTGGCAAAAAGAAATAAGCGCTGTATAATTAGCGTCCAATTTGTAACCCTCCGGAGGAACGGATGACGATTCTCGGCAAAGAAGCCATTCTTGCAGAAATGAAGAAGGGCACCATCAAGATTGAACCCTTCGACGAAAAAATGCTCGGCCCCGCCAGCGTAGACCTGCACCTTTCCAACGCATTTCGCGTATTCGTGCACCTGCCCAACGACCTGCGCATGACCGACGACATGGATTTCAAGGCCGCCACCAAAGGCATTCTGGTGCATAACGGCGACACTCTGACGGTTAAACCCGGCCAGACGGTTCTCGGTATCACCAGCGAAAAGGTCACGCTCGGTAACGGCCTGTCAGGCTGGCTGGAAGGGCGCAGCCGATTTGCCCGTGTCGGTCTGCTGGTGCATATTTCGGCTTCTTTCATGCAGCCCGGCATCTGCAACCATCAGGTTCTCGAAATATCGAATTTTGGACCGATACCGCTTCAGCTTATTCCAGGCACACCGATCTGTCAGTTCATCTTCCAGCGCTGCGAAAGCCCGGGGCAATACCACGGCGTATTTGCCGGCCAAACCCCTGAGAACTTCTGGCTCGGCTAAAAACCGCCAATAGCCAGGCGTCTCGCACCTTCGAGCCACAGCTGCTGAATTTCTTCGGCAGTTACTTTTCTGCTGCTGAAATCGGCCAGGCTCTTCTCGCGGTAGTCATAGCCCGGCCAGTGACCGATCATAAAATTGCGAATCTTGCCGACAACATATTCGTTCTGCTCGATAAAACCGCTGTGCGCCGAATTTTCGATGGTCAACAGCCGGCAATGGCTGCCAATGCCATTTTTGATCGTCTGTGCATATGATGGAGGACAGATAAAATCTGTCTTACCAACCAGCACCAGCGTTGGAGCGGTAATTTTGGCAAGCCGTGCAATAACGTTGAATCCATTAAATTCAGACAGGCGCATATAATCTCTGAATTCCCGCCGGGCCTGAAATACGTTATTATCAAGCCAGTCGTAATTCCAGGGTTCATAATCCGCGCCAGCAGCAACTCCCGCAATTACCTTCTCGTCAAGCATTTCATGGGACTGCACCAGCAGAATTGTCGGCGGCAAAGCCATGAAAGCCGGGCTGTCTTCTCTGCCAATAATCGAGCCAAGCAATGCGTCGAGGATATCAGACCGGCCCTGCGTGGCGATATCCTGCACCATGTAAGCAATTATTATCTGACCACGAAAAGAATAGGTGTAGTTAAGAATCAGCGAAAGAAAATCACGACCAGTTACGGCAATGTTATAGGCGTTGCTTACTTCATTATTGTTGAACTTCTGTATGCTGGTGATCATATTCTGTTGTACACCTGGCAAAACAGCGTCGAGCACACCGAGCATTTCTGAAAAATTCTTGTGCATGTGAGTAAAATACTGATTGCTCGGCGATGAATCATGAATAACAAGATGTGAAACCCGGTCTGGATACATTATTGCGTAGGTCAAAGCGACCATACCGCCATAAGATTCGCCGAAGACCGCTATTTTTTCTCTTTTTATCACGTTCTTTCGCAGTTCTTCGATATCGCGACAGATATTTTCAGTTCCGTAAAGTCTGATGTTGCGGCGTTCGAGAATGTCGTAACTCAGCGGCGAAGACTCACCGGTGCCGCGCTGATCGAAATAGTAAATATCGAAATTGGTTCGCAGAGCGTAGAACCAGTCTTTGCCCCAGGTACCGTCGCCATTATCCCGATGAAAGCTATCGTGCGGCATGCCGGGGCCGCCATTTATCATGACAACAGCCTCAGGCGCCGATGAAGTGGATTTGAGTTTTTCCCAGTATATCTGCAGCTTCTGGCTGGGCGCGTAGCTGTAATTTTCGGGTACGGTCAGCTTGCCCCATTCATAGATATGTGGGCTCGGAATAACCGCAAAGCATAGCGAAGGCAGCATTATCAGGCAAAGAGTCAGCAGTTTTTTCATAAACACCCTCTTTTCTTGTACACTGACTATAGCATGTATCCTGAAGCTCATTTTTTTCAAGCAGTTTTTGCGTTGAGTTTGCTGCCTGCCTGTTGTAGACTTGGAGTGATGAAACAGAATCCAGCCGGCAAAAATTATCTGATCACCCGAACCTGCCGCCAGTGTCATGCCGCCCTGTCGTCAAAAACCCAGGTCTGCCCGTTGTGTGGCATTGCCAGACCCAACTACCAGGAACTCACCGGCCTGGAAAAGCAGTATCTCGAAAGCGCACCAACCGTACCAGGTAAGTTTCACTACATGTGTGAGACGGTAAAGCCTGATAAAACCCTGGCCAAAAACTTCAGCAGCGAGCTCAACACATATCTGTCGACCCCCGATCAGAGCTGGCTTTTTCTGCTTTCACTGCTGAGCATATTTGCCGGTGGCAGTATGCTGTTGATGCAGATTGCGTTTCCACTCAGCTTCATGCTGTTCTGGGCCGGCATGGTCTACGCCGGTTTCGATGCAATAAACTTTACCAGGGCCGTTGTCGTTTCTTTTCTGGTGCGCCGTTTACAGCTGAAAGTAGGCATGGCTCCATATTCAGTCCACTTCAACATCGAAGACCAGCTCATGCAGATGCTGCAAAGCCTGCAGATGGTGATAAACTCGTATTACGAAACCGACTGGACACGCACCGAGACCGATCGCCAGAAAGCCTACGACAACTTCACCAACGCCACATCCGCTTTAACCGGCCGCATCAAAGTTTACGCCGACCTCTCTCTCGAAACCGCAGCGATAATCTGGCGCAACAACGTCTATGCCATCGTCGCATCGAGTGCGAGTTTTCAGGAAAAGGCAGTTGCTGTCGGCAACAAGATCCGCGAAGCCGAAGCACTGATTCTGCGTTATCGTTGGTTTTTGCGCCTCGAACAACTCAACCTGCGCCTCAAAGAGCATATTGAAGCCGATATGGCCGGAACGCCTTCCAACAATAACCAGCGCCGCCAGGATGTCCTGGCCGAGTTTCTGCTTTCGCCCTATGGCCCGATGGCAGAGCCCTACACCGGAGGCTTTCACAGTGTTCCGTTCGAACTGCCCTTTATCATGCGATTTTTCTGGCATCAGCAGCTGCCTCCGTTTCCGTTGCCAGGCGAAGAACTGATCAAGGAGCTCCCGGCCATCGCTGATTTTTTTGAAAGCATTCAGCAGGTTCGCAAGCTCAAAGCCAAACTCGAAGAGCAGATGATTCTCGATTGCGCTTCAACTGCCATCGACGAGATTTCCCGACTCGACAGCGACCAGTCGACAATGCTTGAAGCCCAGCAACTGCAACAGTTTCAGCTCTACGCACAATATCTTGACGTTCCCAAATTCAACCCGGATTCAGAAGAACTGCAGAACAGAATCGATAAACTCAAAGGCCAGCTGCGCGTAGCCATGGGCAGCAGAACGAAATTATGAGTTGTGCTGTTGCTAATTGTCCTGACAGTAGTATAATGGATCTACAAATATTGAGCGCGAGGTGTAATATGCGACAATCTTCACGTTTTGTTCTGTTGCTGATCGCGATTCTGGCTTTTGCAGGAATCGGTGTAACGGCGTATGCCGATGTTGAGAAAGTATTTCAGAACATCAAAACCAACGCCTATGACCCCCAGGCCAGGGTAAGCTTTCTTCCCTACAACGTAAATTCGTGGTTTGCCCGCTGGAACATCCTCGACAACGCAAAAAAATCGATCGATATCACCTATTTTATCGTCGAGCAGGACATTTTTGGCATGAGTATGCTCGGTATGCTTCATAAAAAAGCCAAAGAAGGCATCAAAATCAGACTCATGGTCGATGCCCGTGGTACCAAAGGGCTTACCCGCAAGTTTATCGGCCAGGACGTGCTGCAGGAACTGCTCAAGTTCAAAAATGTTCAGATCAGGGTTTTTAACCCCGTACACAAACGCCTGCTTGCTCTTTTTGACGACGTGCGCAAAATCACCGCCTCGAATCACGACAAGATAATTCTTGTCGACAACGAATATCTGATCACTGGTGGCAGAAACGTTTCGAAAAACTACTTCGTCGATCCCAAAGATCTTGAAACCGTTTATCGCGACACCGACGTGCTCATTCAGAGCAACAAAGTCGCGAATCAGGCCCGTCTTGCCTTCGAAGAAGAATTCAATCAGGGCGGCAATTTCAAAATCTACAAAGATCTGTTCGGCAATGCCGATGAAATGGCAAAACACCTCGATCTCGCCTATAACGCAATGCGCCGATTCATAACCGGCGGTGGCATGTTCAAGACGCCGATTCCGAACATTTCAAAGAAGACGAACGAGCTTCTCGAAGGCTACAATAAAGAGCTCGCAGTCTACAAGAACATGCAGCATTATTCATCTTACAAGTTGTTTCAGGGCGAGCGAAAATATCCGACCAGAATACTCGACAAGCATTCAATCACCGGTCCACGCAACGATATCACCAAAAATCTGGTCGCCCTTATGGATGCCTGCACCCGTGAAATTATCATTCAGAATCCTTACGTCGTTCTCACCGAAGAAGCCAGAGCTGCTCTCAAGCGGGCCAACGACCGTGGCGTCAAAATCGTTATTCACACAAACAGCCCGATGAGCTCAGACAGCCTGCTGACTCAGGCCATGTTCATCGGTGACTGGCGTGGTATTCTTAAAGAGATGCCGAACGTCAGAATCTTCGGCTACAAGCTGAAAACCAAACTGCATTCAAAGGTGTTCGTCTTCGACCGCAAAGTCGCGGTAATCGGTACCTATAACATGGACTACATGAGCGAACAGATCAATTCAGAAGTCGTTGCCGCCATCATGTCGCAGCCGTTTGCCACGCAGGTTGCTCTGCGCATAATGGAAGACATCAAATTCTCACATGAATATAAGATCAAGGTAGAACGCGACGGTTCAATCACCACAGTATTTGGCCCTGAATCACATTCGGACAAAAAAGTAATCGACCGTTTGAACATGCTGCAGAAGCTGCAGTGGCTTAAGCCCATTATCTAAACTCACCCCCAAAACCCGGCTGCCTCTGGTGGCCGGGTTTTTTATTGAAAAACCATGAATAGCTTGACTTGAACCAGCAGACAACTGATAATAAAAAGAAAATCAAGATAGATGTCAGCATCATGAGGGGGGACTTGTGGGCGATACGCGAATCAGACAAATTCTGGTGTTTGCCTGCCTGGTAACGGCCGGCATCGCGACCAATCTCATGCCTTTTCCCCTGCATTTCAGGGTCGATTTTCTGTTTGGCGGCATTTTTGCACTGGTAGCCATTTACATGCTGCCGCCAACCGCAGGCATCGCTGCAGCATTTCTGATAGCACTTCCAACCTTTCATCTCTGGAATCATTCTCTTGGCATAATCATGTACACCGCCGAAGCGATTCTGATTACGCTGATGTTACGAAAAACCAGACTGCATCTGCTGATGTGCGCCACGGCCACCTGGTTTTTTTTGCTGCCACCGCTGATTTATGTCAACATGCAGCTGAGCGGCATGTTTTTTCCGGCCGCAATACGCCTTTTTCTGCTCAAATACATGATCAACGGGGTTTTCAACGCAGCCGTCGCGACGGCTGTCATCTTTTTTCTCAAGTTGCGGGCAGCCGGCGAATCGAGCGAAGACACGGCCATCGGTGCTTCAGAAGCGGCCTTGAATGTCTTCATCATCGTCACGGTAATTCCATTGCTGATCTTTACTCTGCTCGACAGCAGAATCATAACGAGTTCATTCTACTCACGCATACAAACCAGACACGAAGGTCTCAAAAAATCTCTGGCGCTGCAAATCAAGAACTGGCACGATAATCACGTCAATATTATCAGACTGATTGCCAGTCTTGCTGGCCAAACCGCCAGCGACAAAGAAATTTCTACTACGATTTCGGCATTATGCAGCAATCACGGCGGACTGGCGTATTTTCATGTGGTCGATCTGCAGGGCAACAAAATAGCTTGTTGCCCCATACATTGTATGAATAAAGAAGAATGCGAAACACATGAGCAGGTTCTCCAGGTATACAATCAGACCGTTGCAGACACCGGCAAATCTCTTATCTCAGGAATAAACCAGTCGGAGCTCTGTGCCAGCGAACCGGTCATAGTTATCGCCGAACCTGTTCTGCGAAACGGCAAACTGGCAGGAATCGCTGCCGGCGCACTGAATCCACTGTCGATCGAAAAGGCGCTCACACCCATCCTCGACGAAAAGATCGGCATAAAGCTGGTCGATCGCCAGAACCGCGTGGTTTACGACAGCAATCATTCGAACATCGGCAATATCTATGAAAGCCCACTCAACCGCGCCACCAGTATAATGGATGGTAGAATGACCATCATCCCACCGGCTGAAAATCTGGTAGCCTCCAACCGCTTCCGCAATTCCACCATTATCCTCGATACCGGCCTGACCACGCCGGCCAGCTGGAATCTTATCATCGAAGAACCTCTGGCCGAATATGTCGACATACTGTTTGAACTCTCTTTCAGGCAATTTCTCAATATTTCGATGCTTACGCTGTTCATGGTGCTTATGTCGGGATTCATCAGAAAGTATTTTTCGATTCCACTCAGACAGATCTCTGATTATACCAGTGAAATCGCGAGAACGGGCTTCTGCAACAGTTCCTGTCCTGCCCCGGAAAGCTCTGTTTTTGAAATCAGAAAGCTGCTCGAAAACTTTTCAGCCGCAATGGCGAGAATTGTCGAAGCACAAAATCTCGAAAAAGAAAAGAATCTGCAGCTGCAGGCGGCTTATCAGGAACTACAGACAAACATGATTCAGCTCAAAGAGACCAGACTTATTGCAGATCAGGCCGAAAAGAGCTTTGCAGCGCTGGTGAACAACTCGCCATTTTCGATTCTGCTTACCGACAAAAGTGGAAAAATTGAGTTTGCCAACCCTGATTTTACCAGGAACACAGGCATAGCAGTTACGCCAGGCATGAATCTTAAGAATCTGTTCAAAGAATTCTCTCCATATGGCACGATCGAGTTCCCGATGAACCTGTTTCTTGCCAGAATCATGATCGAGAATTCCGCTCAGAACATGTATTCAGGCGAACTGGCCCTTCTCAGAGAAAGCCGCCGCAAAATCTTTCATTGTGTCGCCACTGCAGTAGAATCAAGATACATTCTTATATTCTCTGATACGACAGAAGCCGCGATAATAGCAGAAGAAAAAGGCCGGCTTACAGAGCAGATGCAGGCGGCGCAGAAATTCGAGAGCCTCGGCACCCTTGCTGGCGGGGTCGCACATGATTTTAATAACATTCTGATGTCGATAATGGGATACGCCGAACTGACATTGTCTGAACTCCCGCCCGGTAAACTGCACGACAACGTGAACTTGATTCAGACAGCAGCGAGAAGAGCTGCCGACCTGACAAGGCAGATGCTCGACTTCACCGGCAAAACTGCTTTCAATTTGGCTCCGGTAAACCTTTCCGAACTGGTAAAGGAAATGGCTTCACTGCTTTCAGTCGCAATATCAAAAAAAATAGCGGTAACTTACGAACTTTCTGATGACATCGTTGTCATGGCCGACCAGGCGCAGCTGCGACAGATCGTATTGAACCTGATAATGAACGCTTCTGAGGCGATAGGCGACAACGAGGGCAAACTGATCATCCGCACCGGAAAGACCAACAGATATGATTCCTTGCTTAAATCAGCAATAATGTCCAATCTTGAAGAGAATAACGAACACTATGCCTTTTTCGAAGTGGCCGATACCGGGTGTGGAATTGCTTCGGACATGCTGAAAAAAATCTTCGACCCATTTTTCACGACCAAATTTACCGGTCGTGGACTCGGCCTTTCAGCTGCAATGGGTATAATCAAATCACACCGGGGCGCAATTCATGTAGCCAGCGAATTGGGTGCAGGCTCGCGCTTTCGCATATTCGTGCCGACTGTTGATAGGACCCCAACATCAGAAGACAATGAAGCTGAGCTTGCAAAAGAGGTCTCTTTGCAAGGCAAACTTCTGCTGGCAGACGATGAAGAAACGATCTTGAACATCACCGAGATGATGCTCGAACCTTATAATATAGACCTGATCTGTGCGCATGACGGACAATCGGCAGTCGATCTTTTCAGTCAGCACAAGGACAGTATCGGGCTGGTCATTCTTGACATGGTAATGCCGAAACTGAATGGTGAAGAAGTGCTCAGCCGCATCAGAGCAGTCGACCCCGGAGTCCCGGTGATTATCGCCAGCGGCTATTCATATAATGAAACTCTTGAGAAATTCGGTGCAGGCAAATTCGACGGCTTTCTGCAAAAGCCATTCAAGATGAAGGAACTTATCTGCCAGATCAATGCGGTTACCGGTAAGAAAGAGAACTGAACCATGGCTGGCCATTGGCGCAACCGCGCCAGACAGAGTTGACTTTTGCCACGAAAAGAGTATCCTTTTATTGATCAATGAATCTACTTTTTTCGACACAGAGGCGACAAATGCTCGATCAGATACTTAACAAAGCAGAATCCACAGGTGAGCTGAGCAAAGATGAACTGATCAGACTGCTTGAACTTGAAGATCAGAACGATCTCGATCGTTTGTTCGCCTGTGCCTACCGGGTTAAAACCAGATATGTCGGACGTACAGCCTGGTTTCGTGGCCTGGTCGAATTCAGCAACATCTGCAGCAAAGACTGTTATTACTGTGGCATAAGACGTAGTAATAAAAAGGTTCAGCGTTTCATGATACCTGAGCAGAACATCATCGAAGCCGCAGTCTGGTCATGGAAATCAGGATATGGCAGTGCGGTTCTGCAGTCCGGCGAGCGCAGTGATTCTGAATTCACCGAGATGATCGAGCGAATTGTCAAAGAAATCAAGCGCCAGACCAATGGCGAACTGGGGTTGACGCTTTGCTCCGGCGAACAGAGTGAAGAGACTTATCGGCGCTGGTTTGCCGCCGGCGCTCATCGTTACCTGCTCCGCATCGAAACCAGCAATCCAGAACTTTACGCAAAACTGCACCCGGCTGACCATTCGTTCGAACGCCGCCTTGCCTGTCTCGATCTTCTCAGAAAAACCGGGTATCAGGTAGGAACTGGCGTAATGATCGGCCTGCCGATGCAGACATCAGCAGATCTTGCCGATGATCTGATGTTTTTCAGACGTCAGGACATCGACATGATTGGCATGGGCCCGTTCATCTATCATTCAGAAACTCCCCTTGCCCGTTATCGTAAAGAATGGGAGATTCCGACCAGAAAACTGCTCAACCTCGGACTGAAAATGATCGCACTGGCACGCATTACGTTGCGGGACATCAATATCGCAGCGACCACCGCTCTGCAGTCGCTCGAAGACAATGGCCGCGAACAGGGCCTGCTGGCTGGCGCCAACGTCATCATGCCAAACACCACAGACACTCAATATCGCCCGAACTACCTGCTTTATGAGAACAAGCCATGCACTGACGAAAATGCGTCGATGTGTCGCAACTGTCTGCAGCACAGGATCGAAAGCATTGGCGAAATTCCAGGGTTCGGAGAATGGGGCGACTCGCCACATTTCGCCGCGAGACAGAAACGGCAGCAAACCGCAGCCATCGGTTAATCTTCGCCGCACCTTAATTATTGTCGTTCATGACAGCATCGGATAAAATAACCAGGCTGCATTGAGGAAAAAAACATGCGCAAAATGCTATTACCGTTGTTTGCAATCTTTGTTGCAGTCATATACCTTAGCAATGTGGGAGGCGCCATGAATAACAACCGTCTGACACCTGAAGAAGAAAGAGTTATCGTGCATCGCGGCACCGAACGCCCTTTTACCGGCAGATTTCTGCATCACAAGGAAAAGGGAACCTATGTCTGCCGACGTTGTGGAGCCGAACTCTACCGATCTGACGACAAGTTCGAGTCTGGCTGTGGCTGGCCTTCGTTCGATGCCGAGATCAAGGGAGCAGTGACCAGAAAACCTGACCCCGACGGTCAGCGGGTGGAAATAGTATGCAGCGCCTGCGATGGTCACCTCGGACACGTATTTATCGGCGAAGGATTCACTGACAAAAATACCAGGCATTGCGTGAACTCGGTTTCGCTTGATTTTGTGCCGGCGGCCGACAAAAAAATGTCAACAGCCGTCTTTGCCGCCGGTTGTTTCTGGGGAGTAGAACACCTGATGAAGAAAGCTCCAGGTGTGATAAGCGTTAAGTCAGGCTATAGTGGCGGCCATACCGAGAACCCTGATTATAAAAGCGTATGCACCGGAGCCACCGGCCATCTTGAAGCAGTCGAAGTGGTATTCGACCCGTCTCAGGTGACCTTCGCCGACCTTACCAGGCTTTTCTTCGAAATACATGATTTTACCCAGACTGACGGGCAGGGCCCAGACATCGGTGAGCAATACAAATCAGCGGTTTTCGTCGCTGATGATGAGCAAAGAAAAGCCGCGCAGGAAATCATCGATCAACTGCGCGGCATGGGTTACGAAGTGGCCACCGGAATACGAGATGCTGCAAAATTCTGGCCGGCTGAAGCTTATCACCAGAACTACTACGAGAAAACCGGAAAAAACCCCTACTGTCACATCAGAAAAAAAATCTTCAAATGAGCTCGCTATTTTTAGGTCAGGATGCCTGGCAGCTTTCTTTTAAACCAAGTCGCTTCAAAAAGAACACTGCCGGGCAGAGTCCGGTGAAAGCAGACTGAATCAAGTTCACCGCGACGAACACGGTAAGCCAGACCCAGGCCTGATGAACGAACCAGGTCAGAACCAGGCTCAGCAGAATCATTGTTCCGGCTAATACTCTTATTGCATTTTCGATTGTCATAACGAACTCCACGAATAGAATTTATCTATCTACAAAGCATATCGCGTGCCAGCCCATAAAAATACGGCAGATTGCGACTCACGTGACACCGCGCAGCATAAGTTGCGAATAGTTGCGCTTTGTTACACAAAAGAGTAACGTTACTTTAATACAATCATTGGAGTCACTATGACCGAACGAGACTTTTTACATGATATCAGCGCGACATTATTGCTCGACACCATGGCTGAAGGCGTGATACTGGTCGATACCGAAGGCCGGATAAGGGTCTGGAACAAAGCAATGACAGAAATAACTGGTTATGACGCTGAAGAAGCGCTTAATCGCACCACCGAGTGGCTGCGCTCGGCAGAGTGCATGGGTGCCGAAAAGATATTCGCCCTGTTTAATAATCGCAAAAACACAGGCGAAACCTGCATTAACGGTTGTGAATGCAAAATTATCGCAAAAAGCGGCGAGAAGATTCCGGTCATGGTTAACGCCAGAGTCATGCGCAACGAACAAGGCAGAACTTTTGGCATACTGCAGACGATTACCGATTTTCGGCCAGTATCAAGCCTGCGTCAGGAAATAGCGGCAATGGCATCGCGACTGCAGTCAGAAGACAATTTTGCCGGCATCACCGGCAAAAGCCCGCTGATGCAGAGAATTTTTCGACTGATTCCTCTAGCCGCCGAAAGCGATGCCTCGGTCATGATTCTTGGCGAAAGCGGCACCGGCAAAGAACTTTTTGCCAACGCCATACAGCAACTCAGCACCCGAAAAGATGGGCCATTCATCAAGGTCAACTGTGGCGCCCTGCCAGAATCGCTTCTGGAATCAGAGCTGTTCGGTCATGAAAAAGGCGCTTTCACCGGTGCGATCAAGAAGCGTATCGGCCGCTTCGAAGCTGCCGACAATGGCACTATCTTCCTCGATGAAATTGCCGATATCAGTTCAGCAATGCAGGTAAAGCTGCTGCGGGTTCTACAGAACGGTGAAATGCAGCGGGTCGGTGGCGAAAGCGTAATAAAGGTCGATGTCAGAGTCATTGCAGCCACCAACAAAGACCTTGCCAGGGAAGTACGGGAGGGCAGATTCAGAGAAGATCTCTACTATCGGCTAAGAGTATTTCCGATAACGCTGCCGGCTCTGAGAGAGCGCCCAGAGGACATTCCGCTGTTGTCGCAGCATTTCATCAATCGTTTCAGTGCGCGCACCGGTCGCCTGATCAGCAGCCTGGATCGTGACGCGCTCAGCCGCATGATGGCCTACCAATGGCCAGGCAATGTCAGAGAACTTGAGAATGTCATCGAATACGCCTTTGTCGTGTGTCAGGGACGCATTATCGGGCGCGAGCATCTACCGGCCGAACTGAACAATGACATACCGTCGACTCGCCAGACGGCAAAAATCGACACACTGTCCAGGCCTGCCAGAGCCAGCATCGAAAGCAGAAAAATTCTGCGTGACGCAGATCGGCTCAGCGCATTGCTTGAAGAAAATCTCTGGAACAAGGCCGAAGTAGCCAGAATTCTCGGAGTCAGCCGCACGGCAGTCTGGAAATGGATACAGCAGCACAAAATTACAGACAGACGGGATTTATCGTAGCGTAAACTTTTCAAGAAGTCCGACCAGAAACAGAATTGTTACGTTTTCTGGCAGAGCGGTGTTGACTTGGGCAGCAAAAAATAATAGCCTGAAAGGACGTACAGAGGTTCTGTACAATTTTCAGCCAACCAGGCTAAAAGGAGCCCACCAATGGCAGCAGTAAAAAAAGGCGACCTGGTTTTCGTCCACTACACCGGTAAATTTGATTCCGGCGAAGTATTTGACTCCAGCGTCAACGGCAGTCCGCTTTATTTCATCGTTGGCGACGGCGATATCATAGAAGGATTCGAAACCGCAGTAATCGGCATGAGCATCGGTGACAAAAAGACCATCGTTCTGGCACCGTCACAGGGCTATGGTGACTATTCAGAAGAGCGTGTCATCACAACTCAGCGCGAAAATTTCGGAGACGAATTCGAACCGGTTCTCGATCAGCAGCTTGCACTGCAGATGGAAAACGGCGAAAGAGTCATCGCCACAATCGTTAAATTCGATACCAGTTCGGTAACTCTTGACATGAATCATCCGCTTGCCGGCAAGACCCTGCATTTCGACCTTGAACTCATGGATATCAAGGATGCCTCAGAAATGCCTTCATCCTGCGGCTCAGGCTGTTCAAGCTGCTCAGGCTGCGGTCACTGAAAACAATCCCGGGCAGTGATGCCCGGGTATTTTTTTTTGAGAGGATATCCTATGCAAAAAGGCTTCATCTGTAGATTGTTCGCTGTCGCTCTGGCTCTCTCGGCATCGTTACTCAGCGCTGCTCCGGAATACCTGTATGTCGCCGCCACCAATGTGCGCATGCGCGACACTGCGGCGACCTCTGGCAAAATCGTTGCGACCCTGCCAATAGGCACCTGGTGCAAGGTGATCGCCGAGTCAGATAAAAGCGAAACCCTGCTTGGAAAAACCGCGCACTGG
>Ga0209605_1001124_pt1 | contig 31139 bp, 16 predicted proteins | sample AD_UKC035_MetaG_FD_184408 | JGI IMG/M metagenome (GOLD analysis project Ga0209605, IMG submission 184408) | Active sludge microbial communities of municipal wastewater-treating anaerobic digesters from USA - AD_UKC035_MetaG (SPAdes) (version 2) | ecosystem: Engineered > Bioreactor > Anaerobic >...
TGGAGACCGACGGTCCTCTTTCCCCAAGCGGGTCCCCGATGGGGTTAGGCCTGCAAGCAACGCCTACCACGTGCATTGCAGTCTACCCCATCGGGTGATCCGCATCAAGTATCGCTAATAGGAGACCACGCCGGAACTAGGACGCTATCCTGCGTTCCGGGCCGGTTTCCCGGCCGGCCCGGCCGTCGTGGTCAGGAGACCACGACGAAGCTGGGACGCTATCCTACATTCCGGGCCGGTTTCCGGACCGGCCCGGCCGTCGTGGTCAGACTACGACGGAACAAGGGATTCCTTGGTCGCTGCGCTCCCTCGGAATGACAGTTGTTGGAGAGCCCCGGCTGCCGTGGCGGGCAGACCACTGCGGAACCACGCCGTTGCCCCACACAGCGGGCCCGCCTCCCGGCCGGCCCGCTCGCGTGCCCAGGATGCGGCGGAGCCAAGACCTAGCGGGTGATCATCGGCAGCCAAATGCGGGCTGGCGCGACCGTCACTGTCTGCTGCACGGTGGTCTGGCCGCAGGCGTTGGCGGCCGTCAGCGCTACCAGGTAGTCGCCGGCTGCGGAGTAGGTGTGCGTGATCTCGGCACCACCTGCGGCGCTGCCGTCGCCCAGGTCCCATGCGAATTCGACCGGCTCATCCCCCCCAGCCCAAGCCTGGAAGGTAACCTCCTCACCCGCGACCGGCAGGGGAGGCTGCCAGGAGAAATCCGCATCGTGTACGGGAATCGGCACCCAGAGGATGGCGGGAACCGTCACCGCTGGGGTGTCCGGGTCATTGCTGGACACAATCAACTGCGCCATGTGTAGGCCGGGAAAGAGCCCGGTCGCGTCGAATGTCACCGTGACCTCCTGGCAGGCGCCCTGGGAAAGCGCGCCTCCGGTGGGATCTTCGCTGAGCCAGGGCACGTCGGATGCCGGGCCCCCCACCTCGCCGATAGCCCAGGTCAACTCGGCTCCACCCTGGTTGCAGATGGTGAGGGCCTGCCAAGCGCTCGAACCGGCACACAGTGTCTCCGCGAGGAACCCGGGCGTCACCACGATGCTCGGTTCCTCACCCGCGGTGGAGCTCAGCGCAGCGGCCTGAGGCACCCGGCCCGGCATGGTCTGCGCGAGGAGGGGGGCCGCAGCCATGAGCAGCATGCCTGCCAGCAAGCCGGCGCGCACCAGGGCCCGCGCAGCTGCGGGCAAGAGAGCGAATCGTCGCATCCAAACGCCTCCGGGGTCCGACTGTAGAGCGACGATACCACGGCCCGCGAGCCCGCGCAAGGCGCGGGGTTGCGGCGATCGACGATGGAGCATACCTGATCCCCTGCCCGAGGCGAGCCGCTCTCCTAAGGCGGTCATCGCCCATTTCCCGTCCGCCTCGACGGGCATTGACATGCGCGAGCATCAGCCGTATGATGGACCCATCACGTCCCATGGAGCACCCTGGGAGGCGCAGCGCATCGTGTGTGCCGGGGACTCCCACTGCAGCCAAGCTGAATAGCGCAGACAACCAAAACCCAGTGTCAACGGAGGTGCATCATGGTCGCGAAGAAGCTCTTCGTCATGCTGCTCGCTGCAGCCGCGGTCCTGGCCAGCGGCCTCGTGCCGGCCCTCGGCCAAGCGGCCGTGCCCGCCATCCCTATCGGGGAAGAGGCCGCCGTGCGCGTCTACTACCCAGACGATGCCATGCGGATTGCCGTCTATCTCGGCTTCGAGCCGTTCGTCTACGAGACGAACTACCGAGAGGGCTATCACGTCATGGTGCTCGCTCAGGCAGAGATCGACCGGCTCGCGGCCCTAGGGCTTCGCATCGAGCGCGACACCGTATGGATGCCTCCGCCTGTGACCGGCCCCCTGCCCGAAGGGATTACGACCATTCCCAGCTACCCCTGCTACCGCACTGTAGAGGAGACGTACGCCGCCGCGCAGGCGATCGTGACCAATTACCCGGCGCTGGCAGGCTGGCTCGACGTGGGCGACAGCTGGCAAAAGGCGCAGGGCCCGGGTGGGTACGACATGATGGTGCTCAAGCTGACCAACTCGGCGATCCCGGGCGACAAGCCGGACCTCTTCATCACGGCGGCCATCCACGCGCGGGAATACACCACCGCTGAGACGGCAACGCGCTTGGCCGAATACCTGGTGAGCCACTACGAGACCGATGCCGATGCACACTGGCTGCTGGACTACCACGAGATACACATGATGTTGCAGGCCAACCCCGATGGGCGCAAGAAGGCGGAGACGGGGCTTTCGTGGCGCAAGAACGTCCGCGACAATTGCTGGTACAGCATGCCGCCCAACGGCGACGGCATCGACCTCAACCGCAACTTTGCCTTCAAGTGGGGCTGCTGCGGCGGCTCGAGCGGCACCGCGTGCAGCTCCACCTACCGCGGCACCACGGCAGCCTCGGAGCCAGAGACGCAGGCCGTGCAGGACTACATGGCGGCCGTCTTCACGGACCAGCGCGGTCCCCTGGACACGGACCCGGCGCCCGCCGCGGCAACCGGCCTCTACATCGACCTCCACTCCTACGGCGAGCTGGTGCTGTGGCCCTGGGGCTGGACAAGCACGGACTCGCCCAACCATACCCAGCACCAGACGCTGGGGCGCAAGTTTGCCTACTTCAACAATCACACGCCGCAGAAGTCGTACCAGTTGTATGCCACCGACGGCACAACCAACGACCATGCCTACGGCCTGTATGGCGTGGCGGCTTACTGCATCGAGATGGGGACCGCCTTCTTCCAGGACTGTGCATCATTCGAAAGCACGATTTACCCCAGCAACCTCCAAACGCTGATCTACGCGGCCAAGGTGGCCCGCACCCCGTACGAGACACCGCTCGGACCCGATGCGCTGAGCCTGCTCGCAACACCCGCCGGCGTGCCGATCGGCACCCCGATGACACTCTCGGCTACGATCGATGACACGCGCTACAACAACACGAACGGCACCGAGCCGACGCAGGTCATCGCCACTGCAGAGTATTATGTCGATATTCCTCCCTGGGTTGGCGGCGCCCTGGCCGCCCTACCAATGGAGGCTTCGGATGGGTCCTTTGACGCAAAGAGCGAGGCGGTCACCGCCACTGTGGACACAACGGGCTGGAGCGAAGGCAGGCACATCCTGTTCGTGCGCGGCCAGGATGCGAACGGTGATTGGGGTGCGTTTTCCGCCATCTTTGTGAACCTCGAACCCACCGCGGTCGAGCTGGAGCGGTTCGAGGCGTGGCCGGAGGGATCGGCCATGCACGTGCAGTGGGAGACGGCGCAGGAGATCGACAACCTGGGCTTCAACCTCTACCGCTCGAGCACGCGAAGCGGGCCCAAGGTCCAGCTAAATGGAGAGCTCATACCGACCCGGGTGCCGCCCGGCTCCCCCTTTGGCGCGGTGTACGACTGGATCGACGGGTACAGACTGCGCACCGGACGAGCCTACTTCTACTGGCTGGAGGGCGTGGACTTGCACGGGAGCTTGACGCTGCACGAGCCGGTGCGGGTGCGGATGCCGTAGGCAGGCCGCGGATGGCCTCTGTCCCGCGCCGGCCTCCGACCGGCTCACCGTCGTGGCCCTGAGACCGCGCCGGAACGGCTGCCAGATGGGCTACCACGCAACGGTCCTGACCCATGCTGAGATCGATTGCCCCGGCATGCCCAGCAGGCGGACCGCGGCCGGCTTCTTCATCGCCATTTTGATCGCGGCTCGCTCACCCGCCCAACGCAAACGCCATGCGCCTCCGACTGTAATGGCCCCTGTAATAGCGTCGCTGTAGCCTACGTTCACGGGGAGTGCGAACTGTCCTTTCCGCTTTGTGCGAAGTGCGCACAAAACTGGACGCCTGATTGACAGCTGGTATTATAGACGTCGGGCATCACCCGTGTTACTATACGGTGGATCCGCGCAGCCTCGCGCTGAGCGGCTCCCCGCACCTCAGAGAACAGCTGCAAAGGAGAGAAGGCATCAATGAAGAGACTTGGTGGCTACTTGGTCCGCATCCTCATGGCGGTCACAATCCTCGCTTCGTTTCTCGTCATGCCCACAGGCGGGGCAGCTGCACAGGAGCCGACACAGATCGTCGCGACGCTCCTCTCTGCGTCCTTTGACGGCAATTCGCAGGGTTTTGTCTACGCTGACGACCCCTTTGGGACAGCGCAGTCCAACTACGCGAGCGGTTCTTGGCAGTCCGGCGGAGGCTACAGCGGAGGAGGGCTGTTTGTCTCGGTCGGCGGCGTGAACGACAATGTCATCTCAAACATGTCAGGGGGTTGGAAGTACACGCTCAACCTGGCGAGCGAAGTGACAGGGGTGCTGTTGACCTTTCGCTACCGCATGACCACGCCCACCTATTACGAGTACGACGAGTACAGCCGCGTGCTCGTCAAGGTGGACGAAACGCAGTACGGACGCGGCGCCAAGCCGTACGTGGACCACATCGGCGGCGATGGCAACGACACGGGCCCAGCCACCCACGATACGCTGTGGCAGCTCCACCAAGTGTACCTGGGCACGCTGCCGGCGGGCGCTCACACGCTGATCCTGGGTGCCTACAACAACCACAAGAGCCTCACCAACGAGGTGACCAGCGCCTACTTTGACGACGTCCTGGTCACGAGCGGCAACGCGGCTCCGGCGGCGAGCGACGCCCAGCAGCTCGTCAACCGGGTCGACATCAACCAGTTCCTGGGCTATATTCAGGGCGTGGCGCAGTTCGACGACCGCTGCCGTGGCCCGAACATGAGCTGCTCCTCCTCCGACTACTCCACCAACTATTACAACGCAATGGCCTGGCTCGAGGGCCAGCTACAGGGCCTGGGCTACACCACCACCCGCCACAACTTTAGCTACAACGGCAACACCGGCACAAACCTCTGGGCGACCAAGGTGGGCTCGGTGACGCCCACCGAGATGTACATGATCTCGACTCACCTGGATGGCCGCGGTGGCGGAGACGCCTTCAACGATGATGGCTCCGGCGTCGGCCTGGTGATGGAGATTGCGCGCGTGCTGGCCGGATCGGACGTGACCACCGGCAAATCAGTCCGCTTCCTCTTCTGGGACAAGGAAGAACTGGGGCTCTACGGCTCGCGCGGTTATGTGCAGGACCGCCAGGCGCTCCAGGGCACCCTGAATGAGCCCACCTGGCTGGGGCTGATCACCCACGACATGATCCTCTACGACCACGGTGTCGGCTCGGTGACCACGCAGCAGAGCCCCTATGCCGACCTGGACGTGGAGTGGCGCGACGGAACTACCTACGCCTCGCAATCGATGGCGCTTGCCCTAGCCTGGCGCTTTGCCAACGGCACCTACTCGACGGACTATCCCGCGAACGCCGCCAACTACAGCACCAACACCGACGACACGCCGTTCCACAACTACTGCCCCTCGATCAGCGTCCGGGAGAACCGGCGCGGCGTGAGTGGAGAGTGGATCAACCCCTATTACCACACCGTGAACGACAAGGAAACCAGCTATACGCGCGACGACGACGCAGACGGGAAGCGGGATGACATCGAGCTGGGGTACAACGCGGTGCAGGCAACCTTGGCGACGATCGCCGAGCTGGCGGGTGCGCACATCGCCTCAGCGAACAACCCGCCGGTCGCCGACCCGCAGTCGGCCACGACGCCAGAGGATACCCCTGTGGCCCTCACGCTGACGGGCTCGGACCCCGACGGAGACCCGATCACCTTCCAGGTGACAGGTGGGCCCAGCCATGGCACGCTGAACGGGACGGCGCCCTACTTGACCTACGCGCCGGCAGCCGACTACAACGGGGAAGACAGCTTCACCTTTGTGGTCAACGATGGCCGGGCGAGCTCGGCCCCGGGCACGGTGAGCTTGTCTGTGACACCGGTCAATGACCCTCCGTCGGCGAATCCGCAGTCGGTCGCCACGCAGCAGGACACCTCGGTCGGAATCACACTGACCGGCACGGACGTCGACGGCGATATCCTGACGTACCTCGTTGCGACGCCGCCGCTGCATGGTAGCCTGGTCGGCGAGGCACCCGACCTGACGTACACGCCGGACCTCGGCTACCTGGGTCCAGACGGCTTCACCTTCACCGTCAGTGACGGAGTGGTCCCATCGGATCCGGCCACAATAGACATTACAGTCACCGCGGTGAACCACGCGCCGGTGGCCGACCCGCAGTCGGCGACGACTGCCGAAGATGTGCCGTTGGCCATCACCCTTACCGGCAGCGATCCCGACGGCGATCCGCTGACCTTCGTCGTTGCCGATGGGCCTGACCACGGCACGCTCAGTGGAACGGCGCCGAGTCTGACTTACACTCCGGCTTCCAACTACTTTGGCCCTGACACCTTTGGCTTCGTTGCCAGCGATGGGCAGCTCACCTCCCCGGCGGCCGCAGTCGAGATTTCGGTGAACCCTGTCAACGACGCGCCCGTCGCCAGCGCCCAGTCGGTGACTACACAGCAGGACGCGCCCGTCGCCATCACGCTGACCGGCTCCGATGTGGACGGCGATTCGTTGACCTACAGCATCGTGACCGAGCCCGGTCACGGCACTCTGAGCGGGGCTGCGCCGAGCCTCACCTACACGCCGGCCGCAGGCTACAGCGGCTCCGATAGCTTCACGTTTGAGGTCAGCGACGGCCAGTTGTCCTCGGCACAAGCCACGGTCAGCGTCACCGTGAACGCCAACGGCCCGCTCCTCTACCTCGGTTCCAGCACCTCCGGTACGGCGGGAGGCGTGTCCTTCGCAGATGAGGACATCTTGATCAAGAACCAGTCGACGGGCGCCTGGTCGCTCTACATCGACGGCTCGGACATCGGCCTCTCTAGCTATGACGTGGACGCCTTCGACCTGCAGGCCGACGGCTCCCTGCTGGTGAGTTTTGACGTGGCCTTTACGCTGAGCGGCTTCGCCGCTGTAGACGACTCGGACATCCTGCGCTTTGTGCCCTCTTCGACCGGACCAACCACTGCGGGCACGTGGCAGTGGTACTTTGATGGCTCCGACGTCGGGCTGTCGACCAGCGACGAAGACGTGGATGCGTTCCACGTGCTGCCGGACGGGAGGCTGCTCATCAGCACCCTCGGCAGCGTCTCAGTCACCGGCGCCTCGGGCGCGGATGAGGACCTGCTGGTATTCACGCCCACAGGTCTCGGCTCTACGACCAGCGGCACCTGGGCCATGTACTTTGACGGGTCCGATGTGGGCCTGTCGACCACGTCCAACGAAGACATCAACGGAGCGTGGGTCGACGCCGCGGGCAAGATCTACCTGACCACTGTGGGCAGCTTTAGCGTCACCGGCGTCACCGGCGACGGGTCTGACATCTTTGTGTGCACGCCCAGGTCACTCGGCAGCGCGACGTCGTGCACTTGGGCGATGTACTGGGACGGCTCGTCCAACGGCTTCTACGGGGAGGACACGGACTCACTCGGGATCGTCGAATAGCGACACAAGGCTGGCCCGCTCACATGAGCGGGCCGCAGCAAGGGTGCCTGGTTCCAGGGCGTGGCGCGAGGCAAGGGCGCCCCCAGCAGAACCAGGCACTCTGCCTTCCCGGCCTCCATCGGCCTCTCTTCCCCGTGCGCCGTCGTGCCCGACCCTGGCCCAAGGGCACGCCCGGTGCGCACACAGCTGGCGCACACTTGCATGCGCGCGCCATAGACTTGCTCGCCACTGGGTGCTAATATGGACCTTGGGGGTCCAGTTCCTACGGCACGCAAGGCGTTCGGTTGCACCTCTGCAGTGGCAACCCGCCAGGGAGCCAACGGCCCGGGTGTCGCCGATTGCAGTCTCCCGCGCGCCGTCGGCCGCAGGCAGGCCATCCGAACTTGACAGGATCGCAGGAGACTGGTATGATAACGCGTGATACCCGCGCGAACTCGACGAACTGATAAGAACTGTGGTGAATTCCGTCAGCGGCGTTGCGTGAGAAGTCGGCCGGCCGTCGACCGACACGGCTTGAGATACCGTAGCACCATGCAAGGAGGCATCAACATGTGCGAGACCAACAGGTTACACCGGCGACAGGGCGTCTTGGGGCTGCTCCTGGCAATAGCCCTCCTTGTGCTGCCGTCCGCTTCGGCGTCGGGCGCTGCACCTGACGCCACCCTGCTCTCGGCCACCTTCGACGGCAGTGCAGAGGGCTTTGTCTACGTCGACGATGCCTTTGGCACCTCCCAGCCAGGGTATGCGAGCGGCTCCTGGGGCTCGGGGTACGGCTACAGCGGTGGCGGGCTGCGGGTGCTCGTGGGCGGCGTGGATGCCAACACCATCACCGGCATGTCGGGGGGGTGGACAACCACGCTGAACCTGGCTGACTCCGAGTCGGGCGTGCTGCTCACCTTCCGCTACCGCATGACCACCCCCACCTACTATGAGTACGACGAGTACAGCCGCGTGCTCGTCAAGGTGGATGAAACGCAGTACGGACGCGGCGCCAAGCCGTACGTGGACCACATCGGCGGCGACGGCGACTCCACCGGGCCGGCCACCCACGACACGGAGTGGCACCAACAGGAGGTGTACCTCGGCGACCTATCGGCCGGGAGCCACACACTCGTTTTCGGGGCCTACAACAGCAAGAAGAACGCCTCCAACGAGCAGACCACCGCCTACTTCGACGACGTCCTGGTGACAAGCGGCAATGCGGCCCCAGCCGCCAGCGACGCCCAGCAACTTGTCAACCGCGTCGACATCAACCAGTTCCTGGGCTATCTCCAGGGCGTGGCGCAGTTTGATGACCGCTGCCGGCTCAGCGGCTGCGATCCGACGGACTACTACGACGCGCTGGCGTGGGCAGAGGGGCTGCTGCAGGGACTGGGCTACACGACGGTCCGCCACAACTTTAACTACAACGGCAACACCGGCACCAACCTGTGGGCGACCAAGGTCGGCACCGTGACGCCGACGCAGATGTACATGATCTCCGGCCACCTGGACGGCCGGGGAGGGGGCGACGCATTCGACGACGACGGCTCGGCCGTGGCGTTGCTGCTCGAGATCGCGCGAGTGCTGTCGAGTGCCGACGTCACGACCGACAAATCGGTGCGCTTCCTCTTCTGGGACAAGGAGGAGGTGGGGTTGTACGGCTCCTACGGCTATGTACAGGACCGGCGGCTGCTGCAGGGGTCGTTGGACGAGCCGACCTGGCTGGGTTTGGTGACCCACGACATGATCCTGTACGACCATGGGGTCGGTTCAGTGACGGCGCAGCAGAGCCCCTACGCCGACCTGGACGTAGAGTGGCGCGACGGAACCACCTATGCCTCGCAGTCGATGGCCCTGGCCCTAGGATGGCGTTATGTCAATGGCACGTACTCGACGGACTACCCCGCGAACGCGGCCAACAACAGCACGAATACCGACGACACGCCGTTCCACAACTACTGCCCGTCGATCAGCGTCCGGGAGAACCGGCGCGGCGTGAGCGGCGAGTGGATCAACCCCTATTACCACAAGACGACAGACGTGGAAGGATCGTACGCCCGGGACGACGACGCGGACGGCAAGCGCGACGACATCGAGCTGGGCTACAACGCGGTGCAGGCGACGCTTGGCCTCATCGCCGAACTGGCCGGCGCACACGTTGCGGCCGGAAACCACACGCCCGTGGCGAACCCGCAGTCGGTGATGACGCCTGAGGACACGCCGCTGGCGATCACTCTCACCGGCAGCGATCCGGATGGTGACCCGATCACCTTCGAGGTGACAAGCGAGCCGGCACACGGCACCCTCAGTGGAGACGCCCCCCATCTCACCTACGCGCCGGCTGCCGACTACAACGGACCCGACGCCTTCACGTTCGTCGCCAACGACGGGCACCTAACCTCCTCCCCCGCAACGGTCTCGATCTCGGTCACCCCGGTCAACGACCCGCCGGTCGCCTACCCCCAATCGGTGGTCACGCAGGTGGACGCCCCCGTCGCGATCACCCTCACAGCCTACGATCCCGATGGGGATCCTCTCACCTTTATCACCGGCGGTGGTCCGACCAACGGCGTCCTCAGCGGAACGCCCCCTAGCCTAACCTACACGCCCGCTCCCGGCTATGTTGGGCCGGACAGCTTCCTGTTCCTGGTCAGGGACGCGACCACCAGGTCTCCGTCTGTCACCGTCAAGATCAAGGTCAGTCCGAACGTCTACGCTTTGCCCTTCGTTGACACCTTCGAGGCAAACCTCGGCTGGACCGTGAACCCGGACGGGACCGACACAGCCATACGGGGGCGGTGGCAGCGCGGCGACCCGGAGCCGACGGCGCTCGACGGCCCCAAGCAGCTCGACGCGTTCAGCGGAGACAACGACCTGGTGACGGGACGATTCGCCGGCTCGGATGCCAACAGCAACGACATTGACGGCGGCGTGACTTCGATCCGCTCGCCGATGATCCAGTTGCCGGACGACCCCGGGCAGCAGATCACGCTTTCATTCCGGTACTACCTCTCTCACGGCAGCAACTCGTCGAGCGCGGACTATTTCCGCGTGCAGGTCGTCGGCAGCAGTCGGACGACCGTCCTCGAGCTCCGGGGCAGCAACTCGGACGTCGACGCGGCCTGGGCCGAGTACTCCGTGAGCCTGGATGGCTTTGCGGGTCAGCAGGTGTACCTCCTCGTGCAGGCAGCCGACCTCGTCTTCGGATCACAGGGTGAGGAGGAGAGCCTTCTTGCTCCGGGAGACAGCCTGGTGGAGGCTGCCATCGACGATGTCTCCATCGTCCAGGCACCGCGCGAGACTCCGATCATCGACGCCACCTTCGACGCGGACGCGGAGGGCTTTGCCTTTGCCGACGATCCATTCCGCGGCACCGCGCAGCCGGCCTACTCGGACGGTGCATGGGCGTCCGATGGAGGCCACGACGGGGGCGCGCTGCGAGTCGTGGTGGGTGGCGTGGACAATGCCGTCGTGGAGGGCATGTCTGGCGGGTGGGCACGCTCCTTCAGTCTGCCGGAGGACACGCACCTGGTCCTGTCGCTCTGGTACAACTTGACCCAGTCGCCGGACTACGAGAGCGATGAATACAGCCAGGCCCTTCTCAGCGTCGACGGGACCCTGTACGGCGTGCCGCCGACCGACTACCTGGCCCAGATCGCGGGCAACGGGAACGGCGGCATTCCCGAAACCACCGGCTGGCGTCTCTTCCAGGTCGACCTGGGCACGCTGCCGGCAGGCGACCATTCCCTCGTCATCGGCGGCTACAACAACCGGAAAAGCTACGCCAACGAGTGGACGGAGGTGCTGATCGACGACGTGCTGCTCGCGCCCTAGGATCCGGGCCTCCTTGACGCCACGCACGCCAAGGGCCCTTCACTGCGCCGTCTCGTCGACGGGTGGAGCCGCACCCGGGATCTCGCGAAGAGATGCCTGCTCGGCTTCACCCGGTCTGGTGTGCTTCCCCCCTGCACGCCGCACGCGTCACTTGACAGCGGCAACTGCCTGTGTTACACTGTAGTTGAGCATCAACTCCAGCCCCCAACTTGGGCTTAGTCCGTGGCGCCGCTTGCGGCCGGCCAACTGTAATACGACCTGAAAGGTGCATGCGGTAAGCTTCCGGCTAGGGGAAGTACCGCCTACACGCAGCACATGAACAGAGGCATACCACTGGGGAACCCGGAATGGAGCCCGGCTCGCTAGCAGCCGGCCGAGGCGCAGATAGGTCCCCCGTGACCGGAGGCGCGCTCAGGAGCGGCCTAGAGAGACAGCCGGGGCGTCCGGCAAGGCCAATTGGCACTGGTTCGTGCAATTGCATAGAGGAGGGCATCGATGACAGCTAGAGGACAGGTTGCGTTGGCCGCCAGGATGCTCCTGGCACTCGTATTCCTGCTGGGCATTTCGCCCCTTCCGGGCAGCCTGGCACAGGACGTGCTCGTGGCGCAGGCGAGCGACGACGCTGCGCCTCCCGGGCAGATCCTCGTCAATCCCGCCCCCGTGCAGGTCTACTACGTCCCCCTGCCCGAGGACGATCTGCTTAGGCTCTTTGATGAGGATGATGCTGCGGGGGGGACGTTCCCCGATCCGGTGAGTCCCATCCGAAGCATCACCTCGATCTCAATCGGCGCGAGCGGGACGCTGGTCTACTGGGATCAGTGGGAGGACGCTGGCTACGACGCCGACATGGCCAACCCGGGCGCCAATACCTACGACGCCAGCACCAACCCCGACGGCACGCAGATCTGGGGCGACGGCGTGCTGGCCAACGGCTGTCCCCCCAGCGTCAACAACGTGCCCAACCCCTGCCTGGCGCCGGCAGATGACCAGTTTGCCTACGGCGACGTGATCATTCTCGACAACGATGTCCCAGTAGCCTCGGCTACCAACGTCGCCAACGTCCTCGATACCTTCAGCACCGTTGCTTACAACAACAACAATGGGGATCAGAACTGGGCATCCGACTGGACAGAAGTCGGCACGGGTGAAAACAACCCGGCGACTGGGCGCATCCTGATCACTGGCAACGCACTTCGGTTCGCCGACGTGGACCTTGACGACTACATTTGGCGCGCGGTCCGCATGCCTGCCGCCGGCTACGTTCCGCTAAAGTTTACGATCGGATACAGCGGAGTGGAGACCACTGGCGACACCTTCAGCGTCGATGTGTCGCCCGATGGCGGAGCCAACTGGTACGACGCAGCCACCTACGGCAACGGGAGCCTCCCGGGGAACGGATCGAGTCAGGAGATAGATATCTCCGACTACGCCGGTCCGGACACCAGGGTTCGCTTCTACCAGGACAACAGCCCAGATGCAGGAGAATACTGGTACGTCGATGACGTCGAGGTCGAGTTCGGATCCTACTACCGCGATTCAAACCGAATATTCTTCGATGGTAGGGACAAGTTTGGTACAAGCGTAGCCGTCGCCGTTACCCGTGGCGCATTTCCGCTTTCTCCCGGCTCGGTCATGGCCGGCGCGAGCGAGGTGCTCGACACCAGCCGTTGGGGAACGACCTACGAGGCGCCGCTGGGCGAGAACACGTCCGACCTCGCCACCAACGCCTTCCAGGACGTGCGCTGGTTCATCATGGCCGGTGCCGGAGGCGCCACGATCAGCGTCGACGTCGACGGCAGCGGAGCGATTGCGCCTGTGAACTACACACTGGCCGAGGGCGCCAAGCAGCAGGTGGACGGGATCCTCATGGGCGCGACGCTGAGTGTAACCACGGGCGGTGCGGTGCAGGTCCACTCGATGGCGGCCGACGTGGACGACACCTTCGAGTTCCGCTGGGACGCCCTTCTCCCGCGCGACGTCTGGAGCAACGAGTACTACACCCCCGTTGGCACCCAATACAACACAACGAACTACTCAGGCTGCACCGAGGTGGAGGCGTACAATCCCAACGGCACCACCATCACCGTGAATTACGACTTGCGACCGACTGGAGGTACTGGGAGCTTCACCGTTCCGACGAAGACAACCGCAACCGGCCAGACGACACCCGCGACTCCCCTGGTCACCAACAACAACGGTGGGCGCTACTGGTCGTCCGGCGGCGAGGACTTTCTCCCCATCTCGGTCACGGACTGCACCCGCGACACCAGCGGCACCGACGGCCGGCTCTTTGACTGGGGTAACCCGCTCTTCCCCCTCGAGAACCTGACGCCCGAGGTGCTGGTGGGCTGGGCGCCCGGCTGCTCCAACGAGAGCCTGCTGGGCATCTGCGAAGATGCGGATATCACGACCAACAACTTCAGCCGCAGCGTGGTCTGGGTCAGCCCCATTGCCACTACCATCATCTACGTCGACACCGACGGCAGCGGCATCACGTGCCCCGGGGGGGCCGGCGCTGATCAGACCATCAACCCGGCAACAGCCCTGAATTCCTACAAGATCGACGATGACCCCAGCGTCGCCAACACGGTACGCGACGACTTTGGCACAGCCTCATACAGCAACAACAACGGGACGCAGAACTGGAGTACCAGCTGGAGCGAGACGGGAGATGACGGTTCGCCAACCGCGGGCAGCATCTACATTACGGGGGGCACGCTGCGCTTCCGCGACGTCGGGACCAACCAGGAGGCCGGCGACAGCATCCAGCGCCAGGCCAACCTCTCGGGGCAGATCTTTGCCGATCTCACCTTCCAACTGACCTCGTCCGGAAACCTGGACGCGGATGACGACCTCGCAGTGGATATCTCGCTGGACGGCGGAGCCACTTGGCGCACCCTCCAGGTGTTCCAGGACGACCCGACGACCAGCACGCAGGTGAAGGCGATCATCGTAACCCCCTATGCCTCTGCCAACACGCGGATCCGCTTCCGACTGGTGGATGAACTGGAGACCGGAAAGTATTGGAACATCGACCAGGTCCAGATCAAGTACGCCCCCGACGGCGACTATGACATGACGGGGGCGCGCATCCTCACCTGCGACGGCACCAAGATCGCCGCCGCGTGGGGACAGGACCCGGCGCGCTCCGGAGGCAACGACGAGGAGGCGCTCGACATGGGCACCGGCATCGCCCCCTTCGGCGCCATCATCCAGATGTCCAAGTCGGTGGACAGGACCTGGGTCTCGCCCGGGGGCGAGGTCGTCTACACCTACCTGGTAACCAACCCGGCCGCGACGGCCCAGAGCGTCACCAACGTGACCGTGCCGGATGACAAGTGCTCACCTACCTATTACGTGAGCGGCGACAACGGCAACGGCGCGCTGGACGCCGGCGAGACCTGGACCTTCCAGTGTGTCTCGCACATCTTTGTCGACACCGTCAACGTGGCCTACGCCACGGGCAAGGTCGGCGACCTGACGCTCACCACCGCCCCGGACGAGGCCTTCGTGCGCGTCACCGGCGCCATCGGCGACTATGTCTGGGTCGACGAGGACGGAGACGGCGACCAGGACGCCGGCGAGCCGGGCATCCCCAACGTCAAGCTGACCCTCACGGGCACCGCCTTTGATGGCACCCCCATCACGATGGTCACCTACACCGACGCCTCAGGCGGCTACGTCTTCCAGGACGTGCCGCCCGGTACCTACACCGTGACCGTCGACCAGAACACCGTGCCGGCCGGCCTGCGTGATAACCGCACTTACGACGAGGACGGCATTGCCACCCCGCACAGCTCGACCGTCACGCTCGGCTCCGGCGAAGAGCACATGACCGCCGACTTTGGCTACAACTGGAGCACCACGACGGAGACGAACAACCCCGTGCAGGGCTCCACCGGCGCCATCGGCGACCGCGTCTGGATCGACGCGGACGGGCAGGGCGACCAGGACCCCGAGGAGGTCGGGCTCTACAATGTCAAGGTGGAGCTGTACACCGCGGGGCCGGACGGCCTGTTCGGGACGGCGGACGACGTGCTGGCCGCGACGACGTACACCGACCACAACGGCAACTACATCTTCGATGGGCTTCCTGCAGGCGCCTACGTCGTCGAGGTAAACGATGGGGTGCCGCCCGCCGGGTATGCCCAGACCGGTGACCCCGACGGCACGCTCGACAACAAGACGACCGACCCGATCGTGCTCGCCCCGGGCGACGTCTACCTCAACGCCGACTTTGGCTACCAGCCAACGGGCGCTTCGGGCACCATCGGCGACACGGTGTGGCTGGACGCGGACCGCGACGGGATCCAGGACGCGGGCGAGAACGGCATCGCGCAGGTGACCGTGGCGCTCGTCAAGGACCTGAACGGCAACGGCGTTTGGGATGTGGGTGAGCCGATCATCGCCACCGACATCACCGATGAGAGCGGCCTCTACAGCTTCAAGGGCCTGCCGCTGGACGATGGCGGGGGCGACGGCGACGCCGACTACCTGGTGTGGGTCAACGACACGGCCAACGTGCTGAACGAGCTGGATCCCGTCTACGACAAGGACGGAGGCGCGCTGCCCGCAAACGGAGGGGCGCCGATCGGCGCCGCCTCCAGCACCGTGCTGGGGCTCAGCGCCGCCAGTCTGTCGGCAGCGGCGCCGACGGATAACACCCAGGACTTTGGCTACGCTCCGCCGCCTGCGGCCACCGGCACCGGAGTCATCGGCGACACGATCTGGCTCGACCGGGACGGGGGCAACGACTACGACCCGGGCGAGGGGCTGGAGGGCGTGACCGTGGAGCTGCTGGACGGCAACGGCAACGTCATCCGGCGCACGGTCACCGACGAAAACGGGAACTACTACTTCGGCGGCCTGCCCACGACCGGAGGCGTAACCTATACGGTGCGAGTGGTCACAAGCACGCTGCCGAACGGCGGCGTCGGCCTGACCAACACAGTCGATCCGGAGAGCGATGCCAACAGCCAGTCCACGGTAACGCTGACCGACCTCAGCCCGATCGACCTGAATCGCGACTTTGCCTACCGGGACACCACGCCAAACTCCGTCGGCGGCACGCTCTGGGAGGACCTCGATGCCGACGGGACACAGGATGGCAGCGAAACGACCATCTTCCCGGGTGTGACCGTCGCCCTGTACGAGGACACCAACAACGACGGCAAGCTGGACGGCGGCGACAAGCTGGTCGGCACGACCACGACCGACTCCAGCGGCCACTACAGCTTCACGGGCCTGCCGGACGGCAACTACATCGTCGACGTCACGGATGAGGAGAACCTGCTGGACGGCTACTGGCACTCTCTGGGCACCCAGGGCGAGGCCGACGACGGCCAGTCCAAGGTCGACCCCTACGTCATCTCCCTCTCGGGCGGCGAGAACCGCGACACGGTCGACTTTGGCTACTACATCCAGCCGGCCGGTCTGGGCAACTATGTGTGGAACGACGCCGACTACGACGGCATCCAGGATGTTGGGGAAGCAGGCATCCCCGGCGTCGTCGTCACTCTGACCATCACCTGGCCTAACGGCGCGGGCACGACGGTGCTCAAGACGGTGACCGACGCCAACGGCTACTACAGCTTTGACAACCTACTGCTGGACGAGGACCTGGACGGCACCGGCACCGGCGAGCCGACGTACGCCATCTCGGTGGCGCCGCCGGCCGGCTGGGTGGCCAGCCCGGCAGGCATGGGTTCGGACCGGGGTGCTGACTCGGGTCTGTTCACCGGCGAGGTGGTCAACACCACCGAGGGCAGCTACAACGACACCTATGACTATGGCTTCTACTACTACCCAACGGGCGTCAAGCTGAGCTACTTCCGGGCAACGATGGTCAGTGACGGCGTCACGCTGGAGTGGGAGACGACCGAGGAGATCGACAACGTCGGCTTCAACCTGTATCGAGCAAGGCGACCGCTGGGCGACATGGCGCGACTCAACGAGCAGATGATCCCGACTCAGGTCCTCCCAGGGTCTCCTTTCGGAGCACGCTACACCTGGACGGATTCGACGGCGCGCCCTGGGATCGTCTACTTCTACTGGCTCGAGTCGGTGGATGTCTATGGAGTGACCGCCCTGTACGGCCCGTACCAGTCGCTTCCGGCTACACCGGGGATCAGCCCCAGCACCGGCGCACCTTAGGCGGGAGCACCGTGCCCCGGGACGCGCGGCGGTGCCTCGGGCAACGGGCGGGAACTGTAGCTGGAGACGGGCTCGGTTCCCGCCCGCGGGGGTGCCTGAGCCGCCCCGCGGAGCGGCACAGGGATCACCGGTCCGGCCAGGTTGACGGCAGTCCGGGGTTTGTGATAGGATGGATATGGAATGATGCGGGTCACGAGCACCCCCTGCAGCTCGGCGGCTTTTGCGCGACTGAGCGCCGAGACCCTGGGCGCAGGAGTCCTTCTCCGCCTCCGGGCAAGGGGAACAAGCATGTGCCCGCTGGTGCGGGATGGGGACATCCTGCTTGCCCGGCCCCTGCGCGACGGCCTGTCGCGGGTCCGAGACATCGCCCTGAGCAGAATCGACGAGGACCGGGCATAGGAGGCTCCAGGTTGGGTCAAGAGCAGGCTCGTTACGAGAGGAATCCGACCTTCATCTTCCGGCGCATCGTGGATGAGGCGGTACTGGTGCCCATCCACCGGGACGTGGCCGACATGGAGTGCATCTACACGCTGAATGATGTCGCAGCCTTTCTCTGGAGCCGCCTGGAAGCGCCGGCCAGTCTCGATCAGCTGCAGGCTGCGGTACTGGAGGAGTATGCTGCGGAGCCGGAGGCGGTTGCCTCCGACTTGCCCGACTTTCTCGAGGAGATGGTGTCTGTGGGCGCCATCCGAAGGCTCTAGGCTGTGGACTGCCTCACCTATCCCGAAGTCACCATGGATGAGCTGAGCGAGGAGCTGCTCGGGCAGCTGAGCGGCCGAAGGCACCCGTTCCTCGGCACGCTCGAGCTGACAGAGCGCTGCAACCTGTCCTGCATCCACTGCTTCATCAACCAACCGGCGGGCAGCCGGGAGGCGAGGGAGCTGGAGCTGAGCACGGCCGAGGTGCAGCGCATCCTGGACGAGATCGCGGCGGCGGGGTGCCTGTACCTGGTGCTCACCGGCGGCGAGGTCCTGCTTCGGCCCGACTTTCAGGAGATCTACCTGCACGCCAAGCGGAAGGGCCTGCTGGTCTCGTTCTTCACCAACGGCACGCTGCTGACTCGGGAGCTGGCTGACCTTCTCGCAGAGTGGCCGCCCTCGTCGGTCTCGATCTCGCTCTACGGCACGACGCAGGAGACCTACGAGCGGGTCACCGGCGTGCCCGGCTCCTTCGAGCGCTGCATGCGGGGCATCGACCTGCTCCTCGAAAGAGGGGTGCGGCTGGGCCTCAAGTCTGTGATCTTGCAGACCAACCGCCACGAGCTGCCGGCCGTGAAGGCCTTTGCAGCCGAACGTGGGCTCAAGGTCCACACGGACGCGCTCCTCTGGCCGCGGCTCAACGGCGACGAGATGCCTGCGGGAGTCCGGCTGCCGGTGGAGGAGGTCATGGCCCTCGAGCGCGCCGAGCCTGAGCGCCGGGAGGAGTGGCTGGCGATGCACGACCGTCTTGGCGGCGCCATGGTCCGCTCCGAGTATGTGTACACCTGCGGGGCCGGCTCGCGGAGCTTTCACGTGGACAGCGCCGGCAGGCTGGGCATGTGCCTGATGGCCCGCCGCCCTGCCTATGACCTTCGCCTCGGCACCTTCCGGCAGGGCTGGGAGGATTTTCTGGGGGAACTGGTCCGCTCGCAGCGGCAGCAGGAGACTGCCTGCCGCAGGTGCAGCGCCGGAGCTCTCTGCATCCAGTGCCCGGGCTGGTCGCAGGCCGTCCATGGCGACAGCGAGACACCGGTCGAGGCCATCTGCCAGATGGGCCGCCTGCGGGCGGCCGAGCTGCTCGGCACGCCTGCGGACCGGCCTGCCGTGGCGGACGCCGCGCATCGCGTCACTACACTGCATCGACAAGTGGAGGATAATAGATGACACAGAAGAAGCATTACGTGAAGCCATCCATCAGGCGCGTGCGGCTGGACGTCAAGGCCGCGGTCCTGGGGTTCTGCAACACCAGTGTAGATGTTGTGCCGATGGCTCTTGGCTTCACCTGCCGGCAGAACAACTGCCCCACGCCCCGTCCCTAGGGCCGGAGTGAGTCGTGCCCAAGCAGCCGCCGCGGGCGCCTGAACGCGGCGGCAGGCCCTACCCGTACACGGTGCTTTTGTGCATGCAGGATCGCGGTCTCCCGTGATTGGTCTCGCAGTGGCCGGCCTCGAGCTCTGGCTCGATGCCGTGGAGAGCGGCGTCCCCATCACGCTGCCGGAGTGTCACGAGCTCTTCGCAGTCCCGGAAAGCAGCCCTGCCGGTCTGGTCCTCCGGGTGAGAGGAGGCTCCCTCCCTCCGACAGACGGCTGGCGGCCCCTGTTCAGCGCGGCGAAGAGCTGGCACCTGTATCAGGATGGAGCCGGGAGGTATGTATTTGAGCCCGCGCGGGAGTCGCTGCCCAGACGCCATGTCACGATCGATGCCTGTTTCACACAGGGAGAGGTGCTGGGCGAGTTTGACCTACCCCCGGCCGGCGGGCAAGCGACCTATCCCCTGCAGGACCTCGATCTAGTGATCTTTGCCAACTGGTTGGCAGACTTGGGCGACCTGATCCTCCACGCCTCTGGAGTGGAAGTTGAGGGGCGTGGGTACTGCTTCGCGGGCGAGTCGGGGGCCGGCAAGTCGACCCTGGCCGCAGCCTTGGCAGAGGTGCCGGGTGTCACGGTGTTGGGCGAAGACCAGGTCGTGCTCAGGCTCCTGGGTGGGCGGTTTTGGATATTCGGGACGCCATGGCACGTCAACCCGGCCCGCTGCTCGCCGCGCGGGGCTCCCCTAGACAGGCTGTTCCTGCTCGACAGGAGCAACGGACACGGGGCATGGCCCCTGTCACCGGTTGACGGCATCGCCGGGCTGCTGCAGACCGCGTTTGTCCCCTACTACCGGCCCGAGGCGGTGAGCAGGATCCTCGAGACCCTGGCACACCTGCCCGAGCGCGTCCCAATGGACGGCCTGAGCTACGAAATGGGCTCGGATCCTGCGGTTCTGCTCAGGCGCGTCTGACGGCGCAAGTGGGCTGCTTATCTCCCCAAACGCGTTGCGAGCCCCACGGCCGGCCATGGCACCGGCGGCAGGAGCCGCACCATCTCGCTGCGCACCTCTCGGAAGGGCGCCAGTGCCAAGACCCACCAGACTGATAGGGAGACTCAAGACATGGAAAAGCACACGATCATCCGCTGGGCCCTTCTTCTCGCCCTGCTTCTGGGCGGAGTCTTGTCGCCCGGCAGGCTCAATGCGACCGGAACGCCCTCTGCCTCTACCCAGGACGGCGTGAGCGTCCCTGCCGAGGCCGAGGCGGAGGGCGTGCACCTGGTGTCGTCGACCGTCTCGGAAGTCGTCTTTGACCTCGCAGTTCCCTGGAACCAGGTGGGCCTCGAGGAGGGCGGGCAGGGGTTCGTGGAGGTTTCCCTGCGCGATTGGCCGGCGACCTCGCAGCCCGGCGCGCCCAGGCTCCCTATGCAGGCCGTGGCACTGGGCGTGCCATTCGGCGTCGAGGTGACGGTCCAGGTTCAGGCCGGTCCAGCGCACCTACTTGCCCTGGCGGGGCCTGTTGCCCCGGTGGGCTCCCTCAGCTTGAAATGGGACCCGGCGAGCGCCTTCTCGGCCCCGGCCGCCCTGCCTCAGCCCACCACCGTGCCTCGCATGGACCCGGCCGTCTACGGCGGCCAGGCTGCCTACCCGGGCGTCCTGGCCGAAGTTGCGAGCGACGCGGTGGTGCGGCAGCAGCGCATCGCCGGTATCGCCGTCTACCCTCTCCAGTATGACCCCGCCGGCGGACAGATCACGGTCTACGAGAGCCTCCGCGTCCGGGTTGGCTTTGCGGGCGCGCCAGCCGAAGCCGGCCGGCTGCCTGCGGCCGAGTCCACCGCCTATGAGGACCTGTTCCGGCACTCGCTCCTGAACTACGAGACGGCGCGCACCTGGCGGCAGGCGACCGCCGTCGGTCCCTTGTCCTCCGGCTCGCCCGCCGGCGTTCCTTGGGCGCCGCCCGAGCCCGGCTGGCGAGTTACGGTCCGCGCCGACGGCCTGTACAGGCTCACGTACACCGAGCTCGAGGCAGCCGGCCTGGACGTCGACATCCTCGATCCGCAGACACTCCAGGTCTTCCACCTCGGGCAGGAGGCTGCCATCGAGGTAGCCGGCGAGACGGACCATTCCTTCGATCCCGGTGATTCGGTCGTCTTTTTCGGACAGGCCCTGGCCTCCAAGTATACCTGGGACAACGTCTATTGGTTGACCTACGGCCAGCAGGCCGGCCTCCGGATGTCTACGCGGGACGGGTCGCCTGGGGGAGCAGTGTCGCCTGACCATCATCGCGCGTTGCTGCACTTCGAGCAGGACCTCGGCTACATCCCCGGGCTGCAGGGAGACGAAAACCTGGAGAGGTGGCTGTGGGCAGGCGTCTACCCGCCAAACATCCCCACCTGGAGCCACACTTTCTCTCTGGTAGCGCCCTACAGCGGCGCGGACACCGGGCGCCTCCGGGTAGCGATGTACGGCAACCTCGCCAACCCGATCAATCCTGACCATCATACCCAGGTCTTTCTCAACGGCACACTCCTTGAGGACGCATGGTGGGACGGCATCGGCTGGCGCATCGCCGACGTCGCGTTCGACCAGTCCCTGCTGGTGGCCGGAGCAAACACGATCGCCGTCACGTGCCCCAACGACACAGGCGTCGGGGTGGACCTGGTGTACATCGACTGGGCTGAGCTCGAGTACGCCAGCACTTTCACGGCCGTCGGTAGCCAGCTGGCCTTTGACTATGCAGAGCTCGGGACCTGGCAGTTCTCGATCGACGGCTTCACCACGGATGACGTAGCGGTGTACGACGTCACTGATCCCGCCGGGGTGGTTCGGATCGACGGAGTCGCTGTCTCTCCCACCGCCGGCGGCTTCGCGGCCTCCTTCGAAGATGAGGTCACCGGAGGCACGAGTTACTGGTCCCTATCGGGGCCGCAGTTTCTCTCTGTTCAGGGCATCGAGAGCGATAACCCCTCGGACCTGGCCTCTCCCACAAACGGCGCCGATCACATCATACTGACGCATCACGACTTTTCGGGCCAGGCGGTCACTCTGCGCGACCACCGGGCCACTCAGGGCCTGCGCGCTGTGGCGGTCGACGTGCAGGACGTATATGACGAGTTCGGGTACGGGATTCCAGGTGCCATCGCCATCCACGACTTCCTGGCCTATGCTTACACCAACTGGCAGGTCCCGGCGCCGACCTATGTCCTGCTGATCGGGGACGGGCACTATGATCCCAAGGACCACTCCGCCTATGGCCGGACCAGCTACGTGCATCCCTATCTGGCGCGGGTCGACCCTTGGTTGGGCGAGACCGCCGCGGACAATCGGTATGTTGCCTTGGTGGGAGATGACACGTTTCCCGACATGATGCTCGGTCGAATGGCCGTGAATTCGGCTTCCGAGGCCGATGCCTTGGTGACCAAGACGATGAGTTACGACCTGTCCCCAGCTCCCGGTGACTGGAACCAGCAGCTGCTGGCGGTCGCCGACAACGCCGACCAGGCCGGCGACTTTGCCCAGCTCTCAGACTCGCTGCTCGATTGCTGCCTTCCGGAGCCCTACCAGGCCGAGAAGGTATACTACCTTGTAACGCACCAGACAGTCGCCGAGGCCCGGGCGGCGATCCAGAGCGGCATGAATGCCGGCAAGCTGATCGTCAACTTTATCGGGCACGCCTCGGCTACTGCCTGGGCGACCGAAAGCCTTTTCAAGACTGCCGATGTTCCGCTGCTGCAGAACGGCGACAAGCTGCCGATCATGCTGCCGATGACCTGCTGGGACGGCTACTACATCTACCCCTTCCCCGTGGACTGGGGCTACGAGTCGCTCGGCGAAGTCGTGACACGCACGAACGGCCGCGGTGCGGTGGCGAGCTGGTCGCCGACCGGGCTGGGGGTGTCGAGCGGACACGACCACCTCGACCGCGGCTTCTTTGAGGCGGTCTTCCTCGGCGGCATTCGCGACTTGGGCGAGGCTACCACCGCCGGCAAGCTGAAGCTATGGGCAACCGGATCGAGCCTGGACCTCCTGGACACCTATCTCCTGTTTGGAGACCCGGCCCTACATATCAATGCCCCCGTCTCGGGTGCCGACCTCGGGGTGACCAAGTCGGTCGAGCCGGCCGGGCCGGTGCTGCCCGGCGACGCGCTGGTCTACACCCTGACCTTCACCAACGACGGCCCGGCCACAGCGCAGGGCATCGTCCTCAGCGACCCTATCCCCGCTCAATTGGTCAACGCCCAGGTGATCTTCCAGAGCCCGGAGGTGATCGGAGTGATCCCGGGCACCCTCTTTGACTGGCAGATTGCCGACCTGCCGCCCGGGGCCAGCGGCATGATCAAGGTGCGGGCGCTCGTCCGCAACCAGACGCCCGCCGGCGACATCGTGAACACGGCGTCGATTGCCGGCTCCTCTCCCGATCCGTCGCCGGACAACAACACGGCCTCGGTCAGCACCACGGTACTCCCCGTCATGCGCGTCGCCTCGATCGTGCTCCGCTATGCGGAGCCGGCCCCGGGGCGCTACTCGCTCAGCGGCCAGGTGCGAATCAGCGACCTGTCGCGCGTGCCGGTTGACGGGGCAACGGTAAAGGTGCAGTGGACCTTCCCCAACGGCTCGACGATTAACCAGCAGGGCGTGACCGACCTCCTGGGCAGGGTGAGCTTCCGCACCAAGTCGCTCCAGTCGGGCACGCACAAGCTGTGCGTCACGAACGTGGCCAAGTCGGGCGTGGTGTACATGCCCGCCCGCAACCTGGAGACCTGCGACACGCTGGTCATCCCCTAGCAGTGGCAGGCCAAGAATGCGGGCCCACCGGCAGCTGGTCGGTGGGCCCGCATTCTTGGGCCGGGAAGCTCAACGTGACACAGCCCCAACAACCCGGGACAGGCATCACACCTCCCGTTCGACCGTCGCTCGTGCTCGTCCAGAAGAGCCTCGAAATCGACTCACCGGCTTTCGCGGAGCTGTGCTCTGAGCTGCTTGGCATTGGCGTGGCGGTCCGCTTCCGGGCGAAGGGGGATAGCATGGCGCCACTGGTGCGCCATGGTGACACTCTGTCCGTGGAGCCGCTGCCCCGCGGAGCTGCACGCGCAGGGGATGTCGTCCTCTTCCGGAGCCAAATAGGCTACACCCTGGCACATCGTGTCATTGGGCAGTGCAGGCAGGAGGGCAGCTTGCGTTTCACGATCCAGGGCGACAACTTGCAGCGGGCCGACGGGGTTATTCCCCCGGAACGGATCTATGGCAAGGTGGTCTCCGTAGAGCGCGGCGGCGTGGCATTCTCACTGTCGGAGCCCCCGATGATGCTGCTTGGATGGCTGGCGGTGGTGCAGTCGCGCTGGGGCCTCCGGCGCAGACGCTGGTGGCGGGCTGTGGGACGCATCGCCAGGCAGCTGCTGCCGTTCGCGAGGTACCTGGCGTAGCCCACACGCGCCTCTGCGCACCCCGGGAGTTCCGGGCTGGTCTCCCGACCAGCCCGGCCGGCGTGGTCCCGAGACCACGCCGGAACAGGCAAGGGGTGCGGCGCACCTTTGGGGTGCGCTGCACCTATCAACCGGAACGCCCGCCGATGGCGCCCGAACGGGCGCAATGCCCAGCACCACAACCGCCCGCCAGGCGTGGCCCGGAGACCACGCCGGAGCAACAGGCGCTCCTCCGACGTTCGGGGCTGTCCAAAAAGCACGCGGCCTGCCATGCTGAGCGCGGCGATGCATCTGTACTACACTGCGTATCGAGCGGAGTCAGAGATTCCTCGGTCGCTGCGCTCCCTCGGAATGACAGTTTTGGGACAGCCCGTCCGGCGTGGTCCGGAGACCACGCCGGAACAACGTCTGGAAGGTGCGCCGCGCCTGTGTATGTTAAGGGACCGTGATGGTCTTGCAGGCCGGCACCTCGTTGGCCGCCGGGTCGTAGGTGTAGCCGGCCTTGACCAGGTTCGTCACGCAGAACTGGTACGTGCCCGCCTTTCCGCTCACCGGGATGGTCGCCCGACCGAGCAGGTTTGTGAGTGCCGTCCGGCTGATGGGGCGACCGTTCGGCAGCGTCCAGGTGCCATAGACGGTCACGCCGGCGGCGCGGGCGTGTGCCTGGTCGTGGACTGTGATCACTGACCGCAGCTTGTACGGCACCGCCGTCCCCTTGTAGCTCAGCACCAGCCCGTTCAGGTGGAGCTTGGTGGCGGAGCCCCCCTCCAGCGTCAGCGTCACCGTCTCGGAGTGGGACGCGCTGCCCGACGTACCGGTGATGGTGATGGGATAGGTGCCCGGCGCGGCGCCGCCCGTGTTGCCGATGGTCAGCACCGTGCTTCCGGCAGGCGTCACCGGGTTCACGCTCCAGGCGGCCGTGGTGCCCGCCGGCAGGCCGGTCGCACTCATCGTGACCGGCGCGCCGAGGGCACAGGTGCCCTCCACCTGGACGGTGAACAGCGCGTCGGCCGGCTGCACGACCGTCTGCTCGTCAGGCGAGGCGTCCACATGGACGGCGGCATCGTGCCGAAGAGAAATGACGCGCGTCGCCGACGAGGAGCCCGACATGTACTCTGTGGTGAACCAGAAGGTGCAGTCATCCGCCGGGTCGACGCCAATGCCCGAATAGTCGCCCCAGCGGTCGTAGTAGGACTGGGAGCCGCTGCCGGCCTGCGCCTCGATGTCCACGTAGGCCATCGTGCCCGGCGCATCCCACGCCCGCCGCCCTGCGTAGCGGATCGACGGATAGACCGTGCTGCTCGTCAGTGTGTACCCCAGCGCGATGCCGCCGCTCCCGTCCATCGCCACGCTCGTCACCGAGCGGTGGTGGCTGTCACCGCCGCCGACGACGCCCTCCTGGTGGACCGACCAGAAGCCGAGCTGCCGGCGCAGCTCGAACCAGCGCACGGCCGCCGTGTCTGCGCCGTCGACATCTTCGGCAAAGCCGCCCACCAGCGTCTCGTAGCCGCCCCAGTTGCGGTACTGCAGCGGCTGGTGGATCGGCTCGCGGATCGGGTCGAGGCCCTGGCCGTTGGGCTGCTCCATGCAGGACCAGTCGCTCCCGGTGCCGCACAGGGTGCAGTCGAACTCGGCAATAGCCACATCGGGCAGCTCGGTCAGCGTAGAGTTGCCGGGCGTGGTCCAATCGACGTCAAACTCCCAGACCTCGAGAAAGTCTGCCGAGCCGTAGCCGCTTGGGCCGTGGACCTCGGTGTCGCGCGGGCGCATGAAGAGGCCGCCCAGTCCCGAGGGCGGGGGCGTGGGCCCCTCCCACGAAGCCGGCACCACCAGCTGGAAGCCAAATCCGGAAAGGGAAGGGACAGTGAACATCTGGTAGGTCGCCCCCTGCCCCGCCAGCATTTTGGCCCGGTCGAAGGCAAAGAGCTGGCGAGTGCCGCCGCTGCCACCGTTGTAGCCCATGTAGTAGGCATCCGGCCAGACCCCGTACTTGGGATAGTCGAAGTAGGGCAGGTCGAAGGTGTAGGCGTACCAAGTTCCGGTCGGGTCGGGCGTCGTCGACACGTAGAGGCACATGGCGTTGCCGCCCGAGGACGAGAACTCGGTGATCAGCCAGCGGTCGGCCGCCGAGTCGTAGATGACGATCGGGTCGCAGTAGCCGTTGTTGCAGGGCGCAGTGCTCGAGAGCGACTCCATGGCAAAGGTCTTGAGCACCGTGCCGCTCTTGTCAAAGACCTGCACCGTAGACCCGGTGTTGGCGTTCACGGCCTGGAGGTAGTGGTCCGGGCCGACGTCGCCGGTTGCATCGGGCGGGTAGATGTTATAGTCCAGGCCGGCCCAGTTGGTGAGGGGTGTGGTGAAGCCGTCGGGCCCGGCAAGCACCGCGCGGCTCTGCACCTCCACCAGCGGGTCGAGCCAGGCCGGACCCTGAATGCCCAGGCCGACGAAGCCGAAGTAGTCGCGCTTGGCCATCTCGCGGTCGAGCGAGGGGTCCATGACAATGTCCGGGAGGTCGCGCACCGCCGGGCTGACGGTCGGCACCGAGGGCTCGGAGACGAACACCTCTCCCGAGGCCGGTGCGGCATCCTCCGGCGCTGCCTGCCCTACCGCGCTGCCCGCCGAGCGTGCGGCGCCGCCCGTGCCCGCCAGCGTGGCGCCAGGCACGGTCCATACGATCCCAGCCATCACCAGCGCGATGGCCAACAAGCCACTTGCCACTTTCCAGGTCGTTCTCATTGATCTCCTCCAATCTGTCTCGCATCACTGGCACCCCGGCGTGGTCAGGAGACCACGCCGGAACGTCGACTGCCGACGGGCACAAGGCCCTACACTACAACCGCCCGGACGGCGTGGTCAGGAGACCACGCCGGAACGTGAGCAGACCACGCTGCAACAAGGTGCAGCGCACCATGAAGCTGCACCGCACCTACTCCTGGTGGAAGTACGTCAGTGTCCCCGAGATGGCCGCGGCGGCGGCCTCCTCTACGGTGGCCTGGCCGTAGAAGGCGCGCTCGATTTCGCGGCTGGCGGTCTCTTCGATGGCCGGCCAATTGGGCAGGTTCGGCATCCGGCGCAGCAGCGGAAGCGCATCCAGGAAGACGCGACTGGAGGCCGGCGCCTGGTCCGGGTCCAGGAACGCTGCCGACTCGGCCACGGCCCGCAGCGAGGGGACCGTGCGCCCGGTGCCGGCCATGATCGTCTGCCCCTCGGCCGAGTTGGCGAACTCGATCAACGCCCAGGCACCCTCCTTGTCCTCCGCGCGCGCCGAGAGGCAGTAGCCATCGCTGTGGAGGATCCCGGCCGGCTGCGCCCCCTGGGGCAGCGGCGCCACGTCCCAGTCGAGGCCCTCCACCGTGCGGTAGGTGGTCACGCCGCGACGGCTGTTCAGGTACATGCCCAGCCGGCCGCTCATGAAGCGGTTCTCGCTCTCCTCCGCCTGCTCGGCCGCCGCGCCGGGTGCGACCCCCTCGACCACCTGGAGGCCGGCGAGCCACCGGAAGGCCGCCTGCGCCTCCGGCGTGTCGAGGGCCAGCCGGGTTGGGTTGGCGTCGTCGTCGAGCAGCTCACCGCCGAACTGCCAGATGAAGGGCGCCAGCCGCATCAGGCCGATGTCCATCCCGACGCCATACTGGTCGGCCTGCCCGTCGCCGTCCAGGTCGCGCGTCAGAGCGCGCGCCGCCGCGACAAGGCCGTCCAGGCTCCACCCTTCCGTGGGATAGTCGAGCCCTGCCGCGTCGAAGAGGGCGCGGTTGTAGTAGACCACCAGGCTGGAGACGTTCTGCGGGATGCACCACGTTTGCCCGTCCCACTCAAATGCCTCGAGCGCCTGCGGGTAGAACTCGGCGCGGTCGAGCTTCTTGCTCCCCTCAAGGTAGCTGCCCAGAGGCTCGAGCCCACCCTGCGCGGCGAACTGGGCGACGCGCCGGTGATTGAGGAGCATCACGTCCGGCTCGGCCTTGGCCGAGAAGGCGGTCACCAACTGCTTCTGGTAGTCGCCCTGGCCCGCCACGTGGCGCAGCTCGACCTCAATCTCGGGGTGGGCGGCGCGAAAGGCATCGACCAGTGCCTGGTAGGCAGCCAGCTCCGCGGGGTCACCAAAGACCATGAAGGACACGCCCTGGTGTTGCCCGCCGCACGCAGTGGGCACAACCAGGAGGGAGAGGAGCAAGAGCAGGGAAACGAGACTGATCGCACGGGACGAACGGCGGCAAGATCGGAATGTGCCTTCAGCGGTCACGGGATCCTCCTGGGGCGCAGGTATGCGACCTGCACGATGATGAACAAGAGCACGACGGGCAGGGTCATCAGGACTGAGCCGGCCATGAGCAGCCCGGTCTGGGTGTCGTCCATCTGCCGGAGGAGCTGCAGGCCGACCGGCAGGGTATAGACCTGGGGCCGGAAGAGGTAGAGCACCGGCGTCGAAAAATCGCCCCAATAGAGGGCGAAGGCGAGCAGCAGCGCCGCGGCGGCCGTCGGCCGCGCCAGCGGGCGCGCAATACGCCGCCAGACCGTCCACGCATCAGCGCCGTCGAGCCTCGCCGACTCGTACAGCTCACGCGGGATCCGCCAGTAGGCCCAGTAGAACAGCAGGACGAAGAGGGGGCTGCCCCCAGCCAATGCCGGGACGATGAGCGCCCAGAGTGTGTCGACCAGTCCAAAGGCATTCAGCACATGGAAGCGAAAGGTCCACACCGCCATACTGGGCACCAAGAGCAGGGCGATGGAGGCGGTGACGAGGCGCCTCCGCGCCCGGTCGCGCAGCTGGGTCAGGGCAAAGCCGGCGAGCGAGGCGGTGAGCAGTGTCAGCGGGACCGCGAGTGCGACGACAAAGAGCGAGTTTCGGGCATAGCGCGCCATCGGCACCGTCTCGAAGAGCCGGGCGTAGTTGGCCCAGTGCGGCTGCTGCGGCCACCACTCGACGGACGAGGCGGGCGGCAGCCCCGGCGCGCGCAGGGAGGCGACGGCGGCCCAGTAGAGGGGCAGCAGGAAAAGAGCGGCAATGCCCATCCCTGCCAGCGCGGCCAGCAGCCGCCCTACCCTACTCCTCATGGGAGAGCGCCCTCCCGCGCAGTCCCTCGACCAGGTTCCGCACGCCCCAGATGAGCAGCAGGATCCAGGCGTAGACGACGACGAGCACTGCCGAGGCAAGCCCCAGGTCGGTAAAGTCGAAGGAGATCTCGTAGACCAGCAGCGGCAGGAAGATTGTCGCATAGTAAGGGCCGCCGTAGGCCAGGACAAAGGAGGGGGTGAAGGTGTTCTGCACGGCGACGACCAGGTCGCGGCAGGTGAGGAGCGCCAGCCAGGGGGTGATGAGCGGCAGCGTGATGCGCCAGAAGCCCTGCCAGCGGTTGGCTCCGTCCACCTCGGCCGCCTCGTAGAGAGCCCTCGGGATGATCTGGCGGGCTGCCATCAGGACGACGAACCCCTCGCCGATCTGCAGGAGCGACATCAGCACGATGGCTGCCCGCGCTGTGCCCGCCTCAGCCATCCAGGCAGGCGCCGGCAGCCCGAAGCCGGCCAAGACGAGGTTGAGCGGGCCGGAGACGGGGTTGAGGATCCAGAGCCACAGGAGGGCGTAGGCCGTCTCGGGAACGATGGTCGGCAGGAAGACGGCGGCGCGGGCGAGCCCGGTGCTCCGGGACCGGCCCCCAAGCAGAAGCGCCAGCCCGAGCGCTGCCGCCAGGCGCAGCGGGACGGCCGCGGCGGCAAAGACAAGCGTGTTGTAGAGCCCGACCTGGACGAGGGGCGTCTTGGCCAGCCGGCGAAAGCTGTCGAGGCCCGCCCACGCCGGCGGCTCGATGGCGTGATAGTCGGTGAAGGAAACGCCGAGGGTCATCAGCGCCGGCACGACCACGAGGACGAGGGTGCCGAGAAGGTAGGGGAGGAGAAAGAGTGTGGCCTGCCCGCGGTAGGTGAGCCGGGGTAGGCGGCGCGCGGCGCGCTGGATCCACGCGGCGCCCGTACCGGCCTGGCCTGCGCTGCTGCTCCCCGGCTGGCTAATCATCGGCGGTTGGCGGGCCTTGTTATAGCACAGCCGGGGCTGCGTGCCAAGTGTGCGCGCGCTGTTTGGCTCTTGCAGGTGCAGCGCACCTGAGAGGTGCGCCGCACCTGAGAGGTGCAGCGCACCTGGGAGGTGCACCGCACCTGGGAGGTGCACCGCACCTGGGAGGTGCACCGCACCTGGGAGGTGCACCGCACCTGGGAGGTGCACCGCACCTGGGAGGTGCACCGCACCTGGGAGGTGCACCGCACCTGGGAGGTGCACCGCACCTGGGAGGTGCACCGCACCTGGGAGGTGCACCGCACCTGGGAGGTGCACCGCACCT
>Ga0209605_1001127_pt1 | contig 31084 bp, 29 predicted proteins | sample AD_UKC035_MetaG_FD_184408 | JGI IMG/M metagenome (GOLD analysis project Ga0209605, IMG submission 184408) | Active sludge microbial communities of municipal wastewater-treating anaerobic digesters from USA - AD_UKC035_MetaG (SPAdes) (version 2) | ecosystem: Engineered > Bioreactor > Anaerobic >...
ATAATTTGTTCTTCGGTAAAATTCTTCTTCATATTCTTCCCTCCTGGATAATTTTATTATATCATCCAGACTAACTTTGAGGGTGGATCAATTTAAAGGGAGAAGGTCAGCAAAACTAAAATATTCCTAAGACAGAAAATAGTAATTGACACACTTAATAAAACCGCTGGAACTATTACTATCAGAGCATCTCTTAAGCCAAGTCCAGCAGCAAGAGCTGAAATGGATGAAAATGCGGTTGATAACCAGGAAAGATACATAAACAATTTATTTCTCTGTCTTATAACTTCTATACGTTCCATACAATTCTCTCCTTCTCACATTTTAGTGGTTTTTTATACAATCACTTTCCGCATTCTATACAACATGAAAATTTATGTATAGTGATTATTCTATATATTTTTTAAGAATCCTTTAATTTTGAATTTTTAAAATAGTAATCGCTCCTTCATCAAAGCAATGGGGACGGTTCTTTTTGCTTTTACGCACAGCTTTTCAAATATGATTATATGCGGAGGTTGCGGCGAATTTTTCCGCAGGATTCATTGGAACAACAGAGGCAAAAAGTCGATCGTTTGGCGCTGCATCAGCAGATTGGAAAATACCGGCCAATTCTGTGATGCCCGCGCGGTACTCGAAAGCACCATTGAGCAGGTGCTCATTACCGCTATCGATCAGACACTCTGCGACAAGGACGCCTTCCTTTCCGTCCTTAAGGGCAACATCGAAACTGTCATAAGCCATGAAAACGACACAACCCTGGCTGACATCGACAAGCGGCTGAATGAGCTTCAAACAGAGCTTGTGAAACTGGCTAACTCCAAGGCTGAATATGATAAAGTGGGCGATGAAATTTACCACCTGCGTGACGAAAAACAGAAAGTACAGCTCGAGATATTTGGGCGGGATGAACTGAAAAAACGCATTGCTGATATGGGCGATTTCCTAAACGGACAATCCACAGTAATTACCGAATATGACGAGTCCCTTGTCCGGCGGCTAATTGAAAAGGTCACTGTCCATGAGGACAAATTCACCGTGGAATTCAAGTCCGGCGTGATAGTTGATGTGAATGAATAAGGGTAAAAATGAGCAAGGCACTCTACGGAATGAACGTAGGGCGCCTTTTCGCATTTTCACTAAGTTTATTATAAGTCAAACAGTGACATTTGAGTGTTATTGTTACATCCCTTTGAGTAAATCCTCTTTAACTCCTCTTTATTATTTAAGACTTTCTCTAATTTTCCCAATTTACTTAGACTTACAAATATTGCTGCTGACCTTGCCTGACAGTTAATCGATTTTTCTTGATTGAACTCAATATCTGTAAATGCATTATATTCGAGTATCTTTTTTGACAAACTTTCATTTCTATATAATGAACTCATATATATCCAATCATAAAACATTGTTTTAGGATCTCTCTCCCAGATTGTGTCATTGTAATTAAAATGAATTAGATTACCTGAGGATTTAAGCCTTTCGTCTCTTTTGGCATCTTTAGGATGAACATTAAGTAAATCTCTGTAAGGTCCTCCTCTTTCGAAGACTTTTGAAGATTGAAATATATTTTCAAGTGGATACTCCTTGTCTGTGTTTATTTCATAAAATTTTAAATTAAATGCGCTCAATGCAACACCAGTAGGGTTAGTTGATTTTGTAGAAACTTCAAGTATCTGCAAGGACTTATCCATTTTATTAACATTCTCATGCATTGATCTGATTGATTTTTGTTTCTGTGAAACAGCAAATCCATTGAAGTATTCAAATTCAACTTCTATCTCTTTATATATTGAATATTCAGATGGTGTTGAAATGAAGCAAATTCTTTTCGCCATAATTAGCTCTCCTTTTTCCAAATCATATAGTCTTTCCTGGCATCAAAGAAGCCTGGAACAACTTGATAATCATATTTGTTCAATAAATCTATTCCATACTTTGTAATATACTCATCTATGTCAGACTGTTTTTGAAAACAAATACACCCTATATACTTCTTATCAATAGCGTCACTTATTAGAATTTCTGCTTGTGGGTCGGTTGTTATGTAATCATTTATTTGTAGGGATGCCCTTTGTATCACCTTATTCTCTTTTGTTGTAAGAGAATTACAAAACATATTTTCAAAAGCAGTTGCTGTACATAACTCTTTTGCACTTGAAATCCGTGGAAAAACTCCCGCTGCATTTGTTTGACAGAAATATGTTATATTTGAAGGTGAAAACAAAACATCTTTATCAAGAACTATTACTACCCAGCTCGATCCAGGAAATTTATACTCTCTAAATGTGTAGAACAGCTTATAATTTGGAAAAGCAATAGAACAACTTGTACAATCAAGTTTTGAATCAATACGCTGCTCATCATTATGGACCGAAGGTATTTTCATTTTTTGCTGCATACTTACAGGAATTAATCCGTTCTTAAGTATACTATTTAGGTTATCTATACGAGTAAAATGCACTAAATACTCAATTTTTCTACTCGTAACTATTTCCTTAATCTTATCTGCCTGTTCACTTTTTATTGTTAGTAGAGTTTCCCTTTTTGGAAAGAAATCTTCCATAATAGAATTTAAGTCAAAAATATTATCCCAAGAAGCGGCGTATTCACTCATAAATGATGGTTTATTTACAGGATTGGCATTTTGCTGGGGCTTTTGATGAACTAAGTTCCTTTTTTCACTTGCAATGTCTTGTTGCTTTATCTTATTCCGTTTCTTTTTTTCAATTTCTAAATGTATAAACTCAGCTATTTTAGTATCATTGACAGAAATGAAGCTTTCAAAAACATCAGGATATACAAACTTCTTATCTCCCTGTGAAAAGCTAACAACTAGATAATTTTCATCACACTGTTTTATTATGCCTTCTCCGAAAACATTATGATAAACAGAAACCCCTCTCAAATTCATCTTAGCACCCCCAGAATACTTATAAAATCATGCGGTTATCCAACCCGACCACACAACCTCAACTTTTTCAAAATACATCCAAATCGACCACTCGTTAAACCATGTTATCTAAATCGACCACTCGCCAAGCACTGACATCTACCCCGACCACTTATCTATCAAAAACCGCTCTTTGGACTTATTAACGCGAAGCGATATTTTTATGTTTTTCGCCTAGTGGGTTTCACGCCCATATGTGCTGAAAGCCTTGATATATAAGGATTTTTCGCACAGTCACTCTTTCACCCTTGTTATCAATACTACGCACTCCACATGCACCGTATGCGGGAACATATCTACCGGCTGTACCTCTCTAACCCGATAGCCCCACTCCGACAGATATTTCAGATCCCTGGCCAGGGTTGCCGGATTACAGGATACATATACAACTTTTTCAGGACCCATTTCTGCAATTACCTCAAGCAGCTTCTCGTCACAGCCCTTTCTTGGAGGGTCTACTACTATTACGTCTGCTTCGATGCCCTTCCTGTACAATTCGGGTATCACAGTCTCAGACTCGCCTGTTATGAATTCTACATTTTCAATTCCGTTAAGCCTTGCATTTTCTTTGGCATTTTCTATTGCCTGGGGAACTACTTCCACTCCATAGACTTTCATTGCTTTCTTGCTTAAGAATAATGATATTGTACCTATACCGCAGTATGCATCGAATACCACTTCTCCACCTTTTAAATCTGCATATTCCAGAGCCTTTCCGTACAATACCTCTGTCTGAACGGGATTTACCTGGAAAAAGGAAAGGGGGGATATCCTGAACTTGAACTCGCCTATATAGTCATAAATAGCTTCTTCTCCATATATTACAATGTTCCTGTCGCCTAATACAACATTTGTTTTCTTTTTATTGATATTCAGTACCACGCTTTTCAGCCCGTCAACCCTTGCCCTCATCATTTCAACCAGGGCTTTGGCGCAGGGAAGGGTATCTCCGTTAATCACAATACAGGCCATCACTTCGCCGGTCCTGAAGCCTTTTCTGGTCACTACATGCCTGATGAGGCCTTTCCCTGTATTTTCATCATACACGCTGATATCATATTTCTTTATGAATTCTCTGACTGTCTGAATGACGTTATCGTTGACAGCATCCTGAATTGAGCATTGAGGGGTATCAATTATCTCATGGCTCCTGTTTGCATAAAAGCCTATCTTCACATCCCTGTCCATTCCTACGGGAAACTGTGCTTTATTCCTATATCGCCAAGAGTCCTTCATTCCTATTGCATCATTTACGGAAACGCCTTTAAACCCTCCGATCCGTTCCAGAGCATCCTTCACCTGGAGGGTTTTGTACCGAAGCTGTGCTTCATAGCTCATATGCTGCAGCTGACAGCCCCCGCACCTTTTTACGACTCCGCAGGAAGGTTCAATCCTGCAGGCTGCAGCCTTCAGTGTCTTCAGCAGCTTGCCGAAGGCATAGCTCTTCAATACTTTTACTATTCTTATCTCCGACTGTTCTTTAGGAAGTGCGCCTTCCACAAACACTGTAAACCCTTCTATTTTTGCCACTCCAAGGCCTTCACTGGTAAGTCCGGTTATATCAACTATATAATTCCGGTTCTTTTCCACCGGTATCGTTTTTTCCATCGACTTTTCTCCCCAATTGAATATTTGAGCTGGTCTTTTCCATTTCCATCTTAATATTTTCAAGCTCCTTTTTCAATAGTCTCTGCTCTCTAATTATTTGGTCCGTCTTCATGTGCAGATCCTCAAGTATTATTTCGGATTTCAGATTTATAAGGTACTCATTTTCCGAGTGTAATCTGTCTTTCTGGGCTTCCCTGTTCTGGCTCATCATTATAATAGGCGCCTGTATCGAAGCAATGCAGCCGAGTACAAGATTCAGAAACACATATGGGTAACGATCGAAAGGCTTATCCAGAACAATCTTGGAATTAATAAACGCCCATGCCAGTACTACAATAGCAAAGAATCCGAGAAATGACCAGCTTCCTGCAAACCTGGCGATTTTGTCAGCCATCCTTTCACCAAAAGTCAGTGTCTTGCTCAGTTCCTTATTAATGTCCAATGACCTCTTCCCTCTGATAAGCTCGTGAATTTGTTCCTCCCGTTCTTCTTCATCGGAGATTATAATGTCTTTCAGATCATTCTTATCCATAGTCACACTCTCCAATACTTTTAGCAATATTTTTGCTTATATGAAAATAAATATACAGTGATAAAATTCACTGCACATTTCTCACATCCTTCAGATTAGTTTTCAGCTCTCTCAGGCAGAGCTGAATATTTCCAAGGCATACTTTCAGTTCTTTTATGTATTCCTTATTTTCATATGTGTTGCCCTTAATAAGCTTTATTATTGTATTCTCCAGCCTTTTTAGTATTTTCCTGTCCTCACTTCCAATTACAAGCTTAATTGAAAGGCGAGATGCCACTTTGTAAATCGAAATGCAATGTTTGTAACCGACAAGTGAATATTTGTAAACGAAACGCAGCTTTTGTAACCGAGATGCTACCTTTGTAAATGAAAAGCCATTTTTGTAACCAAAATGCAGTTTGATTTTATGGTTTTTCTACGGTATGATAATAGAAAATTGCATGCCAAACGGAGGTCAATTCCCTCTCGATTTTTTTGTAATCGGAGAATCGACCCCTGCTTTATGGGTTAGCATGGATAGTTGGCGGCAGTTTTTTAGTTCTATCTTTTGAGAAGAGTTGGTTTTAACAGGATGTCATCGGCTGCTACCGGAGAACATCCAAGCTTGTGTAGAACCTCTTCTCCGTGGTAGAAGCTGAACGTTTCGTATGGGCTACGATTGTTCAGCTTTTTTCTTTTGTAGGAATTGATGTGGTTCATCATCCGAGTGATATCCTCCTGCTCCAAGTTATTGAAGCATGTCCCCTTGGGGAGCACCCTGCGAATCAGGCTGTGATTGACTTCAATGGCGCCTTTCTGGTGAGGACTGCCTGCATCACAGTAATAAATATACGTTCGCAAAGTGCCGTTCTGATAAGGTCCGTATTCGATGGCCTTGGGATTAGAAAACTCACTGCCGTTGTCTGTCAGAATAACAGGGAATAGCTTTCTAAACAGTTCACGCTCTAACTTTTGATCGAGGTCATTGAATATATCAATCACCGATTGCGAGGTATTGGATTCACGAAGATATGCAAGCATCAGATTCGTTTCTACAAAGTGTATCGTCAGCATGCATTTGCCACCCTTGCTTCCAATGACAGAGTCCATTTGAACAATCGTTGTATCCGGATTCTTGTCTATGAAGCTCTGGAATGCCTCATAGTTGCGTCCAATCCTACAGCCCTTGTCCACTTTGAATTCCGGTTTTTTGTAGCGCTCACGGAACTTCACTTTTCTGGGCAAATCGATGTTGCGCACATCCAGAAGACAGGCATCGATGTAGTTGTAGATGGTTTTCTCGCTGCACATGAGCTCATCTTCATGGGACACATAAATCTGGTGGATGGATTGCCCCTGCAGCACTAGTGGACTGATAATTGCGTTAAGTCTGGCAATCTCTTTTTCGCAGATACACAGGCCGCTGCGGGATTCCGATACGGTTTCATGAGCTTTGATGTGGGCATGCTCCGCATCGTAGAGATTTTTCATCAGGGTACATTTGTTGATTTGTTCGCAACCATTACAGATATAAGGCACCCGGAATCGAGCCGTACAGATTTCTTCAATAAAGTCCGGACAGTTGTCGTTGCACCTTGGGCAAAGCTTGCAGTATACTGACGAAGTCCTTGTGCATTCCTTGCCGCAGATACCTTTCTTTCTGCAGTTGAAGCGGTTCTTGCAAGCATTGTATGAAAACCCCGGATACCCGGTGGCAACTTCCGAAAGATATTTCCGGACTTCTCTGGAAATCGTGGTCGGGCTCTTATCCAATCTGCGGGCGATTTCTTTAAAGGATAGACTTTCTTTAAGATATTTCTGAAGGGTCAGCCTTTCTTCGTAAGTAAAATATTTCGACATGGTAACTCTCCTTTTCGCCGCCAACCTATTCAGAATACCTCGCATCGAAAAGGTGTGCAAACAAAAAGACTGGTTCATCACCAATCTTTTGTAAGCCAGGATGCAACCACCTGGTGTCAATAAATTCTATAGCTTAATAAAGTTCAATTCGAATCGATAGGGTTGCATTTCGATTTGCAATTGACGCTTCCAATTACAATCATATTGCTTATACCTTGTATTATATAGCCTTTATATAGATGTATATCTTCTACCTTTAAAAGAAGCTCCAAAAAATCATCCAGTACCGATTCCTTTTCTCCCATCAGAAGCTTAATCTCCGTATATGTGTTAAAGCATATGAACCGCATTGCCATATCATCATCTTCAATACATTTAAATGCCTTATCAATATAACTGAGTGCCTTTTTATACTGCCCCAGTATTTTATAAACTATAGCAATATTGTTATATACTTTGCTCTTTACTCTCATATCCTTTTGATCTGCCAGGCAAAGAGCCTTGCTGTAATATCTGAGTGCTGCCTTAAAATCCTTCTGCCTCTTAAACAACAGGCCGATATTCATAATAATAAGTGCGGTATCCTTATCATCCCCCGAGTATAACAATGCATTTTTCAGCTTCTGCTCGGAATAATAATAATCCTGCATATTGCTCAGAAGTATCCCGTATCTGTAATAATGGAGATATGATATTTCCCTGCCCATTTCCGAAACCTGCAAAAGCAGTTCTTCGGCCTTCTCATAATATTCTACGGAGCGTATATATTCGTGATTATAAAAATACATGTATCCTAATTCAGAGTAATATTCAACAAGAAGATTCAAACAATCTTCGCGTCTGACTGTATCTATAGCAAGTTTCATTGATTTTACGGCATTACTGCAATTATTCATATAAAAGTGATACATTCCAATGTTCCTGTGCATTTTTGCAGCTTCTATCATCATTCCTTCATTTTTGCACAGATCCCTTAACTTTTCCAATGCATTGATGTCTTCTTCCAAATAATATTCTCTTATTCTCTTCGTGATTAATTCAACATTATATGCTATTTGCTGATGACCTGATATTCCTGCAATATCATCTGCTTTTAATTTCAACAGCCTCACCTCCATTAACCAATTTATCAAAAATATTACAGTGTTTTACTTTTACTTTACAGTGTTTTACTTTTACTTTACAGTGTTTTACTTTTACTTTACAGTGTTTTACTTTTACTTTACAGTGTTTTACGCTGAATTGTCTTATATTTTATATAAACTGCGCTTTTTCGACATCCCTCTGCAACTCATATACGCAAATAAAAAAAGTGGCCTTTTGACCACATTTTTTTCGATTTTTACTGCCCAAAGGTTTGTTTAACGGCTTCAAGCATTTCTCTGATTGGAAGCTGATACGGGCACTTTGCCTCACATAACCCGCATTTCTCACAGTCGCTGGCCCTTGAAGGCATATTATTATATCTTGTTTGAGCCCACTCCATAAGATTATACCTCTTGTAATAGCTTTCCATAACTAATACTACAGGTATATTGATCCCCTTGGGGCAGGGCTGGCAATAACCGCATCTCCTGCAAAAGCGTTCTCCCAATTCGGAGGCCTCCTTTGAAAGGGCTTCCTTTTCATCCTGTGACAACGGCATTTCCTCTATTGCCTTTATATTATCCATCAATTGTTCTATGCTGAACATTCCGGGTATTGCACAGGTTATATGCTGATTCTCCAGTATAAACTTCAATGATGCCCTGGCATTTGTAATGGCACCTCCCGCAAATGGCTTCATTGCAATAGTTCCAAGATTTTTTTCATATGCTTTTCTGAACAACTCCGTTCCCTGAGTTTCAACTGCATTATATGGGAATTGAATCGTTTCAAAAACATCATATTCAATGGCCTTTTCAATAACCTCCAAGCTATGGCCTGTTATTCCGATGCTTTTTATAATTCCTTTATCCTTGTATTCAAGCATGGCCTCAATCGCTCCGCCTTTTGCCATTGCTTTTTCCAACTCCTGCAGGCTGACTATATTATGGAATTGGTAAAGATCAATATAATCTGTTTTGAAATTATTTAAAGAGATTTCTATATCCTTCTTAAATCCTTCCCTATCCCTTGCCATGGATTTTGTAGCCAGGAACACCTGCTGCCTTTTCCCTGACAGTGCGCCTCCTATCAGGCTTTCACTTACGGTGTATCCCCTTGCGGTATCAATGAAATTTATACCCTGTTCCAATGCCTTTTCTATAAACTCATTTGCATCATCCTGATTCAGCTGTTGAAGGGGTATGCCTCCAAGGCTTATTCCCGATACCTTCATTCCTGTTTTCCCAAGCATTCTGTACTGCATGTATTATTCCTCCTTGTCCTTTGATAGCTCATACAATGAGCTGTAAAGATTGCTGCAATGCTTTTTTATATTTATTGGCCTTCCGCTTCTGTTTGCAAAGGCATGGACTGTTTCTCCTTCCGCCAGCAATGCTCCGTCTGAAGTCCTCAAAAGCTTGTAGGAGAAAGCTATCCTTGCAACGGTCATTTCCTTTATACCGGTTCTGACCAGGATTTCATCATCATACACTGCGGGAATTCTATATTTGCAATGGGTTTCTGTCAACGGAAGCATTATCCCCAGTTCTTCCATTTCTTTGTATGATATCCCTCCTGCCTCCCGAAGGTACTCAGTCCTTCCCATTTCAAAATATATGTAATAATTCGGATGGTATATTATTCCCATCTGGTCAGTCTCTCCGTACCTGGCCCTTAGCCTCGTCTCATGCACTTTCAAATTATCATCTCCAGACATGTATTCATACAGCAGAATAGCCCAAAGGCTGTTCCCTGCTCTTTAACCCATTAGTAATACCCATGAATTCCAAGCCCCGCACCTCGAACCTCGCAGCCTAGCAACCGGCATTACAGCACTCTTGCCGCTCCCCTGTATATGAGTCCCCGTGCCGTATCCATAGTGATAAGCTGTCCGTTCCTTAAAATGCTTACTGCATTTTCCACTCCGACTATTACCGGTTTCCCAAGGTTGATTCCCGCAATGGCTGCATGGGATGTTATCCCGCCTTCTTCCACAATAAATGCCGATGCTTTTTCCATAAGGGGTATCATCTCTATATCAGTAGATCTTGCAACCAATATATCTCCTTCCCGGAGCTTGCCGAAATCTCCGGGTATATCATCAACAATTGAAACCTTTCCGGTAACAGACCTGTCACCTATTCCTATTCCTTTTGACAGTATCTCTCCTACTGTATGAACCTTAATAAGGTTTGTGCTGCCTGCCGCTCCGATACCTGCCGTTATAACCACAAGATCGCCGTTCTTTATAAGCTTGGATTCAACAGCAGCATCTACAGCCCGGTCAATTATATCATCCGTCCTCTCGGTAAAAGGCACATATATGGGATAAACCCCGAAACTCAGGCAAAGCTTTCTCATTACACCGGCATCAGTGGTAGTGGCAATTATCGGCGCCTTTGGCCTGAATTTCGATACCATCCTTGCTGTAGAACCCGATTGTGTAGGTGTTATAATGGCAGCTGCCTGAAGCTCAAATGCAGTAGTGCATGAGCTGTGGCTAATGGCATTTGCTATTGTTATTCTTCTTCCTGAAAAGCTGCTTAGGCTTTTCCCGTAATCCAGTTCTCTTTCTATTCTCTCGGCAATTGATGACATGGTCAGTACGGTTTCTACGGGGTATTTCCCCGCTGCTGTCTCTCCCGACAGCATTATTGCATCCGTACCGTCTATTATTGAATTTGCCACATCTGTCACTTCTGCCCTCGTAGGCCTGGGATTCCGCATCATAGAGTCCAGCATCTGTGTTGCCGTTATAACCGGCTTGCCCGCTTCATTGGATCTCTTAATCAGAAGCTTTTGAGTCAGAGGTATTTCCTCAGTGGGAATTTCAACTCCAAGGTCCCCTCTTGCAACCATAAGGCCATCGCATACTCTGAGGATATCCTTTACATTATCAACACCCTCCTGGTTTTCTATCTTCGCAATTATCTGAATATGCCCTCCGCCGTTTTCCTCCAGAATCTTTCTTATCTCCAGCACATCGGCGGCTTTTCTTATAAATGAAGCTGCGATAAAATCCACTTCATTTTCTATCCCGAAAACAAGGTCGGCGACGTCCTTATCAGTAATAGCAGGCAGCTTGGAAGTAGCTCCCGGAATATTCACATTCTTCCTGTCTCCGAGAGTACCTCCGTTTACCACCCGGCATATGACATCAGTCTCATTCTTATCCAGAACCCTAAGCTCTATGACCCCATCCGCTATAAGGATTCTGGAGCCGACAGCAACTTCATCGGGCAGTTCTTTGTATGTAATGCTGCACTGTGTGCCGTCTCCCTGTATATCTCTTATTGTCAGTGTGAAGTCCTGGCCTTTTTCCAGTTCGGCCTTTCCGTCCTTGAAGTAGCCCAGCCTTACTTCAGGCCCCTTGGTATCCAGCATAATTGCCACGGGTATGCCAAGCTTCTCTCTTATCCTCTTTATGACATCAATCCTTCTCTTGTGCTCGGCATGGTCCCCGTGGGAGAAATTAAGCCTGGCTACATTCATTCCGGCTGTTATAAGCCGGCTTATCATCTCTTCGCTTTCGGTTGCGGGTCCTATGGTACACACTATCTTTGTTTTTCTCATATTATTTCTTTTCCCATTTCTCAAGCTTTTTTTCTATAAGCTTTTTATTCAGCCTTGCGTATCTCGGAATTCCGTTTTCCATGCGGATCTTGACTTCACCGATTACGAGAGGCCTTATATAATCCAGGAGCGGCTGCTCTATGTAATTGCCCTCCTTATTTATCCATTCCGGCGGAATCTTCTTTTCCTTATTTGCAACATCATCAAGGTCAATAAGCTGTGTTTCGCAGGTGTATTCCTTTCCTTTGCCCCTTACCATACCGACCATCTTTCCTGTATGACCTTCTATCGCATACTCAACTGCTGCTTTTCCGCACATATAGCTTTCTTCATTATCCGTAAGGGACGCCCAATGAGCGGCGCTTCTCTGTATGGTACTGTAATTTACCGTTCTGACCTTCTTGCATACGTTTTCCAGGACATAACGTTCAAGTACCTCGCTGGCGCCTCCCAACTGCACATGTCCGAAAGCATCCCTTCTTGCATTGGGGTCTTCTATTTCGGAAATATACTTGCCGTCTTCGGTTTTTATTCCTTCAGAAAAAGCTATTACTGCATAGTTGTATTTATCCAGGGCTGATTTTACATCCTTGCCGAATTTTTCGAAGGAAAAAGGCACTTCCGGCAGGTATATGAAATGCGGAGCATCATCTTCAACTTCCTTTGCCAAAGCGGCGGAAGCAGTAAGCCAGCCTGCGTTCCGGCCCATCAATTCGCATATTGTCACGGTAGGATAGTCGTATACCCTTGCATCAAGGCCAACCTCTTTTATTGAAGTTGCAATGAACTTTGCGGCGCTCCCAAAGCCGGGGGTATGATCTGTAATAGGCAAATCGTTATCTATAGTCTTGGGCACCCCTATTGACTTCAGCTCGTAGCCCACATTTATAGCATATTGGCTTACCTTGTTTGCCGTATCCATCGAATCGTTTCCGCCTATGTAAAAGAAGTACCTTATATTGTGTGCCTGAAATACATCTATAATCCTTCTGTAATCCCCTTCACTGGCTTCAATGGACTTCAGCTTGTACCTGCAGGAGCCCAGGGCGGATGCGGGTGTTACCTTCATCAGCTCAATTTCCTCGGGTGATTCCTCATTCAGCAGGAACAGGTCTTCCTTAAGCAACCCCGCCACACCGTGAAGCGCCCCGTAAACCTTATCAATTTCACCGGACCTGAATGCCTCCTGTATAACACCGCAAGCGCTGGCATTAATTACAGAAGTCGGGCCTCCGGATTGTGCCACCAGGCAATTTCCCTTTAATGCAGCCATAATTCATCTCTCCTTTTCAAGTTTTGTTATGTTATATAATAAGTCTCGTGCCTATTATCTACTGTAGTTTGATTGCCAACTCATAAAGCTCCCGCGGGATTACTTTTTTCATACTGAGGGCTTCTCCTATTTCCATATCTATCAGCTTATTATCCCTTATACCCACTACCCTTGACGATTTTCCTTCCGCCAGCAGCTCCACTGCCCTGGCACCAAGCCTGCTTGCCAGTATCCTGTCAAAGGCGGTTGTGCTTCCGCCTCTTTGTATATACCCCAATATGGTTGACCTTACCTCAATATCCACATTCTCCATTATCTGCTGCTCCAGCTGCTTTGCGTCACCTGCTCCTTCCGCAAGGATTATTATACTGTGAAGCTTGCCTTTGTTTTTCCTCTCTATCAGCAGCCTGCAGATATCATCCAGCTCAAATCCCATCTCAGGTACTATGATGCCTTCCGCTCCTCCCGCCAGTCCCGCATACAGCGCTATATCCCCGGAGTACCTTCCCATTACCTCAATAATACTTGCCCTTTCATGGGAGGATGAAGTATCTCTTATTCTGTTAATTGCATCCAGCACATTATTTACAGCTGTATCAAAGCCTATTGAATAATCAGTATAAGCCAGGTCATTGTCAATGGTGCCGGGCACCCCTATGCAGGCAACGCCTTTTTCCGAAAGCCTTTTGGCTCCGGCAAAAGACCCGTCCCCTCCAATAACCACCAAACCGTCAATATCAAAAATCTTTGCCATTTTGGCTGCCTTATCCTGGCCTTCTTCTGTCTTGAATTCTTCACTTCTGGCCGTCTGCAGTATAGTTCCGCCTCTTTGTATAATATCAGATACGGAGGATTCGTTCATTTTTTCAAAATCCCCGTTAATAAGCCCCCGGAAGCCCTTCCTTACCCCAAATACATTAAACCCGCTGATTATTCCCATTCTTACAACTGCCCGTATGGCGGCGTTCATCCCCGGCGCATCGCCTCCGCTTGTTAATACTGCAATATTCTTCATGGGTGTACCTCCTTTTGTCCTAGATGGTCATAATATGTCCCAATATTGTATGAAAATATATTTAATATAGTGTCTGATACCATATTAATATCCAAGTTCATATAAAATATTGTGTGCTTCCTCCACCTCAGATTCAAGTACCAATATTTCAACATAACTGTCTTCTTCACCGATATTTTTGTTTACCGGCTGCAGTTTAACGAGAACCCCCTCGTTTGTCATCAGCCTGCTTATCTTTTCGGCGATTTTCTTGTTCTTTGCCAGATATACAACTGTCCACATAATTGTTGCCTCCTTTATTGTCAAACCTTTATGTCCGCAAAATATAACATATACTTCAAATCTCTGTTGGTGGAGCAACTTCTTGCTTAGAAATAATTTTAAATGAAATGCCCTTTAATATCAAGATTATTCTATATATCGTTACTTGACTGCAACACAATCGGATCCTGCTACCTCTTTCAGCTCATTAAGCAGCTTATCATTTATATCAACCCAAATACTGCTGTCAGCTTTCATTACCCTGCTCTTTCCGTTATCCTTATTAGCTTTGTCTACCAAAATTACCGGCTGTGTCCCCTTATATTCAATCAGCACTTTTTTCAACTGCTCAATAATATCCGGCTGCTGCCCGGTGTTTATTCTTATGTAAAGCTTCCTGCCTGCATACTTTTTCAAAGGCTTGACAGCATCACATATTATCTTTGCAGCCTCTTCTTCCTTCTGGCTTATTCTGCCCTCCACCAGAACTATTGTATCCTGAACAAGAAGGCTCTTGAATCTGTCATATATTTTGGGGAACACTATTATTTCCAGAGTACCGTACAAATCCTCCAATTCCACAAAAGCCATCATATTGTTTGTTTTTGTGGTTTTTTGCTTTACAGATACTATGATGCCCCCCATGATCACCCTTTTCCCGTCCAACTCGGAATTCCTTTCAATATCCTGTGCTTCCTCCTCATTTTCGGGGGTCAGCTCTGCTGTTGTTATTGTCACTGATGCCTGGAGTTCCGACTTATACTCTTCAAGGGGATGCCCGCTTATATACAGCCCCAGCATCTCTTTTTCCATGGAAAGCATGTTTTTCTTAGGATATTCATTAATATCGGGATATATGTTTCCTATTATATTCTCACTGTCATCTATGGTATCAAACAGTGAAATCTGGCCCTCCACATTGTTTTTCTTCTGGCCTTGTATGCTTTCCATAAGCTTTTCGTACACCGCCAGCATACGGCTCCTGTATACTCCAAAGCTGTCAAAGGCGCCGCATTTTATGAGGCTTTCCACCGTTCTCTTGTTTATAATGCTGTAATCCATCTTCTGAAGAAAGTCATACAACCCGTCAAACCTTCCCTTTTCCTGTCTTGCTTTGATAATGGACAGAACTGCATTTATTCCTACGTTCTTTACTGCTGCCAATCCGAACCTTATCTTGTTCTCCTTTACCGTGAAGCTTACGCTGCTTTCATTCACATCCGGCGGAAGCACCTCAATGCCCTTGCTTTTGCAGTGCTGTATGTATTCCGCTACCTTCTTGCTGTTTCCCATAACACTGGTTATAAGTGCCGCTGAAAACTCCACAGGGTAATAATACTTTAGCCATGCTGTCTGATAAGCTATTATGGCATATGCAGCCGCATGGGACTTATTAAAGCCGTAGCCTGCAAACTTGGCTACCTCATCGAAAATATCCGCTGCAGTATCTGCAGGTATCCCATTTCTGACACAGCCCTTAACCACTAAATTTCCGGCTTCGTCAACTATGCCGTTTATGAAGTTTTCCCTCTCCTTTGCCATTACGTCGGCTTTCTTTTTTCCCATGGCCCTTCTCACAAGATCGGACCTGCCCATGGAATAGCCTCCCAGGTCTCTTACTATCTGCATTACCTGTTCCTGATACACTATGCATCCATAGGTTACATCCAGAATATGTTCGAGGGCGGGATGCATATATCTAATCTTATCCGGATTGTGCTTGTTTCTGATATATTTAGGAATCTGATCCATTGCTCCCGGCCTGTACAGGGATATCCCCGCTATAATATCCTCCAGGCAGTTGGGCTTCAGCTCCTTGAAGCACTGGGTCATTCCTCCGCTTTCCAATTGGAATATTCCGTAAGTCTCTCCCTGGGATATCATTTTGTACACATTGGGGTCATCATAATCCATGCTGTCCATATCGGGGGCTTCCATTCCCTTCGCCTTTATAAGCTCCAGGGTATCCCTTATCACTGTCAGGGTTCTGAGTCCCAAAAAGTCCATTTTCAAGAGCCCCAACTCCTCAAGGGTGCCCATGGTGAATTGTGTTGTTATTACATCCTCGTTCATTTGCAGGGGAACGTATTCAGTTACGGCCTTCCTTGATATCACTACTCCCGCCGCATGGGTGGAGCTGTGGCGTGGCATTCCCTCCACCGCCTTGGACATATCTATAAGCTGTCTTGCCGTTTCATCCCCCAAATAAAGCTCCTTAAGCTCCGGATTGCTTTTCAGTGCCTTTTCTATAGTCATTCCTATCTCAAAGGGGATTTTTTTTGCAATCATATCCACCTGGGCATACGGAATGTTCAGTGCTCTGCCCACATCCCTTATAGCGGCTCTTGCAGCCATGGTGCCGAAGGTGATTATTTGAGCCACCCTGTCCTTACCGTATTTTGACACAACATAGTCAATAACCTCCTGACGCCTTTCATAGCAGAAGTCCACATCAAAATCCGGCATGCTAATCCTCTCAGGGTTTAAGAATCTTTCAAATATCAGATTGTATTTGATAGGATCGATATTGGTTATTCCGAGGCAGTAGGCAACAAGGCTTCCGGCTCCCGAACCCCTTCCGGGCCCTACCATTATCCCGTTGTCCCTTGCAAACTTTACATAATCCCAAACAATAAGATAGTAATCGGAATATCCCATTCTGGTTATTACCGACAGCTCATATTCCGCCCGCTCTTTGAGTTCATCCGTCAATTCGGCATATCTTTTCGCCAAACCGTCATAACAGAGCTTTCTGATATAAGTATCCGAGGTATAGCCTTCGGGAACATCAAAAGCCGGAAGATGCACCTGTCCGAAATTGAATTCCAGGCTGCACATTTCCGCTATTTTCGCTGTGTTCTCCAGGGCATCGGGAACGTATTTGAAAAGCTCGTACATTTCCTCGGAAGATTTTAAATAAAACTCCTGGCCCTGAAATTTGAGCCTGTCTTCCTCAAGAATAGTTTTGCCTGTTTGAATACAAAGCAAAATATCCTGTGCCGCGGCATCCTCCTTGTCCACATAGTGCACATCGTTTGTAGCAATCAAAGGTATCCCCGTCTCCCGGGACATTCTTACAACCTCTTGATTAACCAGTGACTGCTCCTTTATGCCGTGATCCTGAAGCTCCAGATAAAAATTCCCCTGGCCAAAAATCTCATTGTATGACAATGCCGCTCTTTTTGCGGCCTCGTAGTTACCGTCAATTATATGGCCTGGTATCGCTCCTGCGAGACAGGCGCTCAATGCAATCAACCCTTTGGAATACTTGCGGAGTACTTCCATATCTACTCTCGGCTTATAGTAAAAACCCTCCGTGAAGCCCAAGGAAACTAACTTTATCAGATTATTGTAGCCTTCTTCATTCTTTGCCAAAAGCACAAGGTGATACTGGCTGCCATCCAGCTTGGGATCCCTGTCGCACATTGTTCTTGCGGCGACATATACCTCACAGCCGATTAACGGTTTGATTCCATATTTTTTTGCCTGCTTGTAAAACTCCATCACACCGTACATAACGCCGTGATCAGTTACCGCTATTGATTCCATGCCCAGTTCCTTCGCTCTGGCCACAAGCTTTTCAACTCTGCCCGCTCCGTCTAAAAGGCTGTATTCCGTATGCACATGGAGATGCACAAAGTTCTTCATAAGTATTTCTCCCCTGTGGTACGAGTACCACCTATCTTAATTTTTTGTCCAGCTTTTCCTTTAATTCTTCATAACCCGGTTTGCCCAGCAGCGCAAACATATTCTTTTTATATTCCTCAACCCCGGGCTGATCAAAGGGATTGACGCCAAGCAGATACCCGCTTATACCGCATGCCTTTTCAAAGAAATAAACCATTTCCCCGAAATAATACTCGCTGATTTCGGGAATGTTGAGTACATTTATCGGTACTCCTCCGTCCATATGGGCTAGCATTGTACCCTGAAACGCCTTTTTATTCACAAAATCCATCGTCTTTCCGCTGATAAAATTCAAACCGTCCAGGTTTTCTTCATCATTTATTATCTCTACTTCAAATCTGGGCTTTTCTATATTAAGGATGGTCTCAAACATATTTCTGCTGCCGTCCTGAAGGAATTGCCCCAGGGAGTGCAGATCGGCAGAAAAACTCATTGATGCGGGAAATATCCCTTTCCCGTCCTTTCCTTCGCTTTCGCCGAACAACTGCTTCCACCACTCGGCAAAGAATTGCAGGGAAGGCTCATAGTTTATCAGGACTTCAATAGCCTTGCCCTTTCCGGCAAGTATGCTTCTCACCGCCGCATAACGGTAACACTGGTTTTTATCCAGTTCCGGCTCATTGTATTCATCCCAGGCATCCCTTGCACCTTCAAGGATGCTTCTTATATCAATTCCTGCCGCTGCTATTGGAAGAAGCCCTACGGGAGTAAGCACCGAGTACCTGCCCCCTATATCATCGGCTATAACAAAGGATTCATAGCCTTCTGCATCTGCAAGCCTTTTAAGTGCGCCCCTGGAGGCATCGGTAACGGCATATATCCTTTTCGCCGCTTCCTGCTTTCCGTATTTCGCCTCCAGATATGACTTAACAAACCTGAAGGCAATAGCGGGCTCGGTAGTAGTCCCTGACTTCGATATGACACAGGCGCTTACGCTTTTTCCCTCTATCACTTCCATAAGCTCCTTGAAGTATGTGCCGCTTATATTGTTTCCGAGGAAATATATCTCAGGAGCGTTTCTCTTATCCTTTGGCAGCAGGTTGCGGAAGGAATGCCCCAAAAGCTCAACGGCAGTCCTTGCTCCAAGGTATGAACCCCCTATGCCTATTACCAGCAATACTTCCGAGGAATCCTTTATCCGTCCGGCAGCTTTTATAATCCTTTCAAATTCATCCCTGTCATAGTTTTTTGGATAGTCCACCCATCCGAGAAAATCATTGCCCGCTCCTGTTTTTTCGTGGAGCATGTAATGGGCAGACTTCACATATTCTCTTAAACAAGATAATTCATGATCCCTTATCATGGAATTGGAACAATCAAATTCAAGCTTTTTCATAACTTCCTCCTTCATTACACGCAGTTCCTGTTAATCCCCAGGAAAGCCGCTCCCAGCAGCCCCGCTTCATTTCCAAGCTGCGCCAATACTATATCCCCGTATTTGATTCCGGATGTAAACAGCATCCCGCCGACTTCCTTTTTCAGCTTATCCGTAAGATAGGCTCCGGCTTTGGATACCCCACCGCCTATTGCTACTATATCCGGGTCCAGAATATTGAATATATTTATTATTCCTATTGAAAGATACTTTATCATCCTGCCTACAGTCTCAATACCAAGCTGATCCCCTTCCTTCGCCGCATCAAAAATCAACCTGGCATCGATGTTTTCTGTATCCCCCGCCTTATCCAAAATGCTTGACTTAATTTTATCCCTTTCAAGCCTGTTGACTGCATACCTTATCATTGCAGTTGCCGAGGCAAAAGTCTCCAGGCAGCCCATATTGCCGCAGTTGCATCTGTAAAAATTGGACCCTACAATCATATGCCCGAGTTCGGAACCCGCAAAGTGGCTTCCGCTGTATATCTTATGGCCTATTATTATTCCGCTGCCTACACCCGTTCCTATTGTTATCAGCACGGAATTTTCAACACCCTTTGTGGAGCCGAAAAGGCTTTCGGCCAAAGCGGCGGCATTGGCATCGTTTCCCATATATACAGGCTTGTTGAAATGCTCCTTAAGCATAATGCCCAAAGGAACATTCTCCCAGAAAAGATTAGTACAGTATATGACATATCCGCTTTTCTCATTCATCAGCCCGGGGGCACCGATGCCTATGGATTCCATATCGCCTATGCCTGCCCCATAGTCCTTGAGCAGCTTTTCCACCTGCTCCTGCATATCTTTAATTATCAGCCTGTAATCTCTGCCTGCATTAGTAGGAATGGAAGACTGCAGAAGTATCCTTCCCTCCCTGTCCACCAAACCTGCTTTTATCTCAGTACCTCCCAGGTCAATTCCGACAAGCATTGCCGCACCTCCTTGTACAGACGTCATATATGGTTACTGTTACGGACGCCATATATGGCGTCCGTACCCGGATTGTTATATATCATCTATGATTTCACTTATTAAAAGTGCATTATTCTTTGTCAGATCAATCTCAACAGGCACTGTGGGTATCTGCCCCTCTCCATCTGCAAGTATTCTTACAATCGGCCTGGTGGGATATTTCTTGTTCACATCCACTACTATGGCCTTTTCCCCGCTATTTAAAAGTACGCAGGTTCCAGGCGGATATATGGTTATGTGCTCGATAAAACTCCTTACGATATTGTAGTCGAATTGGTGATCTCCCATTCCAATCAAATATTCAACAGCTTCATTTACATTGATCCTCTTCTTGTATACCCTGTCCGAAGTTATGGCATCAAACACATCTGCAACGGATACTATTCTGGCAAACTCGTGTATTTCCTCCCCCCTCAGCCCCAGAGGATAGCCCTCACCATCATGCCTCTCATGGTGGGTCAATGCTATATAGCTTGCATAGGTGCTCAGCACATCGCTTCTTTTAAGCAGTTCATAGCCATAGCTTGTATGCTTTTTGACCAGTTCAAACTCCTCTTTCGTAAGGCTTTCGGGTTTATTCAATATCTCATGGGGTATCCTTGTCTTGCCGATGTCATGGAGCATTGCGCCCATTCCAAGCTCTCTGAGCTTTTCTTCATCATATTTCATTGATATGCCTGTAATCAGAGACAATACGCATACGTTAACGCTGTGGCTGAAGGTATACATGTCATTGCTCTTCAAATCCTGCATATTTACCATAGCATCCTTTTCATCCATAAGCTCGTCAATCATTTTGCATACGCTATTCCTGATGGGTTTGACTTCAAGGGAGTATCCGTATCTTAAGCTGTCCATTGCGTTCTTTATGTTTATTCTGGCTTCGAATCTCGTTTCTTCCGATATAACATCCTTAAGTACTATATCACGGCTTATTTCATCATCAATATATACTTCCCAGATACCCAAATCCCTGAACTTTGCAATATAAGAATTCTTCAGTATGATACCGGCATTCAGCAATATATTTCCGTCATTGCTGTACAGAGTCCTGGCAAGAACCATTCCTTCTTTTACCTTATCAACCGGTAATTTTCTCATACATGCATCATCTCCTTACGGCGCAGCAAGAATAATGCTCTGTATTATTCCCTGTGCCTGTCCCTGAGATTTTCCGCTATTTGCTCCAGCTTTCTCAATCTATGGTTTACTCCTGACTTTCCTATTGCAGGGCTCATCATTTCACTCAATTCCTTAAGGGTTGCATCCCTGAATTCCAGCCTCAATTCTGCGACTTCAGCCAAGCCCTCGGGAAGCTTGTTCAATCCTATTGTGTTCTTGATGTATTCAATATTTTCTATCTGTCTTAATGCTGCATTCAGGGTCTTGTCCAGGTTTGCAGTCTCACAGTTCACTATCCTGTTTACATTATTCCGCATTTCCTTGTATATCCTGATGTTCTCCAGCTTCAGCAGAGCATTGTGAGCCCCGATTATGTTCAAAAAGTTCACAATGTTCTCCCCTTCTTTTATATAAACCACAAAGTTGCCTTTCCTCATTACAACCTTTGCACCGAGCTGATAGTGATTCATCAAATCTTTAATATCTTCGGCAAAACTCTCATTATTTGTTACCAATTCAAGGTGATATGTCTTTTCGGGATCGCTTATGGATCCGCTCCCAAGGAAAATTCCTCTGAGATATGCTTTCCTGCAGCAAGCCTTCTTTATCAGATAATGCGGAAGCTTATGATTCAATTTCATACCCTTATCACTTTCCTGCAATATCCCTGTCATCTTGAGTATCTCGTGAGAACCCATGTCAGAATCGATATATAAGGTGTAGTTGTTGTTCTTCTTAAGATGCCTGTTTTTCCTCACAATCACCCTGGTGTTGATATCAAAACAGTTCTTCAGCAGTGAGAACAGCATCCTTGCTATTGAGGCGTTCTCAGTGGAAAGTGTGATTCCTATCCTTTCAACTCCATGTATTTGCAGGGTTCCGGTCATTTTAATAAGTGCTGACAGCAGTGCAAGCTGACAGCACTTATTAGTGACTGCAATCTTAGATATCTCATTTTTTGTTACAGAAGAAAAGGTCATGTTAAACAGCCCCTCTTTATCTTACTATTCCGAACTTATTAAAAGGCCATATTCTGAATACTGCTTTCCCCACAATATTATCACGGCTTACAAAGCCTACCGTATCCGATCGGCTGTCCCTGCTCTGCATTCTGTTATCCCCCATTACAAAGTACTTCTCCTCCGGCACCCTGGACTTGGCAAAGCCGTTATCCCGGGTCAGTGCATCTGTATAATCAGGATTCAGTTCCTTTCCGTCTATATATACTCTGTCATTTCTTATATCAATGACTTCATTTGGAAGCCCTATCGCCCTTTTAATAAGATATTTATCCTCCAACTCATCCTTAAGTACCACAATATCGCCTCTGGCAGGGTCGTTAATCAGGTAGTTCACCTTTGCTATTACAAGTATTTCCCCCTCATAAAGGGTGGGTTCCATTGATACCTGATTAACCAGTGCTATCTGGAACACATAGGTTTTTAATATAAAGGCAATGACAAATGCCGATAATATCAGTTTTACCCACGATATTACCTCTTTTTTTATATTTTCGTCCAATACTATCTCCCCTTTGTTAATTACTTCTGTTCTTCATTCAGCAGCTTGAATATCTGCTCCGCCAGCTTATTGTAATCATGCCTCAGATACCCGTTCTCAATGTTTACAAAGTCTCCTTCAATGACTTTTATCCCCATATCAGCTATTATATCATAATCAATCAAAACCGGAGAAGCGTCCTCCGTTTTGTATTTTTCCAAAAGGGCTTGGGGGATTTCCCCTGTATTGGCAATGGCATAATCTATCGGAGCCCTGTTCCCATGATAATTGATTGCCTTAATGTGCTCAGAAAGGCTGTACCCTATTGTTTCCCCCTGCTGTGTCATAATATTGCATACATATATCTTCATTGCTTTGGTGCTGTTGATTGCTTCTGCAATACTCTTAACCAAAATATTGGGTATGATGCTGGTGTAAAGGCTTCCCGGCCCAAATACAACGGCATCCGCCTCTTGAATCTCCCTTAGGGCTTCCGGCATAGGCATGCAATTGCCCGGCTCCAGAAAGACCTTTCTTATCCTCTTGTTCAAAGCCCGCTGTTTGATGGGTATTTGTGATTCGCCCTTGATAATGGTACCGTCTTCAAGCTCTGCATACAGCACCACATCTTCCAGCGTCACCGGCAGAACCTTTCCCGTCACAGCCAATACACTGCTTACTTCCCTGACAGCAGCGTCAAAGCTTCCGCAAATGTCATTCATTGCTGCAATAAAAAGATTCCCAAAGCTCTGCCCTTTTAATTTACCTTCCCTGAACCTGTATTGCATAAGCTGCTCCATTATCGGTTCGATATTGGCAAGGGCCACTATGCAGTTTCTGATATCTCCGGGAGGAAGAATTCCCATATCCTCCCTGAGCACTCCCGAACCTCCGCCGTCATCGGATACAGTGACTATTGCAGTAATATTGGATGTATGTTTCTTCAATCCTCTGAGAAGCACCGAAAGGCCGGTACCTCCGCCTATCGCCACAATCTTCGGGCCTCCCGGGATAATCCCCTTCCCATGTAATGTATTCTTTACAGAATTGTTTTTCAAAAGTATCCCCCTCGTATTGTGTTTTATTATCTATATCTTTCCTCTTCAATATCCCTATGCTCCACTATAACTCTATGGTTTGCCTCCTTCAGCTTATTGCTCAGCATATTGGCCATGGTAACGGAACGGTGCCGTCCGCCCGTACAGCCAATTGAAATTACCAGCTGAGATTTCCCCTCTTTAATGAAATGAGGTATCAGAAACTCCAGCATATCGTTTAGTTTATCCATGAATCCTGCTGCTGCAGGCCACTGCATGACATAATTCCTTACTCCGGCATCCGCTCCGCTGAATTTCTTAAGATCCTCCACATAGTACGGGTTTGGAAGAAACCTTACATCAAATACCATATCGGAGTCCAGGGGTATGCCATACTTGTAGCCAAAGGAAATAACGTGTATTATCAGCCCTTCCGATTTCCCTCCCTCAACAAATAGATGTGTTATTTCCTGTTTTAGTTCCGAAGGACTCATATTCGTCGTATCTATTATATTCGTAGCTTTGGATTTTATTTCCTGAAGCTTTCTTCTTTCGGCTTTTATTCCTTTTATTATCCGGCCTCCCACAGACAGAGGATGCATCCTTCTGCTTGATTTGAACCTCTTTATCAGAGTCTCGTCGGAAGCTTCCAGAAACAGTATGTCATAGGTATGGCCTAATTCCTTAAGCTCGTCAAGGCCTACGGGAAGCTGATCCAGGAACTTGCCTACCCTTATGTCTATTACTATGGCTGCCTTGTCTATATGGCCCTTGCTTTCAGAGCACATTTCAACAAACCTGCCGAGCAAGGCAGGAGGCAGATTGTCAACGCAAAAATACCCCAAATCCTCCAAAAACTTTATTGATTGGCTTTTTCCGGCCCCCGATAAACCGGTAACAATTAAAAATTTCATTGACATACCTCCTGGATTATTTTACGGCATTTATAATCTGATCACAGGTTAAGCCGGCTTCCATGGCAATATTCAGGCCATTTTGCAGGTTGCCCACATCCTCCGGAGCATGGGCGTCGCTGTTAATTACAAACTCTGCCCCTTCTTCCGCTGCCGCAATAACATGCTTTGCTTTCATATAACTGCTGTGGGAATTTATTTCAAGAGCGGTGCCTGCCTTGGCGGCTTCTCTTGCAACAAGGGAAATATCAAGCGGAATGCGGGTTCCGGGATGTGTTATTATATCTATTTTATGCTTTCTTATTGCCCTAATCATTGATTCGGTGTTTGCTTCCTTAATTCCTTCCGTACCTAGATGAAATATCTTCGACAAGTAGTTTCTGCCATAGATATTCACAGCATCTCCGGCTGTCTTCGGCAATACCATCATATGAAAGCCCACCAGAAGTATATCAAGGTATTTGCGTATACTGTCATCCATATCAATATCCCCGGCGGTGCTTATGATATTGCACTCCATACCCATGAGCACCTTTATGCCCTCTGTATTGTAATTTATCCTGTCTATTTCGTCCCTCATTTTTGCAATATCCTTGATTCTGACGCCATAGGCAAAATGCCTTATTCCGTGGTCTGTAACTGCAATCTCAGAAAGCCCCTTTTCCCTCGCCGCCGTTACATTGTCCAGTATACTTCCCGTACCGTGGCTGTATACCGTATGGGTATGATAATCTGCAAAAAGCTTTATCAAGTACTTCACCTCTGATATTAATAATATCATTATTATTGTCAAATTGCCACTTGTCATACTAAGGAGACACGGGGACGTTTCTCCTGTCCCACAAGGAGACACGGGGACGTTTCTCCTGTCCCACAAGGAGACACGGGGACGTTTCTCCTGTCCCACAAGGAGACACGCGAAACGTCCCCGTGTCCTCCGAAACGTCCCCGTGTCCTCCCTCACGTAAATCCCCCGGATTTTACTGCGTATCTTCTCTTGATTCTGTTGCCCAAAGCCAATAACTAGTCGCTGTTATACAAGGCCAGTGCTCTGCAGGATGCATACGAAGTAAGAGCTTATATAGTATAGCAGGGCTTTAAAGTGTAGGGGTTGAACAGTTTTTGGAGTTAAAAAAGCATCTATATATAAGTCATAGTATACTTATATAAAAATTGTAAATGACTCTTATTAGCTGAAACTTAGAAACAGTCGTATGCGAGGCATAGACGCCGCGCAAGCTGTCACGGTCACGGATGGCCTTTGACAGCGTTAGACTTTTCTTAGGTTCAGTGAATTAGAAGTCATCAATTTTTATATAGCTATACGAGACTACATATAGATGCTTTTTAATCTGCTAAAACTCTCCTAATATCTTGACCTCAGGCTCAAGCATCACATTGAACTTCTCAAATACTGTCTTCTGCACATGCCTGATCAGGTCATACACATCCTTTGCCGTGGCATCCCCATTATTCACCACAAAACCGCAGTGGAGGGTTGATATCTGGGCTCCCCCTATAGAAAATCCTCTCAATCCCGCATCTTCTATGAGCTTGCCTGCAAAATACCCCTCAGGCCTCTTGAAGGTACTGCCTGCGCTCGGCAAATGCAACGGCTGCTTGCTTTTCCTTTTTTCAGCCAGTTCCGCCATTTTGTTGTCTATCTCGTCCTTGTTTCCCTTTTTAAGCCTTATACAGCATCTCAGAACTATGTGCTTTCCCGGTTCTATAATGCTCTTCCTGTACATAAATTTCATTTCATCATTTTTCAGTCTCTTTAAATTAAGATCCTGATCCAGCACCTCAACCCACTCAACAATATCCTTCATTTCTCCGCCGTAGGCTCCGGCATTCATTGTCACTGCTCCTCCGAGAGATCCGGGAATGCCGCTTGCAAACTCCATTCCCGTAAGGCCTTCCTTGGCAGCCATTTTGGATAATGTTGAAAGCAGAACACCTGATTCTGCTGTGATTATATCATTATTGATACTGACGCTTCCGAACTTCTCTCCGATTTTGACTACCGCCCCTCTCAGTCCTTTGTCGGATACCAGGAGGTTGCTTCCGTTGCCCATTATATAGTATGATACACATTGCTCTTTAAGGTCTTTAATTGCCTTTACCAGTTCCGCCATGTCATCCGGTTCAATAAATATATCCGCAGGCCCTCCCACCTTGAAGGAGGTATGATTTTTCATAGGCTCATTATATAGTATCTGCATTGCTGCCATGTCCCCTTTCAGTTTTCACTGTTCCTCCGCGCTTCTTATAATTCCCATGGGTGTCTGCTCGCAGCATTGCCCCAGTGGATTATCCCTTAATATACCTGCGAGGGCCTTCCTGTCAAGGGATGATTTTGAAGTTCCCAGTATACTCCCGCCCAAATCATTAATATCTACTATTGCGACCTCCGCTTTTATGCTGTCGCTGATGCTTTTTGCCACCTGATCCGGGTTCTCGGGCCCCAGTACAACATATCTGTTATACGGAGGCAGAGTGTTTGGAGTAGGCCCGTCTATGGAAGAAGCCTTATAACCGGCTATTCTGTAGAAATCTCCCTTACGTCCGAACAGCTTTCCGAAAAAACTCACAACAGCTGCAAAAAGTATTCTCAGCACCCCGCATTCCCTTAATGCCATTTCCATGGTCTCAGGTATTCCCAAGCCTATTCCTGAAGGAGTTTTTGTAACGTATTTGGACAGCAGCCTTGCCAGGGGCCTCGGCTTTATTTCTTCCAGCGGATAGGCTCTCCCCTGGGTTATTGCCACAGCTTTTTCGCTTATAAATACTATATCATTCTCCTTCACTATTTCCCGGGCATACATACTGACAACATCGACAATGCTGTCATCCTTTGTTATGACATGGGTCTTTACAGGTATTCGCAAATATTTTTTCCCATTGTATTCTATTACCGGCTGTTTTTCCTTATTGGTACTTTTAACCTCAGTCATACAATCTCCTCCATTTGGTTTGTTTCTTATGTGAAATTTGTCCATATTTTTACAGTATTATTCAACGGATATTTTATATTATGGGGCAGCGCTTCCCGCCTCTGCAGCCACACCCTGCTTTCTCCGCTGTTCTATCAGCTTTTCCGCTTCCTTAACAGCCTGCTCCGGACTTATATTCCCCTGCACCGCTTCCTTTATTCTTGTCTGCAGAATAAGGTCGATTTCACTCCAGTTGTCCGCCTTGGGAAGGTGTTCCGCAAAATATAAGTTCTGCTGTATAGTATACATCTCTTTGTCATTTTCGTACAGATATTTACCTGATTTTCTGACGGGAAAGTAACCTAAATACCCCAACTCCTTTTGTGATTCTTTGGAGGTGATGAATTTGATGAAATCAATGCATACCTTCTTCTTGGCGGCATCCTTCTGCTTGAAAACGGCATAAGAACACACAGTTGAGCTTAATGACAGAGGCACATCCGACTTTCCTGTCGGAAACTTGGCCACAGCAAAGTTAATTCCGTTGTTTCCCTGGATATTCCGCAGCAGCGGCACCGTCCATGATCCTCCTATGTACACTGCCGTCTTCCCATTCAAGAAAGCGGACCATGCCTGATTTTCATTCATGGCTCCGAAGTCCGGGTGGGAGACTTTGTATTTATGCTTAAGATCACACAGCTTTGTCAGGCCTGATACAGCTTCGGGAGTATTGAAGATATATCTGCCTGTTGTATCGTCAATTATCTGTGCTCCGTCACACATTATGATTCCGAAGGTATTGTAATAACCCGGCCCGATAAAGGAGTTGAAACCGTATATCCCATTATATGTAAGCTGTTTCAATGCTTCAACAAACTGCTCGTAGGTCCATTCCCCGTTCTCCGGCAGGCTGACATTTCTTTCACTGAAGATGTCGGTATTGAGAAGCATTGTATAGCCTGTCATCATCCATGGTATTCCATAGGTCTTCCCGTTGTACATCGCTGTATCAAGTGTGCTGTCAATGAAGTCTGCCCTTTCCTCCAAGCTGATATATCCGTCCAATTCCTCCAGATACCCTCCGGAGATGAAGAAATAATCGCTGCCTATGGGTGCAATATCCGGATTCGCTCCTATTTTGGCCGCTGCTTTCAGAAAGCCCGGGCCTTCATTCCAATCAAGCTCTCTTAACTCAATATATACTCCGGGGTTCTGTTTTTCAAACTGCCCTATTTTGCTTTTGATCCAGCTGAACCGTGTTCCGCTTCTGATATCCAGGCGCGGGTAATCCCACAGGGTTATTACCCCTGTCCACTCTGTTTTCTCATGAACCGGCTCCAGGCTTTTCTTGTAGTCCTCCTTCACATGCTCTAATAATACAGGCCCCGAAAATATATAAAGCGTCAGAATCCCACATAAAAAAAGAGTAAATGCTTTCCTAAGGGTCATTTGTATCCCTCCATACCGGCTTTTACTCTATGTATATTCACTTATACCGCTCAGGTATTCCTCGCCGTCAAAGTACCGTATTACACGGAACACACCGGTTTCCCACGGAGTCGCTTCGCGATTTCACGGTAACTTATATATATTGTGGATACATTAGTAAATTTCGATACTTACTTTGCTTTCGATGATTATTAATGTATCATAATATTTTCCCCGCCGTGTACTCAGTGGATTTAAGTGTTTTCAGCGTTACCCGTTCCCCCGTAACTTAAAGGCTTACTTTCTTACCTTTCTTGTTCAGATAGTCAATAAGCTTCAAGGGGTCGGTATTTATCACCAGAGCCTCAGGCATTTCCAGTTCCTCAAATATCTCTTCAATCTTGTTAAACTTCCCTACATCATAGCAGATATGACAGTCACTTCCTGCGGCCAGTACCACACCCATCTCCTTTGCTTTAGCTGCTATAATCCTGCAATTTTCCGAGCTTCCCTTACGGCTCCCCAAAAAGGAGCTGTTATTTATTTCTATCAATGTTCCCGTATCCTTGGCACATTGAAGCAGCCTGTCTATATCAACGGGATAGTACGGGTTCCCGGGATGGGCTATAATATCCACAAAGGGATTTGACATTGCCCCAATTAGTGCCCTTGTATTCTCTTCCACAGTTCCTGAGTCAATGCAGGCTTCATGAAGAGAAGCAATGACTATATCAAGTTTTTTTAAGTATTTTTCGGGCACATCAAGTCTGCCTTCAAAATCCATTATGTTGGCCTCTACACCCTTCAGCACCCTTACACCCTTGATATATTCAGGTATAACTCTCATATTTCCAAAATGGAATAAATCGGGTCCCCCCTGCATATCCGGTCCGTGGTCTGTCATTGCTATTAACTTCAAGCCCATATCTGCCGCTTCTTCTGCAATTTCTTTAATGGTACTGTAAGCATGACCGCTTGATATGGTATGACAGTGAGTATCAAGTAATAATTTCAACAAAACACCCTCTTTGTTATTGTTCGTCTTTTTCTACCTTATATTCCGGATTGTACCCCGTCGGTTCATCCGGAATAATAAGCGCGGCGGCTACATAAGCAAATATCCCGGGGAAAAATCCTGTTGCTATTGTAAGGGCAACCCATATAAGCCTGATTATCGTAACATCAATATTGAAATAGTCCTCCAAGCCTCCGCATACACCTGATATTGTTCTTACAGTTCTGGATTTATATAATTTCTTATACATATTATCTTTACCTCCTGGTTTTAATTTGTCAAACATGCTTCAATGATGACAGGCAAGAATTGCCCGGGATAGACATGTTCGCTTTTTGGTTTTCATAATATATTACGAAACATTTTTGAAAAAGTTTTATGAATTAAAAAAATTATATACAACTTCTGCAACTTTCCTGTTCATCCCCTGTACTTCCTCAAGCTCCTCCAAGGATGCCTTTTTGATATTCTTCAAGCTGCCAAAACTCTTCAACAGTGCTTTTCTTCTGGCAGGCCCTATTCCCGGTATGTCGTCCAGAGCAGACTTGACGGTTGTCTTGCTTCTAAGGCTCTTATGATAGCTTATGGCAAACCTGTGTGCCTCTTCCTGGATTGCGGATATTAGCCGAAAAACCTTGGAGCCTTTCGGCAGATCGATTTCCCTGCCGCTATATATCAGCCCCCTTGTTCTGTGCTTATCGTCCTTTACCATCCCGCAAACAGGTATATTTATATTCAATTCCCTGAGAACCGGCAGCACCGCATTGACTTGGCCCACGCCCCCATCCAGCATTATCACATCCGGGAACACCGAGAATCTGCCCAGTTCAAAGTCTTTTTCCTCTGCTTCAAGTTCTTCTCTCTCCTTAAGGCCATGGGCAAATCTTCTCTCTATAATTTCCCTCATGCTTTCATAATCGTTGGCGCCTTCAACGGATTTTATCTTGAATCTTCTGTAG
>Ga0209605_1001129_pt1 | contig 31072 bp, 21 predicted proteins | sample AD_UKC035_MetaG_FD_184408 | JGI IMG/M metagenome (GOLD analysis project Ga0209605, IMG submission 184408) | Active sludge microbial communities of municipal wastewater-treating anaerobic digesters from USA - AD_UKC035_MetaG (SPAdes) (version 2) | ecosystem: Engineered > Bioreactor > Anaerobic >...
ACTCATACGCCAACACCTCGCGCACGGTCAGGCGTGAGGCGGTGCGGGCGGGCAGGTAGCTGGCCAGCGCCGCGACCAGGGCCACGATGAGCAGCCAGAGGGCGATGGCGGGCAAGGAAAAGGAAAAGCTGAGGGGGGAATCGGTGAAGGCAATCCCCACCTGATCGCTCAACAGCCGGCTCAGCGGGAAAGCCAAAAGGGTGGCCTGCGCCCAACTGATCAGGCCGATCAGCACCCCTTCCACGATGATGATCTGGAGGATGGCGCGCGTGGCGGCGCCGATGGCCCGCATGACCCCGATCTCGCGGGTGCGCTCGATGACGCTGATGCTCATGGTGCCCATCAGACCCAGACCCCCCACCAACGCCATCAGGAAGGTCATCACCAGTAGCATGTTGACCAGAATGCTGAACTGGTATTCGGTCCCTTCCAGGTTCTCGGCGCGGGTGGAGAGCTGCGTCACGTGGTAGCCGGCGTCCTCGAAGTGGTGTTCCAACGCCGCGGCGATGCGCCGGTGTTCGGCGGGATCCTCGCTGTCGGTCAGGACGCGCAGGCTGTTGGCCCGGCCGGCCCGGCCGGTCAGCCGGCCGAAATACTCGCTGTTGGTGTAGATGGTCGCCTGGTCCAACACCCCTTCTGCCACGCCCACCACCACCCAGTCGCTGTCCTTGCCGTCGATGCGCAGCGTGATGGTGTCGCCGATGGCGACGTCCTCCTCGGCATCCATGAAATTGGTGTTCACCACCAGCGCGTTTTCATCCTCTGGCAGCAGCCAGCGGCCGGCCGTCAACTGCGGCTGGATCATCTGGCTGTCGGCCGGCGGGGCCAGGAGGCGTATCTCGTCGCTCTCGCCCCCCCTCATGCCGGGAGGGGTTGCCCCGAGCCCTTCCGACTGGCCGGACAGCGGGAAACCGGGCACGCCAGCGTCGTCGGGCGCGTCAGGCCGTTGGCGCCGGGTGCTGGCGCGGCCCCAGCTTTCGGCCGCGATGACGCCGGGAACCTGCAGCGCCTCGTTCTGCAAGACCTCAACCCGCAGGTCGCGGTCGAAGCCGATGACGATGTGGAAGTTGTTGTTTCTGATGGCGTCGTCCACCGTCTGGTAGAGCGACGTGCGCACCGACAGCACCGCGATGAAGATCGCCCCGCCCAGAGTCAGCGTCGTCATGGTCAGCGCCAGCCGGCCTTTGCGGCGAAAGGTGTTGCGCAGCGAGATGACCAGCGGGCGGCTGAGCCAGGGCGCGTAACGTTGGCTGGCCACCAGGAAGCGGTCGGCTGGGCCGTGGCCAAAACGCCCCTGGCCCAGGCCGTAATTGCTGATGGCCTCGCGAATGGTGACCCTCGCGCCGCTGTAGATGGGGATCAGCGCGGCGGCCAGCGGCACCAGCAGGCCCACCAGCACCTGCACCGCGAGCGCGCTCAGGGGAACCCCTTCATAGACCACGTCGAAGTTGAGGAACTGCGACAGGAAGATGGTGAAGCCATAGGCGCCGGCCACGCCGGCCGGCAGCGCCACCAGCAGCGCCAGCAGGCCGAAGATCAGCACCATGCCGAGGTAGAGCCGGACGATCTGGCCGAAGCCGGCGCCGATGGTCTTCATCACGCCGATCTGACGCACCTGCTGCGCCATGACCGCGGCGATGGTGTTCACCACCAGAAACGCGCTCAGGAGGAGCGAGAGCAGCCCCAGCACGCCCAGCAGCAGAAAGACGGGGTTCAGCACCTCGTCGGCGGGATGCTTCTTCGGGTCGGCCACGTAGGTGAAATTGACCGCCCGCCCGCCCTTTTCCAGCTTGTCCTGGACCAGATCGGTGACTTGCTGGACGTAGGCGTGATCCTTGACTCCGGACGCGGGATCGGCCGCCCGGATGCTGAGGCTGGTGAAGCGTTTCGGAATTCCCCACCGCTCCAGGGTATCGAAGGTCACGTAGCCGAACGCCTGGTTGGTGAAACGGGCCGGCGGCAGGTTGATGTCGTGGGCGGTTCCCGTCACGTTTACCGTGCGCCGGCGGCCGTCGGGCAGCTCCAGCGTCAGGCTGTCGCCGATGGCAGCGTCCAGCATGGGCAGGGACATGCGTTCCACGGCGATGGCGTCGCGCGCCGGCGGCCACGGGCCGCTTTCCTGCCGCACGATGTTGAGGGGGATGTCCTGCCAGTCGGGCAGGGCAAAGAGCGTCAGCTCCAGCCAGCGGCCATCGCCCAGATGGGCGCGGGTGTAGAGGCTGAAGCGGGCCGAGGCCGATTCGACCTCCGGCATGCGCCGGATGGCCGTCAGGGTGTCGGCGTCGAAGCCGCTGGTGCCCAGAATGGCATCGCTGGGGTTGACCGCTGCGAAGCTGGCATGGAGCTGATGGTTGAGAATCTGGCGCGTGCCCACGATCACGCCGACGGCGAAGACGCCCACCGCGATGGAGAGCACCACCAGCAGCGAGCGCATCCGGTGGCTGGTCAGATCGCGGCCAACTTTGGCCCAGCGGGGGCTCAGAAGCCGGCGCGCAGGCTTGTTGACGGATGAACTGGGAATGGGCGCAGGGTCGCTGGCCGGATCTGCGCCGCTGAGGGCAGGCGCACGGCTGGCTCTTGCACTGGGCAGTTCAGCGCCGGAACGGGTCGTCGTCATCCCATCGCTCCATGGCCCATTCCCCAATGCCTCATTGCCCCAACTCCCCATTGCGGCCCCCGCGCGCCGTATCACTCACGATCAACCCATCGGCAATCGTCACCGTCCGGCCGGCGCGGCGGGCCAGCTCCTCGTCGTGCGTCACCATCAGGATCGTCTTGCCTTCATCCACCAGGCGTTGGAAGAGCTGAAAGACCGCGTCGGCGGTCTTGCTGTCCAGGTTGCCGGTGGGCTCGTCGGCCACGATGATGTCAGGGTCGTTGGCCAGGGCGCGGGCGATGGCCACCCGCTGCTGCTGGCCGCCGGAGGTGGCCGAGGGCAGTTTGTCGGCGTGTTCGACCATGGCCACCTCCTCCAGCAGGGCCATGGCGCGCTGCACCCGCGCCCGGCTGGGGTAGGTGTTGCAGAAGTCCATGGGCAGCATGACGTTTTCCAGCACCGTCAGCGTCGGCAGCAACTGGAAGAACTGGAAGATCACCCCCACATGCTTGCCGCGCCAGACCGCCATCTGCCCCTCGCTCAGGGTGTGGACCGCCGTGTCGCCGATCAACACCTGGCCGGCGGTGGGCCGGTCGATGCCGGTGACCATGTTGATCAGGGTGGACTTGCCGCTGCCCGATTTGCCGACCACCGCCACGAATTCGCCGCGGTCGACCAGCAGGTCGATCTGCCTGAGCGCGGGAAATTCGCCGGCTGCGGTCTGGTAGCTCTTGGTGACCGAACGCAGGTCGATCAGGTGGGTGTTGCCGTGGTGATAGCCGCCGGCGCCGGCTGGCGGGCGAGGGCGGCTCTTGGCGCGCAGTTTTAACACAGATTGCTCCTGAGGGGGGTCGCGCCAGATTTCGGAGTCTCTGTTGCGCGCTGCATCATTTTACCAGACCCAACGACAGGTCATTGTGATGATACTCCCAGTGGCCGTTGCCGAATCGACGCGAGATTCGCAGGCCCGCGCCGTTTAGTTGCAGTACAGAGGTAATCGTTCACCATGAAAATGACCAAGATCGAAGCGGCGATGCGCGCGGCGTTGGCGTTCAACGACGCCTTCAACCGGCACGATGTCCCGGCAATGATGGCGCTGATGAGCGAGGACTGTCTCTTCGAGAACACCAGCCCCGCGCCGGACGGCACAGCCTACAAAGGCAAAGCGGCGGTGACGCAGTTCTGGCAGGAGTTCTTCGCCGCATCGCCCCAGGCCCACATTCAGATCGAAGAAATCTTCGGCCTGGGCCGTCAGTGCGTGATGCGTTGGCGCTATGACTGGGTCGATGCGGCCGGCGCGCCGGGCCATGTGCGCGGCGTGGACATTTTTTCCGTGACGGATGGGCTGATCAGCGAGAAGCTGTCATACGTGAAGGGTTAGCAAACCTGCCATGAACATCACCATCAGACGGGTCGAACCAACGGACCATGAGGCGCTGCACCGGCTCTATTCAGGCCGGCAGGTCATCTGGGGCACCACCCAGTTGCCCTTTCCCTCGCTGGAGATGTGGCGCAAGCGGCTGGCCGAACCGCCCGAAGGGATCTACGGGATCGTGGCCTGCGTCGAGGGCGAGGTGGTGGGCCATCTGAACATCCACACCAATCCCAACCGCCCGCGCCGCCAGCACGCCGCCGGGATCGGCATCTCCGTGCGCGATGACTTCCAGGGCCAGGGCGTCGGCACAGCCTTGATGCAGGCCGCGCTGGATGTGGCTGACAACTGGCTCAACGTGCAGCGGTTGGAGCTGGAGGTCTACACGGACAACGAGCCGGCCGTGCGGCTCTACCAGCGGGCCGGCTTTGTCATCGAAGGCACGCTGCGCCAGTATTCCTTCCGCGACGGCCGGTACGTGGACGTGTACGCCATGGCCCGCTTCAGACCAGCCGGTGCGCCGGAGTGAGTTCTGCGCGAAGGGGACGGGGGCAGCGCGTCGCGATCACCTGGGCGCGGCGACCTGTCCGGCGCTGCGCATCTGGCGCAACGCCTCGCCCACGATCTCACGCGCCTCGGCGGCCAATTGCTGGGGGTCATCGCCCGGCTGCGGCTGCACGACTTTGAGCGGAACCAGCCAGACCCGGCTGGTGTCGCGCAGCGCGACGCGCTTGATGGAGGTGGTCACGCTCTCCTTGTGGCTCTGCCAGGTCATGGACGCGGTGTCCTCGTAGTGGATGGCGCAGAGCAGGTAGGGCATGCCGGTCTCCTGGGCGATCTCGAAGACGCCATAGCGGAAGGGGAGCAGGGTGTCTTCCGGGTTGCGCTTGCCCTCCGGGAAGATGACAATCGGGGGATATTGGCTCTGGCGCAGGCTGGCGATCACCTGCTGGCGCACGTCGGCGCGCTTGCTCTTGTCGTTGCGGTCCACGAACATGGTGCCAGTGGCCGCGGCGATCTGGCCGATGAAGGGCCATTTCCTGACCTCGGCCTTGGAGACGTAGCGCATGGGCAGGAGATAGCTCATCACCAGGGTGTCGAAGAAGGAGACGTGGTTGGAGAGGATCAGGCCGCGGTGCTGGGTGATGATCTGGGGGTCGTGGCAGATGAAGCGCAGCCCCAGCGCGGGCATGACGATGCGCACCCCCCAGGCGAAGAACCAGGAGGCCAGGCGCACGCCGCGTCGCCGGATGGGAATCCAGGAGAGCAGCACGATGCCCACGGTGACCAGGATCAGGGTGGGGACGCCGTAGAGGAAGCGCAACACCGCGCGCGGATAGGCGATCACGGCTGGTCTCCCGGCAATCCGGGGCGCGGCGCTCCGAGCAGGGCCGGCCAGTCGATGGCATCCATCAGCGGGTTCAGGTCGTGGGTGGCGTTGACCACGTGGAACTGGAGGTTGGGGAAAAGCTGTTCGGCCACCTGTCGCGTCCTTTCCAGCGGCACCATCTCATCCTGCTGGCCGTGGTAGATCACCGCCGGCGTGTCGCTGGGGGGCAGCGGCGTCTGCGCCAGGTCGATGAAGGCCAGCGCCGGCGCCAGCAGCACCAGCCGGTCCACCTGGCCGGGGTGTTGGCAGGCGAAGACCGCGGCCATCAGCCCGCCCATGCTGGAGCCGATCATGGTCCAACCGGGCGAATCGCCGCTGACCTGCTCCAGCCGCGCCATGCGCTGCCAGAAGTCGCCGGGGAAGTCAGGCGCCAGCAGGTCAGGATAGAGCCGGCGCAAAAACTGCACCTTGAAGCCCTGGCTGCTGCCGTCCTTGCCATGGATGAAGAGGAGGTGTTTGGTCATGGTGTCAACTTCATGCTTGGGCCGGGTGTGCCCGGCGCCAGCGGTCTGAGCGGGAAAGCTATGCTGGCGACATATTGGCGCCGGTCAGTTCGCTGAAAACCACCGCGTCTACCCATTGATCGATGGTTTCCTGCGGCGGCAGGGCGTCTTCAGAAGCTTGCTCGCCCAAGGCGATGAGCGTGGCGCGACTCGGGTAAGGCAACGCCCGCAAATCGGACGCGTTGACCTGGGTGTGGCCGTTGAACAAGCGGAAGTAGCGATCGATGACAGTCGAGTTCAGGTAGAGGCAAAGGCCCCGCGCCAGCAGCGGTGGCAGACCACGGCCATTCTCGTGAAAGACGTTGAGATGGTTTTCAAAACCAACGTGCTCAGTGTCGACCCGCGCCGGATCGTAGACGGCTGCGTAGATGCGTCGTCGTTCTTCTTTGGATGAGAAGCGGCGTGTCAGGGTGTAGCAACCCTGCGGCATCAACCATTTGCGCGTTGCCGGCTTGTCCTCCAGGGCATTGGGTTTCTTGCCATTGGGGCGCGGCCATGAAACATAGCCGCGCTGAAAATGGGCAGGATAGATCAAGGGAACAGTGCCAAGCACGGCAGTGCGATGGATGTAGGGCTTGAGACGAAATTCGACCACCGGGCCCGTGGAGACGGAGATGCCAAGATCTGCCAACGAACTGCCCAGCGATCTCATCTGCCTGGCAATCGCAGTGTCCTCTTGTGTTGTTGGAATCTGGATGACCAGATTGGCATCCTGTGCATCGACGATCTCCGCAAAGGAAATGCTGCGGATGGCGTCGGGTTGCAGGTCGATGCCGTGGCTCGATGACAGCTCAACCGTTGCCGGCTGTTGAGATTTTGTCGCCCAATAGATGATGTTTTCTTGCAGGACGCCGTCGTCTTTGAAGGCGATGTCTCGGGCATCGAACGTGTGAATTCGACGCAGTCCCATCTCAGACAGCAGCAGCCGGCGAAATGGCAGGAAATAGGGGCCATTGCAGAAGCTGCGCGGTGTGATCGCCGCCAACTCGCCGTTTGGTTCCAGCAGCATGATCGACAGCGCCACGAAGGCCGCATAGAGATTGGTGACCTCGACCCCAAGATTGCTCAACAGCCGGCGATGGATCGACTGGCTGCTGATCTTCTTGTAGGGCGGGTTGGTGATGACGTGGGTAAAGGAAATGGGCTGGCTGAACAGGCCACCCTCCAGGGCTTGACTGGCGTGCTCGATGAAATCGAGGGGAATAACCGTGGCTGAGAAGGGGACGCCAGCCGCTCTGGCCGCGTCCGCGCAGTCATTCAGGGTTGCCCGCAGAGGCGTCTGCAGCAGCGGATCGACCTCGAAAGCCGTGACGACGATGCGTTGCGGTCGAACCGGTTCACGACATGCCCGCTGTACGAAAGCTGCGGTCAGCGATCCTACCCCTGCGCCCGGATCGAGCAGTCGAATCTCGCGCGGCCCAAGCGGGGAGAACAGGGAGGCCATGAACTCCGCGATCGGCGCGGAGGTCATGTACTGCCCCAACTGAGCCTTTTGCGCCAACTGCAGCGCAGGCGAAGTCTGTAGCCTTCGCCGGTCTGCATGGGCGGACAGTATCGACTCTGCGGGCGCCATCTGAGCGATGGCAGGTGGCTGCTCTAACACAGTTGCTTACACCTTCGTCCCTGGCAGGGAGATTGCCTCCAGCGCATGGAACTGTTTGGTGGGATCTTCCATGATCCAAAGGTGGGTGCCGGGCGGCAGGTTCTTATACCTCGACTGGCGGGCCGCCGCCGCCTTCCAGGTTTGATAGGCTGTGGTGAATCCGATCCCTGGTTTTCCTGACCGTCGTGCCAGCTCCGAGAGCTGCTGCACTTTGTGCAAATCAACTTCTCCATCGCTGGCGACGGCCTCAATGACCCAGAGCCAATTGGTCTCCGCGTTCCACAGGAGAATGTCTGGCATGGCATCGGCCAGCGTCAGCGAGATTCCGGCTTGCGTGAGCGCGGCGCGCTGGGCTTCTGAGACGCGGTCGCCATCGGCGTCGTCCACATAGACAACCTGAAAGCCTGGCAGAAAGGCTGGAGCATAGAACATTTGGCAAGCCTGCACCAGGTCGCTATGTTTGGTGTCGACGGCTGAACGGGCGAGTTGCGACAATTCCGCCTGGCGCTGAAGGCGTGCCCGCACGGTGTCCTCTTGGATCCATGCTTGCAGACGGGGCTCCCATTCGCTCTCTGGCGCCGTCAGAACCTCACGGAAGCTGGCCGCAAGCCGATAGGCGGAATTGGGTGACTTTGGCACAGGATGGCCAAGGATGAACACCCCGACGTCCGGCTTCAGGTAGACAGGCTCAATGGCGCCGATATCGCGCAATGGTTTGATCCAGTAGTCACGGCCCTCGCGGTCGAGTCTGGCCCCGCCGCGCTGCCACATGCCCACATGGGCAGCGATGTGCTGGGTCGATGCGCCATCGCAGAACCTGGCATCTAGCTGCGCCTTGGGGAAAAGGCTGGGCGTGATGTCGTCCAGCAGGGCAAATACCGCGTCGACCATGTCGTCGGATTCGCGGTCGATGGCGCGCAGCGTTGCCCGGATGCGGTCTTTGCTGATGCCCTGTAGCTGGTCGGGCAGCACACGGTCTTTGATCTGGATCATCGAATCCTGAAGGGCCATGGGCGAATTATAGGTCAACTTGCAGGGTGAGTCAATCACCTGCCGCGTGGTCGAACAACGACAACTGCCTCGTTGGTTCCATCAACTGGTGCGCGCCGACGCCCAGCAGGCGCACGGGACGTCCCGTTTCCCAGGCGCGCTCCAGCAGGGTGAGGCCGGCGCGGTAGATCTCGATGGCGTCGTCGCTGGGCACAGGCAGAGTCATCTGGCGGGTCAGGGTGGTGAAGTCGCTGTAGCGCAGCTTGATGGCCACCACACCCCCTGCCACCTGGCGGCGCTGCAGGTCGCCGGCCACGGCCTGGCTCATGCGCCAGAGCTGCTGCTTCAGCGGCCGCAGCTCGGCGATGTCGCGGTCGAAGGTGCGCTCCTGGCTGATGGACTTGCGCTGGTGCTCGACGACGATGGGGCTCTCGTCGATGCCGCGCGCCCGGCGGCCCAGGTCCGGGCCGTGCCGACCAAAGGCGGCGCGCAGCGTCGCTTCGGGCAGGTTGGCCAGCTCGCCCACGGTGTGTACCCCCATGCCGGCCAGCCGCTGAGCCGTCACCGGGCCGACGCCCCACAGCGCCCGGGCCGGCAACTCGGCCAGGAAGATGGCCTCCTCGCCCGGCCGCACCACGGTCAGCCCACCCGGCTTGTCGAAATCCGACGCCACTTTGGCCACCTGCTTGTTGCTGGCCACCCCCAGCGAGGCCGACAGGCCGATCTCCTCCTGCACCTGCTGTTGCAGCCGGCGGGCGATCTCCACCGCCTCCTGCCAGGCGGCGATCTGCTCCGTCAGCTCCAGAAAGGCCTCGTCGATGCTGACCTGTTCCACCAGGTGGGTCAGGGCGTGCAGCAGCGCCATGACGCGGCGGGAGTACTGACGATAGAGGGCGTGGCGCACCGGCAGCACGATGGCCTCGGGGCAGAGCTTGAGCGCCTGGGCCATGGGCATGGCGGAACGGCAGCCGAAGGCGCGCGCCGCATAGGAAGCGGTTGCCACCACGCCGCGCTGCTGCGGCCGGCCGCCGATCAGCACCGGCTTGCCGGCCAACGCGGGGTTTTCCAGGATCTCCACGGCGGCGAAGAAGGCGTCCAGGTCCAGATGCAGCACGGCGCGAGGTCGGTCGTTCATGGGGACATTGTACGCCAGGAGCGCCGCCGGCGCAATCGATCCAGGTGCGACGCGCAGAGGCGGCGAGTTAGCGCATTCAGGCGGATCGGAGTAGAATAGCCGCAGTCACCCATCCGCCCCCATTCAGGAGACTCCCCATGCCACGTCTGACGCTGACCCTCATCAACCTGCTTCTCGCACTGCTGTTGCTGGCTGCACCGGCCGGCGCGGTCGCGGCCCAACCGGCCGAGTTCCAGGCGCTGGCGCGCGTCGCGCTGCCGGCCGGCCCGGAGGCTGTGCGCGCCCTGGCCCAGGCGCCGCTGGAGGTGCTGGCGGTGGAGACGCAGCCCGCCGCCTATGCCATCGTGCGGTCCGGCCAGCGCGGGCTGGACTGGCTCAGGGTCAACGGCTACACGCCGGCGCTGTTGGACGGCGACGCGGCCGGCGCCCGCTATCTGATGGTCGATCTGGCCGGCGCGCTGGCAGATCGGGCGCGGCCTGGCGCAGAGCTGGCCAATGACGGCGTGCGCAGCCTGCGCCGGCTGGAGCCGGGGCAGCAGGTGACGCTGGACAAGGGCGTTTGGCTGCTGGACCAGCCGCTGCGCTGGATCGAGCGCCAGCCGCTGCGCCAGCCGGAGAGCATCACCCCCTTGCCCATGGTGCAGGAGATCATCGACCAGGTGACGGTGGGGCGGCTGCTGCCCTACGCCAATGAGCTGACCGGTGAGACGCCGGCCACCGTGCTGGGCCAGCCCTACACCATCGCCACGCGCTACACCACCAGCGGCGTGCCCATCCAGAAGGCAGTCAGCTACATGGTGGAGCGCCTGGAGCGGCTGGGTCTGAACGTCACGACCCACACCTGGAACGCCAGCCGCCCGCCGAACGTCATCGCCGAAAAGCCTGGCCTGGATCCCAACGCCGGCATCGTCATCATCAGCGCCCATCTGGACTCCACCTCCGGCAGCCCCATGACCCTGGCCCCTGGCGCGGACGACAACGGCAGCGGCTCGACGGCGCTGCTGGTGGCGGCCGAGATCCTGTCACACTACAATTTCGACGCCACCGTGCGCTTCATTCTCTTCACCGGCGAGGAGCAGGGGCTCTACGGCAGCGCGGCCTACGCGGCCATGGTGCAGAACCAGGATATCCGCGGCGTGGTCAACATGGACATGATCGCCTGGGATAGCCAGGGCGGGCCGGACATGGACATCCACTCCCGCGCCAGCGTGCCGGGCAACACCGCGCTGGCCAATCTTTTCATCGACGCGGTCGCGGCCTATCAGCTCCCGCTGACGCCAGTGCGCTACGACAGCGGCACAGGCGCCAGCGACCACGCCTCATTCTGGACTTACTCCATCCCGGCTATCCTGGTCATCGAGAACTATTGGTCTGATCCTGGCATACCGCAGGACTTCCACGCCTACTACCACACCGTCAACGACCGCGTCCAGCACTACAACACCGGCTATTACCGCGCCATGGCCCAGGCCACGCTGGCCACCTTCGCCCATCTGGCCGGCCTGCGCACCACCTGCTTTTGGGCTGACCTGGACTGCAGCGGCCTGGTCGATGCGCTGGACATCACCGCGGTGGCCTCGGCCTGGCAGGTGCAGGATGGCCAGTGGAACTACAGCCCGGTGCTCGACGTGGATGGCAACGGCGCGGTGGATGTGGTGGACATCCAGCGTTTTGCTGCGGTGTGGGGCTGGAACGGCAACGATGGATGAGCGCTGCATCGGCGTATGACCGGCGGCCGGCCGGCCCTTGTGGAGGTGTGAACCATGATCTATGCAGATGGCATCCGCCTGCGGGCGGTGGAGCGGGAGGACATCCCGACCTTCGTGCGCTGGTTCAATGACCCGGAGGTGCGGCGCACCCTGTTGATGTTCGCGCCCATGTCCAAGGTCAGCGAGGAGCGTTGGTTCGAGAGCCGGCAGACCAGGGACAACGACTATCTGTTCGGCATCGAGGTCCCGGTGAATGATGATTGGCAGTTGATCGGCAACGTGGGTCTGCACCAGATCGACTGGGTTCACCGGCACTGCACCTTTGGCATCGTGATCGGCGAGCGCACCTTCTGGGAGCGCGGCTATGGCAGCAAGGCGACGCGGGCTGCGCTGCGCTTTGCCTTCCACACGTTGAACCTGCACCGCGTCGAGTTGGAGGTGTTCGATTTCAACCAGCGCGCCCGGCACGTCTACGAAAAGGCGGGCTTCCGCCTGGAGGGCACGCGACGCCAGGCGCTCTTCCAGGATGGCGTCTATCACGACGAGCACCTGATGGCCATCCTGCGCACCGAGTTCGAATGATCCCACCCAAGCTCGAGCCGGCCACAACACCCAGCTCGGGCCGGTCTCCGACCGTGTCCGCCGCGCCGGCCACAGCACCCAGCTCGGGCCGGTCTCCGACCGAGCCCGCCGCGCCCGCCACAGCACCCAGCTCGGGCCGGTCTCCGACCGAGCCCGCCGCGCCCGCCACAACACCCAGCTCGGGCCGGTCCCCGACCGAGCCCGCCATACCGGCCACAGCACCCAGCTCGGGCCGGTCTCCGACCGAGCCCGCCGCACCCGCCACAACACCCAGCTCGGGCCGGTCTCCGACCGAGCCCGCCGCATCGGCCACAGCACCCAGCTCGGGCCGGTCTCCGACCGAGCCCGTCGCACCTGCCACAGCACCCAGCTCGGGCCGGTCTCCGACCGTGCCCGTCCCGTTTGACGCATGAACCGTCTTCTCGGCCTGTTCCTTTCCCTCGCCATCGCCTTCTGGGCGCAGCGCATCCTGACCGGCCCGCGGCCGGGGATCGCGCGCGACGCGCTGCTGCTCTTCATCCTGGCCGGCGTGATCTTCGTCTGGAACGCGTTCCCGCCGCGGCCGCTGCGCCAGGCGGGGCAGTGGCTGGCCCGGCCCTGGCCGCGCCGCGGCCGGCTGCTCACCCTGGCCGGGCTGGTCGTGGGGCTGGCGTCGCTGGCCCTGCTGTGGATCGACCTGGGCAGCCTGCCCGGCCTGCTGCTCTGGCCGGCCGCGGCGGTGCTGTTCATGACAGGGACGGCGCTGGAGGCCCGCGGCGCGGATGCCGTGTCCTCAGCCGATAGCGCCGCGCAGCCCCCAGCGCGCAGCCCGTTCCGCGCCTGGCTTTTTACCCACTGGGACCTCCTCCTCCTGGCGCTGCTGCTGGCCGTCTCCGCCTTCGTGCGCTTCAATCAACTGGACCTCTTCCCCAACGGCTGCCAGTCGGACGAGTGCAACAATGGCCTGGACGCGCTGCGCTGGCTGGCCGGGGCGCGCTACATGCCCTACGCCGAGACCAACGAGGGCCAGGCCACCCTCTTCACCTATCTGATCGCGCTCAGCTTCCGGCTTTTTGGCGTCGGCGTCACCCAGATGCGGGCCGTGTCGGCGCTGATCGGGACGCTGACCGTGGCCGTCTTCTACTTCCTGGCGCGCGACCATTACGACCGGCGCGCGGCCCTGGCCGCGACTGCGCTGCTGGCCACAGCCCGATGGCACGTCACCTTCAGCCGCATCGTCTACGAGCTGATCATGCAGCCGGGGGTGATGATTTTGCTGGCCCTCTTCCTGCTGCGCGCCCTGCGCACCGGCAAACGCTGGCAGTGGGCGCTGGCCGGCCTGCTGCTGGCCTTGGGCATGAACAGCTACACGGCTTTTCGCGTCGTGCCCTTCATCGTCGCCGCGTTCCTGCTCTTTTGGGTGGCGCGGGCGTGGGTGCTCGGGCGGTCTCGATACGGCGGCGGACCGCCTGCTCGACCGGCGGCTGTGGGATCTTCCCTTTCCCATGACCTGCAAGGGATCGCCCTCATGGCCGGCGCAGCCTTCACTGCGGGGCTGCCGCTGGGCGTCTACATCGTACAGAACTGGGCGGTGTTCACCGGCCGCATGCGCCACATCAGCATCCTCAACGACGTGGAGCGGCTGGGCAACATGCAGCCCATCGTCGAGAACTTCAAGAAGACGCTCTACATGTTCAACTGGCAGGGCGACCTGGCCGCGTTGAACAATCTGCCCGGGGCGGCCATGCTGGACACGTTGACCGCGATCCTGCTGGCGCTGGGGCTGGCCTATGTCCTGTGGTACACCCTGCGGGCGCGGACGCTGCCGGTGCTCTACCTGCTCTGGTTCCTCGGCATCCTCAGCCTGGGGGTGTTGTCCGTGGGGCACGAGGCGCCCACAGCCCGCCGCACCATCGGCATGATCCCGTTGATCTATCTCTTCGTCGCGCTGGTGGCCGATCAGCTCTTCCTGGCCTGGCGTGCGGCCTGGCGCGGCGCGGGCGAGCGCGGGCTCAACCTGGCCGTGGGCGCGCTGGTAGCCTTGGTCATGCTGGCCAACGCGCGCGTCTATTTCCAGGTGCAGGCGCCAGACCCGGCGGTGTGGAGCGCCTTCAGCCCCAACGAGTCGGCCGTGGGGCGCTATCTGGCCACCCTGCCGCCTGAGGCTACGGTGCTGATTTCGCCGCAGTACGAGCACCACTCGGCCGTCAGGCTGATCGGCCGTGATCATCCCTACCGCGCCCTGAACCCGGTCGAGGATGTGCCCTTCCGCGGCGCGGCGGGGGAGGACCTGATCTACATCCTGGAGCCGGTGGATCGGCCGCTGCTGGGGCTGTTGCAGCAGATTTACCCGAGCGGCCAGGCGGAGGAGCATCTGGACCGCTACGGGCAGAACCTCTTCCTCTCCTACCGCGTTGCCGCCGACGACCTGGTCGCCTCCCAGGGCCTGAACGGCCAGCTCTTCAGCACCTTCCCCCCCACCACCGCGGCCGAGGCGGTGTGGCCCACGGCCGCGTTGGACCTGGACCTGGCCGCCGCGCCGCTCTCTGCGCCCTTCTTTGCGCTCTGGGAGGGCACGCTGCTGGCCCCGGACTATGGCCAGTATCGCTTCGACTTCACGGCCGAGTCTGGCCCCGCCAGCGTGCAGATCGGCAGCCAGCAGCGCCTGGAGCTGAACCAGGGGGGCCAGGGTCAGTTGGAGGCGACGCTGGCGGCCGGCTTCCACCCCATCCGCATCGAGGTGCAGTCGGGCGAAGCGCCCGGCCGGCTGCGGCTGAGCTGGAGCGGCCCCGGCTTCGCCCCCACAGTGGTCGGCGGCGACGCGCTCTACACCTTCCGGCTGGGGGATCAGGGGCTGGTGGGCTACTACTACCCCAACGCCAACTGGGAGGGCGCGCCGGCGCTGGTGCGCAACGATCTGCTGATCACCCCCAACAACCCGCTGCGCGAGCCGTTCAGCATCCTCTGGCGCGGCAAGCTGGCCATCCCGACCAGCGGCCTCTACACCATCGGCGCCCGCTCCGACGACGGCTCCTTCGTCTTCATCGACGGCCAGTTGGTGGTGGACAATGGCGGCAGCCACGGCGCGGAGGATCGCAGCGGCCAGATCATGCTGGAGCAGGGCTTCCACGACATCGAGGTGCGCTACAACGAGCTGGGCGGCAGCCGCGAGATGCAGCTCTGGTGGCAGCCCCCCAACCAGGGCCGCGCGGTGATCGACAGCCGTTTCCTCTTCCCGCTGGAGGGGGATGAGATCCCGGCCGGCCTGACCCTGCCGCCGCCGCCGGAGATCGCGCTGCCATTTCAACTGCCAACGACGGAGCCGCCGCCGCCCGCGGTCGCCGGAGAGGTGGCGCAGCTCCCCTCCAGCGGCGACTTCACCCCACTGCCCGCGACCATGGCCTGGAGCTTCGGCGGCGTCTGCGGCCGCGGGCTGGATCAACTGGCCAGCCCGCGCGGCGTGGTCATCGACCCGGCCAGCGGCGCTGTTTTCGTGGCCGACACCAGCAACGGCCGCATCGTGCAGTTGGCCGCCGACGGCCAGTTCGTGGGCTCCTGGGACGCCGCGGCCGCGGGGGTCGATCCGGCGAGCCAGGAGGTGGTCGATCTGGCGGTGGAGCCGGGGGGCAATCTGCTGCTGTTGGACGCGGCCGGCCAGCAGTTGCTGCGTTTCACCCCCGATGGTCAGTGGATCGCCAGCTTCGGCGCTGAGCAGACCTTCTACCGGCCGCGCGGGCTGGGCATCGACGCGGCCGGGCAGATCGTGGTGGCCGACACCGGCGGGGTGCGCATCGTGGAACTGAGCCCGGCCGGCGAGCTGCAGAGCCAGATCGGCGGCCCGGAGAGCGATGTGGCCCGCCAGCAGCCCACCGACGCCGCGCTGACGCCGGGCGGCGACCTTTATTTCGTCGAGGCGGAGAGCGGCGCGGTCACCCGGCTGGCGGCCGATGGCGGCCTGACCCGTTGGGGTGGGCCGGCGCTGGCCAGCACCATCGACGGGCCGCACCTGGCCGTGCTGCCGGCCGGCGGGCTGGCCGTCACTGATCCCGAAGGGCGCCGCGTGCTGCTCTTCACGGCCGATGGCCAGCCGCTGGGCCAGTTCGGCCTGGACGCGGGCTTGGTCAAGCCGGTGGGCATCGCCGCCGCGCCGGGCGCCGAGGGCGTGACCCGTGTAGCCGTGGTGGACAGCCAGATGTGCAGGGTGTTTATGTTTGACATAAACGTTCCGTAGACTCGTTCTCGAGCCACAAGGAGGCCTTGCCCATGGCGCGCCGTGACTGGTATTGTGAAGATGTGCTGGCATATCATGGGGCCCGGCATACCCTAAAGCGAGGGGCAAATGGGGTCGGTCTTTTGACACCAGCTCACGGGCGCGGTATAATCAGGCCGGGTTTTGCCCCCGTTGTCGATGGGACGCAGCGCGTTGGCGTTGGCTGCGCCCAAGGGCGGCATCATACCTGGATGTGCACCGGCCGCACACAGCTTGCGCCCTCCCCGCGCCTCCCGCGCGTCGCCGGAGGGCATTCTTTCGTCGTCTTCAGGAGCACTGACCATGACCATGGATTTCGAGATGATCCGGCGCAAATACGCCGAGTTGCCTGGCTTGATCGAGGCGGGCCGTCGTTTGATGGGCCGCCCGTTGACGTTGACCGAGAAGATTCTCCTGGCGCATCTGAGCGGCGAGTTGAGCGCGCCGCCGGTGCGCAAGCAGACTTACGTGGACTTCAACCCCGACCGGGTGGCCATGCAGGACGCCACGGCGCAGATGGCCATCTTGCAGTTCATGCTGGCTGGCCGCGACGACACGGCCGTGCCCACCACCATCCACGCCGACCATCTGATCCGCTCCCAATTCGGCGTCCTGCGCGACCTGCCCATCGCGATCAACGAGAACTCCGAGGTCTACAACTTCCTGCTCAGCGCGGGCCAGCGCTACGGCATGGGCTTTTGGAAGCCGGGCGCGGGCATTATCCACCAGGTGGTGCTGGAGAACTACGCCTTCCCCGGCGGCATGATGATCGGCACCGACAGCCACACCCCCAACGCCGGCGGGCTGGGCATGGTGGCCGTGGGCGTGGGCGGCGCGGACGCGGTGGATGTCATGGTTGGCATGCCCTGGGAGCTGCGTTGGCCAGGTATCATCGGCGTCAAGCTGACCGGCGCGTTCAACGGCTGGACCTCGGCCAAGGATGTGATCCTCAAGGTGGCCGGCATCCTGACCGTCAAAGGCGGTACCGGCGCGATCGTGGAGTATTTCGGGCCGGGCGCGCGCACTATCAGCGCCACCGGCAAGGGCACCATCTGCAACATGGGCGCGGAGATCGGCGCCACCACCTCCCTCTTCCCCTTCGATGCACGCATGGCGGCCTACCTGCGCGCCACCGAGCGGGCCGACGTGGCCGCGCTGGCCGAGCAGATCGCCCAGCACCTGGAGCCTGACCCTGAGGTCGAGGCGGAGCCGGAGCGCTTCTACGACCGGGTGATCGAGATCGACCTGAGCTCGCTGGAGCCGCACGTGGTCGGCCCCTATTCGCCCGACCTGGATCGGCCCATCTCGGCCCTGAAGGCTGAGCTGATCGAGAAGGACTATCCGGTGGAGCTGACGGCCGCGCTGGTGGGCTCCTGCACCAACTCCTCCTACGAGGACCTGAGCCGGGCGGCCAACGTGGCGCGCCAGGCCGTGGCCCAAGGGCTGAGCTCGCAGGTGCAGTTTTTGATCAACCCCGGCTCCGAGCAGATCCGCAAGACGGTGGAGCGGGATGGCCAGTTGGGCGTCTTGCAGGCCATGGGGGCCAGCATCATGGCCAATGCCTGCGGCGCCTGCATCGGCCAGTGGCGGCGCACCGACGTCGAGAAGGGGGAGAAGAACAGCATCATCAACAGCTTCAACCGCAACTTCGCCGGCCGCAACGACGCCAACCCTGGCACCCACAGCTTCATCGCCTCGCCGGAGATCGTGACCGCCTTTGCCCTGGCCGGCCGGCTGGACTTCAACCCGCTGACCGACACCCTGGTCAACGCGGCCGGCGAGCGGGTCAAGCTGGCTCCGCCGCTGGGCGATGAGCTGCCGACCGATGGGTTCATCCGGGACGAGGAGGGCTTCGTGCCGCGCCGGGAGGACCGCGCCGGGCTGGATGTGGCCGTGGCCGCGGGCAGCGACCGGCTGGCTCTGCTGGAGCCGTTCGCGGCCTGGGATGGCCAGGACTACGTGGATCTGCCCGTGCTGCTCAAGGCCAGGGGCAAGTGTACCACCGACCACATCTCGCCGGCCGGGCCGTGGCTGAAGTACCGCGGCCATTTGGACAACATCAGCAACAACATGTTCATCGGCGCCATCAGCGCGTTCGAGCACCCGGCCGGCAAGGGGCGCAACGTGATCACCGGCGCCAACGATGTGGCCTATTCGGACATTGCGCGCGACTACAAGGCGCGCGGGTTGTCCTGGGTGGCCATCGGCGACGAGAACTACGGCGAGGGCAGCAGCCGCGAGCACGCGGCCATGGAGCCGCGCCACCTGGGCGGCGTGGCCGTCATCGCGCGCAGCTTCGCCCGCATCCACGAGACCAACCTGAAGAAGCAGGGCCTGCTGCCGCTGACCTTCATCGATCCGGCCGACTATGAGCTGATCCGCGAGGATGACCGCATCAGCCTGCTGGGGCTGGCCGAGCTGGCCCCCGGCTCCACCGTGCGCATGGTGATCAAGCACGTCGACGGCAGCACCGACGAGGCCCTGCTGGCGCATACCTTCAACGAGCAACAGGTGAGCTGGTTCCAGGCCGGTTCGGCGTTGAACCTGATCCGCCAGCGAACGATGTAGGGACATCCGCGCGTGCGATCACCGCTCGGGCCGGTCTCCGACCGAGCCCGCCTACGGTCGAATGACAATTGTGCAGCCAACAAGAGACGGCTGTCAACCAAATGAAAGGACATCAGTACCATGGACAAGCAGACTTTGATCAACCATCTCAATGAAGATCTCGCCGGGGAGTTGGGCGCGATCATCCAGTATCTGACCTATGCCGCCAAGGCCAATGGGCCCTTCCGGCCGCAGCTTTCGGCCTTCTTCCTGGAAGAAGTGGCCGACGAGCAGCTTCACGCCCAGTTCCTGGCCAACAAGATCGTGGCGCTGGGCGGCGAGCCGACCACCACGCCGCGTCCGGTGCCGGCCGCCAAGACCAACCGCGAGATGCTGCAGGCCGTTCTGGCCGCCGAAAAACAGGCCACGGCCGACTACACCCGACGGGCCCAGGAAGCCGACGAGTACGGCGACAAAGGCCTGATGGTGCAGCTTGAGGACATGGTGCGCGACGAGAGCGGCCATTCCGAGGAAACCGCCCGCATCCTGGAGAACTGGCCGCTGTAGCCCGCGCTGGGCCAGTCCATAGCCAGCCACTGCAAGGGCGCACGGTCACGTGCGCCCTTATGCTTTTTCCTTGAGGCCGGCGGATGATAGGTCTTGGCAGGCCGGCTACATCTGTGTACAATCCACCGGAAGAAGTTCAACTTCTCCGAAGAAGTTGAACTTCTGGTTCGAGTCAGGCGCCATGCCGCCGAACGTTGATCAAGTGATCCTGTCCATGAAAACTCTCAGCACGCAGATCATCTACTTCCTGCGCCAGCGGCCCAGCCGGATGAACATCGTCAACCTGCTGCGCTTCATGGCGGTGTTGGCGCTGCTGATCACGGTCTACAGCGTGCTCTTTCACGTCATCATGGAGCAGGAGGGGCGCAGCTATTCGTGGGTTTCCGGCTTCTACTGGACCCTGACCACCATGTCCACCCTGGGCTTTGGCGACATCACCTTCCACAGCGACCTGGGGCAGGCCTTTTCCATCCTGGTGATCATCAGCGGCGTGCTCTTTCTACTGATCCTCTTTCCCTTCACCTTCATCGAGTTTTTCTATGCGCCGTGGCTACGGGCGCAGGCCGAGGCGCGTACCCCCACCGAGCTGCCCAAGGAGACCCGCGGCCACATCATCTTGACCCACTTCGACGCCGTGGTGCGGGCCCTGGTCAGGCGCTTGCAGCAGTTCGAGCAGCCCTATGCCCTGCTGGTCTCGGATATGACCCAAGCCATCGAGCTGTATGGCCAGGGCTACCGCGTCGTCATCGGCGACCTGGACAGCCCGGAGACCTACCGACGGCTGCGGGCCGAGAACGCGCTGTTGGTCGCCACCACAGCCGATGACCGGGTGAACACCAACGTGGCCTTCACCGTGCGCGAGGTCAGCGAGACGGTGCCCATCATTGCCACAGCCGACTCCGCCACCGCCGTGGACATTCTCAAGCTGGCCGGCTGCAACCAGGTCTTGCAGGTGGCTGAGATGATGGGGCAGGCGCTGGCCCGCCGCACGCTGGCGGGCAAGTCCATGGCTCAGATCATCGGCCAGATCGACGAGATCCAGGTGGCCGAGGCGCTGGTGGCCGGCACGCCGCTGGTGGGCAAGACCCTGGCCCAGACCAAACTGAGGGAGCAGGTCGGACTCAACGTTCTGGGGGTCTGGGAACGGGGGCAGTTCATTATCTCCGAGCCGGAAACGGTGATTCAAGAAGATACGGTGCTGATGGTGGCTGGCTCCAAGGCGCAGGTGCAGCGCTACAACGCGCGCTTCCACCGCCCGCAGGATGTGGGCGGCTCGGTGTTGATCATCGGCGGCGGCCGCGTGGGTCGGGCCGCCGCGCGCGCCCTGGGCGAGCGCGGCGTTCCCTATCGCGTCATCGAACGCTCGCCAAAACAACTGCTCGATCCGACCAGCGACATCCTCGGCGACGACGCCGACATCGATGTGCTCAAAAAAGCCGGCATCGAGACCGCAGCGGGGATCATCGTCACCACCCATGACGACGACACCAACATCTATCTGACCATCTACTGCCGGCGGCTGCGGCCGGAGGTGCAGATCATCAGCCGGGCGGTGCGCGAGCGCAACGTGGCCACGCTGCACCGGGCCGGCGCCAACTTCGTCATGTCCTATGCCTCGCTGGGCGCGACCGCGATTGTGAACCTGCTGCACCGGTCTGACATCCTGATGGTGGCTGAAGGGCTGGATATTTTCAGCCAGGCAGTGCCGGCCGCGCTGGTCGGCAAGAGCGTGGCCGAGGCCGCGGTGCGTCGCCAGACCGGCTGCACGGTGATCGGCGTGTGCAACAACGGCGAGATGCAGATCAACCCTGACCCGCATCTGCCCCTGCCAGAGGCCGCCGAGCTGGTCCTGATCGGCACCCAGGAGGCAGCTCAACGTTTCCAGAAGGCCTATGGCGCCGGCTAGGCTGGCCAGGTGGCCGGCGACTGCTTCGGGCCACGTCGGCGTCTGAAGCTGCACAGGCCAGGGCTCATTGCGACCTGCCGATCGATCCCCATCCAAGGAGTACCCATGACCCCAACCGATTTCGTCCCCGACTGGGCCAAAGGCATCGTCTGGTATCAGATCTTCCCCGAACGGTTCTGGAACGGCGACCCTGGCAACGACCCGCGCCTGGAGGATCAGGCCGGCGCCTGGCCTCATGATCAGGAGCCGCCCTGGCAGATCCACCCCTGGACCTCCGACTGGTACGAGCTGCAACCCTACGAGCGGGCCAACGGCAAGAGCATCTGGCACAACTTGCAGCGGCGGCGCTACGGCGGCGATCTGCAAGGCATCATCGACCGGCTGGATTACCTGCAAGAGCTGGGGGTGGGCGCGCTCTACCTCAATCCGGTGTTCGTTGCGCCGTCATCGCACAAATACGACGGCGCGGCTTATCACCACGTCGATCCCACCTTCGGCCCCGATCCCGCCGGCGACCGCGCCTTGATGGCGCAGGAGAACCCCGCCGACCCCGCCACCTGGGTCTGGACCGCGGCCGACAGGCTGTTGGTCAGCCTGATCGCCGAGGTGCATCGTCGCGGCATGAGGATCATCCTGGACGGCGTCTTCAACCACATGGGCATCACCAGTTGGCCCTTCGTGGACGTGCAGCGGCGCCAGCAGGACTCGCCCTACAGCGATTGGTTCGTCATCCACGCCTGGGACGATGCGGCCAGCGACGCGCGCTTCGCCTATGAAGGGTGGGCCGGCGTGCCGGAGCTGCCGGAGCTGCGCGAGGATGAGGGCGGCATCGTGGCCGGCCCGCGCGACTATATCTTCGCCGCCACCCGCCGCTGGATGGACCCGGACGGCGACGGCGACCCCAGCGACGGCATCGACGGCTGGCGGCTGGACGTGGCCTTCTGCGTCAGCCATGCCTTCTGGCGCGCCTGGCGGCAGCATGTGCGCGCCATCAACCCGGAGGCCTACCTCGTGGGCGAGCTGTTCGGCGAGGATGAGGTGCTGGCCAGCTATCTGCAAGGGGACACCTTCGACGCGGCCATGAACTACCCCTTCGCCTACGCCTGTTTCGAGTACTTCATCTACCAGCGGCACCGCATCGATGCCAGCGCCTTCGACCGCAAGCTGGCCGAGCTGCGCGCGGCCTATCCGGCCTGCGTGGCCGAGGTGCAGCAGAATCTGCTGGGCAGCCACGACAGCAACCGCATCGGTTCGCACATCGTCAACCGCGCCGATGCCAACATGCGCCTCTGGGAAAGCTACCATCAGTGGTCATCGGGCGAGAAGAACCCGGCCTACGAAACCCGCAAGCCGACGGCTGACGAACGACGCCTGCACAAGCTGCTGATGCTCTTTCAGATGACCTATCTGGGCGCGCCCATGGTTTATTACGGCGATGAAGCGGGCATGTGGGGCGCCAACGACCCCTGCTGCCGCAAGCCGATGGTGTGGCCCGACCTGAGCTATGCACCGGAGGCCACCCGACCCGACGGCGCGCCGGCCGACGCGCCCGACCCGGTGGCCTTCGACCAGGCGCTGTTCGACCTCCACCGCGGGTTGATCCATCTGCGCAACAACACGCCGGCCCTGCGCCGCGGCGATTTCACCGCGGTGCTGGTGGATGACGCCAGCGACGTCTATGCCTTCCGGCGCCAGCACCAGGGGCAGACCGTGCTGGTGGCGCTCAACCGCAGCGAGGAGACGCAGGAGATCCGCCTGCCCGCCGGCGACGCCAGCCGCTACCTGGACCTGCTCAACGGCGGCCAGGAACTGCTGGCTCAGGAGGGCGCGCTGACCGTCGAGCTGTCTCCCCTGTGGGGCCGCATCCTGTTGGCGGCATAGGGGGCCGGGCCATGAAAAAGCTGCTGGCCATACTGCTCTTTTTCCTTATCCTGCTCTGGATCGTCTGGCCGATCGCGTTGACCGCCACCGCCGGCGCCATCGCTACCGCCAACGGCTGCCAGCTCAACGAGGCGCAGATCAACTCCTGCATCGTCAACGGCCGCGAGATGGGCGATACGCTCTACACCCTGGGCGTCATGGGCTGGTTCATGCTGGTCACCATCCCCACCGGCCTGCTGGCGCTGCTGATCTTCTTGCTGGCCCTGTTGATCGTATGGCTGGTGGGCAGAAGACGGGCCCGCAGGCGGGCTATGGCATCAAGCGACGCGCCCCAGCCCAGCCCGCCGCCCGAATCGACCTGAAGCGCTTGATACCTGTGTGCAGCGCACAGCCGACCCCATTCTCAGACACTCCAGTCACGCCTCTCGCGCCACACGACCATGCTCAAACTAGCCGTTTTCGACCTGGACGGCACGCTCAAGACCGAGCGTGACCCCTACATCTATCTGCACCGCCGGCTGGGCACGCTGGAGGCTGCCGAGGCCTTCACCGCCAAGGGGCTGAGCGGCGAGATTCCCTACGAGGAGTGGCTGCGGCTGGACACCGGGCTGTGGACCGGGCAGCCGCGCCGACTGCTGGTGCAGCATCTGCGCGACAATCCCTATCTGCCCGGCGCGCGGGAGACGGTGGCCGCGCTGCGGGCGCGTGGCGTCACGGTGGCCATCATCAGCAGCGGCCTGTTGCTGCACGCCCAGATGGTGGCGGCAGAGCTGGGCATCGGCCCGGTGCTGGCCAACGAGGTGGGCTTCGACGGCGCAGGCGAGGGCGCGCGCGTCAATGGCCATGTGACCGCGCACGTGCCCATCGGCGGCAAGGCCCCGGCGCTGGCGCGCCTGCAGGCTGAGCTGGGGGTCACGCCGGCCGAAACGCTGGCGGCCGGCGACACCCGCAGCGACCTGGGGCTTTTCAGCCGGGCGGCCGTGGCAGTGGCGGTCCAGCCTGATCACCCCGACGTGGCCCGCGCCGCCCAGATCGTCCTGGCCGACGGCGACCTGCGGCCGCTGCTGGGCCGGCTGCATCAGGTCGCGCCGGCTTTTTGGCCGGATGGCGGCGACCGGTGAAGCCCCGGAACTCCAGCCTCCGACACCCGCCGCCCGAATCGCAGGTCGAGTAGCGGGTTGAGGGCACGCACTTCGCATGAGGGACGCCGATTCCAGCGTATCGAGACCGGGTCCTGCGCGTGGGCCGCTCGATGTTTACGGGCTCGATCCAGGGGTCTCGATACGGCGGCCTACTCGACCCGCGCTCCTTCGCTCGGGCCGGTCTCCGACCGTGCCCCGAATACCTTCGCTCGGGCCGGTCTCCGACCGTGCCCCGGTCGCGCGTGCATGACGGCGCAGACCCCGCAACAATTTGGAGTCGAGGCTTCATCCGGGAATATGTTGACAACACAAAACGGGTGACAGCTTGAGGGCTGTCACCCGTTGTTCCTTTCTGTGAAGTTGTAAGCGCCTGGCTCGGTCGGCCCACTTCGGGGCGCTGCGCCAAGACCAGCCAAAGCGATTGGGATCAGGCTACGGTTGACCGAAGTCGACGATGTAGTAGTAGCCCCAACTGCTGCGCGCCACGCCGACGCCGGCCTGGGTGTGGTTCCAACTCATGATGTTGTCGTAGTGGGCGCCGCCGGGGCCTTCCCAGTACCACATGTAGAACGCGCTTTCGGCGTTGACTGAGTTGGCCCAGTTCTCGCTGGTCCACGAGGGGTAGTAGCCCGCACGCGCCAGGCGGGTGCGCAGTCTGGCGCCGTCGCTCCCCACATGGCTGCCCCAGCCGCGCTGGGCGCAGTCATTGGCGTGGGCCTGGGCCGCCGCCGTCAGTTGATCGGACCAGGCCAGCGCGGGCCGGCCATTGGCCGTCCGCTTTTGGTTCATCAGGTCGAAGATCAGCCGGGCGCCGTCGCTGACCGCCGGTGCAGCCGCCACCTCGGCCGCGCGCGTGTCCGTGATCGGCTCAGCGGGGGCTTCGGCAGGGGGCGGCGCGGCCTGGGCTTCAGCCGGTTGCTCGGCCGGCGGCTGAGCTTCAGCCGGCGCGGCTGGCGCCGGAACGACCGGGGCGGGGGGCGGCGCAGGGGTTGGCGCAGGGGTTGGGGCGGGCGTTGGCGCGGGGGTCGGTGTAGGGGCCGGCGCTCGTTTGACCTCTTGCGGCGCCGCCGGGATCCAGAGCTTGTCGTCGGGATAGATCCAGTAGGGCGCCGTCAGGTCGTTGGCCTCGGCCAGCGTCTCCATGCTCAACCCGTGGGCCGTGGCAATCAGCCACAGATCATCGCCGGCTACCACTGTGTACAGGTAGCCGAAGCCGCGGGTGTCACTGGAATTCTTGGGGGTATCCAGCCTGTCGAAGGCTGGCGGCTGCTCTTTGCCGAATTCGCCGGTGGCTCCGGCGGCATGGGCAATGGTGGGAAGAAGAAGCAGGGTGAGCAGCACGAAGGGAACTAGTCGAATGAAATCGAGTTTTCTCTTGTGCATGGGGGCGACTATAGCACGAAATGCCACAATGGGCAAAAAACGCGCCTGCGACGCGCCGATGGCCAAACAGCCAGAAATCGCAGCCTCCGCCGGGGCATCCCCCCCCGGTTCCATGGCCAGCTATTGGGGGTTGGCAAAGGCGACACGCGACCAGTAGTAGCGATCCAATCCGTCAGGCACCGGCCAACCCCGCTCCACCAGCCAGTCCAGATGCAGCAGCACCAGACGCAGTTGCTCCTGCCAGTCCAGCATCCGGGCGCGCTCGCTGGTCATCATGACCAACCAATCCCCCTGCGCGCCGTCGACGAAGAAATCGATGGTGCTGCGCATGGCCCCGGTCGATGCCGTGTTCTGCGCCAGGGCCAGCAGCATGTAGCGGTCGGTATCAGTGATCTTGGGGTCGCGGTAGAGGATGTAGCTGTTGGCCTGCTTCAGCTTGGCGACCATGACGCGAATCGCCAGGCTGGGAGATAGCAGGTCGGCGCCATCCAGGTAGGGCGCCCAGGTGGCCACCTCGGCGCGGCGCAGTTGGGCGATGCCCACGCTGATGTTGTCATCGATCAGCTCGCGCCAGAACTCCTCGATGGCGTCGGTGCCGAAGGGGCGGTCCTTGAAATCGCTGGCCTGGTGGGCGATGGATGCGGCCACCAACAGCTCCAGATCATCAGGCGCCCAGAGTCTGATCTCGTCGGCATGTTGCAAGACTGCCCGGCGGCCCTGGATCGGCGAGATCGGCCCCAGTCCGCTCAGCGAGCTGATCCCCAGTTGCCACAGGTCGTAGACGAAGACCCATTCCTCCTGCGCGGAGGCCCCGGGAGGAGCGTCCTCGGCCCTATCGGGTTGCCACGCTTCGTGGGCGGCCGGCCAGGGCTGATCCCATTCCACCTTCCAGTCGCCCCAGCCCAGCGGGGGGGCTGGCTCTGCTGCCAGCGACGCGCCAGGCCAGGCTGTTGCCACGACAATAGCTGCAAGAAGAGCAAGCAGGGCGCGCGACCCACGTCTTGCTGTGGGTGGTTTGCCAGGTTCCATGGTACGACGGTCGTTACTGCTTCAGGATATAGTAGGTGCCGCGTTTTGCGCCGACCTTCATGACCACGCTGCGATCGCTGAGATCGACCATGTCCAGCCGCAGGGTCTCCGCCGTGACGTTGGGACAGAGGTCCTGATACTCACGGCTGGTGATACGGCCGTGTTCCTTGATGTATTGCAGGGCGCGCAGTTGTCGCTCGTTCATACTGGTCTCCCAGTTGGCAATGCCGGGCAGCGGGTCATGCTGGCGCACGTTTTGCAGGATCACGGTGAAGAGGGCGCGCAGTTGTCGCTCGTTCATACTGGTCTCCCAGTTGGCAATGCCGGGCAGCGGGTCATGCTGGCGCACGTTTTGCAGGATCACGGTGAAGCTGTGCGGCGTCGCATCGAGGGTGGGCTGCGGATGGCCGAATTTGATCATCTCATCGAACATCTTGTCGATGCCCAGGCCCAGCTCTTCGATGTAGTTCCAGTGGTAGAGACCGTTGACCAGCCGCGGGTTGCGGCTGAAATGCTCATCGACGATGTTGTCGATGGTGATGTAGCCGGGCAGGCCGCCGGGGCTGTGTACCTCCAGCCGGTCGTCGAACATGCGGATCTCGATGCGCCGGCCGCCCAGCCGATAGTCGCGGTGACAGACCGCGTTGACCAGCGCCTCGCGCACCGCGATGGGGGGATATTCGGTGCGCTCCTCGCGGCGCAGCCCCTTGACCACCGCCTCCACCCGCATCTCGTGCAGCAGAATCGCCCAGGTGCGTTCGATGACCTGGGCCAGCGGACCGGTGATCTCATCGCGGCGGGTGTAGCCTGGCAGCCCGCCCGGCCCGCGCAGCTCCGATCCGCTGAAGCGCACGAAGGTCAGCCCCGACTGCGGCAAGAAGAACTGCGGTTCAAAGCCAAAGAGCAGCAGGCCGGCCACCGTGGGCGTCTGATCGGCGGTCAGCGCGCCGATTTGGCGCAGCAGACGCTCCTGGGGCAGCTTGATCTGCCGCCCCTGCTTCTCCTCGCGGTGGGCGATGTAGTCGCGAATGATGTCCGGGTCCAGGTCGCCCAGCTCGGCGCCGGCCACCTCCTGCATCTCGAAGTCCCCCGACGATTTGCCGGAGGCCAGTTGGCGCACCTGTTCGCCTCCCAGCGGCCGGTTCTGGCTGCCGCTGCGGATCAGCACCCGCCCATCGGCCAGCGCGTGCAGCTCGGTGGAACGGGGCACGTGGATGGCGGCCGCCGCGCCGCCTGGCGTTTCGATCTGCTCCCATTCGGTGCGAATGGGAGGGCGGCATTCCAGCAGCGCGGCCCGCAGCGCCTCCTCCATCTCCTCGCCGAACAGCCCCTCAACCGGCGCGCCGCTTTCGTCCACGCCCAGCAGGATCGTCCCGCCGTCGGCATTGGCAAAGGCGACCAACGTCTCAGCCAGCCGGCCGGAGTCGGGCGCGGGCATGTATTCGGTTTGCGAGCTGGCGCCCTGTTTGAGCGTTGATTTGATCGGCATGGTGTTCGGTAGTCGTTGATGGCTGGCCCGTGGCAGGGGCTATCCGTTGCCTTCCAGCTCAGCCTTGCTGGCCTCGGTGAAACGAAGCCGGGCGCAGGCCGACACGCTGTCGCCGTCGCCCAGGTTGACCAGCTTGACGCCGCGGGTCGCCCGGCTGAACTGGCTGATGTCAGAGACGCGCATGCGGATGATGATGCCGCCCGACGTGATCAGCGAGATCTGATCCTCCGGGTGAACGACGCGGCCGGTGATCAGCGGGCCGGTTTCGTCCAGCCGGTGGGTGTCGACGGTCTGCATGCCCTGGGTGTAGCGGCTCTTGGCCGCATATTGCGCCAGCGGGGTGCGTTTGCCCCAGCCCTTGGCCGTCACCACCAGCAGGTCGTGTTCGGGATGCACCACGTCGAAGCCGGTCACCCGGTCGCCGGTGCGCAGCTTGATGGCCCAGACGCCGGCCGCCGTGCGGCCCATGGGGCGCACCTCGTTCTCGTGGAAGCGCAGCGCCAGCCCCTCGGCCGTCACGATCACCAGCTCATCGTCGCCGTTGGTCACGCGCGCCCAGCTCAGCTCGTCGCCGGGGTCCAGGTTCATGGCGATGATGCCCGATGAGCGCACGCTGGCGAATTCGCTCAGCTCCAGCCGCTTGATGCGCCCCTGGATGGTCAGCAGGCTGATATAGCGGGCCGCGGCGAAGTTCTCTACCAGCACCATGGCCGTGACAAGCTCGCGCGGCCCCAGGTTCAGCACGTTGACCAGCGGCATCCCCTTGCCGGTGCGCGCGGCCTCGGGCAGATTCCAGACCCGGTCGGAGTAGACCCGGCCCTGGTTGGTGAAGAAGAGGGCGTAGTCGTGGGCGTGGGCGAAGTGCAGGTGGGCGATCTCGTCCTCGTCGCGGGTGGTCATGCCCAACACGCCGCGGCCGCCGCGGCCCTGGGCGCGGAAATGCTTGGCGTCAGTACGCTTGACATAACTGTTCTGGGTGATGGTGATCAGCACCGGCGTGTTGGGGGTCAGGTCCTCCTCGCGCAGCTCGGTGATCCCTTCGCGCGAGATGTGGGTGCGCCGCGGGTCGGCGAACTTCTCGCGCAGCGCCAGCATGTCCTCCCGGATCAGCCCCAGGATCTTTTCAGGGTTGGCCAACAGATCCTCCAGGTAGGCGATCTGGGCCATCACCTGGCTGTACTCCTCTTCGATCTTGGCCTGTTCCAGCGCGGCCAGCCGGCGCAGTTGCAGGTCGAGGATGGCCTGGGCCTGGCGTTCGCTCAGCCCGAAGCGGCTCATCAAGGCATCGCGCGCGGCCTCGGCGCTGTCGGAGCTGCGGATCGTGGCGATCACCTCGTCCAGGAACTGCAAGGCAATGCGCAGCCCCTCCAGGATGTGGGCCCGCTCGCGCGCCTTGGCCAGCTCGAACTCGCTGCGTCGGGTGATGACCTCCTGGCGGTGTTCGATGTAGATCAGGAGCGCCCGCTTGAGCGACAGCAGCCGCGGCTCGCCGTTGACCAGGGCCAGCAGGTTGATCGCGAAGGTCGATTGCAGCGGCGTGTACTTGAAGAGCCGGTTGAGGGTCTTCTTGGGCACGGCGCCCCGCTTGAGCTCGATGACGATGCGCATGCCGCGGCGGTCCGATTCGTCGCGCAGGTCGCTGATCTCATCCAGCTTGCCCTCGCGCGCCAGCTCGGCGATGCGCTCGATCAGGTTGCTCTTGTTGAGCTGATAGGGAATCTCGCTGACGATGATCTGGAAGCGGCCGCGCGCCTCCTCGATGCTGGCCACGGCGCGCATCTGGATGTGGCCCCGGCCGGTGGCATAGGCCGAGCGGATGCCGTCCAGCCCCATGATCACGCCGCCGGTGGGGAAATCGGGCCCCGGCACCAACTGGATCAGCTCGTCGACGCTGAGCTCCTCCAACCGCTCCCAGTTGTCGATGGTGTAGATGACCGCGTCGGCCACCTCGCCCAGGTTGTGGGGGGGCACGTTGGTGGCCATGCCCACGGCGATGCCGGCCGCGCCGTTGACCAGCAGATTCGGCAGGATGGCCGGCAGCACCACCGGCTCCTGCAAGCTGCCGTCGAAATTGTCGGACCAATCGACCGTGTCCTTGTCGATGTCCTGCAAGAGGGTGTCGGCGATGCGGGCCAGCTTGGCCTCGGTATAGCGCATGGCGGCCGGGCTGTCGCCGTCCACCGAGCCGAAATTGCCCTGGCCATCCACCAGGGGATAGCGCAGGCTGAAGTCCTGGGCCATGCGCGCCATGGCGTCGTAGACTGCGCTGTCGCCGTGGGGATGGTATTTGCCCAGCACCTCGCCGACGATACGGGCTGACTTGCGGTAGGGGGTGCCCGGCCGCAGCCCCATGTCGTGCATGGCGTAGAGGATGCGGCGCTGCACCGGCTTGAGGCCATCGCGTGCATCGGGCAGGGCGCGGGAGACGATGACGCTCATGGCGTAGTCCAAATACGCCTCGCGCATCTCTTGATCGATGTTGATGGTGCGCACTACGCCGGCGTTGTCGTCGCCGGGCGTCTCGATTGTCTCGTCCGCCATCTCCAACATTTGGGGGTCGGTCATTGTGGGATCATCACTCCGCAGGAAAAATGCCAAGGTCTCACTTCAGAGGTAGACAAGGTGGAAGTGAACAAGCAATCAAAGCAAGACATTGCTCAGCCGGCGGGTGCCAGCACGTTGGTTTCGATACGGCGGCCTACTCAACCAACGTGCTTGCACCCGGCGGGCTACTCAACCAACGTGCTCGCACCCGCCGCCGGGCCAGCCGTTGGTTGAGTAGCCTTCTGAGGCGTGGCGAAACCAACGGCTGGCCCGGCGGCTGAGCAGTTGCCAAAGCAGCCGTATTATAGCGCAGTTGGGCTGTTTCTCATAGTTCGCGCGGTCTCGACACGGGGCAAAACAGATGGCGCAGCCCACAACAATCGATCCGGGAAGATGGTTCAGCGCCGCCCTGCGATTCCCAAAAACAACACGGAGTCGAGGCTTTAGCCGGATCTGCACGGAGTCGAGGCTTTAGC
>Ga0209605_1001130_pt1 | contig 31065 bp, 22 predicted proteins | sample AD_UKC035_MetaG_FD_184408 | JGI IMG/M metagenome (GOLD analysis project Ga0209605, IMG submission 184408) | Active sludge microbial communities of municipal wastewater-treating anaerobic digesters from USA - AD_UKC035_MetaG (SPAdes) (version 2) | ecosystem: Engineered > Bioreactor > Anaerobic >...
GCGAAGTCGCCGATGCGCTGTGCCATTGGGTGGATTGGCAGCAGCGATGACGGCGCGATTCGCAGAGGTATCCACGAATGGGGCCACGAATACACGAATGGCTGCTGTGACGGATGTGCATTCGCCGCAGGTTCGTGTATTCGTGGTCTTATTCGTGGACGGCGGCAGCCTCGACGCCATCCACGGGTAGTACCACGAATGCGCGAATGGCCGCTGTGACGGATGTGTATTCGTGTATTCGTGGTCTTATTCGTGGACGGCAGCCCCCCCGACCGGACAACTGGGCGAAAACAAAACAGCGGGCAGGTCCTTGGACCTGCCCGCTGTGGCATCCCGTCGCAGCTAAGGCGGCTGACTACTGCGGCGCGTATTGGCAGCGCGGCAGCCCCTGCTGCTCGTTGAAGAACAGACACAGCTTGACGAAGGGCGCGCGCAGGTGGAGCTGATCGATCGGGCTGGGGTCCATGATCGACCACCAATACTGCTCGTCGTTCTCCGTCCAGTCCAGGTCAGGCATGTAGATCAGGCTCATCAGCCCGATCCAGGGCTGCCAGTTGGCCTTGGCATACTGGTAGGCCCGCACCAGGTAGTCCCCCTGGATGTCGGCGGTGATGCCCGCGCCGCCGCCGTGCCAGTAGTAGTCGGTCTCAGAGCGCGGATCGGTGGTCCAGCCGAACTCCAGCACCACGACCCGCTTGTCCGCGTCGCCATTCTCCACCATGATCCGGCGGATGTCCTCGATGCGGCGGAAGGCGAAGAAGCGTTCGCCGCCGTACAGATCTTCGTTGGCGGCTGTCTCATCGGGCGAGACCTCGGGCGGGGCGGCAAAGCCGGCGCCGTGTACCCCCAGCATGTCGAAGTAGCCGTCGGAGTTGCCGCCCATGGCCGCGTACATATCGCGGTAGAACTGATCGTCCGGCACGGCGATCTCGCAGCAGGTGCCGGTGGGCGCCATGCCGGCCGTCACCACGGTCATGTTGGGGTCGATGGACTTGATGGTGCGGTAGGAATCGCGCAGCATCTGCGCATATTCGGCCGCGTTGGGCGGCCGGTTGCCCCATTCACGCGCCAGATTGGGCTCGTTCCAGATCTGGATCGCGTCGATGCGGCCCTTGTAACGTGTGGCCAGTGCAGCCAGGAACTCCTGGAAGGCCGCGTTGTTCTGCGGCGGCGGCCCGGCCCAGGCCGGCTCGCGGTCGACGCGCACGATGAGGTTCAGGCCGTGGTCCTCCGCCTGCTGCACGATGCGATCGGGAATGCTCCAGTCATATTGGCCGCGGCCGGCGGACTCGATGTCGTTCCAGGCGAACCATTGCTTGACCCAGCGGAAGCCGGCATTTCGCATCAGCGTCAGGTCGCGGTCGGCGATCTCGCCGCGCCACCAGAGAAAAGCCTGCGCGCCGTAGTCAGGCGAGGCCATTTGGCCGCTGGCAGCCGGGCGCGGCGCGGGGGTGTTGGTGGGCGGCGCGGCCGGCGTGTCCGTCGATTGCCCAGCCGGGGGCGGCGTGTCAGCCGTGACCGTCGGCGTAGCGGTGGGCTCTTCCTGCGGCGCCGGGGTATCCGTGGCCGCGGCCGTGGGTTCGACCGGCGCAACGGTGGGCTCTTCAGCCGCCGCCTGCGGCGTGACCGTCTTGGTGGGCGTCGCCGTCGGTCCCGACGCCGCCGGCCCGCAGGCGCTCAGCAGCAGGGCGATGATCAGAAGCAGTGTCAAGCGTTTAGACATATGGGAGGTTGACCTTGTGCGTAACTCGTAATGCGTAACCCGGAGGGGTTGCGAGGTGGGTTTGGATCCTGGGTGCTGGGTTATGGTGCGTAATGCGTAATGCGTAACTCGTAACCCGGAGGGGTTGCGAGGTGGGTTTGGATCCTGGGTGCTGGGTTATGGTGCGTAATGCGTAATGCGTAATGCGTAACCCGGAGGGGTTGCGAGGTGGGTTTGGATCCTGGGTGTTGGGTTATGGTGCGTAATGCGTAATGCGTAACCCGGAGGGGTTGGGAGGGAGCTCCGGACTTCGGGTTACGCATCACTCGTTACGCATCACTCGTTACGCATCACTCGTTACGCATCACTCGTTACGCATCACTCGTTACGCATCACTCGTTACGCATTACTGCGTGCAGTCATATCACGCCGCGCTGGCCGCGCAGGTTCACGGCAGCGTCCCATTGTTGCGCGCATCGCGGATGGCGCCCTGGGCCGCGCGGCCCTGAATGCCAAACTGGGCCAGCTCGCTGCCAGGGTGCGAGAGGTTGTAGTTCAGGTTCCAGAGAAAGGCCGGGCCGACCCAGCCCCAGTTGCGCATCATCTGGAAGGCGCGCACGATGTAGGCCGCCTGGTCCTGTTCGCTGTTGTAGGCGGCGTATTCATAGCCAGGCACCGGGCTGTGGGTGGAGGCCCAGCCAAACTCGGTGGGCCACAGGCGCTTGTTGCCGTCGCCATACTTGACCATGATGTTGCGGTACTGCTCCATCACATTGCGGAAGTAGAACGATGCGTGGTCGAAGTGCGAGGGGCGGCCATACGCGCCAGCCTGGAAGTCCTGCACGCGCACATCGGGCGGGTTGCCATAGCCGCTGGGATGGACGCCGATCGCGTCGGCATAGTTGCGCAGGCCGTTCTGGTACATCTGCTCCAGATAGGTGAAATCGGGAATGGCGGCCGGCGGCTTGGCCCCCGTCGGCGTCGGCGCGCCGCTGACCACGATCATGCTGGGGCAGGCGGCCTTGATCGCGCGGTAGGCCGCGGCCAGCAGGCGCATGTAGCGCGCCGCATCCAGCGTCTCGTTGCCCCATTCGTAGTGCAGATTCTGCTCATTCCAGACCTCGACCGCCTGCACCCGGCCGCAGTAACGGCTGGCAAACTCGCCCACGAAGCTGGCATAGGTGGCCGGATCGGCCGGCGGGCCCTCAACCGACAGATCGGTGTTGCCCGGCCGCGCCCAGGCCGGCGCTTTGACGATGCTGGCCAGGATGCTGAGGCCCGCGCCGTTCAGGTCGCCGATCACGTCGTCGGGCCAGTTGCGCTGTCCTTGCTGCCCCTCGAAATCCTTCCACGGCAACTGGAACTTGACCCAGCTCAGCCCCATGTCCCGGGTCGCGCTGATGGCCGAGCCGCGGTCGCCGTAGGGATCGATCTGGATGCCGTAGCCGAAGAAGCCAGGGGCAGAAGGTGTGGGGGCAGCCGCGGCCTGCGCAGGCGCCTGCGGAATGTCCTGCGCCACGGCTATCTGGTCCGCTGCACCGCTGGTGCGAACCAGCCAGGCTGCGATCCACGCCTTGGAGCCATCATTCAACTGCACCTGCCACCAGGAGCCATCCTGGTTCTTGCCCAGGATCGGCAGGCTTTGGCCGGCGCGGAGCTGGCCCACGCGGCTGAAGACCGTGCCAGGGCCGGAGCGCAGGTTGATGGTCTGCGACACGCTGACCCTGGCTCCTCCCTCCTGCTGTGAGTAGACAGAGCTCTCGGCCGCCAGCGCAGCGCTGGGCAGCGCAACGGCCGCCGCCAGGAGCAGGGCGAGGGCTGCCAGCAGGATGCGGCGCAATGGGGTGGGGTGCATAGTGCTGCGGGTAGTCATCGGGGATCTCTCCTGTGTTCAGATAACAGGAAGTCCCCAGCCGGGCGCCGGAGGGGCGTGGGCGGCCAGGGACTTCACAAAGGATGGCGACGTGGCTTACTTGGCCATGCCAGCCAGTGCGCTGAAGATCGGGCGACCGACGATGCCCCACTGGGCCAGCTCGGTCCCTGGATTGGTCACGCCGTAGTTCAGGTTCCACAGGAAGGCGGGGCCGACCCAGCCCCAGCTCTTCATCAGTTGGTAGGCGCGCACGGTCCACTGCGCCTGCTCCTCCGCCGTGTTGTCGTTGGCATATTCATAGCCCGGCGCGCCGGTCCAACCGCTGGCCCAGCCGAATTCGGTGGGCCAGATCAGCTTGTTGGTGTCGCCGTACTTGGCCATGATGTTGCGGTAGCCTTCCATGGTGTTGCGGAAGCTCCACGAGTGATGCGGGCTTTCGCAGGGGCCGCGATAGGAAGAGCCTTGCTGCGAGATGAACTCACACGCCGCCTGGCCGCCGCCGATATCGGGCGAGACATTGAAGCCGCTGGGGTGAGCGCCGATGCCGTCGGCATGGTCCTTCAGGCCGTGCTGGTACATGGCCTCCAGGTAGGCGAAGTCATCCATGGCCCACGGCGCCGGTGCGCCGGTGGGGGTCAGCGCGCCGCTGATCACCTTGGTGGAAGGGCATGCCGCCTTGATCGCCCGGTAGGCCGGCTTGAGCATGGCCATGTAGCCGGCCGGATCCAGCGGCTGGTTGCCCCATTCGTAGTGCAGGTTCTGCTCGTTCCACACCTCGATGGCATTGACCGTGCCGCAGTAACGGCCCGCCATCTGGCCCAGGAAATTGGCGAAGGTGGCCGGATCGGCCGGCGGGCCTTCCACGCTCAGATCGGCGCCCGCCGGTCTGGCCCAGGCCGGCGCCTTGGGCACGGAGAGCAGCACGTTCAGGCCGCCCGCCTTGAAGGTGTTGACCATGTCATCGATGCCGCCCCAGCCGAAATTACCCTGGCTGCCCTCGACGTCCTTCCACGGCACCTGCACCTTGACCCAGTTGAAGCCAAGCTGGTTGACCTGGTTCACCACCGTGCCCAGGTCCCACGGAGCGACCTGGATGCCATAGCCGAAGGAGCCGCCGCCGGTCGGCTTGGGCGCAGGGGCTGAGGCCACCGGGGCAGCAGCGGCCGGCGCCGCGGCCGCCGGTGCAGCAGCGGCGGCGACAGCTTGCGGTGCTGCCGGGATATTCTGCGAAACGGCCACCTGATCAGCCGGGCCGACGGTGCGCACCAGGCGGGCCACCACCCAGGCGGTCAGGCCGTTGCTTCCTTCGATCTCCCACCAGGAGCCGTCCTCGTTCTTGCCGACGATACGCGCCATGCTGCCGGCCGGAAGCTGTCCGACCGTGCCGAAGCCTGTGCCGGGGCCGCTGCGCAGATTGACCGTGGCGTCGGTCGTCACCGAGGCGAAGTCGGGGGTGGGGGTGGGGGCCGGCGTGGGGGTGGCGTCCGGCGTCGGTTCAGGGGTGGGGGTGGCGGTGGCCAGCGCCAGGGCCAGCGCCGGCCCGCTGGCCAGCAGCTTGCCATTGTCCGCGATGTTGGCGCTGATCTTCAGCTCACCCTCGGCCTGGGGCGGGGTCAGGCTGAACGCGGCCGCATTCAGCGGCCGCTCTTCCTGAGTCACGGTGCCGTCGGGATGGGTCACCGTCCACACCACGTTGAAGTTGCTGCTGCGGTTGGCCTGCTGGCCGGCCAGGAACTCGCGCACCACGCTCCAGATGTCCGGGTCGAAGCTGGGCTCCAGCAGCGCTTCCAGCGTCACGCCTTGCAGGTTGTACTGGCCGATCAGCGCCAGCTTGCGGGCGATGCTGGCCGCGTTCTCGATCCAGACGGTGCGCTGGTAGCCGACGTCGTCGCGATAGTCGTAGGTGAACATGCCGACGGCTTCGTCGAAGCGCAGCTCGCCGATGACGCGGTCGTTGAAAAGGCTGACGTCCACCGGTTCGCCGGGCACCAGCACGGTCGAGTCGGTGCGGCCCTCGCCCAACAGCGGGGTCAGCGCCTCGTCATAGCCCATGGAGATCATGTAGGGGCCGGCCTTCTCCACGCTGCGCGCCGGCAGCACCAGGTCGATCTTGTGGCGGGAGACCTCGCCCACGGCCCAGCTCAGCAACTGCTCCACCTGGCCGCCCTCGGCATAGGCCGTGGGATCGATGGGCGCGGGGATGCGGAAGGTATCCACCACCTGGCCCAGCGCGCGCCAGTCATAGCCGCCGGTGTTCCAGCGGTCTTCGGCGATCTGGGTTGGCGTCTCAACCCGCAGCGCCACCGTGCGGCCGGCCGCGTGCATGCGCTCGGCCAGCTTGGCGACGAAGTCGGTGAACTGGCCGCTCAGCGTCGGGTCCAGCCCGCGGTAGTCGAGCTCCACGCCGGGCAGGTTGTTGGCCACCACCAGCGCCTCGACGGCGTTGAGGTGGTTGTTCATGATCTCTTCGCTGATCAGCAGGTTGTCCAGCAGGTCGGTGCGCACCACGCCGTCGTCGCCCCAGTTGCGCAGCACCGGCGTGACGCCGTAGGAGCCGCTGGCGCTGGCCATGGCCGCGATATCGCCTTGCAGCGAGCCATCGCCGGCCAGGGTGAAGCCATAGGGCGTCACCTGCGTCACGGCATCGCGTCCGGCATCGGGCAGTTGTTGGCCGGCCGGCGCCACCACCGACGCGGTGGGCGGGTTGGCGATGGTCTGCATGACCATGAAGGCGTTGGGCGCCAGGTGCATGGACGCGCCGTCCAGCTCAGAGACGATCAACTCGCGGCCGCTGGCCGCGTCCACCATCTCCTGGTTGGGCAGAAAACGCCATTCGCTGCCGGTCCATTCGTACAGGTCCAGCGTCTCATAGGGCAGGCTGTCGTTGGGGATCTCCATGGTGATGATGGAGGCCGTCGGCTGGCCGCCCTTGGTCTCGATTTGATACAGGGGGCTGCGCGGGTTCAGGGGCAGGCTGGCCAACGCGTTGGCCGCTGCGGCCGCGTCTTCGCCGCCCTGGCCGGTCAGAAACTGCTCTCTGGGCAGGCTGGTCAGCTTGGCCTTGAAGGCATCGGGCACGCCGTAGGCCGGGAAGGCCACGCGGGTGCCGTCTGGGTCGCTGACATCGCTGTCGGTGGCCGCCGCGATGCTGTCCATGCCGGCCGCGGAGATCTTCTGCGGCAGGGAGATGGGGGGCAGCAGCAGCGCGGCGATGATCAATACCACCAGCGCCACGCCCAGGATCACGGTGAGCGAGCGGCCTTCCTTCATCGGGGTTGATGCAGTGCTCATACGTTCTTCGATACTCCTTACTTGCCCGGTGTGCGCGTCACAACCACACGGATGGCACGGCTGCGGCGAAATCAATCGTCCAGCGCCCAGGCATGCGGGTCAGGGTTTCCACCGCCGACTCATCAGGTCAGCGATGCGGGTTCAATTGTCTCAAAGGAGATAATTGCGGGGAGGCAATACAAAACGAGTTCCTTGGTGTATTCAATGTCGAAGGGGCATTCTAGCACACAGGACGGAATTCGCCAAAGCCAGCAGGGCTTGTGCGGAATGGCGCTTGCTCACCGGTTAGCCCAGCGTTCGATGCCGCTCATGATCAGCCAGAGCAGCGCCAACAGGCCCGCGCCTGCCAACAGACAGGCCAGCCCGGTGATCAACGCGCCCGCGCCGTAGATCACGAAGATCAGGCCGCCGCCAACGATCAACAGCAGGGCGATCACAGCCACAAACAGCGTCCGGTCATCCTTGCGCCGCCGGGCGCGGTAATCGGTCGGCGGCAGGGCTGGCCTGGTTTCGTCGGTCAACTTCGGATCGGGCGCGTCAGGCATGGGCCGCATTGTACCCGGCAGGCGCCGGTTAGACAAGCCTGGGGAGGCGGTGGTATACTGCGCCCCCATGACAACCCACCACTTCCCCGCGCCGGCCGCGGCCAGCCAGTCGCGTCCGGACAAGCGCCGCAAAGGGCTGATCGCGCTGTTGGCCACCCTGCTGGTCTTCACCCTGCTGATCGGCCTGGTCGCCATCGGCGGCTACTTCTACCTGCGCAACAACCGCAGCACCCAGTGGAGCTGGCAAGACCCGCAGACCGCGATCGATCCCGGCCGCGTGCGGCCTGATCTGGGCGTGCTGGCGCTGCTGGACCCGCCCGCCGGCCTTCTGGTGCAACAGGCGCTGCAGGCCAACGAGCCAGATACGGCCTATGCCATGCTGACGGCCAATGCCCGCGGCGGCGACGCCGAGCGCAGCGGCAGCGCACAGATGGTCGGCCGGGCCTTCGAGCAGATCCCTGCGCCGGAGATGGCCGCGCTCTCCTACCAGCAGATGCTGGATATCGCCGCGCTGAGCCCCGCCCTGGCGGACCCGATGCGCGCCCAGGTGTCGCTGGACGCAGCCCGCGGCTTCGTGCGCCTGGGACTGGCCGAGGCCGCGCAGCCCGCCATGCAGCAGGCCGAGGTGTTGGCGCGTTTCAGCCCGTTGATGGCCCCGGTGCAGCGCCAGGATGTGGCCCGCCAGCTGCAAGCGCTCTACCGGGAGCTGGGCCAGGAGGCGCAGGCGGAGACCCTGGATCAGTTGGTGCGGGAGCCGCGCGGCACGCCCACCGGCAAATATGTGCGCGGCCCCTTTTTGCCGCAGTTCGTCAGCCCCGTGCCCACGCCAGAGGAGTTGCAGCGGGCCATCGAGACGCGCCAGCGCCAGGTTTACGTCTTTCTGAATGCTTGGGACAGCGGCGATCCGGCCGCGGTGGAGGGGGCGCGCTCGCAGTTGGCCGGGGCCTTGCTGGAGGAGGATCGCCTGCGGCGAGAGCTTCTGCCGGCGCGCGACCGGGCGGCTGTGGAGCTGCCGGAGAAGGCGGCGGTGGCGCTGGATCAGGCCCAGTGGCTGGCGTTGAAGAACATGGTAGCCAGCGGCGCGCTGGGCTACACCATTGCACCCGAGTGGAGCCAGGCGCGCGACCAGATCGCGGCCGACCTGCGCGCGGCCTACGACAACCTGTTTGCCCTTTACCGGGACCAGGCGGGCGCGCTGAGCGATGCTGACGACACGCGCGCGGCGCGGGTGGAGATCCTGCGCCAGCAGAACCTGCTGGGCCGGCTGGGCTTCTACCCTGGCTACGACAGCGCGGCGCTGGGCTTGGCGCTGGAACAGGCGCAACGCGACGCCAACGACATCCTGCCCCTGCTGATAATCCGCCAGGAATGGGGCACTGGCGACGTTTTTCGGATAGTCGAAAGCCTCGATTGAGTGCGACGCGTCACGCGAATTGCCAGCCTGGCAGCGCCTCCAGCTCCACCTCGATGCGGGGGCTCTCCCGGTCGGTGCGCTTGACCAGGTGAATGTCCACCACGCGGCGGTCGTCGGTCTCCAGGCCGGCGCAGATGGCATCCTGCGCGATCTTCAGCCCGCCGTCCAGGTCACGGCGCAGCGGCGTCTCGAAGTAGAAGTCGATGAAGAGCGCCAGATAGCCGGCCTGGGCCTGGGCCACGAAGGCATCGCTGATGGTCCCGCTGCGGCGCAGTTGCTGCATCTGCCGCAACACTGTCTTCTTGTAGGCGCGCGACTGCTGGCTCAGCACCCGCCGGCCATCGACCGTGGCGTACTGCTGGTTGATGCTGGGGGGCAGGGGCAGTCGAAAGTTGACCCGCAGTGTGGACATAACGCCATGATAGCACAGATGTGCTAATTCTGGCAAACGCGCCCAGGGCTGAGCACGGGCAGGCCTCGGCAGATGAGCCAAACCCTTTCTCCATGTCCACCCTCTACCTGATCGCCACTCCTATCGGCAACCTGGAAGATATCAGCCAGCGGGCGCTGCGCGTGTTGGGGGAGGTGGCGCTGATCGCGGCCGAGGACACGCGCGTGACCCGCCAGTTGCTCAGCCATTTCGCCATCGCCACGCCGCTGACCACCTACACCGACGCCTATCAGCGCCAGAAGGCCAGTCGCCAGGGCCGCGTGCTGGAGACGCTGGCGGCCGGCCAGGATGTGGCGCTGGTCTCCGACGCGGGCATGCCTGGACTCTCCGATCCGGGCTACGAGCTGGTGCAGGCGGCCCTGGCCGCTGGCCACACGGTGCAGGCGCTTCCCGGGCCCTCGGCCATCACCACCGCGCTGGCCGCCTCAGGCCTGCCCACCGACCGCTTCCTGTTCGTGGGCTTTCTGCCGCGCAAGGCCGGCGAGCGCCGCAGCATGCTGGCTGAGCTGGCCGACGAGCCGGGCGCCTGGGTCGCGTTCGAGGCGCCGCACCGGCTGCTGGACGCGCTGGAGGACCTGCTGGCGGTGCAGGGCGATCGGCAGGTGGCGGTGGCGCGCGAGCTGACCAAGCGCTTCGAGGAGATCTGGCGCGGGCCGGTCTCGCAGGCGTTGGCGCACTATGCGGCGACGCCGCCGCGCGGCGAGATCACGCTGGTGGTGGCGGGCACGGGACGCCGGCGCGACCAGGACCGCTGGCCGGAGGCGCGGGTGCGGGAAGCGATTCAACTGTTGGCAGACGAGGGGATGGCGCCGTCAAGCGTCGCACGCGTGCTGGCGCGCCTGAGCGGCTGGCCGCGAGCCGAGGTCTACAACCTGGTCGTAGGGTAGCCAGTTGGGATGCAGATGAACGCAGACCAACGCGGATCAGAGGGGAGATTTTTGCTGGGACGCAGATGAACGCAGACCAACGCGGATCAGAGGGGAGATTTTTGCTGGGACGCAGATGAACGCAGACCAACGCGGATCAGAGGGGAGATTATTGCTGGGACGCAGATGAACGCAGATGAACGCAGATGAACGCGGATCAGAGGAAAAATCGACCAATCGCCTTCTGATCAGCGTCAATCAGCGTTCATCCGCGTCCCAGCACTCAGGCGTCCCAGCCCTCAGGCGGCTTCGCCGCGCTCCAGGCTGCGCAGGTGGGGGAAGAGCAGCACGTCGCGGATGCTGGCCTTGTCGCAGAAGAGCATGGCCAGCCGGTCCACGCCGGTGCCGAAGCCGCCATTGGGAGGCATGCCGTAGCTCATGGCCAGCAGATAGTCCTCGTCCACCGGGTGGCGCTCCTCGTCATCAGCGCCGTAGAGCTGCTGCATCCACTCCATGCGCGCCCGTTGATCCAGCGGATCGTTCAGCTCGGTGAAGGCGTTGCCCATCTCCATGCCGGCGATGAAGTACTCGAAGCGCTCCACCGTGCTGGGGTCGCCCGCCTTCTTCTTGGCCAGCGGGCTGATCTCGATGGGATACTCGGTGACGAAGGCCGGCTGCACCAGGTTGGGCTCCACATAGTTGCTCAGCAGCGAATCGATCAGCTTGCCGCGGTTGCTGGTGCTCTCCGGTCGGTGCCCCATGGCGCGCATCGCGTCGGCCAACGCCTGCGCAGTGGGGTATTGCGTGTAGTCGATATCGGCGTATTCGATGATCGCGTCCCGCAGCGTGACCCGACGCCACGGCGGCGCCAGGTCGATCTCCCGTCCCTGGTAGCTGATCACCGTGCCGCCGGTCAGACGCCGGGCGACATGGGCCAGCATGGCCTCGACCCGCTCCATCACCACATGGTAATCGGCGTAGGCCTCGTACCATTCCAACTGGGTGAACTCGGGGTTGTGCTTGAAGCTGACCCCCTCGTTGCGGAAGTCGCGGCCGATCTCATAGACGCGTTCCATGCCCCCCACCAGCAGTCGCTTCAGGTAAAGCTCGAAGCTGATGCGCAGGTAGAGCTCCTGCTTGAGCTGGTTGTGGAAGGTGGTGAAGGGCCGCGCGGCCGCGCCGCCGTAGATCGGCTGCAAGACCGGCGTCTCCACCTCAATGAAGCCCTCCCCGTCCAGGTATTCGCGGATCGCCTGCACCATGCGGGCGCGCGTCACGAAGACCTCGCGCACCTCTGGGTTGACCATCAGATCGACATAACGGCGACGATAGCGCGTTTCCACATCCTTCAGGCCATGCCACTTGTCGGGCATCGGCTCCAGGCTCTTGGCTAGCAACTGGATGCTTTCCGCCTCGCAGGAAACCTCGCCGGTCTTGGTGCGCACCATGCGGCCGCCGACCGCGATGAAATCGCCCAGATCCAGCAGCTTCTTGAAGAGCTGGTCATAGGCAGCTTCGCCCACCACATCCTTGCGCACGAAGATCTGAAGCCGGCCGCTGCCATCTTCGATATGGGCGAAGCCGACCTTGCCCATGATGCGCCGGCTGAGCATCCGGCCGGCCAGATGGACCTGCACCGGGCTGTCAGAGGCGTCGGCCTCGGCCTGCTCGAAGGCCGCGCTGGCCTCGGCCGCTGTGTGGGTGCGGGGCTGGTCGAGCCGCGGCGGGTAGGGGTCGATGCCCGCGCCGCGCAGCTCCTCCACCTTGGCCAGGCGCACCAGATCGCGCTCATTGCTGGTTTCTGTCATAGGTCTCCTACGCTATCTGAACGATCTCGAATTCCAGTTCGCCGCCGGGGGTGTCCACCAGCACGCGGGCGCCGATCCCTTTGCCCATCAGCGACCTGCCCATGGGCGACTCGTTGGAGATGCGTCCGTTGGCCGGGTTGGCCTCGGCCGAGCCGACGATGAAATAGGTCTCCTCGTCGTCGAAGCCGACCTCGCGGATGGTCACCGAACGGCCCAGGTCGACGCGGTCGGCCGGGGTATCGTGGTTCTGGATCAGAACCGCCCGCTTCAGCCGTTGCTCCAGCTCCAGGATGCGGCCCTCCAGAAACGCCTGCTGGTTCTTAGCCTCGTCGTAGCCGGCGTTCTCGGAGATGTCGCCGTCAGCCTTGGCCTCGCCGATGCGCCGGGCAACCTGCTCGCGGCCCTCGGTGCGCAGATATTCAAGCTCCTCGCGCAGCGCGCGCAGTCCTTCTTCGGTGAAATAGATTGGTGGTTGTTTCCCGTTTGCCATGACTACCCTTGGCGGCCTCTTCTATTCATGATGGTGCGTGATCTCTCTTGACGTAGCTACATGCATACCGAACAAAGCCCGGCGTCTTGATTCAGACGCCGGGTCGATTGCTGGCAGCACATATTCGGTTGCGGCGTCATTATACCCCGGTGTCAGGTAAATGCAAACTCAGTAGCGCCTGCGCCACAGCCGTTCGGCCGGCTGGCCCTGCCCCGTCTCCCCGGCCTGGCGCCTCAGTGCAAGGCTGACGCGCTGCTGCACCGGCCCCTGGCCTGGGAAAAGCACCTCCAGTTGGCTGGGATAGGCCAGCACGGCCTCGACCTTGCGCTCTACCTCGGCCGGGCTGAGGGAGATCACGCGCGCCTGCCAGCGGTCCGGCTCGCCCAGGCTGGCGCGCAAGCCGTCCCGGTCGCGCGCGATGTAAGGATAGTCCTCGTAGAACCACACCTGGTAGCCGTGCTGGTGCAGCAGCTCCGCGCTGCGCCGGACGATCTGATGGTCCACGTGGTTGCCGATGGCCAGCGGCGCAATCAACTGGCACTGCGCCGGCGCGGGCGCCAGCGCGGCCAGGCAATGGGCCAGCTCCTCGGTCAGCCCGTCGTCGGCCCGATCGACCGCGCCGAACAGCGCGGCCTCATCTGGATAGAGCCAGCGGCGCTGGCTGGCATCCTGGCGGTAGATGCAGTCCAGCCAGTCGCCGGGGCGGCCCTGCGCGGCCAGAATGGCCAGCGCGGCCGCTTCCTCCGCCCGGCGCTGATCGATGGGATCGGCGCCGGCCAGCGGCCGGCCGTGGATCTGCTGGGCGAAGGGGGAGAGACGTTCGGGGTCCGGCTTGCCGCCGAAAAGGGTCGCGATCACCACCGGCTCGCCCGCTGCGCTGAGCTGTGCGATCAGGCCGCCGCAGGAGAGCGCGGCGTCGTCGTAGTGGGGAGAGAGAACGATGTGCTGGATGGCGTCCATGGGCGACTGTCAGTATAGCACTGCCCAGGGGCGTCGGCAACCTGGACAGCCCCCGCGCAGCAATTCCCAATATGGTGGCTGCCACGCTGGAGTCGAGCCTTCAGGCGGGTCAGCGCGCCCGACTCACGCCGGCCAGACCCGGCTAAAGCCTCGACTCCGCGCAACATTTGGAATTGTTGGTCCCCGCGTATCCTGTGCGGGGCGCGATCTCAGCCGATCTGGCAGCAAATTGCCTCTCTGCGACTGAACCAGCCGCGGGCGGGATTCGTGTAATGCGCATGTGAAGACGGTGTTTGATCCATGCGACATTTCAGGAGGAATCCCATGAGACTGCGACTCTTTGGTTTGTTGGTGCTGGTGTTGGCCATAGCCGCGCCGGGGCTGGCGTTCGCCCAAACGCCCGTCCCGCCGCTCATTCCGCCGCATGTTGAACCGATCGTGACGCCTCCGCCGGACATGCCGATCCTGCCGCCGATTGTGGCGAGCGGCGTGGTGATCCAGGACTATCGGGTGTCGGCCGTGGTGGAAGACCAGATCGCCGTCACCCATGTCGAGCAGACCTTCTTCAACCCTGGCCCGGTCGCGCTGGAGGGGACCTACTTCTTCCCCATCCCGGAGCAGGCGGCCATCACCGAGTTCAACATGGTGGTGGATGGCCAGACGGTGGAGGGGCGCATCATGCCCAGCCGGGAGGCGCGCGCCCTCTACGAGAACATCGTGCGCCAGCAGCGCGATCCCGCGCTGCTGGAATATGTGGGGCGCGACCTCTTCCAGGCCAGCATCTTTCCCATCCCGCCCGGCGGCGTCCGTTCCATTCAGCTCAGCTACAGCCAGGTGTTGCCCAGCGAGGGGGGCTTGACCCGCTACCGCTATCCGCTCAATGCCCAGCCGCTGCTGATCGAAGGCAGCAGCTCGCGCTTTGCCCAGCCGATTCAAAACCTGGCCATCAGCGTCGATCTTCGCTCCAGCGCGCCGCTGAAGGCCATCTACTCCCCCACCCATCCCGTGGCGGTGACGCGGGAGAGCGACAACCACGCGCTGGTGGGCTATGAGGCCAGCAACGTGCGCCCCAGCAGCGACTTCGATCTTTATTGGAGCGTGGATGAGGGGGAGGTCGGCGTCAGCCTGTTGAGCTACAAGCCGGCCGGCGAGGATGGCTATTTTCTGCTGCTGGCCGCGCCGCAGGTGGAGATGGACCCCAACCAGGTGGTGAACCGTGACCTGCTGCTGGTGCTGGACACCAGCGGCTCGATGGAGGGGGAGAAGATCGTGCAGGCGCGCAAGGCGCTGGACGCCATCCTGCAAAACCTCAACCCTGGCGACCGCTTCAACGTGGTCAGCTTCAGCACCGGCGTGCGTCAGTTTGCCCGCGGCCTACAGCCAGCCAGCCAGGCTGAGGCGGCCCGCCTCTACGTCGATGGGCTGGAGGCCGGCGGCAGCACCGACATCAACCGCGCCCTGCTGGAGACGCTGGCCCAGGTGGATCCACAGCGCCCCACCGTGGTGGTCTTTCTGACCGACGGCCTGCCCACCGTGGGCGAAACCGAGCCGCGGCGCATCATGGACAACGTGCGCCAGGCCATCGGCCCCAACGTGCAGCTCTTCTCCTTCGGCGTGGGCTACGACGTGGACACCGTGCTGCTGGACACCATCAGCCAGGAGAACCGCGGGGCCAGCGCCTATGTGCAGCCCCATCAGGCCATCGACGAGGCGGTGTCCGACTTCTACCAGAAGATCGCCACCCCGGTGCTGACCGGGCTGACGCTGGAGTTGAGCCCTGGCCAGGTGGAGGAGCTCTACCCCTACCCGTTGCCCGACCTCTTCTCGGGCAGCCAGTTGGTGCTGGTGGGACGCTACCGCGACGCCGGGCCGGCGACCGTCACGCTGACCGGCATGGTCAACGGCCAGGAGAAGCGCTTCACCTTCGACGATCTCAGCCTGCGCGGCGACGGCGGCGAGGCCTTCATCGCCCGGCTGTGGGCGACGCGCAAAGTTGGCCACCTCATCAACCAGGTGCGGCTAAACGGCCCCAACCAGGAGCTGATCGACGAGATCGTGCACCTGAGCACCACCTACGGCATCGTCACCCCTTACACCTCCTTCTTCGTGCCGGAGCCGGTTCCCGACCGCGACTCTGGCGGCTTGCGGCCCATGCCCACCGGCACGCCGCCCGTTGTGGTCGAGGTGGAGAAACAGGTGGGCGCGGACGCGGCCCAGGTGCTGGCCGCCGCGCCGGCCGCAGCCAGTGCGGGCGAGGCTGCGGTGCAGGAGAGCCTGGCGCGCGAGGCGCTGCGTTCAGCCGATCTGCCGGGGGCCGGCGAGGGGGCCAGCGGCCTGCGCAGCGCGCTGGACAAGACCTTTGCCTACCAGGCCGGCCTGTGGGTGGACACCGCCTACCGCGCCGACCAGCCCCGGCAGGAGATGCCGTTCGGCGGCGACAGCTATTTCGCCCTGCTGGCGCAACACCCGGAGTGGGCAGCCTATCTGGCGGTCAGCCCCAATCTGATCGTGACGCTGGATGGCGTGGCCTATGTGATCACCGACAGCGGCGCGGCCCTCCCGACGCCGGTCGCCGCGGAGACAGTCGCCCCCCTGGCGTTGGAGACTGCGCCGACGCGCACCCCGACCGCCTCAGCGCCCAGCGGCGATACGCCCACGCCTGCGGCCGATGCGCCCACGCCTGCGGCCGATGCGCCTGCCGCCCAGCCGGTCGGCCAGGCGCCGCTGTGCGGCGCTCCCCTCTTCGGCGTGGGCATGGTATTGCTGCCCTGGGCCTGGCGCCGCCGGCAACGCCGGGGGAGCGTCAAGTGACCGGCTGCCGCCGCGATAGCTGATCGCAAGGGCGTCCCGTCCGGCCCTGGCCCATGGGCTCAGCCGGCGGGACGCCTGACGCTTCGCAACGGCTCTGGCCGATGCACCGATCCAAGGCCGACATGCGGCTCACGACGGCGGACAGACCACCCGCGCCGCGTGGGCGATGATCTGGGCCGCCTGCTCGACGCTCAGCGCGGTCGTGTTGAGCTGCACGTGGTAGAGCATGGGATCGTCCCAGCGCACGCCGAACACCCGATCCAGGTAGCGCGTCGTTACCCGGTCGTGGTCCAGCGCGCTGTGGTAGGCCTGTTCCATGCCCAGGCCATCCATCTGCTGGATGCGCAGAATGCGGGTGGGCATAGAGGCCTGCACCAGCACGTGCATCGCGCCGGGCAATCCTTGCAGCACAGCCTGGCCGCCGCGCCCGACGATCACCGCGTTGCCGTTCTGATATTCGGCGTGAATGGCTCTGAGCACCAGGGCGCGGCACTTCTCCGTGTCGAGCATCTCCAGCGTCGTGGTCTCCGGCTCGCCATCGGCCGGCGTGCGCAGCGCGATTTCGGCCGCGGCCGGCGGGCCGGGCATCAGCAATCGTTCGATGAAATTGCGGGCCTTGGGGCTCTCCTCACGAAATTCCAGCATCTCGCTGGGGGACAGGCCAGTCTCCAAGGCGGCCTTGACGAGCAAGTGCTTGTCAAGATAACGATAGTCCAGCAGCTCGCAGACGCGCGCTGCAATGGCTCGACCTCCGCTGCCGTAGTGGCGGGAAATGGTGATGACTGCCATAGCGACCTCCTTGTGTGATGCTGCCCTCAGTATAGCAGAGTTCAGCGCGGATTTCAACCCCTTGCCCGCTGAACTTGACCAACCATCGCAGGTGGGGATAATCCAGCACAGGCTCGTTCTTTCTTGAGCCAGGGATTGGAAATCCCCGGCTGACAGCACGAAGGCCCCTCAGGGCCTGGCGTTCCCAGCGGCTGAGGCCGCTTGGTATTGTCAGGCGGCGAATTCCATTCGCTGAAACGCCCATCCGCTGAAGCCCCCATTCGCTGAAGCCCCCTACCCCCGTTTCCATCATGGATTCCAACGATCTGGTCTATTCGGCAGTGCTGCGTGATTTTCAGGAGGCCCGCAGGCGGGCAGCTCTGGAAGACCTGAAAGCGCGCCTGACGGGCAAGTCCGATGATCTGCTCTCCTACGAGGAGGTGCAAGATCTGGTGCTGCCTGACGAGAGCATCAGCCGCGGCCTGCAGGAGATCCCGCTGGACGCCATCGTGGGCAGCGTCGGCCGCTACCGCGATTTCACCCGCTCCTTCCTGCCGCGCCTGGAGAGCAACAAACAGCGCTGGGCCAACGTCAAGCTCAGGGCGCTCTACCGCGGCGGCGTCTCTCCCATCGAGGTCTACCAACTGGGGGATGTCTACTTCGTGCTGGATGGCAACCACCGCGTCTCGGTGGCCCGTCAGCTTGGCGCCGAGACGATCCAGGCCTACGTCACCGAGGTGCACAGCCGCGTGCCCCTCAGCGCCGAAGTCGCGCCGGACGAGCTGATCATCAAGACGCGCTATGCCCGGTTCCTCGACGCCACCGCGTTGGCCCAGAGTCGCCCCGGCCTGGACCTGCTGGTGACCGCGCCTGGCCAATACCGCAAGTTGGAGGAGCAGATCGACGCCTTTCGGCGGCGGCTGGCCCTGCGCGGGGGGTGTGAGCCCACCGAAGCGGACGCCGCCGCGGCCTGGTACGACGCCGTCTACCTGCCGGTGGTTCAGGTCATCCGCGAGCGCGACCTGCTTTCCATCTTCCCCGGCCGCACCGAGACCGACCTGTTCATCTGGGTGCTGGATCGTCAGGAAGCGGTGGAGGAGGAGATCGGCTGGGCAGTGACGCCGGAACGGGTCGCGGGGGAGCTGGCCCCGCGCCGCCGTGCTGATGGCGAGCAGCAGGCGCCGGCGCCGGCCGGCAACGCGCCGGCGCCGTTGGATCTGGCCGCTGAGCGTCTTTTCCCCGACATCCTGGTGCCCATCAGCGGCAGCCAGCGCGGCTGGCTGGCGCTGGATCAAGCCCTGGTGGTGGCGCAGCGCGAAGGCTCGGCCCTGCATGGCTTCCACCTGACTCGCTCGCGCGGCGAGAGCGATCGGCAGCGGGCCAGCCGGGTGCAGGAGGAGTTCGACCGGCGTTGCCAGGCGGCCGGCGTCGCGGGGCAGTTGGTGATCGAGGTTGGCCCTGTGGCGCGCACCATCTGCCAGCGGGCGCGCTGGACCGATCTGGTGGTGGCCAACCTCTCCTTTCCCCCCACCCGCAGCCTGCCCGGCAAGCTGCAGTCCGGCTTTCGCTCCCTGGTGCATCACTGCTCGCGGCCGGTGCTGGCCGTGCCGGCCGCCTCGCCGCTCAGCCGGGCGCTGCTGGCCTATGACGGCAGCCCGCGGGCGCGTGAGGCGCTCTTCATCGCCGCCTACCTGGCGGGACGGTGGGGCATTCCTCTGGCTGTGGTGACGGTGGTCGAGCCGGGCCGCGCCGGCGCCGCGACCCTGGACGCGGCCCGGGCCTACCTGGAGACGCACGCGGTCGAGGCGCGCTATCTGGAAGTCCACGGCCCGGTGGCCCCGGCCATCCTGCAGGCCGCGTCCGATGAGCAGGCCGATCTGCTGATCATGGGCGGCTACGGCTACAGCCCCATGTGGGAGGCGATGCTGGGCAGCGCGGTCGATCACCTGCTGCGCGAGTGTCGCCAGCCCATGCTGATCTGCAAGTAACCCGCGACTGGTCGAGGCGTCCTGGACTGGTTCAGGATCTTCGATCTATCCTTGAATATTGTGAGATGAGGTGCAACGTGCGTAAACAACGATTCCCGGTTTTGGTCTCTCTGTTTCTGGCCGCGCTGCTGGCGGCCCCCCTGCTTTCCAGCGCCGTCGCCAGGCCCGCGCTGGCCAGCTCCCATCCTCAGGCCGCCGCGCCGCAGGATACCATCCAACTTCAGCTCGTCGCCTCAGGCCTGGCCCGGCCGGTGGATGTGACCGCGCCGCCCGGCGACCGCGGGCGCATCTTCGTGGTGGAGAAGACAGGCTACGTGCGCATCGTCACCATCGTCAACGGCGTCTACACCCTGCTGGCCACCCCTTTTCTGAACATCGACCCCTTGGTCGGCAGCAGCGGCAACGAGCAGGGTCTGCTGGGCCTGGCCTTTCATCCTGACTATGCCAGCAACGGATACTTCTTCCTCAACTACACCGACAACAGCGGGGATACGGTGATCGCCCGCTACACGGTGAGCGCCGGCGACCCCAACCAGGCCAACCCGGCCAGCGCCCAGGTGGTGCTGACCGTGGACCAGCCCTACTCCAACCACAACGGCGGGCAGCTTCAGTTCGGCCCCGACGGCTACCTGGTCATCGGCCTGGGCGACGGCGGCAGCGGCGGCGATCCAGGGGACCGGTCGCAGAACCCCGGCGTGTTGCTGGGCAAGATGCTGCGCATCGACGTGGACAGCCTGCCCTATACCATCCCTGCCAGCAACCCCTTCGTCGGCACCAGCCTCCCGCTGGATGAGATCTGGGCGCTGGGCGTGCGCAACCCTTGGCGCTACAGCTTCGACCGGCTGACAGGCGACCTGTGGATCGGCGACGTGGGCCAGGGCAGTTGGGAGGAGATCGACCTGGAACCGGCCGGCGATCCGGGCGGCCGCAACTGGGGCTGGCGCTGCAAGGAGGGGACGCATGTCTTCGACACCTCCGGAAACTGCCCGAGCGACCTGGGTGTGCTGGATGATCCGATCTACGAATACTCGCACGCCGCCGGCGACTGCTCCCTTACCGGCGGCTATGTCTATCGCGGCTCTCCCAACAGCAGCTATTTTGGCCGCTATCTCTTTGCCGACTACTGCGTCGCCAACCAACTGCGCATGCTCACCTACAACGGCAGCATCTGGACGCGCAGCGATCACACCCTGGCGCCGCCCAGCGGGCTGAACATGAGCCGGCCGACCTCCTTTGGCCAGGATGCCATCGGCAACGTCTACATGGTCGACGACAACAACCCCGGCGTGTCCAATTCCGGCGAGGTCTATCTGCTCAAGCTCCGTCCCGCGACCTGCGTGACAGGCAACTATGATCTCAACGGCGATGGCCAGGTCACCGTGCTGGATATCCAACTGGTCGCCGGCGACTGGCGGCGCGCCGACTTCGTGCCCGACTTCGACGTGGACTGCAACGGCGTGGTGAACATCATCGACGTGCAGAAAGTGGCCAGCGCCTGGCAGAGCTGAGGAGCTGTTCCCTTTTGCACGAAGCGTTGGTCTGCTTTGCCCCTTGCTGGCGGGCATGGTATAATCAGCGCAGTCTGGCAGGCGGCGCAACGGGGCGCCGCTTGCCAGCAGCACAGTGCATCCCCGTCCCCGATGTGAGAGAGATTGCCACAGGAGGGCACTTTGAATCTCCACGAATACCAATCCAAGCGTATTTTCGCCCAGTACGGGATTCCGATCCCTCGGGGCGAGGTGGCAAGCACGCCAACCGAAGCGCGCGAGATCGCCGGCAAGCTGGGCGGCAAGGTGGTCGTCAAGTCTCAGGTGCTGGTGGGCGGCCGCGGCAAGGCCGGCGGCATCAAGCTGGCCGTCGACAAGGACGACGCCGAAGAGAAGGCCAAGGCTATTCTCGGCATGGACATCAAGGGCCTGACCGTCAAGCGGGTGCTGGTGGACGAAGCCGCCGACATCAAAGATGAGATCTATCTGGGGCTGGTCATCGACCGCGCCCGGCGGCGGGTGGTGATGATGGGCTCCAGCGAGGGCGGCGTCGACATCGAAGAGGTGGCCGCCACCATGCCCGACAAGATCGTCAAGGTCGCCATCGATCCCTGCATCGGCTTTCGTTCCTATCAGGCCATGGACCTGGCCACGGCGCTGGGCATTCCCAAGGAGCTGACCCGCAGCTTCGGCCAGATCGCCAGCGGCCTCTATACCGCCTTCGTCGAGAACGACGCCTCGCTGGCCGAGATCAACCCGCTGGTGGTTACCGGCGACGGCAAGCTGCTGGCGGTGGACGGCAAGATGTCCATCGACGACAACGCCCTCTACCGGCACAAGGCGCTGGCCGACCTGCGCGACCCCTCCGAGGAAGACCCCTACGAGGTGGAGGCGCGGCGCTTCGACCTGAGCTACGTCAAGCTGGACGGCAACATCGGCTGCATGGTCAACGGCGCCGGCCTGAGCATGGCCACCATGGACATGATCAAGCTCTACGGCGGCGCGCCGGCCAATTTCCTGGACATCGGCGGCGGCGCCACAGCCGAGCGGGTGGCGGCCGCGCTGCGCATCATCCTCTCCGACCAGAACGTCAAGACCGTGCTGATCAACATCTTCGGCGGCATCACCCGCTGCGACGAAGTGGCGCGCGGCATCGTGGCCGCCCTGGACGAGGTCGGCGCCGCTGTGCCGATGGTGGTGCGCCTGGTGGGCACCAACGAGGCAGAGGGGCGCGCCATCCTGGCCGACGCCAAGATGGATCCCGCCACCACCCTGGCCGAGGCGGCCCAGAAGGCCGTCGCCGCGTCGAAGTCCTGAGCACGAGAGAGGCAACCATGAGCATTCTGGTCAACAAGAACACCCGCCTGATCGTTCAGGGCATCACCGGCCGCGAGGGCATGTTCCACGCCGAGCAGATGATCGCCTACGGCACCAACGTGGTGGGCGGCGTTACCCCCGGCAAGGGGGGACAATGGTCGGTGGGGGTGCCGGTCTTCGACAGCGTGCGCGACGCCGTGCGCGCCACCGAGGCCAACACCTCCATCATCTACGTGCCGGCCGCCTTCTCCCCCGACGCCATCATGGAAGCGGTGGACGCCGGCATCGAGCTGGTGATCTGCATCACCGAGGGCATCCCCACCCTGGACATGGTCAAGGTGCGGGCCTACGTCGATCAATCCGATTCCCGGCTGATCGGCCCCAACTGCCCCGGATTGATCACCCCCGGCCAGGCCAAGGTCGGCATCATGCCCGGCCACATCCACATCCCCGGCAACGTGGGGGTGGTCAGCCGCAGCGGCACCCTGACCTACGAGGTGGTGGCCGCACTGACCGCGCGCGGCATCGGCCAATCCACTGCCGTGGGCATCGGCGGCGACCCCATCATCGGCTCCACCTTCATCGACATTCTGCGGCTCTTCGAGGAGGACCCGGAGACCGAGCAGGTGGTGATGATCGGCGAGATCGGCGGCACTGACGAGGAGGAGGCCGCAGCCTTCATCCGCGAGCAGATGTCCAAGCCGGTCACCGGCTTCATCGCCGGCCAGACCGCGCCCCCAGGCAAGCGCATGGGCCACGCCGGCGCGATCATCTCCGGCGGCAAGGGCACCGCAGCAGAGAAGGTGCAGGTGCTGGAGGCCGCGGGCGTGCGCATGGCCAAGCAGCCCACCGACATCGCCGAGCTGGTGGCCGCCAACATCGGCCGCTGACCTAGCCAGGCTTCGGAGGCCGGGTCTCCCGCGGGAGACCCGGCCTTTTTTCTCTGTGGCGCGGCCGCTTGCTGCCCATCCGCGCGCCAGTGGGCGCAACTCCTCTGGGGCGGGACACCTCGACGCCGAATTTCGATTTGACAAGAGCGCCCAAAAAGCGTATTCTCCCCATGACAGATTCACCCCAACCCTCTCTGTCGGGTGGTCAGCCGCCCGCTCCCTTGCCTGACCTGTCAGCCTACGCCGGCTGTTGGGTGGCCTTGGTGGGCGACGAGGTGGCCGGGGTCGGGGCGACGGCCGAGGCCGCGCAGATGGCGGCTCGCCGCAGCCGTCCCCGTGAACGCATCCGTGCGACCCTTTGGGCGCCTGAGAGCGCCCCATCCCAGGCGCTGCCGCCGCAGGTCACGCCAGACGCGTGATGGGCGGCTCTTGATGAGTCTTTCCCGATGTCCTTCATCCCCAGCAGTCCCACCCTCGATTTGAGCGCCCTGGACGGCACATTCCCCGGCCAGGTCTTGCAGCGTCTGCACAGCCTGGGCCTACCGGTGGTTTTGGTGGGCGGCTCGGTGCGCGACCTGCTGCTGGGTCGGATGCTGCGTGACCTGGACCTGGTGGTCCCGTCCGGCGCGTTGGCGCTGGCGCGCGCCGCGGCCAACGCCATGCAGGGCGCCTTCGTGGCGCTGGATGAGGCGCGCGACACCGGCCGCGCCCTGCTCACCGCCCCGGATGGCCAGAGGCTGGTGGTGGATGTGGCCGCCTGGCGCGGGCCAACCCTGGCCGACGACCTGGCCGCGCGCGATTTCACCATCAACGCGCTGGCGGTCGAGGTGGCCGGCGGCGCGGGGCACATCATCGATGTGGTCGGCGGCCTGGCTGATCTGGAGGCGCGCCTGTTGCGCGTTACCTCCGCCCAGGCCTTGCCCGATGATCCGGTGCGCTCCCTGCGCGCCGTGCGCCTGCTGGCGGAACTGTCTCCCTGGGGAATACGTCTGGAACAGGACACCGGCCGGCAGATCCGCCGTCACGCGCCCCTGCTTTCCACCTGTACCCACGAGCGCGTGCGGGATGAGCTGGTGCGCATCCTGGCGGCGCCCACCCCCAACCGTTGGCTGAACCTGCTCAGCCAGTTGGGCCTGCTGGCCCCGGTGCTGCCTGAAACTGCGGCGCTGATCGGTGTGCAGCAGTCGGCGCCGCACTTTTGGGATGTGTTCGACCACACCAACCGGGTTTTGGGCTATGCGGCCTGGCTGACCGGCTGGATCGCCGGCCGGGATGCTCCCGCCGACGCCCTGGATGTGGCGGTCTGCCAGATGCTGGCGCCCCATCGGTCGGCGCTGGCCCAGCACCTGGCCGAAGCGGTCGGCGTCTTCGTGGGCGACCGGCGCGGCGCGCTGCGTTGGGCGGCGCTCTGCCATGACTGGGGCAAGCCCGCCACCCGCACCGTGACGGCCGACGCCCAGAGAACCCGTTTTCTCGGCCATGAAGATGTCAGCGCGACCCTGACGCGCGACGCGCTGCGCCGGCTGCGCTTCAGCGAGGCCGAGGTGCGCTGGGTGACAGCCATCGTCGCGGGCCACATGCGGCCGCACCATCTGGCGGCGGCCGGCCAGCCCAGCCGGCGCGCGATCCACCGCTATTTCCGCGCTCTGGGCGCGGCCGGCGTCGATACGGCCCTGCTCAGCCTGGCCGATGTGCGGGCGACAGCCGGCCCCGGCCTGCAACTGGCCGACTGGCAGCGCCAGATCGACCTGGCGACCGCGTTGATCGATGCCTATTTCACCCATCAGCAGGAAACCATCTGGCCGGCGCCGCTGGTCGATGGCAAGGATTTGATGGCCGCCCTGACGCTGCGTCCCGGCCCCCTGATAGGCCAGTTGCTGGAGGGGGTGATCGAGGCGCAGGCGGCGGGCGAGGTGGCCAGTCGGGCAGAGGCGCTGGCCTATGCTCGCCAGTTGCTCGACGATGAAACCCGCGGAGAACGAGGAGTTGCCCATGGAAACTGATGCTGGCGTCTGCCCACTCCTGGGCCTGGTCGATGACCAGGGCGCGTATCTGACCTATCCCAGCTACGAGAACCGCTGCTACGCGTCCCGGTCGCCGCAGACCATTCCGCTCAATGAACAGACCTTCTTCTGCCTGGGCGGACACAAGGAGCGCTGCCCCCGGTATCAGTCGCGCCAGGCCCTCTTGCAGGCCCAGGAGGCGCAGGATGTGGCCGGCGTGGCCGCGGCCGCGGCATTTGCCGACCCGACCGCCAGCGACGATGTGTCGTTGAACTGGACCGAAGGGGCCGAGGACGATCCGGGCGATCTGAGCGGGGCTGAAGATGAGGTGGACTGGCCGCAGACCGCGGCCGGCGACAGCGAATGGAGCGATTCCGGCTACAACCTGCCCCCGCCTCCGCCGCCGCCGTTGCTGACGACCGCGGCCGATGGCCGGGCGCGCCGGCCGGTGTGGCCCCTGCTCCTGGCCGCGGGCACGCTGTTGGCGACGCTGATGGCCTGCGGCCTGCTCAGCGCGGGCTGGCTGGGGGTGCGGGCGCTGTCAAGCCAACTGGCCCTGCAGCCCACCGGCACGGCGCTGGTGGAGGGGGGCGGCGCTGGCACGCCTGCGCCGACCGGGCCAGGCGGTGTGGTGGTGGTGGTGACGACCCCGACCCCCAACCCGCTGGAGGCGATCGCCACCAGCGACGCGGCCGCCACCGGCACGGCCCTCGCCTTGCCCACGGCCACCCCCTCGCCCACCGAGCCATTCACCTACGATACCCCTCCTGTGCAGCAGGACACGGCCACGCCGACCTGGACGCCGGCTGAGATTTTCCAGTCGCCGACGCCGCGTGACACCGCGACCTTCTTTCCGACCAATACCCCCTACGTCGCCCAGCCGACGTCGACACCCACCTGGACGCCGATGCCGCTGGTTACGGTCACCGGCACGGCAGAGCCGTTCAACGCCACCTTCACCGCCACGCCGCTGAGCATCGAATTCGGCCAGACCTCCACCCTTTCCTGGAATGTGACCGGCATCAAGGACATGTTCATCAACGGCCAGGCGATCTCCGGGCCGACCGGTACCATGGTGGTGCGGCCGTCGGTCACCACCACCTACGTGCTGCGCATGATCATGCGCGACAACACGGTGCGGGAGCTGAGCCAGGTGGTGACGGTTTCGGTGCCGTCGCCCACGGCCACCGCTACCACCACGCCGACCCCTACATCGACGCCCTTTGTCAACGTGGTCTTCGCCCAGGACCTGGTCATCACCTCGATCAGCGGCCAGGACGGCAGTTGTCGCACCGGCAGCGGCTGCACCCTCTTCCAGATTCAGATCCGCAACGTGGGCAACCGGCCGGCCGAGTATCAGTTGACCAAGACCGAGACCATCCCCATCGGCTGGGGCGTCTTCTTCTGCTGGGCGGCGGACTGCGAGTTCGGCAACGCGCCGCCGGCCAAGACGCTGGCCGCGGGCGCGCGCGACACGGTGTCCATCAACTTCCGCGTGCCCTCGGTGCTGGTGGACGGCGATGAGGCGGTGATCAACGTATCAGGTTCCTGCCCGTCGTGCGCCAGCCCTCCCTTCCAGTCCTACAGCAACACCTTCCGGGTGCTGGTGATCTTGCCGACGCCGACGCCGCTGCCCACCGGCACGTACACGGCCACGCCCACCATCACCCCCACGCCCACCTGGACCTGGACGCCGACAGCAACGCCTACGACGCCGGCCAACAACTGACGCAGCATCAGGCTGGGCAGAAAGCGAGATCAGAACAGACTGTGGTTGTGGCGCCAATTGGTTTGCAGGTGATCGTCGCCGTGGCCAAGGTGGGCAAATATGCCACCAGCGAGAGCGGCGACAGCGTCGAGGTGATCGAACGGCCGCACGGCGGCCTGTCGGTGGTAGTCGCCGATGGCCAGCGCAGCGGCAAAAGCGCCAAGAGCATCAGCAACGTGGTGGTGCGCAAGGCGGTGGCCCTGCTGGCTGACGGGGTGCGCGATGGCGCGGCTGCACGGGCAACCCACGACTATCTGCGCACCCTGCGCGGCGGCCAGGTGTCGGCCACGCTCAACCTGGCCTCCATCGACCTGGACAGCCGCACCCTGGTGCTCTCGCGCAACAGCCACTGCCCCGTATTGGTCTGCAACCCGGCCTGGGTTGGCCACACCTCGCCCGACGGCTGGCTGGTGTTGAGCGATCCCAGCGAGGCCATCGGCATCCACGCCCGCACCAAGCCGGTGATCAGCGAGCTGGCCTTGGAGGCCGGCCTCACGGCGCTGATCTTCACCGATGGCGTCTGGACGGCCGGCGAGCGCACCGGCCAGCGTTTCAGCCTCGCCGCCCGCACCAGCCAGCTTCTGGCCGAGGGCGACGACAGCCCGCAGCGGCTGGCCGACACCCTGCTGCACGAAGCCATCGCGCTGGACCAAGGCCGGCCGGCCGATGACATGACTCTGGTGGTCTTGGGCATCCGCAGCCCGGCGCAACCTGGCCAGGTGCGCCGCATGGTGGTCAATTTTCCGGTGTGAGCGAGGCCTATGACAAGCGATGGAGAGCCGGCCAGTCCGGGCGCAGCAGCGATCATCAAGGTGGTGGGGCCGTGCAAGTCGGGCAAGTCCACCCTGGCGGCCGGCCTGCGGGCTGCTGGCTATGCCGCCCGCCCGTGCAGCCAGGAGCACTCGGAGGTTCCCGCCATGTGGCAGCGCATCCACCCTCCCGCCTGTCTGATCCTGTTGGAGGCGTCGCTGGAGACGGTGCGGGCGCGGGTGGAGCGCAGCGACTGGAGCGCCGACCTGCTGGCCACCCAGCAGCGCCGCCTGGCCCATGCCCGCCAGCACGCCGATCTGATCGTGGCCACCGACCAGGCCAGCCCGCAGGAGGTGCTGGCCCAGGTGATCGCCTTCCTGGAGGCGCGTGGCCTGAGCCGCGGCGGGGGGCCTGTGGCCGGCTAAAGCCGCGACTCCCCGTGGAATTCTGAATTGACGATTATTGACAGCGCGCGGGCGCTGCGCTATAATCGCAGGCGCAAGACCGGTGAAGGCCAAGCTCGCCGGTTTTCTTATGGTCTCTTTGTGAGACTGCCAGATCTTGTCGCTGCGCAAAGGCCGGCGACGCTTACTTCCTTGTTCGCATGACAACCAGCCGCACCTGTGAGCGCTGGTTGTGTTGTGTCAGGGAGGGGTGCGACGGCGTTCCTTTGGGCAACTGTAGGAGTTAGGTATGCAACGAAGCCATCTTTGGTCGCTGATCATCGTCGTCGTCGTGGCCATCCTGGCGCTGGTGATCGCGCTGCCGGTCCAGCACCCGTCCTGGTTCAACAACATCGCCTTTTGGCAGCCGCGCGAGTTTCGCGACCTGGAGCTGAAGCAGGGGCTGGATCTGCAAGGGGGCTTGCAGGTGCTGCTGGAGGCTGACCCGACCGCCCTGGCGGCGCAGACCACCGCCGACCGGGATCCCATGGAAGCGGCCAAGGTCATCGTCGAAAACCGCGTCAACGCGCTGGGCGTCAGCGAGCCATTGGTGCAGCGCCAGGGCGCCAATCGCATCATCGTCGAGCTGCCCGGCATCGATGACCCCGATCAGGCCATCGCCACCCTGCGCGGCACCGGCCTGCTGGAATTCGTCGCCATGGGGCAGCAGTTCGTGCCAGCCGGCACGCGCATCGAAACCAGCTTCGGCGGCGGCCCATCGGCCACGGCCGGCGTCACCACCACGCAAGGCCTGCTCAACCCTGAAACGGGCGAGCCTTTCACCACCATCATGACCGGCGCTGACCTGCGCACGGCCAAGGTGGGCTTCGACAGCTTGACCAACTCCCCCTTGATCGTCTTCGAACTGGGCGACAGCGGCCGGCAGATCTTCCGCGACTACACCAACCAGAACATCGGCAACGTGGTGGCCATCGTCATGGACAAGGTGGTGCTCTCGGCCCCCACCATCCGCGCGGTGATCGACGGCAGCGGCGAGATCAGCGGCCAGTTCACCCTTGAGGAAGCCAACAGCCTGGCGGTGCAGATGCAGTACGGCGCGCTGCCGGTGGCCTTGAACGTGGTCGATACCCGCAGCGTGGGCGCCACCCTGGGCGCCGACTCCGTCGACAAGAGCATCACCGCGGGCGTCATCGGCGTCTTGGTGGTGCTGCTCTTCATGGTGGTCTACTACCGGGTGCCGGGCGCCCTGGCCGACGTGGCGCTGATTCTCTTCGTGCTGATCAACCTGGCGATCTTCAAGCTGCTGCCGGTGACGTTGACCCTTCCCGGCATCGCCGGCTTCCTGCTGGCCACCGGCACGGCCGTGGATGCCAACGTGCTGATCTTCGAGCGCATGAAGGAAGAGATCCGCGCCGGCAAGCCGCTGCGGGTCGCAGTGGACGCGGGCTTCAACCGCGCCTGGACATCGATCTTCGACTCCAACCTGTCGACCTTGATCACGGCCGCGATCCTGATTTATTTCGGCAGCGCCTTCGGCGCCAGCAGCGTGCGCGGCTTCGCCATCACCCTGGCCATCGGCGTTTTGGTCAGCATGTTCACCGCCGTCTTCGCCACCCGGGTGCTGATGCGCCTGGTCTACCAGCGCCGCAGCGCAGACACGTCGGCGCTGGCCAAGCCGAAGCTCCTGGGAGTGTAGCCCATGTACAACATCGTCCAACAGCGCAAGATATTCTATCTTCTTTCGGCGGTTCTGCTCAGCGTCAGCATCTTGCTGATGGCCTATTCGGTGGCCACCGTCGGCACTCCCTTCCGCCTGAGCATCGACTTCACCGGCGGCGTCTACTGGGAGTTCATCCTCGGTCAGGAGGCTCTGCCGGGCGACGTGCGCGACATCTTCGTGGGGCGCGGCCTGGGCGACACGGCGGTGACCACCCTCGGCGACGAGGGCAACCGCCTGCAGGCGCGCCTGAAGGAAGTGACGCCGGAGATGAAGGCTGAGATCGAACAGGAGCTGAGCGATCGCTTCGGCGGCATCGAAACGCTGCAATACCGCAACGTTGGCCCCTCGGTGGGCAGCGAGGTCACCCGTTCGGCCCTCTTCGCCGTCCTCTTTGCCTCGATCGCCATCGTCGGCTGGATCGTCTTCGCCTTCCGCAACGTGTCGCACCCGCTGCGCTACGGCGTCAGCGCGGTCGTGGCCATGCTGCACGACATCGTGGTGACGGCCGGCTTTGCCTCCTTGCTGGGTATCGTGGCCGGCTACGAGGTGGACGCGCTCTTCCTGACCGCGCTGCTGACCGTGCTGGGCTTCAGCGTGCAGGACACCATCGTCGTCTTCGACCGTATCCGTGAGAACAGCCGGCGGCACATGGGCGAGGACTTCGAGACCATCACCAACCGCAGCCTGCTGGAGACCATGGGCCGATCGCTGACCACACAGCTCAACGCCTTCTTCATCATGGTGGCCATCCTGCTCTTCGGCGGCGACACCATCAAGCCCTTCGTCGCCGTTCTGCTGGTGGGCATGATCAGCGGCTCCTACTCCTCGATCTTCAACGCCACGCCGTTGCTGGTGACCTGGGAGCAGTGGGCTGCCAAGCGGGCGCGCGAGCAGGCCAAGGCGGCTGCTGCTGCCTAGGCCATTGCTCCGCTGCAAACTTGCGACTCCTGTCATGCGGCGGGGTGAGCCGAGCTCACCCCGCCGTTCGTTTTTTGTTGGCGGGTTGAGACCCCTGCTTGGCGCTTGCGGGGTTACGAGCCTGGCCCTGAGGGCCCAGCAATTCCAGAAACGGCGCGGAGTCGAGGCTTTAACCGGTTCTGGTCGCAGCAACGGCGCGGAGTCGAGGCTTTAGCCGGTTCTGGTCGCAGCAACGGCGCGGAGTCGAGGCTTTAGCCGGTTCTGGTCGCAGAAACGGCGCGGAGTCGAGGCTTTAGCCGGTTCTGGTCGCCGTGAGTCGGCGCGCTGGCCCGCCTGAAGGCTCGACTCCGGCATGGCGGCCAAGCATATTGGGAAGCGCTATGGGGCGACCCAGCTTCTGGCGCGGTTGATCAGTTGGTCGAAATGAAGAAGCCGGCCTTCTCCGAAGAAGTCCGGCTTCTCACTCGGTTGATCAGTTGGTCACGGGGAAGAAGTCGGACTTCTCTGAAGAAGTCCGACTTCTCGCGTGGTCGATCAGTTGGCCGTGCGGAAGTAGATCCGCAGGTAGCCCGCCTTGGAGGCGTCCCAGAACTCCTTGGCCGCCAGCGCATAGCGCACGCCGGTGCTGTCGTCGTTGGTCAGGATGAAGCCCTGATCCGTGGAGCCGCGCAGCATGTCGGTCACGGCCTCGGTCACATCCAGCCGCATCCAGGTGTTCAGCTTGCCGGAGCCGATGTGGTTCGTCCCCACCACCGGGCCGTAGTCGCCGCCCGGCATGGTCCACGGCATCGTCCAGTTGGCCGCCAGCGGCATCCACGGCGTGGTCACCGCCCGCGCCTCC